>Ga0268298_10005647_pt1 | contig 11642 bp, 6 predicted proteins | sample WWTPWeurt_MetaG_FD_194462 | JGI IMG/M metagenome (GOLD analysis project Ga0268298, IMG submission 194462) | Activated sludge microbial communities from WWTP in Nijmegen, Gelderland, Netherland - WWTP Weurt | ecosystem: Engineered > WWTP > Aerobic digester > Activated sludge | place: Netherlands...
CGGAGTCCGATATCAAGGCGTCATTCAGGCGAAACATGAAGGTGCTCCTGGTTTGGTGCCTGTCCGGATCACCGCCACGAGGCGATCCCGGGAGGTCGGCTTGGTGTGGTCTTTTTCGCCGGCGAAGTTCGCGGAATATCTGTTCAGCGAAGAATGTCTTCCCGCGGAAAAGGGGACTGCGGCAATGGACAATGCCCTGCGTTTCCATCGGGCACTTGGCCTTGAAACGGATCCTCGCTGGGTCTGCACCGCCGGTGCCGAAGGCCTGCTTGTCACCAATCAGGTGGGTTTCTGGGACGCTGTCGATGGAATACAGATTGCTGCCAAGTCGGATGCGCCACTTCCGTTAGGCGATGTTCTTTGTGCTGCCGGTGTTCGGGACAGAAGTGTTGCCAAGCTGCGACTGGCAGCAGCCAGCCGCGTGACGGAGCATATCAGTGCGCCAATGACGATCCTGGATGGGCCCGCCGCCTGGGACCAGATACAGCATATCGATACTGGGAACATTGTTGTTCTGCTAGAGAGAGCGGAATACACGGCAGACGTCCACAACTATCTTCTGGAAGCGGCCGGTGATGCGGAGGAAGCGCCTGACGACCTCAGGCGGGATGTTCCGGGTCGTATTCCTCCGGGCGTCGAGGTCACGGCCTTTGTTCTTGGAGCGGGCTGATGAGTGCAGAAAATTCAGTCTTCGGGCAAACCGTCTGGCGATTCAGGAATGCTGCGGCCCTGCGGGTACGGGAAATCCCGGTGGGCAGCCCATTCGTTGCTGAAGTTGTCCGCCTGTCACGCCAGGTAATGACCTGTCTCGACCGCGCAGACCCGTTTCATGGGGCTTTCGGAAGACGCGTCTGGGTCCTCCGGACACGGATTCTCTTCACCCTGCTTCCGTTCGACCATGTCGGGCTGAGTCTTTGCGAGATACTGAACGAAATCGCCGATGACGCAGCCTCGATCCCCGCGCTGGCAAAGCCGGTTCGGGATCTTGTCCAGGCCACGCACGCTCTGCTGGAGCATCCGGCCAATCCCAAGCTCATTCGGACAAGAGCCTTGCTGGAAGCCGAAGCGTACGAACCTCGAGGATCGCGAACGGGAATCGTTGCTGCGATGGCCCTCGGAAGGACATTCGGGTGGCCCGAGAAGCCGGATGGCATGCCTGATCTGCCGGCAGATCCCGCAATCATCGATTCCCGGAAGACGCTGGCGTCAGAGGCCTTCGGCCGGATCATCGTGCTCGGCACGTGCCGCTACCTGTCGCCCCAGATGTTTGATGATCTCTTCTATCAAGGCAGAGCCGGAGAAATCAATGTTCTTCTCTATCCGGGGGAATATTTCGCGCTGCGGAATCGGCAGACCCTCCCGGAGAGTTCCGTGTTTCGTGGCCGGCTGTCCACCACGCGCGTGATCTCCAGCAGGGAGAGCATCAGCGATCTGATGGGCGGAGAAGAGGATGAGCAGGGAGGGAACGAAGAAAGCGTCTGGGATATCGCCCATGACGGCCACCGGGCACCGCTTCCTAGGCATCGTGCCGCCCGCTACGTGCTCTTCCGCGACGCGCGCGGGATTTTCGTTCCGGAAGAAGCACATCTTCTGGTATGGAAGAACGACAGCTCGACAGAAGAAGACAGCGAGCTGGACAGCGTCCCGGTTGCTAGGCTGGCCGAAGGGGACTGGCTTGTCCTGCGACCCAGCGGGACACGCTATCTGCTCGACCTCGAGTCCGCCGAAGAAGGTTTCGGCCAGAAACTGGAAGAAGCGTGCAACTGGCAGCCTGCTCTCGAAAGGCTCCTGCTGACCCGGAGTCCGGACGTCATTGCGGAGGAGATGCGCGCCGCCGGCGCAAATGGGCGTTCTCTTTCCCAAAGCCTCCGCAACTGGGCTGACGGCTCGGTGTATGGCCCGGGACACAGGGGCGAGCTCGGAGCGCTTTTCCTGGTACTGATGAAGCACGGGAAGCTTGCCACGCCGGCCGACATGAATGACTACGTGAACGCTCACTGGAACGGACTACAGGAATTGCGCAGCCTCAGGCAGCGTGCAGCGCACAGTGTTCGGCGGGAAATCTGCAGCCAGCTCTCGAACGTGCTTGGCCACCTGAGGGTTCTTCCCGAGGACGGGCATGTGGTTCTGGAGAACGGCGTCAGGGTTCAGCTTTGCCAGGTGGCAGCAGTGGACGACCACATGGCGTGGGTTCCACCGTCGCGCCTGATGGATTTGCAGCCGATGAAAGGAATCTGATGGCCAGAATGATCCCTCCGGATTGTCCGCCGGATACTCCTGCAGGCGAAGCAATCCTCTTCCACAAGCTGAGGACCGATCCTGGCACAGAGGGGTGGATCGTGCTGCATTCGCTGGAGCTGCGGAAGCACCGAACGAAATCCGAAGGCGAGATCGACATGGTGATCCTCGCACCCGGTCACGGAATTCTCTGCCTGGAAGTGAAAGGGTGCGAAGTCACTCGCCGCGACGGACTATGGATCTATCCTTATGGAACCTCTGCGGAAGGTCCATTCCGTCAGGCGTCCAGGGGCATGCACTCCCTGCGGGACCATCTTCACTCCAGGGATACCTCTCTGGGAAATCTTCTGTTCTTTTCGGCAGCGGCGTTTACCCGGATCGATTTCAGTGAGGAATCACCGGAGTGGCACCCGTGGCAGGCGATCGACAGTCGGATCCTTGCAAGGATGCCGATATCGCAGATTGTGACCCGGATCTTCGATCATGCTCATCTGCACATTGCATCGAAGCCGGGGAGCCGGTCGTGGTACGACGTTCAGAAAAGCCGGCCGTCATCGGAGCAGGTGCGCCGAATGGCCGGACTGCTGCGCGGAAACTTCGAATATTTCGTCCAGCCGAGAAGGGATGTTCAGCATGTCGAGGAATCCCTGATGAGGCTGACGCAGGAGCAATATGATGCGCTGGACGCGATTCAGGACAATGAGCGAGTTGTCGTCAAGGGGCTGGCAGGTACCGGCAAGACCTTCCTCGTGATGGAGGCGGCGCGCAGAGCCGTCGCCGAAGGGAAACGGACGCTGGTGCTCTGCTTCAATCGACTGCTCGGCGACTGGATGAGATCGTCGATGAGCGGCTCGGCCGGGCCAGGAAGCCAGTTGCTCCGGTGTCTGCATCTGCATGGATTGATGCGGGAGATCGTGGGTGACAGGCTGCCTGTCCGGAACGACAGCAGGTTCTGGTCGAACGATCTGCCGGCAGCGGTCATCGAACATCTGCTCGGTGACGACCGGGCGCTACCCCAGTTCGATGTTCTGCTGATCGATGAATCCCAGGATCTCCTGACCGATGACTACATGGATGTTCTCGATCTGCTGGTCGCTGGCGGACTGGCAGGGGGCCGGTGGGCATTCTTCGGGGACTTCGAGCGCCAGGCAATCTATCTGTCAGGCGGCGCCCAGACTGCTTCGGACATGCTGGCGGCGCTTCGATTGCGTGCGCCCGACCATGCGAATTTCACGTTGCGCATCAACTGCAGGAATGCCGGCCCGATCGCCGAAACCCTGACCCTGGCGTGCAACGTCAAGCCCGGCTACAGCAGATTCCTGCACGACATGGAGGGGGCAGGTGTCGACCCGCTGTTCTGGAGGGAGGACCAGGACCAGCGGCGCCTGCTGGATGATGCCGTGAGCGAGCTTCGCAAGGCTCTGCGTCCCGAGGAAATGGTCGTTCTCTCGCTGAATGCCGACGAAAAGAGCTGCGCAGGAGGTCTTGTTGCAGGCGGGCGACACAGGCTTGTGCCATTCCGCGATGTCGCCAGCCCGGAAAAAGGGGGAATCAGGTATGTCAGCGTGCATGCCTTCAAGGGACTGGAGGCGGCTGGCATTGTCGTCACGGATATCGAGCGCATGGACGAGCATGCTCGGGCACTTCTGTATGTAGGCATGTCCCGGGCCAGAATCAGGCTCATTCTGCTCATGCACGAAAGCTGCCGCAAGGAATATGACCGGATGCTCGAAGCTGGGCTGGGTCTGGCCACAGGAAGATAGTTCATGCCAATAGAAGAAAATCTGAAAAATCGGAGGTGGTTGCTGGAGCGGACTCGGGCAGAAGTGGTTGGCCCCGACCCTGCCGGCGATCCGCTTGTTCCGCCCGAAGCCACCTGCCTGACGAAGGTCGGCTGGGGCGAGTTTCGCAAGCCTCGACGTCAGACCAATGGCGAAGAAGTCCTCTGGCAGGATCCCCCTACGAAGCGGTATGGAGCCGGTATCCTCTATCCTGCCGGGGTGCTGCAGGACGAAGAGGGCGGTGCTCGGGGCGATGCAGACGAATCGACCAGCGAGCCTCCGATTGGGGAACCCGAGGCAGACGAGAGGCAGCTGTCCGAGAATGAGAGGCTGAGAGGGCGAAGCGCCCAAGCGGACGATTCCGAGGACTACGATGTTACGCTGGCCAACGCCTTTCGCCCATCTGCCATCGGACTCAGCTTCCTGGCAAACATGGAACGTGAAACGGACGGCTTCAAGGTCGAACTGGTGGGTATCGGCAGGCTGGGGGCCGACGAATTTTCCGAGTGCCCGGCCGCCACCTACAAGAAGGTCATCCAGAAGATCGGAGACATCGGAGGCAAGGAGTTCGATCGGAGCATCTGGCTGCGCAGACCGCTTGTCCATGGCGACGGCTCGTTTCCTCAGATCACGTTCAGAACTGGCGACCTAGCCGGTACCGCTGTGGCTACTTGCAGAGAGCGCCTCCCCGGATTCGAGGATATCGAGGTGGTTGTGGTCTCGCGCCCGTGGCGGAATCCGGAATCCGGCCAGGCTTGCCGCCTGCTCACCGTCTCGCTGATCAACTGCAAGGAGACGGATAACGGCAGCGTCGATGGTTTTTGCATCTTTCAGGCGGGGCTGAGGATCGGCGGGCTGAGTTCGGGCAACTGGATTGTTCCTTATCCGGAGCACCGCCCCAACGCTTTCGAACACGACGATGCGCTTTCCGACGAGGCCATTAACCGGCTCCTGTACCGGGAACATCAGACCTACGCCATCGGGCATGGGTGTGCCGCGGACTGGAAGGGAATGCCGCTTGAGGGGACCGGCGTAATATGGAGCGACGTGCTCCCCGCATTCGAGACGCCGTCGACCACGGCGGAACTGGAGATTGCGCAGCCCGATGGCAGTATCAAGAAGCTCCGGGTCAGCATGCGAAAACTCGCCGGCCTTGATCCTGAAGACGACGGTTTCCAGGAATTGCATGAACTCGTCGAGGCCTATGCGCGGTGGATAGACGGGCGCGAGCGCGAGAGAATGTCGGTGCCACCGGTTCCGGCAGCCTTGGAGCCGACGGCACGAGAGCTCATCGGGCGGTGCAGATGCTGCCTGGACAGAATCCGGGATGGCCTGCATCTGCTTCGCGAAGACACCAAAGTTGCAAGATTCGCCCAGAGAGCCTTCCGTCTGGCCAACCATGCGATGTTCATTGCCCAGCTGAGGGCCAGTAGTACGGTGCGTGCCCTCGCGCCGGGGAAAGAGGGCCGTCCGCGCTGGGAGCCTCCCATTACCGATCCGGATCCGGCTGTTCCCGATCCGACACGCGGCTATTGGCGTCCTTTCCAGATTGCCTTTCTCCTCATGTCCCTCCGTGGCATCTGTGATCCTCGGCATGCCGATCGCGAGATGGTGGATCTGATCTGGTTCCCGACCGGCGGCGGGAAGACCGAGGCATATCTCGGATTGACCTCATTCACCATTTTCTTCAACCGGCTTTCCGGTCGCCTTCCTGGCGGAGTCGACGTTCTGATGCGCTATACCCTGCGACTGCTGACAGCGCAGCAATTCCAGCGGGCCGCCCTGCTGTTCTGTGCCATGGAATACCTGCGTCGTCGGAATGCCTCGCTTGGGAAGAAGGCGTTCCGGCTGGGGTTGTGGGTAGGAAGTGCGACCACTCCGAACAAGCGCGCCGAGGCGGTCAGGCTGCTGAGCATCCTGGAGAATGACCCTAACGCCGAGAATCCCTTCGTTCTGCTGAAATGTCCCTGGTGCGGAGCCCGGTTCGGTCCGCGAGAGTCCGGAGCCGCGAGATTCTCAGGCAGACGTGGCCGGCGTGAGGACGAACAGCCTTCGGTAACGGGGTATTACCGGCAGCGAACTGGCACATCCGAAACAGTGGTCTATCGTTGCCCGGACCACGCGTGCGAGTTCGGCAAGGCGCCGCCGCTGGGCAAGTCACGCGATCCGCTGCCGGTTGTCGTCATCGATGAGGATCTTGTCGAGACCCCTCCCAATCTGCTGATAGGGACCGTGGACAAGTTTGCCATGTTGGCCTGGAAGCCCGAGCTGCGGCGATTTTTCGGCATTGAGAATGACGGGCAGCACCTGCATGAGCCTCCCACGCTTGTCATTCAGGACGAACTGCATCTGATATCTGGTCCTCTCGGGACAATGGTGGGTGCCTACGAAACAGTCATCGACCGGCTATGCAGAGAACATGGCATCGGGAAGATCGGCCCGAAGATCGTGGCTTCCACGGCGACGATCAGCCGGGCCAACGAACAGATTGCCCATCTCTACGCCCGGAATTCGGTCCTGCTGTTCCCGCCCTCCGGCCTGGAAGCGGGGGATTCCTTTTTTGCGAAGGAGGATCGTCATCAGGACGGCAGCCCAAAGCCGGGTCGGATGTATGTCGGCGTGATGGCTCCGGGCCACGTGTCCCTCCAGACCACCCAGGCCCGCATCTTCGCTTCCCTGATGCAGAACGCGGCAATCATGGACACGGACGATGCCGGCCGGGACCCCTGGTGGACGCTGCTGTGCTTCTTCAACTCGCTGCGCGAACTGGGCGGAGCTGCCACCCTGTTCGTCGCCGACGCCAGGGACTATCTGCGAGTCATCATCGACCGCATGGGCATCAGCTACGAAAAGATCCGGAGTCCGTTTGCCACCGAACTGACCAGCCGGATTCGAAGCGACGATATCCCCAAGGAACTGGCGCGGCTGGAGCTGCCGTTCAGCACGGAGAGACTCCGGAATCGTGATTCCTCCAGCAGTGACCGACCGGTCGACGTGTGCTTGGCTTCCAACATCATCGAAGTCGGTGTGGACATTCCGCGTCTGTCGCTAATGGCCGTCGTTGGTCAGCCGAAGACCACTTCCCAGTACATTCAGGTGTCGAGTCGGGTCGGGCGGGATCGAGACAAACCCGGCCTGGTGGTTGTCCTGTATGGCCAGAGCAAGCCCCGCGACCGCAGTCACTTTGAGCGCTTCCGGAGCTTCCATCAGCGACTGTACGCTCAGGTCGAGCCTACAAGCGTTACCCCCTTCAGCCTGCCGGCAGTCGATCGTTCGCTCCATGGCGTGATTGCCGCTGCCGTACGACAGCTCGGCGAACTTGAAAGGGAAGGGCTCCATCCCGATCCCTTCCCGCTTGCGGAAGGGACGCAGTTGCGGGAGATCGTCAGGGACATGATCCGCCATCGTGTGCGCTTCGTGGCTCCCGACGAAGAATCGCTGGTCATGGAACGGCTGGAAAGGCGGCTGGATGAATGGCGGGCCTGGAATCCGGCCGATTACGGGGGTTTCGGGACCTTGCCGGAGCACCCGCCCCTCATGCATCCTGCGGGCGCAACGCCTCCTGTCGAATGGAACGGCCACAGCTGGCCCACGCTCTCCTCTCTACGCGATGTGGATTCCAGCTGCGAAGCAGAGATAACGACTTGGTTCAATCGCGCTCCGGAGGAACAGGAATGAGCCGGCCGATTCGCAGGACACAAGCCATTGCCCCTTTCGGGCCGGGCGCCATGGTGGATTTTCCGGGCCCGGTATCCCTCATTCACGCCGGTCTTGATGCTTGGCCTTTCGATGAATCGAACCCGGAGCATCGGGAGTTCCGTATCGACGACGAGAAGCGGCTTGCCAGGCGCCTTGAGGTGGATTTCTTTGTCCAGCCGCCCGATTTCCGTCGGCCGGAACGCAACGGCGGGCAGCAGCGCAATCTGAATCTCACGCTGCCCTTCCTGCGCTTTCCGCTCTGGCATGTCTGTCCGCGATGCGGGAGGATGCACAAGGGACAGTATCACCACCGCGATACCCCGATCTGTGAAGGACCGATAGCAACGGGGGGTGACGTGGGGAAAAAGCATGCGAGACGGAAGACCTTTCAGGTGCGCTTCATTGCCGCCTGCCACAAGGGCCACATCCAGGATTTCCCCTGGGTGGACTGGATATTCGAAGGGAAGGCTGCTGGCTGGGATCCGGACGGAATCGATCGCTGGCTTCGCATGACGAGTTCGGGCAGCGCATCGCTGGCCGGCGTGGCCGTGCAGGCGGAAGAGCGAGGCGAGGATGGGCGAACACGGGTGGTCAAGAGACGTACTCTTGCCGGTGCATTCAATACCGAGATGGATTCGGCCGGTGGCCCGGATGTGAGGACCGCACTGAGCCGCCTGGGAACAGACTGCTCCGGCATCAACCCGGTCCTTGCGATCGGCACGGAATCGAAGCCGGTTCCGAACGACTGTGGCGAGCCTCTGTTTGCCTTACTGAAGAGTGCCGCCAACCTCTATTTCCCGTCGGTCGTCAGTTCCATCTACATCCCCGACATCGACGACGATTCTCTGCCGCAGGAAGTGCTGGATCTGCTCGACGATCGGGATGTCAGGAACAGGCTGCGGGAAGGTGCCCTGGATTCCGAGAACGGACTTGTGACCGTCCGGTCGGCCGTCAATGCCCTTAAAAAGTATCACCCCGAATCGGCGATCAGGCCCGAAATCCTGGCTCAGGCTGCCAACGAACATCTCTTGCACGGCATGCTCCTCGAGGATCGCAGGATCATGGCATTTCTCGATCAGCGAAGGAAGACGGCCCCCGATGGCGTTCTGCCCGTGGAAGCGGTGGAATCGGCGACAAGAAGCATGGACTGGAACATCGATCCTGCACTGCTGGTGGATGCATTGCGAGCCGCCCTTGTCGGGGAAACCGGACAGCAGGAGGTTGCCGGTGCGTCCATGGACGGCGAGGAGACGAGCTATCGCCAGCAGGAATACTCGGTCTTTTCCCGTGATCTGCAGGTGGGATATCCGAAGACGGATCTGGACATTCGTGGTGCCGATGTTTCGAAGTACGGGCCGCTTGTCAGCAATGCGTTCTGCAGGGTTGCGCTCCTTCACAAGCTTCGCGAAACCAGGGCATTCGAGGGATTCTCGCGAATCTATGCCTCGGGTCTGACCAGGACCGAACAGCGCCGATTGTTCATGGATTCGCCGAAGCGCTGGCTGCCAGCCATAGTGGTTCGGGGTGAAGGGATCTTCCTTCAGTTTTCGGAGAATCGGTTGCAGGAGTGGATCGATTGTGTCGGGAGCGCCCTGGACGGCCGTCTTTCGCTGATGCGGAGCAACCTGGACGCCTTGGCGAGCCGCCGCCACGAGGAGGCAAGGATCGTTTCTCCCAGGTTTGTCCTGCTGCATACCTTCGCACACCTGTTGATCAATCAGCTGGTCCAGGATTGCGGCTATGGCTCCGCTTCACTCCGGGAGCGAATCTATTCGGCGGACGGCGACAGGCAGATGGCCGGCATCCTGATCTACACGGCGGCCGGGGACTCGGAAGGTACAATGGGGGGTCTCGTGCGCATGGGCCAGCCGGATCGACTGGAAGAGGTCATCAGGAGGGCACTGGAAAAGGCCCGCTGGTGTTCGACCGATCCGGTCTGCATAGAGAGCAGGGGACAGGGGCCGGACAACTGCAATCTGGCAGCCTGCCATTCGTGTGCCCTGTTGCCCGAGACATCCTGCGAGGAACAGAACCGTCTGCTAGATCGCGGCGTGGTCATCGGGACCATCGAAAACCCGCACCTCGGTTTTTTTGCTTCGGAAATGGCTCACACTTGATACCTGTAATCGATCTTTTTGCGGGGCCGGGCGGACTGGCCGAGGGCTTCGGCTCTCTGCGGGACACTTCTGGCGAGACGGTGTTTGATATCCGGTCATCGTTCGAGAAGGAACGCGTCGCACATCGGACTCTTGAGCTCAGAGCCTTCTATCGCGCCTTCGGTCATCCGCGCGAGGTGCCGGATGAATACTATTCCTACCTTCGCACCGGGATGGGTCGTGACGACCTGTTCGGGAACGAGCGCTTCAGCCCCCAGGCCGACAGAGCCCGGAGAGAGGCCCACTGCTGCGAACTGGGCGTGACGGCGTCGGAGGAAATCGACCGGATCATCGCGGACGCCCTGAAAGACGATCAGGCGTGGGTGCTGATCGGTGGCCCGCCATGCCAGGTCTATTCCGTGGTCGGTCGCTCACGCTGGAGAAACAAGGATGTCGAGAGGTTCGAAAACGATCATCGCCACTTCCTTTACAGGGAATATCTGAGAATCATCCAGGAATTCCGGCCCGCCGTTTTCGTGATGGAGAACGTGCGGGGAATCCTGTCCGCCACGCATGGCGGCAGCCCCATTTTCAGGCAAATTCTGGAGGATCTGTCGAATCCATGCCCTGGCCTGCGATATCAGATCCGATCACTAAACCACGCCAAGGGCGAGCCGATCGACGAACCGACGAAATTCGTGGTTCAGGCGGAAAATCACGGTCTCCCGCAGGCACGGCACAGAGTCATGCTCTTGGGAGTCAGGGAGGATTTTTCCGAGCGTCATCACCAGGCGTTGACCCTGCAGCCGGCTGTATCGGTCAAGAAGGCGATCGGTGATCTGCCTGCAATTCGAAGCGTTCTTTCACGGGGCGGAGATTCGCTGGAAAGCTGGTCGAGGGTTTTCAAGGAACTGATAGAGATACTTGCCAGAACTGCTCCGGAAAAACTCGAGTTTGTCACCGAAATGCTTGAAGCAACCGATGCCGAGAGCAGGATTCCGGCTTCGCCTGGCAGCAGATACATTCCTCACGTCAATCTAGACCGAAAAAAACTGCCTCCTGCGTTGGCGGAGTGGTTATATGACCCGCGACTCGGCGGGGTGTGCCACCATGAGGCGCGAGCACACATGCGCAGTGACCTGCTTCGCTACCTTTATGCTGCTTGTCATGCCAGGAAGTTCAAGGTTTCACCGAAGGTCGACGCTTTCCCCGAGGGGCTGTTGCCCGAACACGAGAATGTGCATGCCGAAAACGTTCCGTTCCGGAATCGTTTCCGCGTCCAGGTGGCCGGTGAGCCTTCCACGACCATCGTTTCCCACATTGCCAAGGACGGCCACTACTACATCCATTACGACCCGGCACAGTGTCGCAGCATGACTGTGCGCGAGGCTGCGCGTCTGCAGACCTTTCCGGACAATTACTATTTCGAGGGATCCCGGACAGAACAGTACTGGCAGGTTGGCAACGCTGTCCCCCCTTTGCTGGCAAGGCAGGTCGCGGAAGTGGTTCGCGGTCTGCTGCAAGGCGCTGGCAATGCATCAGAGCCTTTACAGGAGACGCTGGCTGAACCGAGTACCGCTCTTTGTGCCGAGATGGGCTGATGGCGGACATTGTTGATCGGGCAACCCGGTCGCGCATGATGGCCGGGATCAAGGGAAAAGACACGCATCCGGAAATGATCGTCCGGCGCTTCTTGCATGGCAGGGGTTTTCGCTACAGATTGCACGCCCGATACTAACCTTTGCATAAACAATGTCATTCAGCGGCATATTGGCACTCGGGCTGGCGAAAGAAGGATTTCACCAACCCGGGCAACTTCTGGATTCGG
>Ga0268298_10005648_pt1 | contig 11640 bp, 5 predicted proteins | sample WWTPWeurt_MetaG_FD_194462 | JGI IMG/M metagenome (GOLD analysis project Ga0268298, IMG submission 194462) | Activated sludge microbial communities from WWTP in Nijmegen, Gelderland, Netherland - WWTP Weurt | ecosystem: Engineered > WWTP > Aerobic digester > Activated sludge | place: Netherlands...
CGGCGGTGGGATCGCCGGCCTCGACGAGCGCAAAGGCACCCTGGAGGTGCCTCCACGCCTCCAGGATCTTCTCGGAGCTCACCTCGTGCTCGTCCTCCGCCCCCGCGTCCGCGCTCACCCAAGGGTCGGCGATCCCGAGCGCCGACTCGACGGCTCGTTTGCCCTGCTCCATGCGGCCCTTCGAGACCTGCGCGTCCAGGCGCTTCGGGAGCGCGCCATAAGCGACGATGCTGGCCCAGTCCATCAGGCCCTTCCCCGCGGAGCTCCACCCGCGAACAGCGTGCCTCGTCTTCGCGAGCGCGACCTGGGGATCCGTCACCAGGAGCAGGTGCTCGTAGAGCTCGCGCACCATGGCCACGGAGCCGCGGAAGCTCAGAGGGAGCTGAGAGGCGACCACGAACGGGACGCCGCCCTCGTGGAGCTCGTGGGCGACCGAGGCCCCCACGTACACGACATCTCCCACGTTGCCCGCGTCGCACGCCGCGATCGTCACGCACGCGGGCACCTTGCGCCTCCCGTTCGAGGGCATCGCGTTGAGCGCGCCGACGAGGCGCTCACCGCTCACGAAATCGGTGGACACCGGGTCCGCCGGGTCGTGCAGGGCGAGGCCGAACTTGCCATCACGGGAGGTGCCGTGAGAGAGGATGTGAACGTGCGTGATCTCCTGATCCCGAGCGGCCATCCGCTCGTACACCTCGCGAATGGACTGGAGGCTCGCCCGCTCGATCACGGTCACGTACTTCGCGGCCTCGCTCGCCGCGATCAAGGGGTCTTCGCCCTGCACGTGCGCGAGCCAGGGGGAGAGACACTCGCGCAAGGCGAGGGCGTGGCGGTCGAAGGGGACAGGGCCGGCGACATCAGAATACGCGAAGAGAACGCGCGGCCGGACAGGCCAGTTCATCGACGTGGCGGGGACGCGGCGGGTGCGGCGCAGGACGACGACCTCCGCGGCGCAGAGGTTCCGCGTAGGCATGCCGGGGCGGAACACCAGCTCGAAGGGGAGGAGCGACAGCTCGGCGGCCGAGACGACGAGCTCCAGGACCACGAGCCGGGCGCCGCTGCCGCCGATGGACTGGAGCGTGCCATGGAGGCTTCGAATGGAAGACAGCATGTCGGTGAGGGCGCGGCTGACGTCCTCGGCGTCGGCGGAGATCTCGCTGTCGGCCCCCGCCCCTCCGGGGCCGCGATAGCGCATGTTCTTGAGCTTGCGGAGGAGCGTCGCGTGCTCGAAGGGCACGTGGACGATCTCCGGCTCATGGTTGCCGCAGATGGCGAAATACGGTGTCAGGGGGGAGAGGAGCTGGTTGTGCGGCGGGCCCTGTCGGACCAGCTCGAGGGTGACGCGCGGTATCTTCATGACGGCCTCCGCTTCGGGGTGAGCTCGCTGTCCTTGACCTCTTCGAGCGCCGCTCCGCCGGAGCTCTTCACGGCCTCCAGGAGCCGACCCGATGTGCGGCCGCTCCGAGAGCGCTCGATGGCGACGATGGTGGGGTAGCGCCGGGTGTATTCTTCGAGCCGATTGTTCTTGAGGGCCTTCTCGAGCTTCTCCGTCTCGACGGTGTGAACGAGCGCCTTGTCGGGGACAGCGAGCAGATCAATCCAGGTGCCAGAGTTGAAATAGGCCGCCCCCGAGGGCATCTTGAGCGCGCGCCGCAGATGCGTGTGTCCGATGACCATGAAGTCGACCGGGGGCGCCATCCTGCAAGCGGCCTGGTAATACTCGTCCTCTTTGGTGTGCTGAAAGGCCTCCTCGTTGGCGTTGTTGAGCAGGAGCCAGAGGAGGTTGCGGAGCGTCCACGCGCCCGCGCCGGACAGCATCTCTTCGCCCTCCCCGATGGATGAGGAGTAATCGAGGCTGCGGCGATTGGCGCGGTGGTCGAGCTCGACGCGGAGCATGAGGTCGAGCGTGGCAGCCGGTCGCGAGCGAGCGCGGGAGGCCTCGGAGAGGAGCCGTCGAATGGCCTCTTCGTCGGTCGCGGGCGGGGAGACCGGCGTGGCGATGCCGCTCCCCTCGGCCTCGCCGGCCAGGAGCCAGGGGCGCTTGAGCCGCTCCCAGAGGTAGCCGGCGCCCGTGCGGAGGAAGCCGCCGAGGTGCTTGAACGTGCCGAGATCGACAGCGGCGAGGAGAGCGGCGAGGGTGGCGCCCTCGGGCTTCAGGCGATCGACGAAGTGGTAGCTCGCCTTGATGGGGTTCATCACGTCGATCACGAGGCGCGTCCCGTCATTCGGTGGGACCGCCTTGGGGGTCCGGCCCTGCTCTTCGTCGGCTGCCGCCTGGCCGACGGCCTGGTGATCCACCTTGTTCCACGCGTCCCAGTCATTTCCGTGGACGAGGTGCACGCTTGATCCGCCGACGTTGCACGAATACCCGACGCCGTCCATCGACCAGACGATCCTCTGGCGGAGCGCGGCGTCGCTGCCCGCGAGCTTCCCTTCGAACCACCGCTGGCAGCTCGGCAGTCGCAGCTCGATGTCGTGATTGCCCACCAAGAAAACGAGGGTGCCGCCGGCCTTGAGGAGCCGAGTCCAGCCGTCGAACACGGGTGCGAACTCGGGCCTGGCGGCGAGCTCGTCGAGCCTCTTCGCCGCGCCTGTCCCGAAGAAGTAGCGCTGTCCGTCCCTCGACTCGGCCAGGAAGTCGACGATGTCCCCGTTGACCACGAGGGCGAAGCGCGTGCCGTGAGCGCGCTCGCCCAGCTCGACGCAGGCGTCGCGGAGGAGCTCGCCTTGCGTGAAGATCTGTGGGTCGGGCTTCTCACCCCCGAGGTGAAGATCCGAGATGGAGTAGACGGCGTCCCACTGCATGGATTCCTCCGGTGGCGGAGCGCAGCCGGCGCGCTGCGCGTCGCTCGATCTCGCACCGCTAGCAAGGATTGACCCGCGAAGCAATGCTCCTCTGCAATTGGTTCGCGCGGTGGTGACAATCGTGCGGGTGGAGCGAGGGGCGGACAGCCGCGGGCCCTCAGGGAGAGGCCGCAAACGGGGGGTTTCTGGCGCGTCCCCGGGCCTGGAGAGTGCCGAGCTTGCGCGGGGCGGATAGCACGCTTCGTGCTCCACGGCGGGCATGAGCGAGCCGTGGGTCGCGCTGATCGGGCCGGAGGTCGAGGAGAACCTGAGCTTGCGGTACCTGGCCGCGGTGCTCGCAAAGGCAGGGGTCAGGACGGAGATCTTCGCGTTCAATACGAGCGCGGATTTTTCACGGGTGGTGCGGGGGGTCACGGACGCGACCGAGCCGCCGCTCTTCGTGGGGCTTTCGCTGGCGTTTCAATGGCGCGCCGCGGACGTGCTGTCCGTGGCCATGGCGCTCCGCGAAGGGGGGTATTCAGGGCATATCACAGGCGGAGGGCACTTCGCGACGTTCGCCGCCGAGGAGCTGATGCGCGATTTCCCGGAGCTGGACTCGCTGTGTCGGTTCGAGGCCGACGTGACGATCGTGGAGCTCGCAAAGGCGCTGATGGCCGGTGAGCGCGCGGACAGGGACAGTGTGGACGCGGCCGCAGCGTCGGGACTGCGTCCCCCAGCGGCGGCCGCGCGCGCAGCGTCGGGACTGCGTCCCCCAGCGGCGGCCGCGCGAGGAGAGGGGCTGTCGGCGATCGCGGGGCTCGCCGTTCGCGAGGGGGGCAGCGTGCGATTCACGGCCCCACGGCCGCTGCCGGAGCTGCCGGGCATTCCGTGGCCTGATCGGCGCGGGGAGCCGGCGCGGTGCTTTGGACACGCGATCATGCCGCTCGTGGGGAGTCGGGGGTGCTACGGGAGCTGCTCTTTCTGCTCCATCGCGGCGTGGCACGACAAGGGGTCTCCAGGCAAGCGATTCCGGCTGCGCACAGTCGAGGACGTCGCCGACGAGATGGCCTGGCAACAGAGAGAGCGAGGCATCGAGATCTTCGTCTTTCAGGATGACAATTTCTTCTTGCCAAAGTCCTCCGCGAGCCTCGCGCGGATTCACGGGCTCGCCGACGCGCTGGCAACGAGGGGGGTCACGAAGTTTGCGACGGTGGTGAAGGCGCGCGTGGACGACGTGCGTCCGGAGGTGTTCGGGGCGCTCGTGGAGAGGCTCCATTGCATCCGGGCCTATGTGGGGATCGAGTCGCACGCGAGCGCCGGGCTCCAGACCCTGGCCCGGCGGACGGCGCCCTCGGACAATGACAACGCGCTGGAGGTCGTGCGGAGGCTGGGGCTCTATATCTGCTTCAACCTGCTGCCCTTCGATCCGGACGCGACGCTGGAGACGTTCGAGGAGAACATCGATTTTCTGGAGAGGGTGGCAGACTATCCGTTCTGCATCGGGCGGGTGGAGCTCTACGCCGGGACTCCCCTGCTCGCTCGGATGCAGCAGGAGGGGCGGTGTCGAGGGGACTATTTGCAGTGGGATTATTCGCTCGCGGATCCTCGGCTGGAGAAGCTGTTCCGGTGGTTCTTCACCGCCCTGCGCGCCCGCAACTACGGCGATGAGTCGGCCGTTGTCCAGCTCTGGCTGCTCCGGTTTGACATCGAGGCCTGTCGGTTCTTCCACCCGGAGCGGTTCCGGACAGAGTGGCTGTCGCGGGGCATCGAGATCACGCGGGCCGTGTCGTCGGACACGGTGCTCGCGCTGCGGCAGCTCGTGGAGCTCGCGCGATCCGGGGATCCGCGCCGGGCCGAGCAGGTGTTGGGGGAGATCGCCCTTCGAGCGCGGACTGTGGACGCGAGGGCCCACAAGGCCGCGCGCGCGCTCGCCGATGAGATGAGCCGCGCTGTCGGACACAACGCATCGCTCTGCGAGGTGCGGCAGGTGCTCGACGCGGCTTCGCCAGCTCCCGCTTTCGTGTGAGGTGTTCCATGAGCCAGGATGAGAAGAAGAGGCTTCCGATCTCGAACGAAGAAAAGGCCCCGAAGAAGGGGCGGAGCGTCCGTGAGCGGGTGATCCAGAGGTTCCACAAGCTGGCGCCGCTGGCCGTGATCGCCGCGGTGCCCGTGATGAATACTGCATGTGATCCGGCGCCGGAGCCGTACTGCACGGAGGCGAGCTCGGTGTGGGTCGCCGAGGTGAAGGCGGAGGCTGTCTGGGTGGACGCGGGCGGCGGCAACCTGCGAATTGAGCTGACCCTCACGGTGAATCACGAGCTGTTGTCGCTGTCGGGGACGTACACGGCGCAGGGGGGCACCGTCGATACGACGAAGGACGTGACCGGCGGGCAGGTCCTCGACATCACGCCGGACGCGGGGGTGACGGAGGTGACGGTGAGCGGCAGCGTGGACTGCGAGTTTGATATCGGGCCGTTCGACGTGAAGCTCACGTGGACAGGGACGCCCGCGGCCGGGGACAAGGTGACAGCGACGGTGACCTCGACCGCGGTCAACTGAGAGGGCTACTCCGGAGGACGCCCCGGGGACTCCGCCGCGGACTCGGCCTTTTCGAGGGCACCCAGGCGATCGAGGAAGCGACGGCCCTTGTCGGGATCTGCCATGTAGACGAAGGCCGCGAGGCCCTTGAGCTGCGAGAGCGTCTCCTTGGGGCCCTTCCCTTCCCGGCCGAGCTCGCGGTTCTTGATCGCTGCCCGCAGCTTGCGGACGACGTCGCGCGGGACCCGGGCCGGAGGCGCGCCAGGGGCGTGATTGACCACCAGGCCAGTCACGGCCTGTCGCGTGCCCGCTCGGAGGATGCGTGTCTTCTGCGCGTGGACGCGGAACCCCTCGTTCCGGAGGATCATCGACACGCCGCGAAGGAGGACGCCGATCGGCGCACGACCTGGGGCAGATTCGACGGCCGATGCCTTGTCAGCGCCAGGGCTCCGTCCCCCCGCCGCGGCCTTGGGGTCGGGGGTCGGGCCTTTCCAGGAGAAGGTCAGATCGTCGGCATACCGGGTGTATCGCATCGAGAGCATCCGTGCGAGTCCGGACAGGCGGCGATCGAGGCGGCGGCAAAGGACGTTCGTGATCTGAGGGGATGTGGGGGCGCCCTGCGGGAGCGCGCGAGGGCCGGAGGCGACATACAGGGTCTTGCCGCGGTGAACGAGGGTGTCGCGCGGGGGCTCGGTGGAGAGCAGCCCGAGGAGGGTCGCGACGCCCTCCGGGAGGCCCGCTTTGCGGAGGAGGCCCTTCACGCGACGGAAGGTGATCGTCGGGAAGAAGTCCTTGATGTCCATCTTGACGACGACGTCGGCGCCGGCGTGAATACGGGCATTCGTGACGATGGAGCGCGCGGGGAGGAAGCCGTGGGCCGCGCCGTGGACTGGCAGTTTGTCCCAGACGTTGCGGAGGGCCCAGCGCTGCGCCGCCTTCATGTGGCCCTTGGGCGCCGTGATGGTGCGCATGGAGCCGTCCCGCTTGGGGATCTGCCACCTTCGGTAGTGAGCGCCGGTGTCGACCTCGCGGTGGTAGGTGAGCCAGCGGAGGCGGGAGATGGTCAGTCCAAGGCCCTTGGCGAGCGACTCGGGGGTGGTGAGATCGGTGAGCTGGTTGTCCTTGGCCTTCTCTTCGCGGCCGTCGACGTCCAGCTTGTCGGGGCTCTGATCATCGTCCCAGTGGACCCCGCCAAGGTGGGTGATGTGGGTCTCGCGGTAGGCCTCCCAAGCCCTTCGCTTGAGGGCCCGGCGAGCCTCGGACTCGGCCTTCTTCTTGTCCTTGAAGGCCGTCTTTTGCTTGCCTTCGAGGGACGAGGGGTCGACTCCGTCGGTGGAGACTCCCTTGCTCGCGAGCTCGGCGCGCACCCACGCGGCGATCCCGCCGGCGGCCTCGATGGCCTTCCAGAGGGCGACTCGCTCGGCGCGCTTCTCCGCGATCTTGGCTTTTTGCTCGGGCGTTCGCGCGTAGGGCGAGGGGCGCGGCTCCGATTTGCCTGCAGGGCGAGCCGGCGGCGCGACAGGAGCGGGGGGAGCGGCTGGGAGGTGGGGATCGAAGGGAGCGGTCATCGGTTTCTCACAGCGCGGGCGGCCAAAATCGAGGAGCTGGCAGCGGAGTCGACGCGCCGGAGAAGCTTGGAAATCAGGGGAAACGCGGGGGGTCGAACGGCCGAGAGAGGCGTATTACGCATCACCTTCTCCCATGGGGCACGGTAGCCTCACCGGTTCTCCACGCACCCCACCCCTGGCGCGCGCGGAGAAACGGCGGTCTGCGTCGTTGGTTCAGCTCTCCGCGCGCGCCAGGGGTGGGGTGCGTGAAGAGAACCAAGAACAGGCTACCTTGCGGAGCAATGAACAGGCGGTGTGACCAGAGCGGCGCGACGCCGCTCCTGCGCTCGAGGCGCGGAGGCTGGTGCGCAGTGCGCCTCTCTCCGCCGTTCGACCTTGGCTGATGCTCGCAGGCGTGGGGGGCAGTCCCCGTGGGGGGTTGCTCGCGACGTCCTTCGAGATCACCGATTCCCGCGTTCCTCCTTTCGTCCTTGCCTCTTCGGCTTTACACGGCCTCGGGTTCCAAACAAAGCGCAAACACACAGGCGTTGGGAGATCCGGAGTCGTTTTTGCGGCGCCGGGCTCCTGTCGACAAATCAAGGGGACGCGGAGGGGCCCTCTCCCTGGGGGAGGTCGCCCGCGTCGATGAAGCCTCTCTGGGCCAGCGTGGTGAGCCGGCCAAAGTACTCGTCGCGCGCGTCGGACTCGCGATCGAAGTCCAGCGCCTGGTGGCGAGGGGCGCCGGAGGCGAGGGTCCACGCGAGTCGGACGCGCTTTCCGTCGAGGGAGACACGGAATGTCTCCTCCGCGCCGCGAGCGTCGCGCCGGACGAAGGTGCGAGTCTCGGCCCGGATCTTGGCGCGACCCTCGGGCGTGTCGCGCATCGCTTCGCTCGCCGCGCGCTCCCGGGCGTGCGCCGTCCGGAGGGCCAGCATGTGCTCGCAGGGGCCTTCGCGGAGGCCGGATCGCGCGAACGTGGGGCAGTTGCACCAGGCGTCGGTGACGCGGCCCTCGAGATCGAGCGTGAAGCGCGGGGCGTAGGTGCGGCGCGCTTCGGTGTCCTTTGCTTCGCCTCGGACCTCGAGGCCCTGGCCCGCGATCGTGTGCTCTTTGGTGATCGTGACGGCGCCCTTCGCTTCGAGGAGGCGCAGCGCGCGGGCCTCGCGCGGGGTGGCGGCGCGCGTGACCTCGTCGTCGACAGGCGCGGCGAAGAGAGCGCGGCGGCGGAAGGATCCGGAGGCGACGTCGAGGACGACCTCGCCGCGGAGACACGCTCGCTGGAGGGCGGAGCGCGCGTTTTCAGGCGTCGTCTTGAGCGTCGCGGCGAGCGCGGAGAGGGGCTTGGGGCCCGAGGTTTGAAGCTCCTGCACGGCCTTGTCGGCGAGCGCGGAAGCGGCCGGCGAGGGGACGAGGCGATCGAAGGCAGCGGCGCTGGACCAGCTCGCGTCGGTCCATCCGGTGAGGCCCAGCGTGAGCGTCGCCGAGGGTGCGCTCGCGCGACCTGTCACCCCATTCTCGATCCCAAGATCGAAGATCCAGAACACGGGGAGCCCGGGGCCGAGGAGCGCGACGCGCGCGCGACGAACGTGCGGGAGCAGGCGGTGAACCTGGAGGAGCCGCTGGCGTCCGTAGGTGCGAATGACAGCGGGGGTGCGGCCAGAATACGGAGGGCCGTGCGCCTCGAGGACGACGCCGAAGGGCTCCAGGACGAGGCGCGGGCGCTGGCCGGGGAGGAGCTCGAAGCGAAGCGCGCGAGGGGCCTTCTTCGCGCGGCGAACGCTGAGGATGTAGAGGATGTTGTAGAGGTCGACGGGGGCGATCTCGCAGACGGTCGCGGGGAGCGTCGCGGCGGACTGCACCTGCAAGAAGCTCTTGAGCCAGCCTTCGGTGACGGCGGCCGTGCGCTCCGAGGCCGCGGCGGAGGCGGGTGCGTTGGTGCCGGCGTCGAAGTGGACAGGGAGATACGAGCGGAGGCGCGCGATGCCCTCGGCGAACGTCGGCGGGATCTGGAAGAACGCGGTGCCGTGGGTGGCGTGGCGATCGGCGAAGAGATCGGCGCCGAGAGAGAGGCGGGCGTAGGCGCTCTCGTCGCGCGAAAAGACTTCGAAAGAAGCCTCATCGGCGTCGACGGTGACGACGGGATCGAGGCCCGTCGCCGCGGCCGTCTCGCCCGCGAGCTCGCGATCGATGAAGGCCTTCTGCGCTTCCCAGACGCCGGCGTTGGCGCGCTTGCCCTTGGCGAGGAGGTACGCGAAGTACGCCGAGCGATCTTTTCCCTGGTAGCGGAGATCGCTGTCGCGCACAGCGAGGAGCGTGGCGAGGGCGTCGCGGAGGAGCGCGGGATCCTTCACGCGGCCGGAGATCGAAGGCGCGGCGACGTTCGAAGCGGACGCGCGGGCGGCGTCGAGCGCGAGGCGGACGTCGGACCTCTCGCCGTCGAAGGCGACCTCGCTCGAGCGGGTGTATCGGAGCGCGACCGTGCGGGCGGCGGCGGTTGTCATTTCGTCACCTCGTTCGTGGTCGCGGGAGCGGCGGCGGCGCGGGCTTGTTTGTCATCGAGACGACGGGCCCGCTGGAGCGCGCGGTAGGCGGCCTTGCGGAGGGCCTCGTCGAGCTTCTTGTCGTAAGCGAGCGCGGAGAGCGCGCTTCGGGCTTGTTGTCCGCTGGCGCGACCGAGCGTCGATACGGCGTCGATACGGGCAGCGCGATCGGCGGAGGCGTCCTGCGCGAGGGCGAGGAGCGACGCTGTGTCGTGGTGGACGAGCGCCGCGCGGAGGCCGAACGTTCGCGTCGTCGGGCTCGCGAGCGTGGCGGCGTCGGCGCGGGCGAAACGACCGAGCGCCTCGGGATCGGCGTCGGGGCTCGCGAGCGCGGCGGCGAGGCTCGCAGGTGCGGCCGCGAGGACCGAGGCGGAGGCGGCGCGCACAGCGGGATCCGGATCTCGAACGGACGCCGTGAGCGCGGCGATGTCCGCAGCTTGTGCGAGCAGACCGAGCGTGCGAGCGGCCTCGGCGCGGACAGAGGAAGGAGCGTCGGCGCGGGCGAGGGCGCTCCGGGCGGGGGCCGCGATCGCTTCCAGCTTGAGTCGGCCGCCGGCCCAGAGGGCGCGGGACCAGGCCTTCGCCTCAGCGTCGCGCGTGGTCGCGTCGGTCGCGTGGGCCTCGCGAGCCCAGCGCTCGGACGCCTGGGATGCAGCTTGTGCGAGGGCGGCGCCGATCGCGGAGGGGTCTTCGATCGCAGGCGATCCAGCGGGTCCGGGGCCGCCGCCGGGGGACGCGACGCTGCGGGCCCCGAGGAGCCACGCCGCGCCTTCGCGGGCCGACGCGGACGGGCTCGAGAACAGCTTGACGAGGGCGGCCGAAGGGAGCGTCGGGCGCCGGAGGAGGCCGAAGCGAAGGCGGCCCTGGAGCTCTTGATCGTCGAGCGTCGCGAGGCGGGGGAGGAGCTCCGCGGGATCGCCCTCTGTCGCGAGGTACGTCGCGGCGGGCTCGGAGACAGCGGAGCAGCCCTCGAGGGCGTGCAGCGCGACCCGGGTGCGATCGTTCGGGAAGAGCTTCTGCAGGGCCTTGTGCGCGGCCTCGCTGAGGTCGTCGTAGTTGTCCTTGATCGCGCGGGCCAGGGCCGGCTCGGACGCGACGTCGCCGAGCTGACCGAGGGCTTCGGCCGCGGCGATGCGGACGGTCTCGTCGTCGCCGGAGGCGAGCAGGATCTCGAGGCGGCTCCTCCCGATGTCACCGCCGATGTGGCGGAGCCCCTTCGCGGCGGCGACGGCCAGCGCGAAGTCGCTGCTGCGCGAGGCGTCCTCGACGGCGTCGCGGGCGCGGCGCGCGGCGTCGAGATCGGTGAGCTTGTTGTGGATGCGGCCGAGGGCTTCGATCGCGGCGTTCTTGAGCGCCGGATCGATCGGCTCGTCCGGGGTGCCGCCCGTGGCGATCGCGATGAGCTCGCTAAACGCGCGCTTGTCGGCGACGTACCCGAGGGCGAGGAGGGCTCGGCTGCGCTCTTCCAGCTCGCCTGCGCGGGCGAAGAGGAGCAGCGGACGGAGCGCCGAAGGGAGGCCGCGCGAGGCGACGCCCTCGGCCGCGGAGAGGAGCAGATCGCGCGTGCCGGCGTGGACGATCGCGGCGAGCGGCTCGATCGGGGCCTTCTTTTCGAGGACGCGCTCGGCGTAGCTCTTGGCTGCGGCCGCGCGCGTGGCGGCGTCGCGATCGCCGAGGAGCGAGGCGAGGACAGCGTCGGAGCTGGGATCTTCGGCCTTGGCGAGCTCGTTCGCGGCGGAGAGTCGGAGCGCGGGATCCTTCGATCGCGCGGCCGCCGTGAGGAGGATCGCCGCGAGCGTGTGGTCGCGTCGCTTCTTCTCCTCGGTGTCCTCTCCGACGAGCTCGAGGCCTGCGGCGAGGGCGGCGTTGCGAACGGAGGCATCGTCGTCGCGGAGCCAGCCGGCGAGGGCGCGGATCGCGATCTCCGATTTTTTCCCTTCGCCGAGCGACGAGGCGATGCGCGCGCGATCGGAGGGAGGCAGCTCGTCGGCGCGGGCCGCGAGGACCTCGGCCGCGGCGGCGGTCCCGAGCGTGACGAGGGCCGCTTCGGCGCGCCGCGCGGCGGCGGTGTCGTCGCTGCGGAGCAAGACAGAGAGGACCTCGGCCGCGCGATCGTCGCCCCGCTCGGCGAGGAGCTCGGCGGCGCGCAGGCGAACGTCCGGGTGCTCGCTCTCGGCCGCGCGCTGGAGGGCCACGCCGACGCGCGCATCGGCCGCGGAGGCGAGGCGATC
>Ga0268298_10005649_pt1 | contig 11638 bp, 9 predicted proteins | sample WWTPWeurt_MetaG_FD_194462 | JGI IMG/M metagenome (GOLD analysis project Ga0268298, IMG submission 194462) | Activated sludge microbial communities from WWTP in Nijmegen, Gelderland, Netherland - WWTP Weurt | ecosystem: Engineered > WWTP > Aerobic digester > Activated sludge | place: Netherlands...
TAGGACATGGCGTAGTGGTAGGAAAGCATTGTCTTTTTGCAGCACAGGTAGGAATCGGTGGTAAGACAATCATTGGAGATCATGTAGTCCTTTATGGACAAGTTGGCGTAGCACAGAATCTTGTCATAGAATCCAATGTTACGGTACTCGCAACTTCAGGAGTTTCTAAAAATTTAGAAGCCGGTAAAACATATTTTGGCGCACCCGCAGAAGAAATTTCTGTTAAGTACCGCGAATTGGCTGCTCTAAGAGGTTTACCAAAACTGATCAGAGGAAAATAAACCCCTTTTTTTTACTCCTTTTCTCCTAGTGTACTAAATAAAAGATTTTTGCTTTTAGTTAGTGTATAATCATATTTAAATTGAACAACATCACAAATTTATTTTAAAGTGTAGAATTTTATTCCTAAAGCAGTATAGTTAAATTTTCATTGAATTTTATTCCTTTTTTGGATAATTTAATTTAAATTTACTGGCAATACTTAAATTCTACGCATGAGAAAATATTTTTTCCTCCTTTTACTTTGCCATTCATTTAACTTGCATTCCAATGTCATATATGTGTCGAAATCAGCAACAGGTTTGAATGATGGTAAGAATTGGAAGGATGCCTACCAAAATCTAACCATCGCAATTTTCAACGCCGCTCCAAACGACAGTATTTGGGTTGCAAGTGGAGTTTACTTCCCTACCGAAACCACAGATCCATCGATTGCGTTTGATTTCAAAAATGACATTCATCTCTATGGAGGCTTCTCAGGAAATGAAAAATTATTCTCAGAGCGTAATCTTAATCAAAATTTATGCATTTTAAGTGGCGATATCGGTATGCCAAATGATTCTAGTGATAATAGTTTTACAGTTTTATTTATACATCATGAAGTGCTGAATTTTACCTTGGATGGATTCATAATAGAAAATGCATACCCACGAATAACTGACCCTTCTGCCCCAACATATTTTAAATCAGGTGGAGCGCTTTATTATGAAGGCCACCAATCTGATTTAATAATTAATTTTAACATAAGAAATTGCATAATCCGACACAATCGAACTTTGAGTGCAGGTGCAGGGTTCTATTTCAATTTCTACAATTCAGGACTGTTATCAATTTGCAATTGTACTTTTATAGATAATATAGCTCTGAAAAATGGTGCTGCGCTATTGATAAAAGTGTTGAGCAATCAATTGAATTTAATTACTGATATTTCTCAAAATGTATTCCAAAATAACATAAGTCCAGGTGGGATATCTGAAATTTCAATATGTGCCAAAGATAGCTTTACATTTCAACAAAATAAATTTGAATCAAATTTTTCTTCCAATTCCTCAGATTTAAGATTTGACCTGTTATCAAATAATGCAAAAATTAATATAAGTGAAAATTATTTTAAAGATAACTTTTCATTTTCTAATCTTTACTTTAATTCATATAATTTTGGCAAAAGTGAAATACTTATTAAACATAACTCTTGGCATGATAATAATTCCAATAATATAACCATATCTGCAGGTAAAAATATTGTGAAAATAAGTTATAATTATTTTCGGCTGTCTGAAATTTTCCAGTTTAAAGATGTTGGAAATTTAAAAAATTGTTTGGAATTATCTAATAGCATGGTAATGGTAAATCATAACAAATTTGAAATTTTATCAAATTCAAATTTTCCTTCTGTTATTAGAAATTTAAGTGCCTCTTTAAATTTTGAATATAACCACATTATTTGGAATTCCACATCTACAATGCCTAATTTTAACTTGTCCTTTGAAAATAGAATTTACAATAACATATTTTTTATAAAAAATAAATCCGCTCCAATATTCAAAATTACTCAGAATAAACAATCCAATAATTCGATTTTAAATAATACCTTTTACTTCAACAATTTTCAACTATTTGAGATTCATTGTGAAGAATCTAGTTCTCTTAATGTGCCGGTAGTCATTCAAAATAACATCTTTGCAAAATTGAATTTAAATGATTCTCTTCAACTTTTTAAGACAACTGGAGGAAATTCAAATGTTGATTTTAATATTTTTAACTTAGACTCTTCAAGAGTAAAAAATTTTGAAATTAAAAAAATTATTAACATTCCCAATTTTCCTACCTCTGGATTTAAATATAGGTTTGGCAATAATAATTTGTTTGATACAGACCCGCTATTTTTGGATAGCATAGGTCATATTTCTCCATGTTCTCCTGCATTAAATAAAGGTACTGTCGCACTTATTGATTCTCTCAATCCTGTATTTGATATTGATGGGGAAGATAGAATACAAGAAAAAACTATAGATATTGGTGCTGATGAAACAAAATTCAAATCTCCAGATTATCAAATTTCTATTACTCCGCAATGCGGAAAGGAATTTGGTAAAATTACATTAAAGGATCTTGATTTAAATCTTATCAAACTAAATTGGATATATGGATATTTTCCAGGAATTAGAATGGATTCATTGATTGCTGGTAAATATACCCTTTCACTTCTCTTTCCTTCAAAATGTATTGATACTATAAATTTTGAAATAAATTCCATACCACAAATTGAATTGGATTATATCAATGGAAAAGACATAAGATGCAATGGTTTTATGGATGGGTCTCTTGAATTAATTCTTAAAGGAGGAACTCCACCGTACAGATACCAATGGAATAATAATGATACAACTGCATTCATAGAAAATCTAGGACCCGGAATTTATACTTGCACGATCACTGATCAATCTATGTGTCAGTTTGTGGTTACCGGGTACAAAATTCCCGAACCTGAATTATTGGATACCTTAAAGGTAGAAATTATACAACCAAATATTTCTTCCATGGATGGAAGTATTGAATTATTTATAGTTGGTGGAACCCCTCCTTACAAATTTAAATGGAGTAATAACGACACATTCCCAAAAGCTGATTCTCTTGGAAGGGGATTCTACTATTGTTTAGTAACTGATAAAAATTCTTGCAGCAAATATCTTGGTCCATTTTTACTAAATTTTGTGAACTCTAGCAACAATCCAGGTATCTTAGGAATTGAAATACATCATAATTTATTACAAAATTTGATTGTTATAAACTCAAAATTGGAGTCTTCTAATATTCTGGAATTGAACCTGATTGATATAAATGGAAAATTTATATCTGAAATTGGTTTTCGTTTTTTCGAAAATAGCTTTTCCCTCTCTACTTCTCATCTATTACCAGGCATCTACCTGCTTCAAATCAAAAATGGAAATAATCTGATTGCCACAAAGAAAATCTTTAAACTTTAAATTCAAATTTATGGAACAAATCCATTAAATGGATTAAAATTCATAAAATCTAAAATACCTTAATGTCCTCCGGTTACTTGTTGATCGTAATCGATTCCTTGTCTTTTTAGTATCGATTTTATAGCCATTGCAAATATCAAAAGGTAAGTAAAACATACAGCAGTAATCCAATAGGATTGATGAATTCCAATCGTAGGGATATCTGCCAATTTACCTTGTAGCGGTGGAATTATTGCTCCTCCAAGTATCATCATGATTAAAAAACCGGAACCCTGTGTTTCATATTTTCCCAAGCCCGCCAGAGAGAGAGAAAATATACAAGGCCACATCACCGAACAAAACAATCCACCACTCAAAAATGCATAAATAGACAATTGACCGGTGGTAGTCAATCCAATTACCATAGCCACCAGGCTAAGTCCACTAAATAACATCAAGGTGAAAACAGGGCGGTCTTTACTCACAAAAAAAGCAGCCACCAAAACCAGCACACATAAAATGTAATAATAAAGATGACTCATGTTTTTGTTCGCAATCATATTGAGTACAATCACTACCCCAAATGCAACGATGGGTACGATCACCATCAGAATGGTCTTCATTCTTGCATTCAAATCAAAAACAGGAATTGCACCTGTCCAACGACCAATCATTAAACTTCCCCAATACATAGAAATATATGGTGCAATGTCTGCAGCTTGTAAGGAGCCATATTCGGGTCTTTTCAACAATTCTCCCATGTTGCTTTGGATGCTTACCTCCACCCCGACATAAACGAATATGGCAATCATTCCCAATACCAACTGAGGATATTGCAAAGCTCCCCAACCTGCTTTATTCTTTTTGGAAAATTGATTTGCCAATGTCAATCCAACTAAAATAACAAGTAAGGCTGCAATGAGCCAGTACATCCTGTAATTCTCCAAAGCCAATTTTTCTGTATCTCCCAAACCGGAAGCATCTGTTTTATAACTGTTGAATACAGGGGTAAAGCACAAAAACAATCCTATGGTTATCAACACCATAGTCCACATTGCTTTTTTTGCAGGTTCTATATTGGCATCAAAGTATCCTGGTGGAACTTTCTTCGAACTCGCAAATAAAACTGCTGCTGCCATAAACAACAGACCAACACAGACATACAAAATCGTTACTTTATCAAGACTTAATGAATTCAACATTTCATCACTGACAGAAGTGGTACCGAACAACACCAGCGCAACCACAATTGGGCCAATGGTTGTGCCAAATGAATTTATGCCTCCTCCTAGATTTATTCTGTGGGACCCTGTCGCAGGATCACCAAGCAACATGGCAAATGGATTTGCAGCTGTCTGTTGTAAAGAAAAACCCAACGCCAGAATAAAAAATGCAAATAGAAAAAAACTGAATCCATTTTCATTGGAGCCGGTTTTTACTGCCAATATCATGGCAATAGCTCCCATCAGTGAAAACAAAAGTCCATAAATAATACTGCGTTTGTAACCCCAACTCGATACCAGATCTTTAGCTTTCACAGCACCAATGATAAACAGAATCAAAGCTCCGATATAATATGCTCCATAAAAAGCAAAATCTACCAACTGACTTTGAAATTGATCCAGTTTGAAATAATTTTTACAAAATGGTATAAATACACCATTACCGGCCGCAATAAAGCCCCAAAAGAAAAATACAGTGATTAAAGTGGTGAGCGCACTGTAGTTTGTCTTAACAGTCTGTGTCATATTGGTCTTGTTTGGGCCGTAAGATACAATGTGTTGTTGAGAATTGGACCCTGGATTCTTTTAAGTAAGACGGTTTAAGCCCCGGCGGAAAACACAGACATTTCTTCTGCAATCAGGTATTGATTAGCCAAGGCCATCAAGTCCTTCTGATCAACATATCTGATCTTTTGAACCAATTTGTCAAAGGCTTCCAATGTCTTAAATTCTGTAAGTAGAATTTTAAGGAATAATATGGATTGAAAGGGGCCATCCACAAGTCTTAGAAGATGACCATTGAGATAATTCCGGACCATGTTCAATTCCTGCTCCGGAACAGGTTTGGAACGAAGTTTTTTAATTTCTTTTTTGATCATTTCAATAGATTTTTCCCTGGATTCAGGATTTAATTCAGCACTGATGTAAAAGCATCCATCATGAGTCTGAGCATCTATGGTAGAATGAATATCATACGTCAAGCCGTGTTCCTCGCGAATATGGTGCATTAATCTTGATCCAAAATAATCGCCCAATATAGTATTCAACATGTACATTCCATAATAGTCATCATGTGTTTTGGGGAAAAGCTTAAGACCGATTTTTAGACTGGTTTGAGAACAATTGGCCATGGCAGTATGATGATTCAAAACTTCCGGATGGTGGATTGTCATTTTAACGGGTTCATTTTTACCATGGTTTGGAAAAATACCCAATAATCTTTCCCAAAACTCCAAACCTTTGGATGCCCCGCAGTAAAACACTTTTAGTCTATTTGCCACATAGTTTTCCTGATGGTACAAAATGAGATCTTCCCTATTGAGGTCAGCGATGAGTTCAGGCGTCGAATTGTAACCATAGGGTGAATGGCTTCCATAAAGATGAGCGGTAAACTCCCGATAAGAAACAAAGTCCGGTTCAGTCAGTTGGTGACTTAATTGTGAAGAAAGAAATACCTTTCCCTTCACCAGCTGATCTTCCGGAAATATCGGAGTGGTCAACAAATCCACAACAAACTTTGCAATGGTTTCAAAATGTTTCTCCAGACAACTGAGCGACATTACCGTAAAGTCCAAATCCGCATGAATACTGTAAGAACAGCCATAATAATCAAAGAAATCAACTATTTCCGGATTGGAAAATTTCTGAGTCCCTTCCTGGATTTGAGAAGCACACATCCTGGAACTTAGCTTCTTATGTTCCGTCAAGCGGCCATTTTCAAAAACAAACTCAAGGTAACACAAGCCCTCCTTATTGGATTTTAAAGAATAAACCAGTGCGCCATTGGAAATCTGAATGGTGTCAAACTCCGGCAATTTCAATTCCCAATTGGGACCTGCAATGATCAATGGCCACTCTTGTTGTACAATTTCTTTCACCGGTAAGTTAATGTTGCTTAGAAAAGGCAAAAATGATGAGAATAATTCGATAACTGAAAGAATATTTACCAATCATGCCGAGGATAAGGTCCTGGGGCGTATTTTTGCGTTTCCAGAATAAAAATCCAATATTATGAAATTTGTTGCCTCCACTTCAACCCTGTTAAAACCACTTCAAATTGCTTCCAGCGCATTGAGTGCAAATCCCGTTATGCCGGTTTTAGAGGATTTTTTGCTCGATCTTAAAGGAAACAAATTATCCATCGCTTCCTCCAATCTTGAAATGACCATTAACACGGAGGTTGAAGTGAATGGTTCTGAAAATGGAAAAATTGCGGTGCCAGGTAAAACCTTGCTGGAGACTTTAAAGTCTCTACCCGAACAACCGCTTAATTTTGTAATCAATACAGAAACAAGAGGTATTGAGATAACTTCTGCTTCCGGTAAATATAAATTGGTGGGAGAGAAGGCCGAAGATTTTCCGGAAATCGAAAAACCAAGCGATGAGGATCGGATCGAAATGGATTCTATCCAAATCCAAAAAGGGATTGATAAAACTTTCTTCGCTGCCAGTAACGACGAAATGCGTCAAAGTATGCGTGGAATCAACCTTAACATTGATTTTAACCATGTGACCTTTGCAGCCACCGATGCACATAAATTAGTAAAATATAGTTTTCTGGATATTCAGTCGGATGTAGCTTCAAGCCTTTTGCTGACTAAGAAATCTATGCTTAGTCTTAAGGGGATTCTTCCAAAAGACGGTAAGGTGGTGATCTATTTTGGAAAATCAAAGGCCTTCTTTGAATTTGACAATGTGCTCTTTACCACCCGCTTGATTGAAGCCAAATTCCCGGATTACAATGCTGTAATTCCAGCAAACAATCCGAACAGAATGACCGTGGCAAGGGAAGAATTGATTTCTTCACTAAAGCGACTTTCTATTTTTGCCAATAAAACTACCAATCAGGTGGTGTTGAATATCCAAAATAAAAGCCTGACCATCACTGCTCAGGATTTGGACTTCAACAATGAAGCTACCGAACAACTGAGCTGTGTGTATGAAGGTGAAGCCATCAACCTTGGTTTGAATGCCAAATTCATGTTGGAGATGCTCACCGTTATCGAAAGTGAAAACGTGAATTTTGAATTCAGCAGCTCTACTAAGCCGGCCATCATTCTTCCTCAGGAGCAAATGCCGGGTGAAGACCTGCTGATGTTGGTGGTGACTAATTATTGATGTACATCGGGCTTTTCTTCGGCTCTTTTAATCCGGTTCATGTCGGTCACATGATCATTGCCCAACATCTGTTGAATGAGACAGATTTAGATCAGGTTTGGATGGTGGTGAGTCCACACAACCCACTAAAAAATAAAACAAGCCTTGCACGTGACTACGATAGACTCCATTTGGTAAGGCTCGCTGCTGAAGGCAACCCCAAAATACAAGTATCCAACATCGAATTCCATCTACCCAAACCATCCTACACAATAGATACCCTTACCCATCTTAAGGAAAAATACCCGGAACATAAATTTGCCCTGATTATGGGCGGCGATAATCTGATCAGCCTTCCTAAGTGGAAAAATTACGAGCTATTGATGGAAAAATTTAAAATCTACATCTATAAAAGACCCAACTACAACGATCAAACTGAACTGGCCAAACACCCCAACATTGTTTTTACTGACGCCCCACTCCTGGACATATCTTCCACCCAAATCCGCGAAATGATCAAGCAAGGAAAATCCATAAGGTATATGGTGCCGGAGGAGGTAATAGAAGCGATTGAAGATTCCAGGCTTTACAAAAGTTAAGCCTTGAAAATTGATTTTTCTCCTGAAATTCACTTAAGCTAAAAAGCAGAGAAGATCAATAAATGTCAATACCACCCAATAAAAACAAATCAGCTAAAAAATTTATTGACAATCCAGCAGCAACACTTGCCAGAGTTCATCTCTTTTCTGAATTCTATACTCAGTACAAGATTTGCCGGATGCCTGATACGAAGCAATAGCCGTTTTCACTGCTGCTTCAGGCGTATCCACCTGTTCCTCCGTTAGTGGGGAAGATAATTTTTTAGGGTCTGTTTTAGGGATGGTACCCAAAGCAGAAATCTGCCATTCCCCCTTCGCCACTTCTGATATTTTTCCGGACACCTGGCCGTGGACATCCAGTTGGATCTTTATATAATTAATGCTTTCTTCCGTGAAAATGTCACTGGTGGACAATTGTGCCTGTGCAACAACTGTCATGCCCAAAAATAAAATACTAAAAATTAAGGTTTTCATGATTCTGGTCTTTATTGAACAAATATATTCATATTACTGTAGAACTTCTTCTTTTTGAAATTAATTCTACTTCCATAAATTGCTACCAACTGTCAGGAAAAACCCGCAAACTTTAAACAGTATTCTTGTCGGCAAAGACTGGTTGCACACTTATCTCTCGTTTAATCTTCAAACTCATGGTGTTCCTTCGTTTGCATTCTATTTCCATCATCCAGGTTGCTTTTTCAAATTCTCCTGTTCCCCAAATTTTACCTTAGCATAGTAACGAATTAGCTCAACTCCCAAAGTTCTCTCATATTTCCTCTTATCGGACGAAACAGATCAGTCCTCAGGCTTTGCCGCTCCGTTTTTGGCATAAAACGGGTATGGGCGAGCTTAAACTGTTGACGAATGATGTCGGCAATGTTTCCCTCACCCTTCATTCGCATTCCAAAACGGGAATCCCCTAATTCGCCACCATGACTGGATCGGATGCCATTCAAAATGCGCTCCTTCCGATCCGGAAATTGTTCATCCAACCAATGGCCAAAAATGGGCTGGAGATCCCCATTCAGCCTAACGATTTGATAAGAAGCCGTTTGAGCACCTGCCTCGGCAACCTGCTGGACCATGTCAAAGATTTCCATGTCATTAACTCCTGGAATGATGGGAGCCAACATGCCATGGACCGGAATTCCCTTTTCTGCCAACAATCGGATGGTTCTGAACCGGCTGGCGATGGTGGAAGCCCTTGGTTCCATGACCCTGCGTGTACGATCATGGGCTGCCGTAACCGAAATCGCCACCTGAACCAGACGTAGATTATTCAGTTCACTGAGCAGATCCAGATCTCGCTGAATGAGTGCATTTTTAGTGATGATCATTACCGGGTGACGCCAGGCCAACATGAGTTCAAGAATCTGTCGGGTAAGCCGGTATTTTTTTTCTACCGGCTGGTAACAATCTGTATTGCCCGACAACATGATCGGCTTCACCTGATATTTTCTGGACTTGAGTTCTCTACTAAGGACTTCTACTGCATTTGCCTTTACCAGAATTTTATTTTCAAAGTCATCTGCAGCACTGTATCCCCAGTAATTGTGCGTAGGGCGTGCATAACAATAAACGCAGCCATGCTCACAACCCTGATATGGATTCAGTGAATATTCCATAAATAAATCCGGGCTGGAGACCTTGTTAATCATACTCTTGGCCTTTACTTCGATGGTTTGGGTTTTGGATAAGTCGGCCTGCCGGTCTTCAGCCGGTAATTGATTCATTTCCGGACTGGCTACGGTGTTGGTTTTATGAAAGCGGTTGGTGAGATGCAGGGAAGTACCCCGTGATGGTTTGCTTTGGTTTTGATCGGTTGACATATAAGGGATTTGAGTTTTATGAGAGGGCAAAGATATAAAATTGTCGAATTATTCGACATACAAAGTCATTTTATTATACATTTGTATCCCGATTGCCACGGAATAAAAACTGAATATGTTTGACAGGGCCATACTTCATCTGGATCTTGATTCCTTCTTCGTCTCCGTAGAATGCCTGAAGAACTCTTCCCTGCGGGGTAAGCCACTGATCGTAGGTGGCAACAGCAGTCGGGGAGTGGTGGCGGCTTGCAGCTATGAAGCCAGGGCTTTCGGCATCCACTCCGCCATGCCCGTCAAAATGGCCAAAAGGCTCTGTCCACAGGCCCTCATCCTGCAGGGAGACATGGACAGCTACAGCAAATACTCAGCCCTGGTCACCGACATCATTGCGGACCGCGCTCCTGTCTTCGAAAAAGCCTCCATCGATGAGTTCTACCTCGACCTCACTGGTATGGACCGCTATTTTGGTTGCATGAAATGGTCCGACGAGCTCCGCCAGTCCATCATCCGCGAAAGCGGCCTGCCCATTTCCTTCGGCCTCTCTGTAAACAAACTCGTGTCCAAGGTCGGCACGGGAGAAGCCAAACCCAACGGCACCCGCGAGATTCCCTCCGGAACCGAAAAGGACTTCCTGGCACCCCTCTCCACCGCCAAAATCCCGGGCATCGGCAAGGAAACCTACAAAAAACTCAGCTTCATGGGGGTACGGACCATAAAAGTCCTCAGCGAAATTCCCGCCAAATTACTCGAACGTCAATTTGGTGAAAACGGCCGCAGCCTGTGGGAACACGCCAACGCGATCGATCACCGTCCTGTGGTCCCCTACCACGAAGCCAAATCCATCTCCAAAGAACGTACTTTCGAACAAGATACCCTTGACATGAAACGGATCCGCACACTACTGCTCGACATGACCGAAAAACTGGCCTTCGAACTGCGAGACTCCGGCAAACTCTGTTCCATCGTCACCGTCAAAATTCGCTACGCCGACTTCAATACTTTCAGCCGCCAGTGTAAGATCAGTTACACCGCACTCGATAAAAATCTTTGGCCCGTTGTCCAGGAACTCTTTCGAAAAGTGTACGAACGCCGCCAACTCATCCGCCTCATCGGCGTAAAGTTCAGCGGACTGGTCTATGGCAGCCCCCAGTTTGATCTGTTTGAAGATACGGCCACACAAATCTCCCTTATGCGTCAACTGGACCATATCCGGCACCGCTGGGGTTACAGCGCCATAAAGCGAGCCGTGATGACTAAATGAATAGGTGACCGTGATGAAAATTCACAGGAAAGTAGTGCTGTCTCAGCATTTTCTAAAATTTACGGATTGGCTACAATGTCAGAAAGGTTTCAAGAATGCGAAATTCAATAAATACACACTGTAGCCCCTCTTTTGAAGCTGACTAGAAATTCTGAGATAGCCAGACAGAAACTATTCTTCCAAATCCTTAAGCAAAACATTTGTAAAAAAATAGCCCCGGGTGTATCTTGGGCAATAAAAGTAGATATGCCCGGGAGGTTCAGTGCTACAAAATAGGACAAAAATTACCTGATCGCAACAATTCTAAAAATGCCGGCCTCTATAAAAAACAAAATCTCCCTTCTGGAAAGAATTTACGAGCGGGATCCCGCGACCAACTCTTTCC
>Ga0268298_10005650_pt1 | contig 11637 bp, 11 predicted proteins | sample WWTPWeurt_MetaG_FD_194462 | JGI IMG/M metagenome (GOLD analysis project Ga0268298, IMG submission 194462) | Activated sludge microbial communities from WWTP in Nijmegen, Gelderland, Netherland - WWTP Weurt | ecosystem: Engineered > WWTP > Aerobic digester > Activated sludge | place...
CCGCCATGCGGGCGCGCGGCGCGCAAGGCGCGGACGTGGTCGTCCTCGTCGTTGCGGCGGACGATGGCGTGATGCCCCAAACCAAGGAAGCCATCGCGCACGCCAAGGCGGCGCGCGTCCCGATCATTGTGGCGCTCAACAAGGTGGACAAGCCGAACGCCAACCCCGACCGTGTGAAACAACAACTGGCCGAGCAGGAACTCGTCCCCGACGATTGGGGCGGGCAGACTCTGGTTGTCCCCGTCTCCGCAAAACAGAAGAAAGGCATCGGCGACCTGCTCGAAGCCATCTTGCTGGTGGCCGATAATACCGATATTCGCGCCAATCCCGGCGGAAAGGTGATCGGCACGATCATCGAAGCCGAGTTGGACAAGACCAAGGGCGTGGTCGCCACGCTCCTCGTCCAAAATGGGACGCTCCAGGCGGGCGACATTGTGGTGGCTGGCACGGCCTATGGCCGCATCAAAGCCATGACCGATTTCCGCGGCAAACCAATGAAGAAGGCCACGCCGTCCACGCCCGCGCTGGTGATGGGTCTCTCCGACATGCCCTCTGCCGGCGACCTGTTTGAAGTGGTTGAAACCGACCGCATTGCCCGCGAGATCGTCACCGAGCGCGCCGACGCCATCAAGAAGAAGGCGCAGGAGCGCAGGAAAGTCTCGCTCGAAGACCTCTTCACCGCCTACGAAAAGGGCGAAGCGAAATCGCTCAACCTCGTCCTCAAAGCTGACGTGCAGGGTTCGCTCGAACCGATCCTCGGCGAGTTGGAAAAACTCGGTAAGGGCGAGATCACCATCAACGTCCTGTATGCCGAAACGGGCAACATCGGCGAAAACGACGTGATGCTCGCCTCCGCCTCGAAGGCCATCATCCTTGGCTTTAACGTGCAGGCCGAAGTGGCGGCGCGCCGTCTCTCGGAAGCGGAGGGCGTGGATATCCGTCTCTATGACATCATCTATCGACTCACGGAAGACATCGAAAAAGCCCTCAAAGGTATGCTCGCGCCCGAGTTCGTGGAAAAGTCCCTCGGCAAGGCGCAGGTGCTTAAAGTCTTCCCCATCTCGAAGGTTGGCAAAATCGCGGGTTGCCGCGTGCTCGAAGGCGAACTGCGTCGTAACGGCAAGGTGCGCATGAAGCGCGGCGCCGACATCGTCTTTGAAGGCGATTTGTCCTCTCTCAAGCACGAGAAGGACGATGTGCGCGAAGTCCGTACCGGGTTCGAATGTGGCGTGGGTTTCCGTAATTTCCACGATATCGAACCGGGCGATATTATCGAGTGTTATGTCTTGGAGAAATCGGAGTGAGCAGTAATCAGTCGCTAATTACCGATTACTAATCGCCATTAACCGCCATGCCAACAGGTATCCGCCTCCAACGTATCGCGGATCGCATCCGCCAGGAACTCTCGGAAATGCTCGTCCGCGAGATCAGCGATCCGCGCCTCGACCTCATCTACGTGACAGACGTCAAAGTGGACAAGGAACTGGCCTACGCCGACATCTTCGTCTCCGCCGTCGAGGGACACGACCGCAGCAAAGAAATCCTCGCGGGGCTGGAATCGGCCAGCGGCTTCTTTCGTCGGACCCTGGCCGGGCGCGTGGACCTGCGCGTCTTCCCCCGCCTCCGCTTTCACTGGGACCCGACGCCCGAAAACGCCGACCATGTCGAAAAAATCCTGGCTGAATTGCGCGCGAAAAAATAGCGGCAGGCCCGCATCTGCCCAGACCTGAAATATCACCCCGCAAAATGCATTACAATTACTGTATTAAGCGGTACAACTGCCTGTAACTTGACGGGTACTAAAAGGAGCTAGCAAAAAACGTAATTCACGTTGCTAAGAATGCATATGGAAAGTGCGATCATCAATCAAATTGGAGAGCGGCTAAAAACAGCCAGTAGTATTCTCGTTGCATCCCACGTCCGCCCCGACGGCGACGCGATCGGTTCGTTGCTTGCCATTGGACTTGCCCTGCAAAACGCGGGCAAGACCGTTCAAATGGTTTTGCAGGATGGCGTCCCGAACTCCTTCCAATTTTTGGAGGGATACGAACAGGTTCAAAGGGAACCGAAGGGCGAATGGGACACGTTTATCTCGGTGGATTGCGCCGATTTCAAACGTCTCGGCAAACCGTTCGAGTCTCTCCGCAAGCCAGATATCAATATTGACCATCACATCACCAACGAAAAATTTGGAACATTGAACTTGATCGTCGGTGAAGAGGTGGCTACCGCCGCCGTGTTGACCAATTGTCTGCCCCAGTGGGGACTGGAATTTACCAAGCCCGTCGCGAACGCCCTGTTGACGGGAATTGTCACCGATACGCTCGGATTCCGAACTGCAAATACATCCCCCGAAGCCCTGCGCCAATCCGCGTTGTTGATGGAACGCGGCGCGGACCTGCCTGAACTGTATATGCGCTCGCTGGTACGAAAATCGTACCCCGCCGCGCGCTATTGGGGCGCGGGCCTTGCCTCGCTCAAACGTGAGGCTGGACTCGTCTGGGGCACATTGACGGTGGATGATCGCAAAGCCGCTGGCTATGGAGGCAACGACGACGCCGACCTGATCAATATGATCTCTGCCATTGATGGCGCCAAGATCGGAATGATCTTCGTCGAGCAGACCGATCACAAAGTGAAGATCTCGTGGCGCGCGCTTGAAAATGGGTACGACGTTTCGAAAGTGGCGAAACACTTCAATGGGGGCGGGCATGCCGCGGCGGCCGGGGCCGATATTCCCGGCGCGTTGAGCGAAATCCAGCCTCTCGTCTTGAAGACGACGCGTGAGATGCTGGGACTAAAGTAGCCGACGCCTAATTCGGACAAATTTGGTAGAATATAGCTACCCATAGAAAAACGACCCCCCATGAAAAAACAAACATTTCCCAGGAGGAATAAATGAACAGTCAGGATGTCAAGAACGCCATATCTGGCGTACTCGTCGTGGATAAACCCGTCGGCATGACCTCGCATGACGTTGTTGAAGCCATCCGCCGCGGCACGGGTATCCGCCGCGCCGGCCATACTGGCACATTAGACCCGCGCGCTTCGGGCGTGCTGGTCATCCTCATTGGTCCCGCTGTGCGCTTGAGCGAATACGTCTCCGCCTCCGACAAACGTTATCAGGCCATCATCCGCCTTGGTTCCACCACCGACACCTTCGACGCTGACGGCAAGTTTGTGCAACAATCCCAGCCTGTCAACGTGACCGAAGAACAGTTCGAGAAGATCCTCAAGACCTTCGAAGGCGAGATCGAGCAGACTCCCCCGCCGTATTCCGCCGTCAAGGTTGGCGGACGCCGCGCCTACGACATGGCGCGTCAGGGCGAGGAAGTGGAGCTGGCCCCGCGCAAGATCCAGGTGCATCATCTTGAAGTGCTGGAATGGGCTCCCCCCGAAGTGGTGGTGGACGTTCACTGCTCCAGCGGAACCTACGTCCGCTCGCTCGCCAACGATATCGGCGTGCAACTTGGAACGGGCGCGTACCTCGTCGGCTTGCGCCGCACCAAGAGCGGACGCTTCAGCCTGCGCGACGCCACTCCCCTGCGCAAATTGCAGGAAGCCTTCCAGGCGGGCAACTGGTATCAATTCCTCATCCCCGCGGCCGAAGCGCTGGCCGAGGTGCCCGCGGTGGAATTGAATCCCGACGATGTGGAAGAAGTGCGCCACGGTCACCGCGTGAAGGCGCACGGCGAACAGGCGCAACTGGCGCGCGGCGTGAGCGCGGCGGGAGAACTCATCGCCCTCATGATCCCCGCGACAGGTGAAGACGGCTCGCCCGAATGGCAGCCCAAGAAGGTCTTCTTCACCAGCGAAGCCAAAGGCGATAACGACTAATCCGCGGAACGCTTCGCGGCGTCGCTACTTCATAGACTTGTGCAACATTACCGCTCTCTCGACGACGTTTTGATTCAAAACGCCTGGCTGACGATTGGAGTCTTCGATGGCATCCATCGCGGTCACCAGGCCATCTTAAGTCAACTCACGGCAGGCGCACACGCGAAAGCGAACGGCGCGCCTGCCGTTTTGCTTACCTTCGACCCGCATCCCGCCTCCGTCCTCGCGCGACGCGAACTGAAACTGCTCACCACGCCCGAGGAGCGCGCCGCCCTCGCCTCCGCGCTGGGCGTGGACGCGGTCGTGACCTATCCCTTCGACCGATCGGTGGCAGAGACATCTGCGCGCGAGTTCATGGTTCGTCTCAAGGAGCGACTCGGCCTGCGTCACCTGCTTATTGGCTACGATTTCGCGCTGGGCAAAAATCGCGAGGGCAACGCCGAACGGCTGACCGAACTCGGACGCGAACTCGGCTACGAGGTCCAGGTGATCGAAGCGGTGGGCGACGAGAGCGGCGTCATCTCGTCCACGGAGATCCGCAAACTCGTCTCGCTCGGAAGCGTGGACGCGGCCGCCAATTTGCTCGGACGCGCCTACTCGCTGTCAGGCCCCATCGTCCACGGCGACGGACGCGGACGCAGGATCAACATCCCGACCGCAAACATCGCCTACCCTGAGACGAAACTCCTGCCGCCGAATGGAATCTACGCCTGCCGCGTCCGCCTCGGCGCGGACCTTTATGCGGCCGCGACCAACATCGGCTTTAATCCCACCTTCACGCCCGACAAGCTTTCCGCCAGCGTGGAGGCCCACATCCTCGATTTTGACCGCGACCTCTACGGCCAAACGCTGACGGTGGAATTCGTCTCCCGCCTGCGCGACGAATTGAAATTCGATTCGGTGGACGCGTTGCTCAAACAGATCCACGCCGATATTGACGAGACGCGTCGCATCATCGATCTGCCTTCCGAGTAACGCGCATGGACGGCGAGACCGACCTGACCAAACTCCTTCGGGACATGGATCCTGAATTGCACGCGGGGGAATTTGTATTCTGCTCCATTGACGCTCCCAGCCTTCCAGAGAATCTCGCGCCGATTGGACTGTTCCGCGAAAAAGAAGGCCTGACCGTCATCCTCCCCAAAGCAGACGCAGACCAGTTAGGGTTGCCCTACTCGTTCGTCGGCGCGTGGATCACGCTCAACGTCCACTCGGCGCTGGACGCTGTCGGGTTGACCGCCGCGGTTTCGTCGGCATTGACGCGCGCGGGCATCAGTTGCAACGTCGTCGCCGCGTTTTATCACGACCATATCTTCGTCCCGAGCAAGGACGCGGAGCGCGCTCTGGAAGCGTTACAGGCCCTGACGCGCGGGTAAAAATTTGGGGATTTGAGTCGTCCTCTTGGTATCATCCGCCATTATTGGAAAGCGAGGTTTTTATGTTTTCATTGGATCAAGATCGTCGCAGGGAAGAGGAGCGCGTCCGCCGCGAGGGACGCCTGCCGCCTGGTCAGGCGCTCACGCTCAAATTTCCCGTCCTGCACTATGGACCTGTGCCAGCCTTCAACCCGTCCACGTGGAGTTTCCGCGTCTGGGGCGAAGTGGACGAGGAAAAAGCCTGGACGTGGAACGAGTTCAACCAGTTGCCGCGCGCAAAAATCCAGATGGACATCCACTGCGTGACGCGCTGGAGCAAGTTCGATACGGTCTGGGAAGGCGTGTCGGTCAAAACGCTGGTGGAGAATGGCATCCTCAAGATCAAGCCGTCCGCCACGCACGTGATGCAACATGCTGAGTATGGCTTCACCGTCAACCTGCCGCTCGAAGTCGTGCTGGCCGAAAACTTTTTGCTCGCTACGCACCTGAACGGCGAGGCGATCACGCCCGATCATGGATATCCCCTGCGCGGCGTCGTGGGCTTCATCCCTGGCCGCGAGTTGGAGACGCCCTATTTCTGGAAAGGCGCCAAGTGGCTGCGCTCGCTGGAGTTCATGTCGCGCGACCGCGAGGGATTCTGGGAGCAGGCGGGCTACCACAACCGCGCGGACGTGTGGAAAGAGGAACGGTTCGGTTAATGACATCATGTTACGCACCCTCACCCTAACCCTCTCCCGAAGGGAGAGGGGACTCCCTTCCCCTTTCGGGGGAAGGGCTGGGGATGAGGGAGAGTCCTGCATAATATCGAATAATGAAATCGGGCGAGGAGAAGATTCTCGCCCGAAATTTTTTACCACGGATGAAAAGGATAAAAGGGAGGATGGAAAAACGTTTTTGAAATATAGAGCATATAATGGCACAAAACCGTTGCATGCTTCGTTTTGCTTAAGGAGGATTTCCATGGCTACAAAAACCATTTCCCGCATAAGTTTCTACGTGGCGATTCTTGTCCTTCTCGCGGCTTGCGCGCCTGCTCAACCCAATATTCCAGAAATTCAAACCAAAGCCGTTGCGATGGCGAAAACAAGCATTGCCCTCACGCAAACGGCTCAGCCAACTATCGCTCTGACGGCGACCTTTGTATATCCTACTCCATCGCCATTTCCAACAGAGTCGCCCTTGCTCCTTCTCACGCCTGACGCGATTCAAGTGGAACGATGGAAGGAGTATCAGGCAGAACTAGCAAAACTGGTACTTTCTGATTCAGGAGCAGAATTTCCCTTTTATAAAGATGCGTTATGTGAATGGGATATTTTGGGACAAGTCGGTCAAGAATTGTATGTATGGGCAGTTTGTTCTAGTCTCGGCAGTTTGGGAGAAAAACCCGCCGTGATCTATCTTGAGGCAGATGGTTCCATTCGAGACGTGAAGGTTGTCTTCCATGGCTCTACATGGGATTCCAGGATTCGGGAGTTGTTTCCAGCAGACGTGCAAGAAAAAATTTACTCGTATGCTTCTTTATCTCCATTTTCTGGAAGACCACTTGATATGAGAGAACATCTTGGATATAGGTTAAAACATCCCGAAGAACCGCCTTTGGTTGTTCTTTCCGCGTTACCAACAGCAACCCCCACGCCATAAATCAACAACAAAAAGGGGCGGACACGCAGGTCCGCCCCAACAAACTCGCACCGACAATTTTTACTTCAACATCGGCATCTTGATGCCGTGACGTTTCGCTGCCTCGACCGCGATCTCGTATCCCGCGTCCGCGTGACGGACGACGCCCATGCCAGGGTCGGTGGTCAACACGCGCTCGAGTCGCTGCGCGGCTTCGGGAGTGCCGTCGGCCACGATGACCTGTCCCGCGTGCTGGCTGTATCCCATGCCCACGCCGCCGCCGTGATGGAACGAGACCCACGTCGCGCCGCCGACGGCGTTGATCATGGCGTTGAGGATCGCCCAATCGGAGATCGCGTCCGAGCCGTCTTTCATGGCTTCGGTCTCGCGGTTGGGCGAAGCGACCGAGCCCGAGTCCAAATGGTCACGGCCGATCACGATGGGGGCTTTCACCTTTCCGCTCGCGACCAACTCGTTGAACATCAGTCCTGCCTTGGCGCGCTCGCCGTAGCCGAGCCAGCAGATGCGCGACGGCAATCCCTGGAACGGGACTTTCTCGCGCGCCATCTTGAGCCAGCGATGCAAATGCGCGTCGTCGGGGAACAAGTCCATGATGGCTTGGTCGGTGGTGTAAATGTCTTCCTTGTCGCCCGAGAGCGCCACCCAACGGAACGGTCCCTTGCCCTCGCAGAACAGCGGACGAATATACGCAGGGACAAACCCTGGGAACTCGAACGCATCCGTCACGCCGTAGTTGTAGGCTTGCTGGCGCAGGTTGTTGCCGTAATCGAACACTTCCGCGCCCGCGCGTTGGAAGGCCAGCATCGCTTCCACGTGTTTCGCCATCGAAGCCATCGCCATTTTTTTGTAGCGCTCGGGATCGGACTTCCGCAACTCGTCCGCCGCGACGACAGACAGCCCAGACGGAACGTACATCAACGCTTCATGCGCGGACGTTTGGTCGGTCACCACGTCTGGGATGACGCCCCTCGCTGACAGTTCCGCGTACACGTCTGCCGCGTTGCCGATCAACCCGATCGAGCAGGCCGTTTTACGTTTTACGTTCTCTTCAACCAACGTCATCGCCTCTTCGAGATTATCCACCACCATGTCCACGTAGCCGATGGCGCGGCGACGTTCGGCGCGTTCGCGATCCACTTCCACGATGAGTCCCACGCCTTCGTTCATGGTGATCGAAAGCGGCTGCGCGCCGCCCATCCCGCCGAGGCCAGCCGTCAGAACGAACTTACCTTTGAGCGAGCCCCAGCCCTTGAGTTTGGCGAGCGCGCCGAAGGTTTCATACGTGCCTTGCAAGATGCCCTGCGTGCCGATGTAGATCCACGAGCCCGCGGTCATCTGGCCGTACATGATGAGTCCCTTTTTGGCGAGTTCGTCGAAGTGTTCCCACGTAGCCCAATGCGGGACAAGGTTCGAGTTGGCGATCAGCACCTTCGGCGCATCTTTGTGACTCTTGAACACGACGACGGGTTTGCCCGATTGCACGAGCAACGTCTCGTCCTCTTCGAGATTCTTGAGCGACTCGAGAATCGCGTCGAACGACTCCCAATCGCGGGCGGCCTTTCCGCGTCCGCCATAGACGACGAGGTCTTGCGGCCTCTCGGCCACTTCGGGGTCGAGGTTGTTTTGGATCATCCGATAGGCGGCTTCGGACAGCCAGTTCTTGCAGGTGAGGTCAGCGCCGCGTGGGGCGCGCACGGTTCGAGGTCCAGACATGATGCGTCTCCTTGTCAAAAAAAATCTCCCGACAATTATAGTCGGGAGATGGATGGTTGGCGGAAAAATATCAGCTTTGCGCCATCAGTTGTTCGAAGTTGGTGTTCTTGAGGCGCTTCACCAGTTCGTCCTGCGCATCGCACCAGACGGGGCGGAGCGGGCACTCTTGATCGAAGGCGCAGGAACTGTTTTCGCCCACGCACTCGTTAAGTTGAATGGGACCATCGATGGCTTCCACGACTTCGAGCAGGGTGATCTCTTTGGGTTCGCGAGCCAGGGTCACGCCGCCGCGTGCGCCGCGCGAGGTATGGAGCAACCCCGCGATGGAGAGTTGCGAAATGATCTTGGCCAGAAATGATGGCGGGATGTTCTGTTCTTGCGCGACCGCGCTGGTGGCGGCACGCTGGTTTCCGCCCATACGGGATAGGTGTAAAACCGCACGGACGGCGTAATCGGCTTGACGGGTGATCTGCATGGTTCAGTCCTCTCTAAAATGCAGATAATAATTATCTGCTTTTGTACATTTTATTTGGTAATCTGTACATGAGCAAGTGATGGAGGTCACAGACTAAATATGACCTTTTACTCCGAAATAAAAAGCAAAAAGACAGTCACTTTTGCAGTGACTGTCTTTTTGTGATCTGAATCTATTGGCTTACTTCGTGAGCGTGAGGTTGCCCGCGCCGATGTTGACGATGAAGGTGATGGTGGGGCCTTCGCCTTCCTGGGTGTAGATATCGCCGTTCTGCGTCCAGTTTGAGCCGAAGCTGACGTTGGCCGCGCCGCTATCCACAGTGACCACGGCGTTGACGCCTTCGGGGATGAGCAGGATGATGTTGCAGAGTCCCGCGTCGATGTTGACGGTGGCGGCGCGTTGCAGGTCGCCGCTGAAGTCGAGGGTGTAGTCGCCCGCGCCGCCCGAGAAGTCGAGCGCGGCGAAGTTGGCGTTGGCCAGCCCCATCAGTTTGACGGTGGACGCGCCTGTCTCGTAGCTGAGGATGGACATCTCGGCCTCGTTCGGCTTGCTGAAGGACAGGTCCACGGTGGACGCGCCATCCTGGACCGTGAGGCTGGTGAGCGCCAGGCCGCCGAATTCAAACTTGCCCGTGTACGCGCCCGCTTCGATGTTGAGATCCATGGGAGCGGAGCCGAGTTTCAGGTCCCACACGTTTTTCAGGTCGCTGAAATTCGGGAAGGTGTTGAACGTGCCGTCGCCCGCGGTGATCGTGACGTTATCGCCATCGGTCTTGATGACGGGCTTGATCTTGCTGTAGTTGTAGGTGGCGGTACCGTCAACGAGCGCGTCCTCCGCGCCCGCGGACAGGGTCAACTCGCCCGCGCCGAACTGGAGCGTGAGCCGCGCCTTCTCGGACGACGGGACGGGGACGTTGATCTCCTCCGTCTTTTCGGCTTCGGGGGTGACGCGGTCGGGAATATTGATTCCGCAGGCGGTGGTGATCAGGAAGACTGCCAGCAAAATGGGTATGATTTTCTTGTTCATGGAAAACTCCTCAGATGTTGATTCTGAGGAGTTATACGGGGGGCGGAGGGAGAAGTTGCGGCTTTCACGCGTATAGGTTGGAATCATCCATGTTGGTTAGGCGGGAATACAAACCAACTTCTTTATTGTTATGATCATCTTCATTATCTTTGGAAGGGTATTATGTAAATCGCCTGACCCTGTAGAGAAACGATAATATTGTCATTTCCTTTCCAACCTCGAACGCTTGAACAATAGTTTTCGTTGAGGTTAACAATTTGACCGGTTGCTACGGAAATCACATAAAATCCCCTTGGGGCATTACAAACGGCTAGATATTTACTATTTGGAGACCAAGACATAGTATAGTGAAAATAAAAATCTCCGAAAGCGGTAAAGGTTTTTTCTTTGATGTTGTAAACATAGATCGGGTGAGATTCTTCCACGAAGGGGCCGAACGCGATCATACTCCCATCAGGGGACCACATGGGGTTATAACCATTTTCCCCTGAATTGCCAGAAAATACTAACTCCTTCTTCCCTGTCGCTACATCCACAATGTGGATTTGAACGGGCTGGAAATCCAACAAGTCATCATTAAGATCATCACTGACGTATGCGATTTTTTTGCTATCTGGCGACCAAGCGGGTCCAAACCCTCCTCTCTGATGTCCTACATTAGGAGTCCGAACATCTTCATAAGTTAAAAGATTCTTTACCCTTCCATCCAGATACAAGATTGACAGGGTATATCCTTCCTCGAAATAGTTTAGCGCTATTGCCTTACTATCCGGCGACCAGGTTGCCTTGTACCAGGTTGCCGCTCCATCAGAAGAAACTGAAAGGAGTTTTTTAGGCACTTGCCAATTTCCTACGTCATACAACCAAAACGCATCGTGAGACTTAATGGGGTCACGAGCCAGTACCAGTAGTTTTTTGCTGTCTGGAGAAAAGAATGAATTACGAACACCTCCTTCGAAGAGGGTTACCATTTGTGCTTCTTCGCCAACCTTCCCGACTTTCAATGTCTTACCTGGATTACAATAAAATTCCATCCATTCGATATTTGGCGAAACTTCCAGGTAACAATTTGCAGGAGCATTAGCCAACAAGATTTTCGACGGGAAAACCGTAGCGGTTGTAATTTGGCTGGGTTGCATTGTGCGGGTATTTGGGCTTGTTGGTCTTGGTGTGAAAGAAGGGGGCGTAGCAATAACCGTCGGCGTCACATCACCCGCGGGAGCACAAGAAACCAGCGTCAAAACCAACAACAGCCAAATGAGTCGTTTCATGTTTTGTCCAACCTGATCTCTCACAACGCGTTGATCAACTTCCCGTTTCCAAATACTTCAAATCATGTGGACGATAACGGGCGAGGATTTGAGTCGATTCGTCTTCCAGAACGCCCCCGTAATACGTCTTGATATGTCTGCGAACATAGGGATTGAGATCGAGGGTCAGCTGCGATTTCACCACCTGGTCGTGTTTGGCAAAGATAATGTGCGGAATATCGGCCATCACGGTCGCGCCCAAACACATCGGGCACGGCTCCACAGTGGTGAAGAGAATGGCGCGCTTGTAGTCCATCCA
>Ga0268298_10005652_pt1 | contig 11635 bp, 5 predicted proteins | sample WWTPWeurt_MetaG_FD_194462 | JGI IMG/M metagenome (GOLD analysis project Ga0268298, IMG submission 194462) | Activated sludge microbial communities from WWTP in Nijmegen, Gelderland, Netherland - WWTP Weurt | ecosystem: Engineered > WWTP > Aerobic digester > Activated sludge | place: Netherlands...
TGGGGGGCCGGAAGCCTGTCTCGGTGCGCGTGAGCGACAGGCGCGCTTCGGCCTTCGACATGGGGGCGCCGTAGAGGTAGTCGCCGTGCGCCGTGCAGGTGAGGGCGTCGCCGCGGACGTATGAGGGGTGGTCCATCTCGGCGTTGACCTTGAACTCGGCGGGTCGGTACTCGGCGACGTCGAAGCTGGAATACGCGTCGATCTGGCCTTCGTAGCCCTCCATGGTGGTCATGATCTGGTAGCTGCCGAGGCGCCCTGTGGCGGGCACGACGACGTCGGCGTCGAAGGTCCCGAACGGGGAGAGCGCGCGGTCGAGCTCGGCGATCTTCTGGCCGTCCACGCTCTCGACGACGATCTTCGCCTTCTGGCCGACGGGGGTGCGCGTGCCCTTGGGGAGCGGCTCGCGGACGATGCCTTTGAGGTGGACGGTGTCGCCGGGCCTGTAAATCCCGGCGTCCGTGAACACGAGGCCGAACGGGCCCTCTTCGTTGAAGGTGAACGAGGCGTCGTAGCGCCACCCGTCGAGGATGTCGCGCACAGGCCGGTACGAGAGGTCGTCGCCGCTCTTCGCGAAGATGACGGACGTGTCTTCCCAGTTGGAGAGGGGGACGAACTCGTCCTTCGGGATGCGGACGAAGCCGTCTTTGTCGGTGGTGTGAGGCGTCGCGAGCTTGCCGTCGATCCAGCGGATGTCGACCGTGGCGCCGCTCACCGGGGCGCCGTTCGAGAGCCGCGTGACCCACACGAGAGAGCCTTCGGGTGAGATCTTGGCGCTGATCGCGAGGTCGGTGACCTGCACGAGCTCGACGCTCTGCGCGAGGCGAGCTTCCCGCGTGCCCGGGCGCGACGTGTATTGCAGGCCGACGACGACGGGGCCGCGGCCGTCCTTGCCGAGCACGTCCGCGATCTTCACGACGTGCTTCGCGGCGGTGTTCACGGAGCCCGCTGCGATCGCGCGGCCCTGCGATTTGGGGAGCGCCTGCACGTCCGAGAAATGGTGGCCGCTCCGCATGGTGTCGTGCTCCCACTGCACGATGCGATCTTCGGTGAGGGGCGCGCTCGCGATCGACGCGTCGCGCGCGTTGACGACGAACGCCGGGATCTCCGTCGTGGCGCCGGGCTCGACGTACGTGCCGGAGACGCCGATCTCCGCGGTGGCCCACAGATCGTCGAAGTCGAGCGGCTTCGTGAAGTCGCCGATGAGCTGCTGGCCGTATTGATCTTTGAAGCCCGCGGAGGCGATCGTGAGCGAGTAGCGCTTGCCGGGCTTGAAGTCGCCGTAGAGGTAGAAGTGGCTCGCCGTGTCTTCGTCGTCGAGCCACGAGGGGAAGCGGATCTCGACGCTCGGCGAGACGCGCAGGGCCTTCTTGAGATCGCCGAGCTTGACGTCGTTGGTCAGGTGCACCGAGAAGCCCGATCCGCTGTCGCAGCGGCCGTGCGGCGTGTCCTCGTTGCAGTGGACCTCGTCGATCGCGAACGGACCGTAGGTCTCCATCTCGAACGACGCGGGTTTGTCGGACGGGAGCGGCCCCTCCTTGCCGCGGAGATCGCCTGTCACGTCGATGTGGATCTCCTTGCCGAGGGGCATCTTCTTCGACGGCGTGAGGACGAACACTTGGGGGTTGTCCGCGTCGCGCTGCTTGGCGTCGAAGGGCACGGCCGTGCCTTCGGGCAGCGCCTTGATCGAGACGGCGCGCTTGATCTCGGCCACGTCGACTGGCTGATCGGTCCACAGCGTGAACGCCGTGTCGGGCGCGAGGTGGCGCGTGTCGGTGGTGCCGATGGGATCGACGCGGAGCACCGCGGGGCGCGCCGTGGAGAACTGGAGCTTGTAGGGTTTTTCGAGGGCCTCGCCGCCGAGGGCCTTCGCGCCCTTGGGGACCTCGACCGAATACTCGGTGGCTCGGGGGAGCCGCACGTCGGGGACGAAGATCGTCGCGTTCGTCCCGATCCATTGCCAGCGACCCTTGACCTCCGGCGTGAGCTTCACGGGCGGCGGAGGCTCGTTGCCCGCGAGCTCGAGCGGCACCATGGGCCGATTGAAGACGAGGCTCACTTCCGGGGGATCGACAGTGGGCCCCTTGGGCGCGCCGAAGACGACAGCGAACGCGCTCTTTTCGCCGCGCGCTTCGGCTTCGTGGCCCAGCGCGAGCGTGCCTTTGGGGGCGCCTTCGGGCGCGTGCGCGCCTCCGACGCAGGCAGATCCGAGAACCAGCGTCGCGAGCGCCGCCGAAGCGAAGCGAAGACGCGACGCGAACCGTAGGGAGGGAGAGACCATCGCGGCGCAAAGAGCAACGGCGGTGCCCGGGGCGCAAGTGTGAGGTTTTCGCAGAGCGTCCTACGTGGTCGGCGACGCGGAGGGCTCGCGGCGTCGTGGCCGGGAGGACACGGCCTGTGTCACCAGGGCCTCACCTCGCATCGAGGGAGGGTGTCGGGAAGGGGCCTGTGGTGGCTGTTCGCGAAGGTGTCTATTGGGAGGCGCCGGGAAGGTGTCTATTGGGAGGCGCCGGGAAGGGGCCTGTGGAGGGTGTCGGGAAGGTGTCTATTGGGAGGCGCCGGGAAGGGGCCTGTGGAGGGTGTCGGGAAGGTGTCTATTCGAGGACAAGGGGCACTTCGATCGGGTCGCTCTCGTTTCCAGCCTCGTCGAGGGCGATCGCCGAGAGGACGACCTCTCCAGGGGCATAGTCCGAGGTGTCCACGTTGATGTCCGCGTCCGGGCCGATGAAGGTGCCGATCGGCGTGCCGCCGAGAGAGAGGGAGATCCAGACCGGGCCCGCGCTGTCGTCCGCGGCTGTCGCGTGGACCTGAAACACGCCGCTCACCGTGGTGCTCGGGGCGGGAGACGCGATGTCAACGACAGGGGCCGTGCCGTCGAGGAGCAGGTCGAAGTCCTTCGTGATCGTGTTTCCCGTCGCGTCCCAGACCTGGATGGAGAAGGCGCCCGAGCCCTCCGGCAGGTCGAGGCTGGGGAAGTTCACGAGCGATTGGTCCCACTCCTCGCCGAAGGTCGGCGGGTAGCCCTCGTCGAACGCGTAGGTCTGCGAGGCCTCCCCGAATGTGATCGTCACTTTGCCGAGGACGAAGGCGTCGCCCACCCAGATCCACACGTCGGAGCCTTCGCCGCGGCGGACGACGTCGTCGAGGAGCTGCGCGTCCGGCGGCGAGAGGTCGACGGCGATGCCCTCGATCCCGAGGTCGGTGTGGCCGCCCTGGTTGTCGTTCGCGCGGATCACGGCCCTCCCGATCCCCTCGCCCAGATCCTCGCCCGTGAAGGTCAGATCGTAGGAGGTTCCGTACACGTTGTGCTCTGTGTGGTTCCGGAAGTCGACGGCGACCGATCCGAGGCCCCTGTCGTCGGTGATGTGGGCCTTGAGCACGGTCTTGGGGCCGATGGGCGGGAACGCCGGGAGCGAGACCTCCTGGATCTCCGGAGGGTCGTTCTCGGTCCGCGTCGGAGGGTTGTTGTCCGCGGGATCGTCGTAGGCGGGATCCGGTCCGCCGCACTGGCACCCTGCGGTGAGGGGCGCGGCGAGGACGAGGGCGGCGAGGAGCTTCCTTTTCACGGCGACACCCCGCTTCCCACGACGACGCCGAGGAGCGAGAGAGCGGGCCCGGAGCGATCGTAGACTCGAATGCCCCGGTGACCGTCGGCCACGTACAGGCGATCTCCGTCCGCGGCCACGCCTGTCGCGACCCCGGTGAACGACTCGATGGCCACGACGATGGGCGCCGGGCCGGCCACGTCCACCGTGATGACCGAGCTCATGTAGGCCGAGCGATCGGCGGTGACGAGGTAGACCTTGGACTCGGCCGAGGTGGCTGTCCGATAGTCGCCCTGCGGCAGCTCGACGCGCTCGTTGGACGCGTGGACGAACAGGCCCGCTCGCCCGCCGAGCGTCGCGACCTCGACGAGCCCGCTCGGGACGGTGAGGAGCATCCGGTGGGGGACGCCGCGCTGCCAGAGGGGGATGCTCTGGATGTCCTTCTCATTGAATACTCCGTGTGGCGCGAGCGCCTTGGGCTCGCTCCCGCCGTCCCTTTGCCGCGCGCTGAGCCACTCCGGGGCCGCGGAGATGACGCCGTCCGGGGCGAGCTCCAGCGCCATGGGCAGCTCCGCCACCTGGTTGAACGGGAGGTAGTCCTTCTGCCCCGCGGTGTCGGCGTCGATCAGCCGCACGCCTGTCGAATCCGCCACGAACACGTCCGCTCCGCTCACCTCCAGGCCGTCCGGCCACACAACGGCGTCGAGGGTGATCGGATCCGCGGCGCCCTGAATTTGAAGGCTCGTCGGCGTGGCGGCGACCCAGCGGCCGTCGTCGAGCAGCCGGAGGGCGACGGCGTCGGCCGGCGGAGCCACTGCGCCCAAGACGGGCTTGAGGAGCTCCGCGTCGTCGCGATCGAACACCCCACCTCCGGGGCCCACGGCCACGACGCGGCCGTTCTTCGCGGTGAGCCCCTCCACCAGGCGAGGCTCCTCGTAGCGGCCGATCTTGTCGAGGCCGGGGGTGCCGATCTGGCGCAGATCCACCGCGCGAAGGGAGTTGCGGCGCGCGTCGCCGAACGTATACAAGGTACCATCGACGGGCAGGGTCTGGATGGGATCCCAGCCGATCTGCGGGACCTGGTACGACTCTGTCCATTGCACGACGCTCCACGGCGGGTCGGCCGAGCACTCCTGATCCGAGCCGTCCGGATCGGGGATGTCCGGCAGGAGGGGGGTCACGACGCCGGGACAGGCCTGCGCCGGATCGGTGAGCGTCGCCGGGAGGATGCCCCACTCTCCACCAGCGATGAAGAGGTTCTCCCCGTCTGCGCGGACGCCGCTCGCATAGAACGAGAGATCGTTCTGCACCGTGCAGTTGCCGGCGAGCACGGGCGCCTTGGGGTCGGAGACATCCACCGTGACAGCGCCGTACCGCCCTGCAGCGACGAAGGCGACGGTGCCCCGGACCTCGACGTCCTTGGCCGGCGCCACGAGCACGCCATTGATCACGGCCTGTTCGGGCAGGAGCCACGCCGAGCCGAGCGTCTCGCCGGTCTTCAGATCCACGACAGCGAACGTGTCACAGGCGGCCACATAAGCCAGGTCCCCGACGGCCTTCGCCGACGCAGCGAACCCCGGGACATCGATGTTCTTCAGGACCGTCGGAGGATCGGCCGCGAGATCGACGATCGTGAGGCCCCCCTCCCCTGCCGCCACGAGCGCTTGATCGCCTGTCACGGACACGTGGAGCGCGGGGCCTCCGAGCGGGAGCGACGATTTTCGCTTGGGCGCCGTGGGATCCGACACATCCATCACGAGGAGCCCCTCGTCCCCGGCAGCGATGACCAGATCCGCGTTGTGCACAGCCACGCTCACGGGCGTGCCGACCCCGGATTCGAGGGAGAGGAGGGGCGGTTTGGAAGGATCGGAGACGTCGAGGGTCCAGAGGTGGGTGCCGTCGACGGTGAACATGCGAGAGCCGATCACAGCGCCGTCTCGGAACATCGGGGCGCGGAATCGATCGGTGTAGTGCTTGGCGTCGCGGGCCCCGCACACCTCGTCCACCAGGCGATAGAAGAGGGTCTTGTGGCCGCAGCCGTCGACGCCCACCGCCGGGTCGTACACCTGGCCAGTCGGAGGGGGATCGCTCGGGACATCGGGGATGTCCGGTGTGTCGGGCTCGCTCGGGGGATCTTCGACGCTGCTCGCGATGCCGCAGGCGAAGAGAGGAAGGATCGTGAAGAACCCCCAGATGAATCGTCGCATCGTGTCCTCCTCGGTCGGTCAGGACCCGGACAGGCTATCTCAAGGAAGTAGGGAGGATGAGGAGCAAGCCCCGCACCAGAGTGTGCCACTCGCGATTTCGCCCCCATTCGAACGGATTTGCGCGACTTCTCGCACAGATCCCGGCCCGGGGGCCCCCGCGCCCCGAGACAGGGATGTCATACCCGGGCGGGCGCGCCCTCGCCTCCGGGGCGAACATCCGGACCCGTCCGGCGGGCCGGCGATTGAAGGGTGTTTTCGAAAAGGCACGCTTGCTTCGGCCGGGGGCGAGGAGGATGATCGAGGCATGAGAATTCCTGCCTTGGATCAGACCTTGTTCCAGTCCGGGCGACGTCCGGTGCTCGCCTCCGCGATCGTCGCCAGCGCTTGTGTTTTCGGGTCGAGCGCGTGCATCATTCACGTGGATGGGGACACGCAATCGACAGGCGGGGGAGGCTCGACGAGCACCTCGACGGCAGGGGGGACAGGGGGCGCCGGGGGCGTGACCCTGTCGACGGGGGGATCCACGGGGGGCGCACCGACGGTCACCTGCTCGCCCGCCCCGGCGCTCCAGCCTGACGTCACTGTGACGGTACCCGACGGGATCACGGCAGATTTTGCCGTACCGGGCCGCGTCTCCAAGCTCGCGACGGCTCCGGACGGCGACGTCGTGGTGCTGTCCGTGGAAGACAAGCACGCCTATGTGAAGCGGTATCATGAGGGGCAGTGGTCCGATCTGGAGCAGGTCGCGTCGCCGATGTCCGATATCAGCGCCGTGACGTGGGGCGCCGCCGCCGTGGCCACAGGGGGCGCCGGTCGAGCGCTTATTGTATACGGTGAGCTGCAGAACCATGAGGTGGCTCTCTGCGCGCGGAGATACGAGCCCTCCGCGGGCTGGTCGGAGCCGGAGCTCGTCGGGGTCGCGACGGAGGGGTGGTGGCAAGATCCTTCGGCTCCGCCGGTGTCCGCGGCGATGTGGGGAAACGGAGACTCCATGATTGTATGGCCGCGCGCCCCGGACGCCGACGCGGGCCTCTACGCGCGGCACGGGGCGATGGGGGCGCCGCTCGTGGACGCGGAGGAGCTCAGCGACGCGACGATCATGGGGAACGTCGCGCTGGAGGTGAAGGAGGACGGGCGCGCTGTCGTGGCCTGGAATGACACGCAGGTCACCTCTTCTCGGGTGTTCGATCCGGCGTCGGGGTGGAGCGCCGTCCAGGAGCTCGGGCCCTTCGGGTGGGACATCCGGCTCGCGGGCGGGGCGAACGGCTCCACGCTGGCTGTCTGGGGAGAGGCCGTCGGTCCGGACGGGGCGCTGTTCAAGACCGCTGCTCTGCCCTCGGGGACGGTCTTTGACGCCGCGACCGAGCTGGACCCTTCGGCAGGATACGGCTTGACGCTCGCGACGGCCGCGGACGGCACAGGGGTCGTGACATGGCACCAGGTCGGCGCTCCCTGCCAGTCCGGAGACGGGGTGATGCTGCGGGACGCCGGGGGGGCCTTCACATCGGCCGGCCCGGTGACGGGGCTCGAGGACGGGGTCGCGACCACCTGGAGCTCGGCGGCCGCGGCCGGAGGAAAAGTGGCCCTCGCGTGGGGGATGCTCGATAAGGACTGCGGCCCTGTGGGGGTGGGCGTGAGCTTCTTCGATCCCGTGAGCGGCGTGTGGCAGAAGGTCGATCTCGATCCCGCCGGCGACACCCCGAGCATCGCGCTGAGCCCGGAGGGACAGGGGCTCGTCGTGTGGTCGCGCTTCGCGGACAAGCAGTCGTTCTTCCGGCGCATGGACTTGCCGGCTCCGTGACTCCCCCCTTCCCCTGTCATCGCTCGACCTTCACGAGCTGACCCGTCTTGACCGAGCTCATCGTCTTGGTGGTCCCGTCGGGCCACTCGACGGTCACGTCGGCCGCGCAGGTGTCCCCCATGCCGAAGTGAACGCGGGGATCGCTGGATCCCGCGTAGCTCCCGCCCACCTTGGCGAGCTGCGTGCGGGAGAAGCCCTTTGCCGTGACCGTCACCCTGGCGCCCGCAGAGAGGGTGTCGAGCTCCACCAACATTGCGTATCCCGAAGATCCCGTGTTGATGAGGATCTGCGCGGGGCCGTCGGCGTTGGCGACGATGACGTCGAGATCGAGGTCGCCGTCGATGTCGGCGAAGGCCGCTCCCCGGCCGATGTGCCGCCGGGCGAGGGCCTCGTCGGGGCCTGGTTTGTAGACGGTGAAGAGGCCCTCTCCGTCGTTGTGGTGGAGCTGGTGGAGATCCCCGGCGTAGCCCTCCGGGATGTCCACGTCGCCGCCTGTCGTGAAGATGTCGAGATCGCGGTCCTGGTCAAAGTCCGCGAGGGCGATCCCCCATTTGACGGCGTCGGTGCTCTCCTCGTTGATCCCCACCATGTCGCACGGCAATTCGAGCCTCGGACAGAGGACCAGGCGCGTCGGGAGCTCGCGGAAGTCCGACACCACCAGATCGATCATGCCGTCTCCGTCGGCGTCGCCCACGTCGACGCCCATCGTGTCCGTCCCGTAGAGCTCCAGGCCGTGCCCCGGGGCGGCGTCGTGGAAGAAGCCTTTCCCGTCGTTCTTGTAGAGGCGATCGGGGTTCATGTTGCCCATGTCGTTCCCCACGAAGAGATCGACGTCCCCGTCCGCGTCGAAGTCGAAGAACAGCGAGGCGAGCGAGGGCTCCTTCTGCGGCAATCCGCGCTCCAGGGTGACGTCCGTGAGCTTGCCTCCCTCGTTGAGATACAGGTTGTTACGCTCGGAGTCGCACACCTTGGGAGGGGGCGAGCAGACGCCCTGAAAGCAGGTCTCCGGCGTGACGAGGTGGCCCACGAAGAGGTCGAGATCGCCGTCGGCGTCGATGTCCCCGGCGGTGGCGGTGGTGGTGTATCCGTCCTCGACGAGGCCGACGTCCGCTGTCGCGTCCACGAAGGTGCCGCCGTCGTTGCGGAGCATTTTGTCCGCGCCGGAGTTGCCCACGAAGAGATCGACGTCGCCGTCGCCGTCGTAGTCGAAGGCGAGGCAAGAGTGGGAGTCGTCGGTGAGCCCCGCGCCCGTCTGCTCGGTGACGTCGGTGAAGTGGCCGCCGTCGTTCCGATAGAGCCTGTTGGGGTAGGGCTCGCGGTCCACGAAATAGAGGTCGACGTCGCCGTCTCCATCGTAGTCGAAGGAGCAGACCCCGGGGCCTCCCACGGTGTCGCGGATATCGCAGAAGGCCGTCGCTGCGTGGTGCCGGAAGTCGAGGCCCCACTCCTCGGCGCCGTCGGTGAAGGGGACAGTGCCGCCTTTGGGGGGCGGATCACAGGTGATCTCCGGCGCCGTGTCGGTCGTCGTGGTGCCGCCTGTCTCCTGCGGTCCCGAACAACCCACGAGGAGACAGACAATCACGAGGTGGGGCCTCTGCATCGACGCACCTTATCATTCCCGGGCGTCGCCCTGCCGGTGAATCCGGGCTAAGGAGGCGCCATGCAAGGACGTTCGATCGTGGAGGCCCTGCGGGCGGAGCTGTTCCCCGCGGATCTGCCGTCCGAGGCGCTCTCGGCGCTCGGTCAAATCGCGGCCCTCCGGGAGCTCGGGGACGGAGATTGCCTGTTTCGAGAGGGGGATCGTGCCGAGTTCCTCTTCGTGATCGAGGCGGGCTCGCTGCTCGTGAAGAAGCGCACCGAGGACGAGCAGGAGATGGAGATGCGCGACATGGGGCCCGGCGAGATCGGCGGGCTCACGAGCATGTACGTCGACAAGACGCGCAGCGCGACGTTGATCGCGCGGGGGCCGGCCAAGGTGATCACCTTTCCCCGCGCGGCTTTCCATTCGGTCCTCGCGGAGCACCCCGCCCTCTCGCGCGCGCTCCTCGCGATCCTCGGGCAGAAGGTGCGCAGCAAGACAGCGCAGGTGGCGACGCTGCTCGCGCGCACGGGGCGAGATCCTCGGGAGATCGTGGCCTTCTTTGACACGAGGCCGTACGACCGCGCGGCGTTCGAGGCGCGCATGCCCGCCGATCTGCGCGCGCGGTACTTCGAGGTGAGGCTCGGGCCCGCGACGGCGGCGCTCGCGCGGGGCTTCCCGATCGTGTGCGCGTTCGTCAACGACGAGCTGTCGGCAAAGGTGATCGAGGAGCTCGCGAGCTTCGGGACGAGGCTCCTCGCGATGCGGTGCGCGGGGTACAACAACGTGGATCTCGAGGCCGCGAAGCGATCGGGGATCGAGGTGGTGCGCGTGCCGGCGTATTCGCCCCACGCAGTCGCGGAGCACGCGGCGGCGCTGATCCTGACCCTCAATCGCAAGGTGCACCGCGCCTACAACCGGGTGCGCGACGGGAACTTCAGCTTGAACGGGCTCGTGGGGTTCGATCTGTTCGGTCGCACGGCGGGGCTCGTGGGGCTCGGCAAGATCGGGCGGTGCCTCGCGACGATCCTGCGGGGCTTCGGGATGCGCGTGCTCGCCCACGATTTGAAGCCAGATCCGGCGTTCGCCGAGAGCTCTGGCGTGGTGTTCGCGGGCCTCGACGAGCTCTTCGCGACGAGCGACGTCGTGTCGCTCCACGCGCCGCTCACGCGCGAGACTCACCACCTCGTGGACGCGGCGCGCCTCGCGCGGATGAGGCCCGGCGCGATGTTGATCAACACGAGCCGAGGCGGCCTCGTGGACACGGCGGCGCTGGTCGAGGCCCTGAAGAGCGGGCAATTGGGCGCCGCTGGGCTCGACGTGTACGAGGAGGAGAGCGATTACTTCTTCCAGGATCGATCGGATCGCGCGATCGCCGACGACGTGCTCGCGCGGCTCATGACGTTCCCGAACGTGGTCGTGACGAGCCACCAGGCGTTCCTCACAGCGGACGCGCTCGACAACATCGCGGAGACGACCCTCGCGAACGTGCGGTCATTCCGGGACGGGGCGCGCGGGGCCGCGCTCGTGAATCGCGTCGGATCCGGCTGAAATCAAGCGTTATCCGCTTCTCCGGAGCCGAGCGGCGTGAACCGGCTTATGCTCCCCCGCTCGAAAAACAATGGCCGACGCGAACCCACCCCAAGGCGCGCACGACGATCCGAAGAAGGCGATCCGGCTCGAAGCGAAGGCCGCGGCGCTCCCGGCGGTCGTCACGATCGGGCAGAAGCGCACGCCGCTCGAGGACGTGTACCACTGGATCCTCACGCGCACGTGGCCGCAGTTCTTCGGCGTCGTGGCCGGCGTGTTCGTGCTGCTGAACACGCTCTTCGCGCTCGTCTACATGATGGCGCCGGGCTCGATCACGAACCTCCCCGCGGGCGATTTCGAGGACGCTTTCTTCTTCAGCGTGCAGACGCTCGCGACCATCGGGTACGGCGTGATGGCGCCCGCGACGCGCGCCGGGCACGTCATCGTCGCGTTCGAGGCGCTCGTCGGGATGCTCTGCGTGGCCCTGATGACGGGCATCACGTTCTCCAAGTTCGCGAGGCCGACGGCGCGCGTGCTCTTCGCCGACAAGATCACGATCACGCCGCGCGCGGGCGTCCCGCACCTGATGTTCCGGATGGCGAACTGGCGCGGAAACCAGATGGTCGACGCGGCTCTCAAGGTGATCGTGCTCGTCACGGAGACGACGCCCGAGGGCGAGACGATGCGCGTGCCGATCGAGCTCTCGCTCGTGCGCGACAAGACCTTCTTCTTCATCCTGACGTGGATGCCGATGCACAAGATCGACGAAAACAGCCTGTTTCACGGGCCGGACGCGATCGCGAAGCTGCGCCAGAAGAAGGCCGAGCTCTTCCTGTCGCTCACGGGCTACGACGAGACGATGGGCGCCACGGTGCACACGCGGCACAGCTACAAGCTCGATCAGATCCACCCGAACACGCGGTTCGCCGACGTGCTCGAGGTGCGCGAGGACGGGACGCGCGTGCTCAACTACCAC
>Ga0268298_10005653_pt1 | contig 11635 bp, 9 predicted proteins | sample WWTPWeurt_MetaG_FD_194462 | JGI IMG/M metagenome (GOLD analysis project Ga0268298, IMG submission 194462) | Activated sludge microbial communities from WWTP in Nijmegen, Gelderland, Netherland - WWTP Weurt | ecosystem: Engineered > WWTP > Aerobic digester > Activated sludge | place: Netherlands...
CCGCGGCCTGACGTGGACACCTCGCCGTGAGTCCGCGCGACATGCTGCCGCCCGGCACCCGGGTGGGCGAATTCGAACTGATCCGCGTCCTCGGCCAGGGGGGGTTCGGCATCGTCTATGAGGCCCACGAGCCGACGCTCGATCGAAGGGTTGCGCTCAAGGAATACTTTCCCGCCGGCGTGGCCCACCGCGATGGCCTGATGGTCGGTTGCGGCGAAGGCGAGAGTCGCGAGCAGTTCGAGGCCGGGCTGGCGCGCTTCGTGCGCGAGGCGCGACTGCTGGCACTGCTCAACGAACGGGCGAGGCAAAGCGCGTCGCTGGTGGCCGTGTACCGGGTCTTCCAGGCGAACGGCACCGCCTACATGGCGATGAAGCTGTACGACGGCAAGACGCTGCGGCGCACCGTGGCCGGCCAGACGGCCCCCGTCTCGGAGCCCTGGCTGATCGGTGTGCTGCTGCGCGTGCTGGATGCCCTGGAGGCGCTGCACTCGCTGGCCGCAGAAAGCCTGGTGCATCGCGATGTGTCGCCGGACAACATCATCCTCGAGCCGGACGGAAACCCGGTGCTGCTGGATTTCGGGGCCACACGCAAGGCCACCGATGCCCAGACCTCGATGATCTACAAGCCGGGTTATTCACCGCTCGAGCAGTACACCGAAGCTCAGCCGCTGGGGCCCTGGACCGACCTGTATGCCTTGTGCGCCACGGCCTATTTCGCCATCGCGCGCCGATCACCCGTTCCGGCCATCGACCGCTACGCCGGGGTTCCCGCGCCCACGGCCAGCGAAACAGGTGCAGGCCGGTTCTCGCCCGAGTTCCTGGCCATCGTCGATCGAGGCATGGAGGTGCTGCCCGGCATGCGCTGGCAGACTGCTGCAGATCTGCGCTCGGCACTGACTGCACTGCCGAGTTGGCGCCAGGCCTATGAAGGAACGGTCTCGGTGGCCGGGGCGAGCCGCCCCGACATCCCCCTGTCGACGGCGGCCCTGACACCAACCGCCACGGCTGCCTGGTTGCGGATTCTCTCGGATCCCACCCGCATCGCAGACGACGACGAGGCCACGCGGGCCCTGCCCCAGGCGCCGCATCCGGCGCCCGCGCCCGCGCCCACCGCTGCAGCCGCGCCGGAGAGCGACACCATCACGGCGCCAGCGGCGACGGCCGGCCCGGGCCGAGCCGCGCCGGCGCCACCCCGCCCGGCGCATTCGACGAGCGCACGACTGCGCTGGAGCCTCGCAGCCTTGGCTGGCGCCCTGATGATGGGCGGGGCGGCCCTGTGGACGCACCTGCAGGCCAGCCGCCACGCGGCGCCGTCCGTCAGCGAAGCGAACGGCAATGCGGCCGCGGCCCCCAAGGCATCGACGCCGCCGGCGTCAGGCCCCGCGGTGGCCGACAGCATCCCGGCGTGCCTGGGGCCTTCGGACGGATGGTCCTGCGTGCTGGGCTCGCTGCAGCGAATGGCGCAGGTAACGGCGGGGGTTTCGATCCGCAGCGCCAGCCCTCAGGTGGCGGTGGGCGACCCGATCCGCTTGGAGCTGACCTTCTCGCAACGCGGGCGGGTACGCGTCTATGCCGCCGACGATCTGGTCGATGCGCCGATGCGCCTGATCTTTCCGAACGCCCTGGACCGCGACGACCAGGTCGGTCCGGATGCTCCACTGACGCTGCCCCGAGGACCGCACTGGAAGTTCGTGGCCCAGCCCCCACGGGGACGCATGTGGCTGGTGGCGGTGCTGCTGCCAGACGGCTCGCCGGCGCCGCAGCTCGGGTCGTCCGGCGAGTTCGATGCGCTGCGCGCCGGCCTTGCCGATGGCCAGACGATCCGTTGGCTGGGCGGGGCGGGCTGCGAGCGCGCAGCGCCCACCTGCGCCGTGGGCGTCGGCGTGCAGTTCGCAGCGCTGGACGTGCAGTGACGAGGTCACCGCCGGCCAGGCGGCTGAGGCAGGCCTGGACCGAGCCTGTCCAACGTCACTTCGGCGGCGGCGACCATGTCGCTACGATCGGCCACGTATCCGCACGCCCGAAGGTGCCCATGACACCCTGCCGTCTGCTCCTGGCGACCCTTGTCGCCCTCGCCTCAGCCCAGGCCGCTGCCACGGACTTCGGTGGACGCACGCCCGACGTCGACGAACTGGTCGAGGCCCTGCAGCCGCCTGAGCGAACCCGCGGGATCGCCATCGTCGGAGCCTCCAGTGCGGTGGCACGGCCAAGTGCCTCGATGCAGGTCGGCTTCGAATTCGACTCATCGAAGGTGATGGAGCGCGACCTGCCGAAGATCGAGCGTCTGGCCGCCGCGCTTCGCAGCACCAACCTGTCGGCCTACCGCTACCAGGTGATCGGCCATACCGATGCCACCGGGGCGCTGGCCTACAACATGCGCCTCTCCCAGCAGCGCGCGGCATCGGTGGTGCAGTTGCTTCAGCAGATGGGCATTGCGCCGCACCGTCTGCACGCGGCGGGCCGCGGCCCCAAGGAGTTGCTCAACCCCCAGCAGCCTGATGCGGCAGAGAACCGCCGAGTGGAGGTGCGGCTCTCGCCTTGACCGCCGCCGGGTGCGGCGGCTCAAGTTTGCCGCTGCGCGGCCGAACACCCAGGGGATGTGTGTCGACACGCCCTTGACGATCGGAACCGCGATGAAACCCCTGTTGGCTGCCGTGGCCTGTGTAGCGCTCCTGCTCCCCGGGCGACCGATGGCTGCGCCGGTCAGCGCGGAGTCGGTCACCCTGCATGGCTTTGCCTACGGCTACGAAGCGATCGACACCACGCTGTCGGGTGTCGTGGGGGTGGGTGGCTTCATCGGCGAGCGCAACGGCGGGCCGGCGAACAGTTTCGTCACCTTCTGCACCGACCTCTACCAGAGCTTCGCCTGGGACACCACCTACACCGACTATCAGCTGGCGCCGAACGGCACCGCCCCCGGTTTCACCGCGACGCAGGCCACCCTGCTGGGCCGCCTGTACACAGTGGCGGGCGTGATCGACGGCCATGACAAGATCGTGGCGTTCCAGTTGGCGACCTGGGAGATCACGCACGACGCCACGCCCGGTGATCTGAGGTCGGGCACCTTTGCCATCGAGAGCGGTGGCACCGCGACGCAGTTGGCCCTGGCGCAAGGCTGGCTGGATGCGGCAGGATCGGCCAGCACATCCAGCAGCTTCTACGTGAGTCGCCTGTACAGCCCGACGACCCAGGACTTCATCGTCGCCACGTCACTGCCCGGCGTGCGCCAGACGCCTGAGCCCGGCAGCCTGGCGCTGGGGGCGCTGGCCCTGTGCGCCTTGGCCGCTGCCAGGCGCCGCCGCCTCTGAGCCACTTGCGGCCCCAGGCCCCGCTCAGGGTTGCGGCGGCCCGGCCGTCGCCGAATCGTCGTCCACGGGCGCCACGGTCACCGCCACCTGAGGCACGGCCTGGCCGCCGCCGCGGATGACCCCGCGAAGCGGCGCCACATCGGCGTAGTCGCGCCCCCAGGCCAGCGTGACATGGTCCTGGCCGGCGCGCATCGCATTGGTCGGGTCCAGGGCCAGCCATCCCTGCACGGGACACCACACGGCCACCCAGGCGTGGCTCGCATCGGCACCCACCAACCTGGCCTGCCCGGGGGGGGGATGGGTCAACAGATAGCCGCTCACGTAGCGGGCCGCCAGCCCGTGGCTGCGCAGCACGCCGATCATCAGGTGGGCAAAGTCCTGGCACACCCCGCTGCGTTGCCGCAGGGCCTGCACCGCGCTGGTGGCCACGTCGGTGCTGTGGGGCTGGTAGCGCATGTGCGCGTGCACCCTGAGCATCAGCTCCCAGGCCAGTTCGGCGAGCCCACGCCCATGCACGAACAAATCTCGACCGAATGCCGCGAGGCCCGCATGGCGCGGTGCGAACTCCGTGCCCGGCACGAATGCAGCCGCCTCTGGCTGCTGCTGCCCCGCCCGATAGGACAGGCTCTTCACCACCGACTCCCATTCCGGGCTCGGCGCATCGGTCTCGGGACCCATCATCGCGGTGGTCGTCAACTCCACCTGAAAGCTGGAACACACGGTCAGGTGATCGTGCACCTGGTCGTGGCCGAATCCATGGCGCCAATTGCCGAAGGCATCGCGGCTCTCCTGCACTGGCGCGTCGGGCGCCGGCTCGATCTCGAGCCGCCATTGGCGCACCGCCTGCCAAGGCGTCTCGCGGGGGCGCAACCAGGCACTGTGGTGTGCCACTTCGACTGGGTCATCGTAGGCATAGCGCGTCTCGTGCCGCACGCTCAGCCGGCGAGGCCCGGGCAAGGGCGGGACATTCGGCTCGCTCATTGCCACACCGTACGGTCAGGGGAACCCACGCGCGCGAAGAGCTGCCTGCCGATGTCGTCGGAGAGGCGCCGCGCACCGGCGCTGCACTGCTCCAGCAGCTCGATCAGGCGCGCGAAGTCGCCGTCGCCATCGGCCACCGCCAGTTCGGCCAGAGACCAGCTCTCGGGCACGGGCAGGTCGCACGTCACCTTGTCCGCCCATTGCGCCTCCTGGCGCGCGAGCTTGCGCAGGCGTTCTCGCATCGTCCGTGCCACCCAGGCCAGCGAACGCGGGTTGTCGGTGTCGCGCACCAGCAGGTGCAGCAACGGCAACACCTCGCGCCTGCCCTGGAACTGGGCCCGGTAGGTGATCAGGCTGTCGAACAGGCCCAGAACCAGCGAGAAGCCCTCCTCGGTCTCGTGGACGCGGTTCCTGAAGGCCAGCCCGAGGGCATGCGCCAGAGTGTCCAGCCGCTCGATCTGGCGCCCCACCGACAGCAGGCGCCAGCCGTCGTCGCGGGTCATGCGGTCGGTCTGTGCGCCGGTGATGGCCGCCAGGTGCGTGGCCGCACGTGCCAGCACGCCCATCACGTCGGGCGTGGTGGCGCGGTTCGACGCGGCCCCCAATGCGTCGGTCAGGTGCTGGACGAAATGGGCGTCCACCTCCTGGATGAGCTTCCAGTGCTCGGGGGACAGCCGCTCTCGCAGCGCCTGGGCGCAGTCGCGCAGGGCATGCAGGTCTCGGCCAACGCCGGACGCTCCCCCCGACGCCTGAGGCGAGACCCGCAGGCCCTGCACCACCGCGCGCCCGAAGATGCGGCGCGCCGCCCCTGCGCTGGGCACCTCGGCCCCCACCAGGCCATGCCAACGCGCCAGCACATCCAGCCAGCGCAGCACCGGCTCACTGGCCTCGGGCAAGGCTTCGAGCGTGAGCCGGGCCAGCCGCACCGAGTTCTCGGCGCGCTCGGTGTAGCGCCCCAGCCAGAACAGATGCTCGGCCGATCGGCTGGTGACCACCCGCTGCGCGGAGGCCAGGTCGTCGACGGTCAACGGTCGCGCCAGCAGCGACGTGCGGTCGATCTCGCCCCCGGCCACCACCCAGGTGTCGACACTGGCGCTGCCGCGCTGCATCGACAGCCAGGGGTCACGGGGATGCCGGGCACCGCCGTCTCGGGGCCCGGCCACTCGGGTCAGGGCGCCTGGAAGGACACGCCAGCCCCCTGCCCCGTCGGCCAGCGCAAAGACGCGCATCACAGCGGCCCGGGGCTCGAGACGGCCCGCCGACCACACCGGCGTCTCGCTGGGACGCACCGGCGCCTGCAGCGTGTAGGCGGCGGGATCGGCGTCGATGCGCAGGGCCAGTGCCGTCAGGGCTGCCGGCTCCAGGTCGGCGGCCTCGAACGGGGCGATGCCGCTGTCCGGAAACGTCGGCGCAACCACATAGTCGGCCAGGTTCGGCCGCAGGCGCTGCCACACCGACGCCTCGCCGCACCACCAGCTGGTGGCGGCCGGAAGCAGCAGTTCCTCGCCCAGCAGGCGGTCGGCCACGCCGGGCCAGAAGGCTGTCAGGCCCGAGCTCTCGAGCACACCGGCGCCGGGCATGTTGGCCATCACCACCTGGCCATCGCGCAGCGCCTGCAGCAGCCCGGGTACACCCAGTGCCGAATCGGCGCGCAGCTCGAGTGGATCCAGCCATTCGTCGTCCACGCGCCGAAGCACGATGTGCACCGGCTCGAGTCCGTGAAGGGTCTTCAGGAACAGGCGACGCTGGCGCACCGTCAGGTCACTGCCCTCCACCAGCGTGACGCCCAGGTAACGTGCCAGGAACGCGTGCTCGAAGTAGGTCTCGTTGCGCGGCCCCGGGGTGAGCAGCACGATGCGGCTGCGCTCGCCCGCCGGGCTGGCCTGCAGCAGGCCGTCGAGCAGCGTGCGGAAGGTGGCGCCGATGCGCTGGATGCGCAAGGCCGCGAAGGGATCATGGAACTGGGGGCCGACGATCAGACGGTTCTCGAGCAGATAGCCCAGCCCGGAGGGCGCCTGCAGACGCTGCGCCAGCACGCAGAAGCCGCCCTCCGGCGCACGGGCCAGATCGAAGGCCACGATCGGCAGCCGCAGGCCGCCCACGGGCTTCAGGCCATGCACCGCCCGCAGGAAGTGCGGGTGGGCGAACACCAGGCTGGCAGGCAACAGCGCATCGGCCAGCAGCCGCTGCTCGCCATAGAGGTCGGCCATCGCGGCTTCGAGCATGCGGGTGCGCTGAAGGACGCCGTGCTCGATCACTGTCCACTCGTCGGCCTCGATGATCATCGGCAGCAGCTCGAGCGGCCACGGGCGCGCGCCGTCGCCATCGTCGGCGTAGACGTTGTAGGTGGCCCCGTCCTCTCGCACCCGGTGCTGCACACGTTGCAGCCGGGAGGCCATGTCGGCCCAGCCGTTGGTGCCCAGGGTACGAAAGAAGGCCTCCCATCGGGCGGCCAGCGGCATTGCCCCGCCGCCGTCTGCCGACCACTCGGCGTAGCGGCCCGGCGTGCCCGGTTGCAGCGCGGCACTGGCTCTTGCTACACCGCCCTCGGTACCGGCACCAGCACCAGCACCGATGGGGCCCACCGGGGCGGGGTTCAGGGCCGCCATGGCATCGCCCGGGCCTCGGGGCCGGACCCGCGCCCGGCTTCTGCCGGCACGCACGCCGAGCGCTGCAGCCTGCTGCTCATGCCGGCACCTTCCAGCACGCGACCCGATGGCGGGAAACGGCCGCACCGACGGAATCCCCGGTCGCCGTGACGGCGCCAGCCTGGTGCGGCGCAAATGCCCGCTCAACGACGGACGAGGGACGCTCCGGCATGGACTCCAGGATCGGCACCTCGATGCGGCATCGGCTCTCTGCCAGTGGGCAGCGGGTATGGAACGCGCAGCCCTGCGGCGGCGACAAGGGCGAAGGCAACTCGCCCTTGAGCAGGATGCGCTGTCGCCGTGCCGCCGGATCGACCGTGGGAGTGGCAGACAGCAGCGCCCGGGTGTAGGGGTGCTGCGGATCACCGAACACCGTCTCGCGCGGCCCCTGTTCCACGGTCCGGCCCAGGTACATCACCATGACATCGTCGGCCATGTGGCGCACGACGCCCAGGTCGTGCGAGATGAAGACGTAGGCCACGTCGAACCGCTGCTGCAGCTCGACCAACAGGTTGAGCACCTGCGCGCGGATCGAGACATCCAGCGCCGAGACGGGCTCGTCCAGCACCAGCACCCGCGGCCGCAGCATCAGCGCACGGGCGATCGCGATGCGCTGGCGCTGGCCGCCGGAGAACATGTGCGGCCAGCGGCCGAAGTGCTCCTCGCGCAGCCCCACCTGTCGCAGCATGTCGCGGGCGGCCTGCTCGCGTGCCGCGGCATCCGTCTGGCCGTTGACGTGCAAGGGCTCCATCAGCGCGTCGCCCACCTTCTGGCGCGGGTTGAGGGAGCCATACGGATTCTGGAACACGATCTGGACCGCCTTGCGCAGTTCGCGCTGGCGCTGCGGATCGGCGTCAACGACCGAGCGGCCATCGATCAGCAGTTGGCCCTCGGTGGGCGGCTCGATCATCGTCAGCAGGCGGGCCAGCGTGCTCTTGCCGCACCCCGACTCGCCGACCACCGCCAACGTTCGACCCGCATCGACAGCGAACGACACGCCGGCCAGCGCTCGCACCGTGGCCGGCGTCGAGAACAGCCCGCGCCTCACCTCGTAATGGCGGTGCAGGTTGTCGGCCACCAGCACCGGACTCATCCCGTCGCCTCCTGGATCGCTGCCGGGGCGGGCCTCGCTGCCAGGGGCATCCCGCCCCTCAGCGGCGTATGGCAAAGGGCCCGGCCAAGGGTCGCATCGGCGTGCCGCGGCTCGGTCTGGCATGTGGCCTGGGCATGGGCGCAGCGGGGCGCGAACAGGCAGCCCCTGGGTCGATCGAACTGCCCCGGCACCAGCCCCGGGATCGCCGCCAGCTCTCGCCCCTTTGCATGTTCAGGCAGCGCGGCCAGCAGCGCAGCGGTGTACGGGTGGTGCGGATCGGCGAACAGCTCGGCGGCCGAGGCCGACTCGACCTGCCGACCCGCGTACTGCACCACGACGCGATCGGCCGTCTCGGCCACCACGCCCAGGTCGTGCGTGATCAGCACCAGCGCCATGCCGGATTCGCGCCGCAGCGACAGCAGCAGGTCGAGGATCTGGGCCTGGATGGTGACGTCCAACGCGGTGGTCGGCTCGTCGGCGATCAGCAGGCGCGGCTTGCAGGCCAGCGCCATCGCGATCATCACCCGCTGGCACATGCCGCCCGAGAGTTGGTGCGGAAAGGTGTGCAGCCGCCGCGCCGCATCCGGGATGCCCACCTGGTCGAGCAACTCGATGGTGCGCTGGCGCCGGGCCGCACGGTCGAGCGGCAGGTGCTGGGCCAGCGCCTCGCCGATCTGCCAGCCGATGGTGAAGCAGGGGTTCAGCGACGACATCGGCTCCTGGAACACCATCGCGATGTCCTTGCCGATGATGGCCCGGCGCTCGCGGGCGCCGAGCGTGGCCAGATCGCGCCCGTCGAAGGCCATGCGCTCGGCGGTGACGGTGGCCGTCCACGGCAGCAGGCCCATGATGGCCAGCATGGCCACCGACTTGCCCGAGCCCGATTCGCCGACGATGGCCAGCACCTCGTCGCGGCGCACCTGGATGTCGATGCCGTCGACGGCGGTGAAGGCGCCGTGACGCGTGGCGAAGCGCACCGTCAGGCCGCGGATGTCGAGCAGATCGCCAGCGGCGGCTTCGGTGGGCGTCTTTCCATCGACCGATGTCGAGGGTTGGCGGAGGCGCTTTGTCACGAGCGCCTCATCTTCGGATCGAGCGCATCGCGCAGCCCGTCGCCGGCCAGGTTGATCGACACCACCGTAACCAGGATCGCCAGCCCCGGCAGCGTCACCAGCCACGGGTTGGAGCGGATGAACTCGCGCGCATCGGCGAGCATGGTGCCCCACTCGGCGGTGGGCGGCTGCGCCCCCAGCCCCAGGAAGCCCAGCGCCGCCGCCTCGAGGATCGCATCGCTGACGCCCAGCGCCGCCTGCACGATCAGCGGTGACAGGCAGTTGGGCAGCACGGTGACGAACATCAGCCGCGCCGGCCCGACGCCGGCCACCCGCGCGGCGATCACATAGTCCTTGCCCAGTTCGGCCAGCGCCGAGGCGCGCACCAGCCGCACGTAGCGCGGCAGGTAGACGATGGTGACAGCGACGATGGTGTTGACCAGGTTGGGGCCCAGCACCGCCACCACCAGGATCGCCAGCACCAGGCTGGGCACGGCCATGATCAGGTCCATCACCCGGGTGATGGCCACGTCGATCGCCTGGCCCACCGCGCCTTTGAAGGCCACGCAGGCCAGGCCCAGCAGCACGCCGATGACGAACGAGACGCCCATCACCGCCAGGCCGATGAACAGCGAGATGCGTGCACCGTGGATCAGCCGCGAGAGCATGTCGCGGCCCAGGCTGTCGGTGCCGAGCAGGAAGCGCGTGCTGCCGCCTTCGGCCCACACCGGCGCGGCGCGCACGGCATCGCGGAACTGCTCGTTCGGCGAATAGGGCGCAACCACATCGGCCAGCAGGGCCAGCGCCACGATGAACATCACCACGGCCAGCCCGATGACGGCGCCGCGGTTCTCGCGGAACGCGGCCCAGAAGGCGCGCAGCGGGGTCTCGTCGCGCGGAAGGTCAGCCATGGCGAATCCGCGGGTTGATCAGGCCGTACAGCAGGTCGACCAGCAGGTTCACGCCGATGACGATCGACGAGATCAGCATCACGCCGCCCTGCAGCGCCGGATAGTCGCGGCGGCCGATGGATTCGATCAGCCACTTGCCCACGCCCGGCCACGAGAAGATGGTCTCGGTGAGCACCGCGCCGGCCATCAGCGTGCCCACCTGCAGCCCGATGATGGTGACCACCGGGATCAGTGCATTGCGCAGCGCATGCAGGCCGATCACCCGCCGCGGCGGCAGGCCCTTGGCGCGGGCGGTGCGCACGTAGTCCTCGCCCAGCACCTCGAGCATGGCCGAGCGCGTCATGCGCGCGATCACCGCCAGCGGGATGGTGCCCAGGACGATGGCCGGCAGCACGAGGTGGTGCAGTGCATCCTTCACCGCCCCGGCCTGCCCCGACAGCCAGGCATCGATCACCATGAACCCGGTGACCGGCTCGAAGTAGAACTTGATCAGGTCGATGCGGCCCGACACCGGCGTGAGGCCCCAGCGCTCGGCCACGAACATGATCAGCAGCAGGCCCCACCAGAAGATCGGCATCGAGTAGCCGGTGACCGACAGGCCCATCAACGTTTGATCGAACCAGGTGCCCCGCTTGGCGGCCGCCAGCGTGCCGGCCGGGATGCCCAGCAGCACCGCGAACAGCATGCCGGCCAGCGACAGCTCGATGGTGGCTGGGAACAGCGCCGCGAATTCGGTCAGCACCTTCTGGTTGGTGGCCAGCGAGGTGCCGAAGTCGCCGTGCAGCAACTGGCCGCCGTAGTCGATGAACTGCTTCCACACCGGCTGGTCCAGCCCCAGTTCGTGGCGGAACATCGCCAGCCGCTCGGGCGAGATGCCGCGCTCGCCCACCCGCACCTCCACCGGATCACCCGGCACCAGCCGGATGGCGACGAAGGTGACGAACATCAACGCGATGAACGTCGGGATGGTGAGCGCCAGGCGGCGCAGCAGGAATCGAAGCATGGGTTGCGGCAAGACCCGGTCACCCCGCGCCGCGGCGGGCGCGGAGTCGCCGAGTCAGGGGCCGCCTTACTTCAGGTCCACGCCGTTGAACTGGTGCGATCCGAACGGGCTCTGCTTGTAGCCGGTGACTTCCTTGCGCATCACCTCGTAGACCACCGAGTGGGCGATCTTCATGTCGGGCGCGTCGTCGTGCTCGATCTGCTGCATCTCCTCGTACAGCTTGGTGCGGGCCTTGACGTCGGCCGTGGTGCGCGCCTTCTCGAGCCTCTCGTCGAAGGCCTTGTTGCACCACTTGGCCAGGTTCTGCCCACCCGGGCGTGCGGCCTCGCAGCCGCGCAGGAAGAAGAAGTTGTCGGGGTCGCCGTTGTCGCCCGTCCAGCCCAGCATGCCGGTGATGTGCTCGCCCTGCTGCATGCGCTTGCGGTACTCACCCCACTCATAGGTGACCAGCTTGGCATTGACGCCCACCTTGGCCAGGTCGGCCTGCATCATCTCGGCGATGCGCTTGGCGTTGGGGTTGTAGGGGCGCTGCACCGGCATGTACCAGAGGTCGATCTCCAGCGGCGCCTTCACCCCGGCCTTGGCCAGCAGTTCCTTGGCCTTGGCCGGGTCGTGCGGGTAGTCCTTGACGTTGTTGTT
>Ga0268298_10005654_pt1 | contig 11634 bp, 8 predicted proteins | sample WWTPWeurt_MetaG_FD_194462 | JGI IMG/M metagenome (GOLD analysis project Ga0268298, IMG submission 194462) | Activated sludge microbial communities from WWTP in Nijmegen, Gelderland, Netherland - WWTP Weurt | ecosystem: Engineered > WWTP > Aerobic digester > Activated sludge | place: Netherlands...
GGGCACGCGCCTATGGGGTGAACTCGGCCAGCGATGCCTGGGCCCTGGGCGACACCACCGACCCGGCCACGCGCCTGGGCCAGGCACCTTTGCACTCGCCCACGGTGTTCAACTTCTTCCGCCCTGGCTACGTGCCACCCAACAGTGGCATTGCCAATGCGCAACTGGTGGCACCCGAGTTCCAGATCACCAACGAATCGTCGGTGGCCGGCTATGTGAACTACATGCAGCGCGCGGTGGCCGGCACACTGGGCGACCTGCTGCCCGACTACGCTGCCCTGCAGCCGCTGGCCGACGACGCGCCGGCCCTGGTGGCCGAGCTGAACACCGTGCTGGCGGCTGGCCAGCTCAGTGCCGCCACCGCCAGCACCATGGCCACCGCCCTGGCCACCATGCCCGCGGGCACCCCCACCGCACGCACTGCGCGCATCCAGGCCGCCCTGGTGCTGGTGCTGGCGGCGCCCGAGTTCCTGGTGCTCAAGTGACCCACGCGGTGAACAACACAAACGGGAGCTCCGCATGACAACTCGCTACACCACCGACCCTTCACGCCGCGCCTTCCTGCAGCGCAGCGCCGCCCTCTCGCTGGCTGGTGCCGCCGCACCCTGGGCGCTGAACCTCGCCGCCATGGGTGAGGCCGCCGCCAGCACAGCCAGCGACTACAAGGCGCTGGTCTGCGTGTTCCTTTACGGTGGCAACGACTACGGCAACTCGCTCATCCCCACCGACGCCACGCACTTTCCGCTCTACGACGCGCAGCGGCCATCGCTGGCCTACAAGCTGCCCGCCCTGGCCGACACCACCCTGCAGGCACTGAACACGCCCGTGGACCGCGACGGCGTGCCCTACGAGTACGCGCTGGCGCCCGAGCTGGGCCTGCTGATGCCGCTGTGGAAGGCCGGGCAACTGGCCACCGTGCTGAACGTGGGCACGCTGGTGCAGCCCACCACCAAGGCGCAGTACCTGGCCAAGTCGGTGCCGCTGCCGCCCAAGCTGTTCTCGCACAACGACCAGCAGTCGGTGTGGCAGGCCAGCTCGCCCGAGGGCGCCACCTCGGGCTGGGGCGGGCGCATGGGCGACCTGTTCGAGGCCGGCAATGGCAACGCCACCTTCACCTGCGTGAACGTCTCGGGCAATGCGGTGTTCATGTCGGGCCGCTCGGCCGTGCAATACCAGGTGTCCACCACCGGCTCGGTGGCGCTGAAGGCGGTCAAGCAGCCGCTGTTCGGCTCCACGGCCTGCTCGGATGCGCTCAAGGCGCTGATCACGGCGCCCCGCAGCCACCTGTTCGAGGCCGAGCACACGCGGGTGGCCGACCGTTCGCTCAAGGCCGATGACAGCCTCACTGCGGCGCTCAAGGGCGCCCCCGTCATCACCTCGCCCTTCACCGCCGGCAACAAGCTGGCCGACCAGCTCAAGATGGTGGCGCGCATGGTCTCGTGCGCCGACGCGCTCACCGTCAAGCGCCAGGTGTTCTTCGTCTCGCTGGGCGGCTTCGACACGCACGACGGCCTGCTCACCCAGCACCCCGCGCTGCTCACCGACGTGGCGGCGGCGCTGAGCGAATTCCAGGCCGCGCTCGCGGAGCTGGGCGTGGCGCAACAGGTGAGCACCTTCACGGCCTCGGACTTCGGCCGTTCGCTCGCCGGCAACAACGACGGCTCAGACCACGGCTGGGGCAGCATGCACTTCGTGCTGGGCGGGGCCGTGCAGGGCCAGCGCTACTACGGCACGGCGCCCGTCATTGCCAACAACGGGCCCGACGACGTGGGCCAGGGCCGCTTGCTGCCCACCACTTCGGTGGACCAGTACGCCGCCACGCTGGGCCGCTGGTTTGGTCTCAGCGACGCGCAGTTGCTGGACGTGCTGCCCAATTTGAAGAACTACAACCCCAGCGCGCGCACGCTGGGCTTTGTGTGATGCCCTGCTAAACTCCGCCGCCTCAGCGCCGATTTGATCCAGATTGCGGGCGCTATAGAAATCCCGCTAAAACGCGACACCTCCTCACCCGGTGGCCGCATTGTTCAGCGGCACCGGGTTTTGTTTTCTTGGAGTTGAGGTCGTCATGGCATCGGTCGGATTGGTCACCCCGCAGCGCATGCACTTTGCCGAGCCGCTGGCTTTGCAAAGCGGTGCCCGCCTGCGCGACTACACCCTGGTCTACGAGACCTACGGCACGCTCAACGCCGACAAGAGCAACGCGGTGCTGGTGTGCCACGCGCTCAACGCCTCGCACCACGTGGCGGGCGAGTACGCAGGGCAAGACAAGAGCGAAGGCTGGTGGGACAACCTGGTGGGCCCGGGCAAGCCGCTCGACACCGACCACTTCTTCGTCATCGGCATCAACAACCCCGGCTCGTGCTTCGGCTCCACCGGGCCCATGGACCTGAACCCCGACACCGGCAAGGTCTACGGCGCCGATTTCCCGGTCGTGACGGTGGAAGACTGGGTCGACGCCCAAGCTCGCCTCGTTTCGCAACTGGGCATCACGCAACTGGCGGCAGTGCTGGGTGGCTCGCTGGGTGGCATGCAGGCCCTGGCCTGGACACTGCGCTACCCCGAGCGCCTGCGCCACTGCGTGGCCGTGGCCACCGCGCCCAACCTGTCCACACAGAACATCGCCTTCAACGAGGTGGCGCGCCGTGCCATCGTCACCGACCCCGAGTTCCATGGTGGCCACTTCTACGAGCACGGCGTGATCCCGCGGCGCGGTTTGCGTGTGGCCCGCATGATCGGTCACATCACCTACCTCAGCGATGATTCCATGGAGGCCAAGTTCGGCCGCGAGCTGCGCGCCACCGGACTGAACTACAGCACCCAGGAGATTGAGTTCCAGATCGAGAGCTACCTGCGCCACCAGGGCGAGAAGTTCAGCGAGTACTTCGACGCCAACACGTATCTGCTGATCACCCGCGCACTCGACTACTTCGACCCGGCCCGCAGCTTTGATGGCGACCTGTCACGCGCCTTCGCGGTGGCCAAGGAGAAGAAGTTCCTGCTGGTGAGCTTCACGACCGATTGGCGCTTTGCGCCGGCGCGCTCGCGCGAACTGGTCAAGGCGCTGGTGGACAACCGGGTGGACGTGAGCTATGCCGAGATCGCCGCGCCGCACGGGCACGACGCCTTCCTGCTCGAAGACCCGCGCTACCACGGCGTGATGCGGGCCTACTTCGATCGCATCGCCCACGAAACCCAGGGTGCTTGAGATGACTGAGCACAAGAACCTCGAAATCATTGCAAACCTGGTGCCCGAAGGCTCGCGCGTGCTCGACCTGGGCTGCGGCACCGGCGAGCTGCTGGCCTATTTGCAAGAGCACCGCGGCTGCACCGGCTACGGTGTGGAACTGGACGATGCCAACCTGCTGGCCTGCGCGCGGCGCGGCGTGAACGTCATCCAGTTCAACCTCGAAGAAGGCCTGCAGCTGTTCCAGGACCAGAGCTTCGACGTGGTGCTGCAGCTCGAAACCCTGCAACACCTGCGCAATGCCGAGCTGATGTTGCGCGAGACCGCGCGCGTGGGCCGTATCGGCGTCGTGAGCTTTCCCAACTTCGCGCACTGGCCGAACCGCTTGGCCGTGCTGCGCGGGCGCATGCCGGTCACCAAGGCCTTGCCGTACGAGTGGTACGACACGCCCAACATCCGCGTGGGCACGTATGCCGACTTCGAGGTGCTGGCCGGCAAGAACGGCCTGAGCATCATCGACAGCTTCGGCCTGCAAGCCGGCGAAGTGGTGCGCCAGTGGCCCAACCTGATGGCCAGCGTGGCGCTGTTCAAGTTCGAGCGACGGTAGATGGGGCACCCGGCTGCGGGGTACCGCAGCCACCCGCCAAGCGGGTTGCGCAGGCCGCTTGGGCTGAGGCTGGACGTAGAACAGTCCCTTCGGACTGTTCATCGCCTGCCGAGGCGTTCGGGCCTGCAAGCCCGAACGTGGACAGGCCTGGCGCCGGCCCGCGCCGTCAGTAAGGCACTTCCACCACCTGGTCCTTCCAACGCAACTTGGCTGATTTGGCGCCTATGTGCTCCAGCACCAGGCCGGGTTGCACCGATTCGCCTTCACGCAGCACCTGGTCATTGATCACCAGCACGCGGTTTTCCGGCGTCTCGGCGTACATCACGCCGCCCACCTTCAGGGCCGGCATTGGCGCCTCGGCCTGGGGCGCTGGACGCGGCGCTTGCACCGGGGCTGCGGGGACCGTTGGTGCGGCGGCCACGGGCTCGACAGGCTTGGCGGGGAGCGGGCGTGACCCTGGCGGTTCGGCGGGCAGGGGCATCGGCGGCGATGCCTGCGCCACCGGGGCGGGCCCGGGCGGGGGCAGGAGGGGCGGCGCCGACGCGGTGGGCCGTGATGCGGGGACTTGCGGTGCCGCGGTGGTTGCTGCGGTGGGCGATTCGGGCAGCGCCGGGTTGGTCGCCGGGCCCGGTGGCGGCACGGGCGCGGAGGCGCGCAGCAGCAGCCAGAGGGCCAGCACCGCCAGCAGCAAGGCCGCCGCCGCGACGGCCACATAGGGCCAGGGCAGGCCGCTGGCCGGTGTGTTCGGCGTGGCGTGGGCGCTCAGCGAGCGGGCATGCAGATCAGGCAATTGGCCGCGTTCGCGCTCGCGCTCGGCGTCGGCGCGGCGGAGGGCATCGAGGATGAATGACATGCGCGGGCCTACTTTGCAGGTGGGGCCACGGGGCTGGGCGACGCGCTCGACAAGCGCGGTTCGTCCAGGCCCATGATGCGGTTGAGCTGCATCAGCGTGGACGGTCCAGCCAGTCCATCGGCCACCAGGCCTTGGGCGTTCTGGAAAGCCACGATCTGCGCGGTCAGCGCGGCGTCCAGGCGGGCGCTGCCTGCCGGCGGCGCGGCCACACCACGCCATTTGGCCAGGGCGGCGGCCAGCCAATCCACCCCCCTGCCCGCACTGCCAGGGCGCAGCAACTCCGTGTGGCCTTCGGGCGCGCGCCAGTAGGTGGCAAATTCACCTTGCCAGATGTCGGTGAGTGCGCTCAGCGTCACGGTGCGGCGCACGTTGCCCATGCGCAGCGTGGCCTGGGTGGCGTTGAGGCCTTCCAGCACGGCGTAGGTCAGCGGCCCCTGGCCTGTGCGCAAGGTGACGATGCCGGGGCGGTCGAGCAACTGCACCTTGGCAGCGCTCAGGTGCACCCGGTAGCAATAGACCTGCGCAGCACGCGCGGCGGCCTCGCAGGGGTCGCCTGTCAGGGCCGGCAGGTGCCAGGCATCGGCCAGTTGGCGCCAGGCGTTGGGCTCGTCGCGAATCGGGTTTGGCCAGGCTTCCACATGCAAGACCTTGTCCGGCGGTGCGGCGAGAGCGGCCGCTGCGACACCGCCGCTGGCGGCCGCAATCGGTGACGGCGCGGCCTGCACGGGCGCGGAGGCGGGCGCCGAGGACGAGGCTGGCAAGCCCGATGCGGCTGCCGCCAAGCCGGGCGGCGCCGAGGCGGACGGCGCCACGGCCGACGCGGCTGCCCCGACATCGGCCCCTGAAGCAGCACTGGCCGCGGCCGGCACGGGCTGGCCATGGGGGGCCCACAGGTAGGTGCCCACAGCGCCGATGAGTGCGCCCGTCAGTGCCAGCACCACGATGGGCCCCAGGCGTGCCCCTTGGCCGTCGTCTGCGTGGTCGTCGCCAAACACTTCCTGGGCCGCCTGCGTCACGAGCTTGGCGTTGACGCGGCTTTGGCCGTTGGCATAGCCGCCCAGCAGGGCCCGGTCGCACAGCAGGTTGATGCGGCGCGGCACGCCGCGCGTGATGCGGTGGATGCTCGCCAGCGCCTTGGCGTCGAAGGGCGAGGCGCCGGCCAGGCCGGCCACGAACAGGCGGTGGGCGATGTACTGGGCGGTCTCGGCGGGCGAGAGAGCGCCCAGGTGAAAGCGTGCGATCACGCGTTGCGCCAGTTGCTCCAGCTCGGGGCGGGCCAGCATTTCGCGCAGCTCGGGCTGGCCGATCAGGATGATCTGCAGCAGCTTGCGCTCGCTGGTCTCCAGGTTGGTCAGCAGGCGCAGCTGCTCCAGCACCTCGGCCGTGAGGTTCTGAGCCTCGTCGATGATGAGCACGCTGTTGCGCCCGGCGCTGTGCTGTGCCAGCAGGTAGGCGTTGAGCGGGTCGAGGTAGTCCTTCACGCTGGTGGCCCCAGCCCCAACGGCCACGCCAAACTCGTCGCACACGGTCTTCAGCAACTCGGGCACGCTGAGCTTGGGGTTGAAGATGTAGGCCACGTTGCAGTTGGCCGGCACCTGCTCCAGAAAGCAGCGGCACACAGTGGTCTTGCCGGCGCCGATTTCACCCGAAAGCAGCACGAAGCCGCCACCGCCGCCCACGCCATAGAGCAGGTGCGCCAGCGCCTCGCGGTGCCGCTCGCTCATGTAGAGATAGTGCGGGTCGGGCGCGATGGAGAAGGGCGCTTGCTTGAGCCCGTAGAACGACAGGTACATGGAGCGGGAGGATAGCGCGGGCAGTGGGCATCCCCAGATCTGGCTTGCTTTGGCCGCCCACATGGGGCCAATGCGCCAGGCCGGCCGGCGCAACACTGCCGAGATGCACCACGTCCGCCAACACGCCCATGCGTGATTCGCCACACCTCTCAGCCAGCCCGGCCCGCAAGGCCAGCCTGTTGGTGGCGCTGGTCCTGGCCGCGGCACTGGCGCTGACGGCACTGGTGGTGTGGCGCCAACGGCAGATCCACGTGCAGGAGCAGGCGTTCATCGACGCCCAACTCAGCATGGTGGTGAGGCCCAGGCAGCAGGCGGCCGAAGCCCTGTTCAACGGCCTGTACCAGAACCTGCGCACCATTTCACTGTTGCCCAGCGTGCGCGGCGTGCCGGGCACCAACCGTGCCAATGAATCCGAGGACATCGTCGCCAGCGGCCGCTTCACCCGCGAGGGGCGCGAGACGGTTCAGCAGATCTACAACAACCTGCGCTCCAACGTGAACGTCTCCGAGGTCTATGGCGTGCTGGATGGCCTGGATGCCGGCAAGGGCCAGGTGCCGCTGTTCATGTTCGACACCCTGCTGTTTGGCGAGGCCAAGCCCGAGGCCGAGGCGGCCACCACGGCGGACACGCCAGAAGAGTCCGAGGCGGACGAGTACGCCTACTTTCCAACCCAGATGGCCACCATCCGGCAGGCCCACGGCGAGTTCCATTTCGACGACCTGGACCAGATTCCTGCCTACCTCTCGCCGCTGATGCGCACCTGCGACAACGCGCAGTACCTCTCCAAGGCGCGGGGCGACGTGAGCGAGACCCTCGGCTTCCTCTACTCGGTGCCGTTCTACCAGGACCAGGGCAAGCAATTTCGTGGCGTGATCTCCGGCATCGTGCGGCGCAATGTGCTGGAGGCCTTGCTGCTGGGCACACCCTTTGTGGCGGTCACCGACGCCGACCAGACGCAGCAGCAAAAGGCCGGCTGGGCCACGCCGCAAGCGTCGCGGTTCATGTTGACCAACGGCCCGCACAAGATTCAGATCCTCGACCGACGCAGCCCTGAGCTGCCGTCGCAACTGGCGCAGGGCGTCGAAGGGCGCAATGTCTTCCGCGTGCCCTTGAACGTGCACAGCGACAGCCCGTGGGTCCTCAGCTACTACCTGCCCGAGTCCATGATCCAGGATGCCCTGCGCGACTCCCAGCGGGCCTTCGTGGTGCTGGTGGTGATCGTGCTGCTCGTGCTCACGGCGGCCGTGGTGTCGCTGACCCTGCTGGGGGGCATCCGATCCTCGGTGCAGGAGATTGGCCAGGTCTTCGGGGCGCTGTCGCAGGGCAACCTCACGCGGCGCATGCAAGGCCGGCACAAGGGCCTGCTGGCCCAGCTCAAGCGGGACTCCGATCACACCATCCAGCGGCTCAACGGCATCCTTCGCCAGATCCACACGGCCACCCAGACCTTGACGGTCACAGCCAACGAGATCGCTTCGGGCAGCCTCCACATCAATGAGCGCACGCAGGGCCAGTCGGCCAGCCTCAGGGACGCGACTCTGGCGGCCACCGACCTGGCGCAAAGGGTGGCCGACAGCGCCAGCCGTGCCCAGGATGCCAACCAGCACGCCCACAGTGCATCCGAGGTTGCGGTGGCCTGTGGCCAGGTGGTGGGCGAGGTGGTCCACACCATGGAAGCGATCAACCGCTCGTCGGTGAAGATCGAAGAAATCATCGCGGTGATCGACGGCATCGCCTTTCAAACCAACATCCTGGCACTGAACGCAGCCGTCGAGGCGGCGCGGGCGGGCGAACAGGGCCGCGGCTTTGCCGTGGTGGCCTCCGAGGTGCGCAGCCTGGCCCAGCGCTCGGCTGCAGCGGCCAAGCAGATCAAAGACCTGATCCAGGCGTCGGTGAGCCAGGTGGCCGAAGGCTCCGCCTTGGTGGCGCGCGCGGGCCAGACCATGGGCGACGTGGTGAAGTCGATCCAGAGCACCACGGCGCTGATGGCGCAGATCACCGATGCCGCGAACGTTCAAAGCCAGGGCATCGCCCGGGTCCAGTCGGCCATCCAGACCATAGAAGGCAGCACCCACAGCAACCTGGAGCTGGTGGCCCAGGCCGCGGCGGGCGCCCAGTCACTCGAGGCGCTGGCCCAGGGTCTCGAAACCATGGTCTCGGCCTTCAGGCTGGAGCCCGGGGCCCTCGCCGAGGGCTAACGGTCGCCCAGAGCCCGGCCGCCTCGCGCCAGGCGGCCTGCCAGTTCGCTCAAGGCCACATAGGCCTGGCCTGCCACGGGGTCACGGGCCGCCAGCGCGGCCGACTGGTGATGCAACACCGCTGCATCGCCGCGCGCCGCTGGCCCGGTCAGCGCGCCCCGGGGCCCGCAGGCGGCAAGGTTGCTGGCCGCATGTTGGACAAAGGCCTGCGCCATGCCTGGCACCCACTCTGGTGGCACGCCGGTGTCCTGCCACAGCTCTGTGGCCACGGCCTGCAGCACGGGCAGGAAGTTGCTCGCGAACACGGCGGCGGCGTGGTACAGCGGCTTGTCGGCGGCCCGCAATTCGAAGCACCGGCCACCCAGGGCGGCATAGGCCTCGTGCGCCGCTGACACGGCAGGCGCGTCACCCTCCAGCGCGCACACCGTGCCTGGAAACTGGCGTGCCGCCAGGGCCGCGTCGGCAAAGCTCAAGGCCGGGTGGGTGCTGGCCAGTGTCCAGCCTTGCTGGTGCAGTGGCGCCATTTCAGCGGCCGGCAGAAACCCGCTGCAGTGCCAGGCCATGGCTGGCGGCAGGCCGGTCACAGCGGCCAGGCTGGCGGCCACGCTGGCGATCTGCGTGTCGGGCACCGCCAGCAGCCACACATCGGCCGCCGGCATGGCGGCGAGCGTGGGCACCACGGCGCCATGGCCCACCGCATGCACCAGGTCTTGCGCGGCCTGCGGGCTGCGGCTGTGCACCGCCTGCAGACGGAGCACGCCCTGGGCCGCCCACAACTGCGCCAGCGTGCAGCCCACGCGACCGGCACCGATGAGGTTGAGCGTGAGGCTCACGCCGCTGCCCCGCTGCGGCGCGGCAGGCGCGCCTGCTCGGCCTCGCTCAGCACCCGCAAATGCAGTTCGCCATCCACCTGGGCCAGGCCATGCAGGTCAATGGACTTCTGCGTCTGCAGCAGCCGCACCAGGTAGGCCAGGATGGCGGGCTCCACCACCTGGCCCGGCACCAGCACCGGGATGCCGGGCGGGTAGGGAACGATCTGGTCGCAGCACACGCGGCCGTTCAGCGCGGCATTGGGCTGGCCGTGGGCATCGAGCAGCGGCAGGCGAACGCCGGCTTCATAGAAGGCGTCGCGTGGCAGGCAGGCCAGCGCCGAGAAGCGCGGCGCCTCGGGCATGCGGGCGTAGGTAAGTGGCGTGCGGCGGTCCTTGGCCAGGCGCAGCATGGCGTCGAACAGGCGGCTCACCTTGGAGCGCGTGGTGGCGATGGTGAGCAGCAGCGTGAGCGTGTTGTGGGTGTTCTTCTCGACCTGGATGTTGTAGCGGTTGATCAGCTCGTCGCGCAGTTCGTCCGCGCTCCAGCCGCTGGCCGAGATGTCGATGGTGAGCTTGGTCGGGTCCAGGCGGATGCCGTCGGCCTTCACCTCGTCGCTGAGCAAATCATCCAGCCCCAGCACGCGAAACGCACCGGTGGCGTTGATCTTCTCGCGCAGCTCGGCAGCGAACTTGAGCGAGCGGTCAAGCAGCCGGTAGCCCTCCATCACCGCCTGCTTGCGCGCCACGTCGAGGCTGGCGATCAGCTGGTACTGCGGGCTGGTGCTGGCGTGCATGTTGAAGTTCTCGCGGAACAGATGCTCGTCGAACGCCGGGTCGTTCACGTGGATCATGCTGGCCTGCGAGAACGCCGAAAGCACCTTGTGCGTGCTCTGGGTGGCGTAGTCGGCGCCGCATTCCAGCGCGGTGGGCCGCAGCTCGGGGTGGAAACGCGCGTGGCCGTACCAGGCCTCGTCCACGATCACCTTGATGTCGGCAGCGTGGGCCATGGCGATGATGGGCTGCAGGTCGTAGCGCAGGCCGTCGTAGGTGCAGCTGGTGAGGATCAGCACCTTGGCGTCGGGGTTGGCCGCGATGGCCGCCGCCAGCGTGGCCTTGGGCACCGGGCCGAACAGGCCGTACTGGCGGTTGACCGACGAATCGAGGTACACCGGCTGCGCGCCCGAGAGGATGACGCCGTGGTGCACGCTCTTGTGGCAGTTGCGGTCGAGCAGCAGCTTGTCGCCCGGCGCCAGCAGGGTCTGGAAGATGACCTTGTTCGAGGTGCTGGTGCCGTTGGTGGCGAAGTAGGTCTTGCGCGCGCCGAAGGCCTTGGCGGCGAGACGCTGGCTGGCCGCGATGACGCCGGTGGGGTGCAGCAGCGAGTCGAGCATGGGCACGCTCACAGAGAGGTCGGCGCGCAGCATCTCCTCGCCCACGAAATCGTGGAAGTCGCCCACCCAGGGGCTGTTCTTGAAGGCATCGCCGCCGGCATGGCCGGGCGTGTGCCAGCTGTCCTTGGCCTGCGCCACGTAGTCGCGCAGCGCGTCGTAGAAGGGCGTGTCGGCCTTCTCGGCCACCTCGGCGGCGAGGATGCGGAACCAGCCGGCGTGGTCTTGTTCGTCGCGGAAGAAGTAGCCATCCACCGCGTCGCTGGCGAGTTGCTCCACCAGCAGCTTGTCGGCATCGTCCTCGAGCAGCATGTAGAGCGAGAGTTCGGGCCGCGCCGCAATGTGCTGCTGGGCCAGTGCCACGGCGGCATGGCGGCTGGCGGCGCTGGCGGAGGACGGTCCGTGGTCCACCAGCACCACCTGCACGTCGGCGTTGGGTTGCGGCACCAACGCGGCCTGCAGGGCCGAGTCGTCGCACTCGCAGGGCAGGGCCACCAGGCCGTGGGGGTTGTCGCGCTTGGCAGCAGCCAGGTTCAGGCCGTCGCTGAGCTGCTGCCGCCACGCCGGATCGGCGCTGACGACCAGCACATGGGTTGCCGGTTTCATGAAGGGGCACTCCTGGGTTCTTGTGGCGCCAGTGTAGGCAGGTCTCGGCGCAAAGCAGCCGGTCGGTTGAGCGCGCGTCTTGAGTCTTGCGGCGGGCAGAGGTCGCCGGGTACCCGCCCGACTCCATCTCCCCCTGTCTCACGCCCTCAACCGGGCGTGAGCCATTCCGCCTTAAGTTCCGTCGGGCGGATAC
>Ga0268298_10005655_pt1 | contig 11633 bp, 12 predicted proteins | sample WWTPWeurt_MetaG_FD_194462 | JGI IMG/M metagenome (GOLD analysis project Ga0268298, IMG submission 194462) | Activated sludge microbial communities from WWTP in Nijmegen, Gelderland, Netherland - WWTP Weurt | ecosystem: Engineered > WWTP > Aerobic digester > Activated sludge | place...
ACGCCAACGTGGTGTTCTTCCTGCTGCACGAGTTGCCGCACGAGCTCAAGGGCGAGGTGCTCAAGGAGGCCTGCCGCGTGCTGGCGCCGGGGGGCAAGCTGTACCTGGCCGAGTTCCACCGGCCGCACCTGTCGGTGCTGCGCGCGCTGTCCTGGACCTACTTCAAGGTGTTCGAGCCGCTGGGGCTGGCGCTGTGGTCCACCCACGACCCGCTGGCGCAATTGCAGGGCATGGGCTTCGCCTGCGAGCGCCGCAAGGTGTTCTTCGGCAACTTCCAGGTCATCACGGCGACGAAGCCGGCGGCTTGAGCCGCTCGGCATAGTGCCGCGCCCGGGCCTCGTCACCCATGGCGCGGTACAAGGCCTCGAGTTCGCTGAACACATGCGGGTCGGGTTGGCCCGCGGCCTGCGATTCGCGCTCGAGCTTGAGCTGGATCGCCAGCGCCTCGGCGTATCGGCCCAGCGAGCGCTGCGTCCACGCCACCATCCACCACGCCACGCGAAGCGCCTCGGGGTTGTCCATGCGCTGGCGCAGCGCCACCGCCCGTTCAAACTGAACCAGCGCATCGGCATGGCGGCCCAGCTGGTGCAGGGCGTAGCCCAGGTTGTTGCGGATCGACGGCTCCCAGCGCCGGGCGGCGGGCTGGTCCGACTGCTCGACCACCGCCAAGGCTTCAGTGGCCCAGCGCAGTTGATCCGCCGGCTCGGTGTCGACGAACGCGAACATGTGGATCGCGTCGACGGCCAGCCCGTCGAGTCGGGCCTGGCGGGCCAAGCCCAGCGCCTGCTGCCATGCCCGCCGGGCCGTGGCCTGGTCCGACAGGTGCGAGGCCGACGCCGTCGAAGGGGGCTTCGGGTGCGCCGCAGAGGCGTGCGTGCGCCCCCATTCCAGCCACCAGCGCACCTGCACCTCGGGCCCGGCGGCGAGTGCGGCCACCTCGATCTCGCGCAGCAGTGCGCGGGCGCGGGCAAAGTCCTGGCGCAAGCCCCAGCTGCGAGCGATCTGGGTCTTCAGGATCAGCGCATCGTCACCCTCCACCGTGGCCAGCGCTGCGCGAAAGCGCTGCTCGCTCAACTCGGGACGGTTGAAATCCCACAAGGGGCCCAGGTCAATGGCCATGGCGAGAGGACTCCATGAAAGCACCAGTGTCGCGGCCAGCCCCTTGAGCATGCCGATGCGAGACATCTTGGGCAGCCGATGGAAAGGGGCCGACATGCGCGTTCACCGCACCGCCGCGTACAGGCAGGTGTCGCGCAGCCCGCCCTGCGGGTCGCAGCGCTCATGTCGCATCACCCCTTCGAGCTCGAACCCGGCGCGCTCGGCCACCCGTCGGCTGGGCAGATTGGCGGCATCGGCCAGGCACACGATGCGGCGCGCGCCCAGGTGCTCGAAGGCCAGCGTCGTGATGGCCTGCACCGCCTCGCTCACCAATCCCTGCCGCTGGAACGCGGGACGGCACCAGTAGCCAAGCTCGAAGCGGGGCACCGACCAATCGATGGTGTGCAGCCCGCTGCCTCCGATGTAGTGCCCCCCATCCTTCAGGATCATCAGCATCGGCAGGGCCTTGCGGGCCAGGTGATCCACGCGCGACTGGCGGCAGAACGCCTCGGAAGCCTCCACCGATGGCTCGCCCATCGCCCAGGGCAGTGAGGCCGGCCAGGCACGCAACGCGTCGAGCGCATCGACCACGCCGGCATGCACCATCGCGCCGTCGCCCGGCATCGGGCAGCGCAGCAGCAGGCGAGGCGTCTCGATCTGTTCCGGGAGGTCGATGAGCAACGGGTTCATGGTGTCGGCCCGGATCATGCCTGCTTTCGCCACACAGCAGCCAGCACCTGAAGGCCGAACGCGATGAGCAGCAGCCACTTGCACAGGGCCATGCCCCCCGACAGCGCATAGACCTCCGGAAGACCGAAGCGCGGCACCTCGGTCAACCACGCATGGAGCCCATCCTCGATGGCATCGCACAGGGCCGCCAGCGGCATCGTCCACGTGGCCAGCGCGCGCTTCCAGCGGCCGTGGCCCGCGAACAGCGTGCCGCGTCGCACCACGGCCCAGCCGAACAGGCCATAGCTGGCCAGCAGCAGGCCATCCCATGGCAGGTGCGACCGGTAACGCGCCAGGTGCTCGGCCGGCCAGCGGTGGATGATCTCGCCGAAGGCGCGCGGGGTGAAGGTCAGCTGCAGGGCCACCACCCCGGGATCCAGCGGCCACAGCCACACGGCGAGCCCCGCGAGCAGTGCTGCCGCCAGCACTCCGCTGAACCAGATCAGGCGCATGAGGGTGTCGTGCCGCGCATCGGAAGTCGGTTTGTCGGCGCTGCCTGCAACTCATCCGGGCGCCGGCTCCATCCATCGCATGCTACTCGCCGCCCTGGCCGACGCTGCCTACAGTGCACCCATCGACAAGGAGCACCCCATGACCCACCGCCTCGCCGCCCAAGCCGCCCGCCTCGCCCTCGCCGTGATGATGACGGTGGCCACCCTCTCCGGCATCCACGCCATCGCCCAACATGAAACCGACGCGTCCAGCGCCGCGGTGATGGCCGTGACCGCCGGTCACGACCGGGCCTGACACCCGCCTGTGGTGCCCACCGGCACCTGACCCAATCGACCGGCCCGTCTGCTCGGGCCCCCACATCGAGGACATGCCATGAGAGCCCTGCTGATCTTCACCCTCTGGTGCCTGCTGCTGGTGCTGAGCTGGCCGCTGGCGCTTCTGGCCCTGGTGCTGGCGCCGTTCGTGTGGCTGCTGTCGCTGCCCTTCGCCCTGCTCGGCCTGGCCGTGGGCAGCGTGTTCGCCCTGATCGGGGCCTTGCTGTACCTGCCGGCGCGGCTGCTCGGCTGGCGCCCGTCCTGAATCGATTTGCGGCCGCCAATAGGCCTCGACTATCTTTGCCTTAAAATCAATCAAGCCTATTGAATAGCGCAAGTCGATAGCATTCTCTCCGTACCGCAACCCCTTGCCCCACGGAGAGTTCCATGTCCCTGCTCAACAGCACCATCCAGCCCTTCAAGGCCACCGCGTACCACAACGGCCAGTTCGTCGACGTCACCGAGGCCCAGTTGCGCGGCCACTGGAGCGTGGTGTTCTTCTACCCGGCCGACTTCACCTTCGTCTGCCCGACCGAACTCGGCGATCTGGCCGACCACTACGACACCTTCAAGTCGCTGGGCGTCGAGATCTACGGCGTCTCGACCGACACGCACTTCACGCACAAGGCGTGGCACGACACCTCGGACACCATCCGCAAGATCCGCTATCCGCTGCTCGGCGACCCCACCGGCCGCCTGACACGCAACTTCGGGGTGATGATCGAGGACGCCGGCCTGGCGCAGCGCGGCACCTTCGTCGTCGACCCCGAGGGCCGGATCAAGCTCGTCGAGATCAATGACGACGGCATCGGCCGCGATGCCAAGGAACTGCTGCGCAAGGTGCAGGCCGCCCAGTACGTGGCCGCGAACCCGGGCCAGGTGTGCCCGGCCAAGTGGCAGCCGGGAAGCCAGACGCTGGCCCCTTCGCTCGACCTGGTCGGCAAGATCTGACGGGGCCCGCCATGCTCGATGCCACGCTTCGCAGCCAGCTCCAGGCCTACCTCGAGCGCTTGCAGCGCCCGATCGAACTCACCGCCTGCCTCGACGACACCATCGCCTCGCACCAGATGCGCGAGTTGCTGGGCGAGATCGCGGCGCTGACGCCCAAGGTCAGCGTGCTCGAACGGGACGATGGCGCGCGCAAGCCATCGTTCTCGATCGGCGTCGCCGGCGAGGCGCCGCGCATCCGCTTTGCCGGCCTGCCGCTGGGCCACGAGTTCACGTCGCTGGTGCTGGCGCTGCTGCACACCGGGGGCCATCCGCCGCGGGTGGAGGCGGCGGTGGCCGAGCAGATCCGCAGCCTCGATGGCGACTTCGCCTTCGAGGTGGTGATGTCGCTGAGCTGCCAGAACTGCCCGGACGTGGTGCAGGCGCTGAACCTGCTTGCGGCACTGAACCCGCGCATCTCGGTCACCACCCTCGACGGCGCGCAGTTCCAGGAAGAAGTGACGCGCCGCCAGATCCTGGCCGTGCCCAGCGTGTTCCTCAACGGCCAGCCGTTCGGCCAGGGCCGCATGGGTGTCGAGGAGATCCTGGCCCGGTTGGATGCCGGTTCGGCCACCCGCGTGGCGGCTCGGCTGGACGCCCAGGCGCCCTACGACATGCTGATCGTCGGTGGTGGCCCGGCCGGCGCGGCGGCAGCGGTCTATGCGGCACGCAAGGGCATCCGCACCGGCGTGGTGGCCGAACGCTTCGGCGGCCAGGTGCTGGACACCATGGCCATCGAGAACTTCGTCTCGGTGCCCGAGACCGAAGGCCCGAAGTTCGCCGCGGCGCTCGAGCAGCATGTGCGCCAGTACGGGGTGGACATCGTCAACGCCCAGCGCGCCACCGCACTGCTGCCGGCCGACAGACCCGGCGGCTTGATCGGGGTGCAACTGGCCAGCGGCGCCACGCTGAAGGCGCGCAGCATCGTGCTGTCCACCGGCGCCCGCTGGCGCGAGGTGGGTGTGCCCGGCGAGCGCGAATACCGCAACCGTGGCGTGGCCTACTGCCCGCACTGCGACGGCCCGCTGTTCAAGGGGCGTCGTGTGGCGGTGATCGGCGGTGGCAACTCCGGCGTCGAGGCGGCGATCGACCTGGCCGGCCTTGCCCGCCACGTGACGCTGCTCGAGTTCGGCGAGGCGCTGCGCGCCGATGCGGTGCTGGTGCAACGGCTCGAGAGCCTGCCCAACGTCACCATCCACACCCGCGCCCAGACCACCGAGATCACCGGCAGCGGCGGCCAGGTCGACGGGCTGCGCTTCACCGAGCGCGGCTCGGGTCGTTCGCACCACGTCGAGCTCGAAGGCGTGTTCGTGCAGATCGGTCTGCAGCCCAACACCGAGTGGCTGCGCGGCACGGTCGAGCTGAACCGCCACGGCGAGATCGTCGTCGATGCGCGGGGCCAGACCAGCGTGCCGGGCGTGTTCGCCGCCGGCGACGCCACCACCGTGCCGTTCAAGCAGATCATCATCGCCACCGGCGACGGTGCCAAGGCGGCGCTGGGGGCATTCGATCACCTGATTCGCACGCCCGCGCAAGTGCCACTGGCGATGGCCGCCTGAACCGGCGCCGCCACCGACGCGCCCCGCGCCCGGCATCGCCGGGCCGGATGGCACGCTGGATCGGGCGCTCCGCAAGGCAGCCAGGACGGCAGCCCTGGCATCGGCCAGGACCAGGTCTGACGCCGCCGCGGCGCATGTGGTCGTTGCGCGGGGTCATCGACAAGCCACTCGCACTTCGGCTACCCTGCCCCGCACGTGAGGCGGCCTGATCCGGGCCACCCGCGTGACGGAGGTTTCGCCGATGACCCATCAGCCCGAGCCCCTGCCCGATCCTGCCGCTGCCCCCATCGGGCGCGCCGCCGGCCCGCGGGCCATGCCGCCATCGCCCCCGGGCCCGTTGCGGCTGCACGTGCCCGAGCCCACCGGCCGGCCGGGGCACGACACCGATTTCTCGTACCTGCATCTGGCGCCAGCCGGCGCGGCGCGCCGGCCACCGATCGACACGCTGCCGGTGGACACCGGCGACCTGGCCTACAGCCTGGTGCGGGTGCTCGACGACGAAGGGCGTGCCGTCGGCCCCTGGGCGCCCGAACTCACCCACGACCAGTTGCGGCGCGGCCTGCGCTCGATGCTGCGCACCCGGCTCTTCGATGCCCGCATGCTGATCGCCCAGCGGCAGAAGAAGGTCTCGTTCTACATGCAGTGCCTGGGCGAGGAGGCGGTGGCCTGCGGCCACGCGCTGGCGCTCGAGCCCGGCGACATGTGCTTTCCCACCTACCGCCAGCAAGGCCTGCTGCTCAGCCGCGACGACATCTCGATGACCGAGATGATGTGCCAGCTGATGAGCAACGAACGCGACCCGATGAAGGGCCGCCAGTTGCCGGTGATGTATTCGTACAAGCGCGCCGGCTTCTTCTCGATCTCGGGCAACCTGGCCACGCAGTTCGTGCAGGCGGTGGGTTGGGGCATGGCCTCGGCCATCCGCGGCGACACGCGCATCGCCTCGGGCTGGATCGGCGACGGGGCCACCGCCGAGAGCGACTTCCACACCGCGCTCACCTTTGCGCATGTGTACCGCGCGCCGGTGGTGCTCAACGTGGTCAACAACCAGTGGGCCATCTCCAGCTTCCAGGGCATCGCCGGCGGCGAGGCCACCACCTTCGCCGCCCGCGGCGTGGGCTGCGGCATCGCCTCGCTGCGGGTGGACGGCAATGATTTCCTGGCGGTGTACGCCGCCTCGCGCTGGGCCATGGAGCGGGCGCGCCGCAACCTGGGCCCCACGCTGATCGAGTGGATCACCTACCGCGGCGGCGCCCACTCCACGGCCGACGATCCTTCTCGTTATCGACCGGGCGACGACTGGCAGCATTTCCCGCTGGGCGACCCGATCGAGCGGCTCAAGACCCACCTGATCGCGCAGGGCGCCTGGTCCGAGCCCGAGCACCGCGCGCTGCAGACCGCGCTGGAGGCCGAGGTGATCGAGGCACAGAAGGCGGCCGAGTCGTTCGGCACATTGCTGGATGGCCACATCCCGCCACTGGAATCGATGTTCGAGGATGTCTACGAGGTCATGCCCGCGCACCTGCGCGAGCAGCTGGCCCAGGTGGAGCGCAGCCATGGCCGCTGACACGATGACGACGCCCGCCGCGGCCACCGCTGCCGAGGGTGGCACCCCGCGCATGACCATGGTGCAGGCCCTTCGCTCGGCGATGGACGTGATGCTCGAGCGCGACCCCGGCGTGGTGGTATTCGGCGAAGACGTGGGCTACTTCGGCGGCGTGTTCCGCTGCACCGAGGGCCTGCAGGCCCGGCATGGCCGGCACCGCGTGTTCGACGCGCCGATCAGCGAGGGCGGCCTGGTCGGCGTGGCGGTGGGCATGGGCGCCTACGGGCTGCGGCCGGTGGTCGAGATCCAGTTCGCCGACTACTTCTACCCGGCCTCCGACCAGATCGTCTCCGAGGCCGCTCGGCTGCGCCACCGCTCGGCCGGCGACTTCACCGCGCCGATCACCATCCGCATGCCCTGCGGCGGCGGCATCTACGGTGGCCAGACGCACAGCCAGAGCCCCGAAGCGCTGTTCACCCATGTGTGCGGGCTGCGCACCGTGATGCCCAGCAACCCCTACGATGCCAAGGGCCTGCTGATCTCGGCCATCGAGTGCAACGACCCGGTGATCTTCCTCGAGCCCAAGCGCATCTACAACGGCCCGTTCGACGGCCACCACGACCGCCCGCTGGTGCCCTGGTCGCAGCATCCGAAGAGCCTGGTGCCCGAGGGCCACTACCGCGTGCCGCTGGACACGGCCGCCATCGTGCGCGCCGGTGCGGCCGTCACCGTGCTGGCCTACGGCACCATGGTCTACGTGTGCGAGGCGGCGGCGCAGGAAAGCGGCATCGATGCCGAGATCATCGACCTGCGCAGCCTGTGGCCGCTCGATCTGCCCGCCATCGAGGCCTCGGTGAAGAAGACCGGCCGCTGCGTCATCGTGCACGAGGCCACGCGCACCAGCGGGTTCGGTGCCGAACTGTCGGCGCTGGTGCAAGAGCGCTGCTTCTACCACCTTGAATCGCCGATCGAGCGGGTCACCGGCTGGGACACGCCCTACCCGCATGCGCAGGAGTGGGCCTACTTCCCGGGCCCGGCCCGCGTGGCCGAGGCGCTGCGCCGCGCGACGGAGGCATGAGATGAGCGAGCATGTGATCAAGATGCCCGATCTGGGCGAAGGCATCGTCGAGGCCGAGCTGGTGGCGTGGCGCGTGGCGCCGGGCGATGCCGTCACCGAAGACCAGGTGCTGGCCGATGTGATGACCGACAAGGCCACGGTGGAGATCCCCTCGCCGGTGGCGGGCACGGTGGTCGCGCTGGGCGCCGGCGTGGGCAGCCTGCTGCGCGTGGGCTCGGAGCTAATCCGCATCCGGCGCGAGGGTGCCGAGGCGGGGGCGGTGCGCCCGCCGCGCGTGCCGGAACCGGCTGCGCCGGCGGCGGCCTCGCTGTCACCCCCTGCGGGCACGCGTGCGACGGCAGCGCCGCCGGCCCGCACCGCGCCCACGCCGGGCTCGCAGGGCCCTGCTTCGAGTGCAGCGCCCGCGGGTGCCGGCCTGCCGTCGTCGGCCAACGGCTCGCGCCCCATCGCCTCGCCCTCGGTGCGCCGGCGCGCCTGGGAGGCCGGCGTCGATCTGGCCGCCATTGCGCCCAGCGGCACCGCGGGCCGCATCATGCATGCCGACCTGGACGCGTACCTGGCGCGTCAGCCCGGTGCCCCGACGCCGCCCCCCGGCGCGGCGCCGCCCCCGCCAATGCCGGTGAGCGCCAGGCCTGCGCCGGCCGTCGCGCCCGACGCCAACGACGAGGTCGAATCGGTCGCCGTCATCGGCCTGCGCCGGCGCATCGCGATGCAGATGCAGGAGGCCAAGCGGCGCATCCCGCATTTCGCCTATGTCGAGCAGGTGGACGTCACCGATCTCGAGGCCCTGCGCGCCGAGCTCAACGCGCGGCATGCGGCCACGCGCGGCAAGCTCACGCTGCTGCCGTTCGTGATGCGGGCCATGGTGCGGGCGCTGCGCGAGTTTCCGCAGATCAATGCGCGCTTCGACGACGAGAAGGGCATCGTGGCCCGCCACCGCAGCGTGCACCTGGGCGTGGCCACCCAGACCGACGCCGGCCTGATGGTGCCGGTGGTGCGGCATGCGCAGGCGCTGGACCTGTGGGCCACGGCCGCCGAGGTGGCCCGCCTGGCCGAGCTGGCCCGTGCCGGGCGCATCACCCGCGGCGAGCTGACCGGCTCGACCATCACCCTCACCAGCCTGGGGCCGCTGGGCGGCATCGTCACCACGCCGATCATCAATGCGCCCGAGGTGGCCATCGTCGGCGTCAACCGCATCGTCGAGCAGTGGGTGATGCGCGGTGGAGCGCTGGTCGAGCGACTGATGATGAACCTGTCGTCGTCGTTCGACCACCGGGTGGTCGACGGCATGGACGCGGCACGGTTCATTCAGGCCGTGCGCGCATCGCTGGAGGCGCCGGCCACGCTGTTCATCGACTGAACGCGCGCGGCGGGGGGCGCGGGTACCATCGCGCCTCCGCGATTCCCGGCATGAGTGAGCGACAAGCGTGTTCAAGAACCTGATGGTGTACCGGCTGGGCCCCGAGGGGCCGGCCACGATGGCGCAGATCCAGGAGGCGCTCGAGCGCGACCGGTTCGTCGAGTGCGGCGCCACCCAGCCGTTGTCGGTGGGCTGGATCGAGCCGCGCGGGGTGGCCCACGCGCCGCTGCTGGAAATCGTCGGCGGCCAGTGGCTGATGACCTTGCAGATCGAGCAACGCCTGCTGCCCGGTGCAGTGGTGCGCCGGCGAGCCGACGAGCTGGCGCAGAAGATCGAGCAGAGCACCGGCCGCAAGCCCGGCAAGCGCCAGATGCGCGAGTTGAAGGACCAGGCCACGCTCGACCTGCTGCCGCAGGCCTTCACCAAGCGCGTGGCGGTGAACCTGTGGATCGAGCCGACGCAGCGCCTGCTGATCGTCGATGCCGGCAGCCCTTCACGGGCCGACGTGGCCCTGACCCAACTGGGCAAGACCCTCTCCGGCGTCTCGGCGCACGGCCTGAACACCGCCCTGTCGCCCACCGTGGCGATGACCGAATGGCTGGCCGAGGGCGAGGCGCCCCACGGTTTCTCGATCGACCGCGACTGCGAGCTCAAGGCCTTCGAGGGGGAGAAGCCGACGGTGCGCTACGCCCGCCACACGCTGGATTTCGACGAGATCCGCGGCCACCTGAAATCCGGCAAGCAGCCCACGCGGCTTGCGCTCACCTGGAACGGCCGCGTGTCGTTCACCCTCACCGACGCGCTGCAGATCAAGAAGCTGGCCTTCCTGGATGGCGTGTTCGAGGGTCGCGCGGACGACGGCGACGAGTCGTTCGATGCCGATGCGGCGATCGCCACCGGCGAACTGGCACCGATGCTGGCCGACCTGATCGAGGCACTGGGCGGCGAGGAGCCGATCGCCGCCTGAATGCCCCGTTGAGGCTCTGTCCATGGCCTGGCACGGCACGCTCGACCTGCGCTACGCGGTCCAGACGCACGACGGCACTCCGCGCTGCATCGTGCGCGATCGGCACGATGGGCCGCTGCGGGTGTTGTCGGCGCTGTACCCCGAAGGTGCGCAGGTCTGCCACTCGGTGATCGTGCATCCGCCAGGCGGCATCGCCGGCGGCGATCGGCTGGACATGACGGTGGGTGTCGAACCCGGTGCCCATGCGCTGCTGACCACGCCAGGCGCCACCCGGTTCTACCGCAGCGCCGGCGAACTGGCGTCGCAGACGGTGAGCGCGACGGTGGCCTCAGGCGCTCGTCTGGAGTGGCTGCCGCTGGAAACCCTGGTGTACAGCGGCGCGCTGGCCGAGAGCCGCGCGGTGTTCACGCTGGCGCCCGGCGGCGAGATGATCGGTCGGGACTTGATCGCGCTGGGCCTGCCGGCTGCCGACCAGGCCTTCGAGCGGGGGCACTTCCTGCAGCAGTTGGAGATCCCCGGCGTGTGGCTCGAGCGTGGCCGGCTGGCCGCCGGCGACGCCCTGTTGATGGATTCACCGGCGGGCCTGGCCGGCCATCGGGTGCTGGCCACGCAGTGGTTCGCGGCGGGCCAAGGCCTGGAGGCTTCGCGGCGACAGGCCTTGCTCGACGCGGCTCGCGAAGCAGCGGCGGCCTTCGACGATGCGCAGGTGCTGGCCGGCTGCACCGCCCCCCACGAGCCGCTGGTGGTGCTGCGGGCGCTGGCGCATCGGGTGGAGCCGGCCATGGCGCTGCTCAATGAGGTGTGGTCGCGCTGGCGCACTCTGGCCTGGGGCCTGCCTGGCGATTGGCCACGCGTGTGGCGAACCTGACCTGGCCCGCCTGACCGGCGCAGCGCGGCCGACGGCCGCCAAGGGCCGCACCCCGGCACCCAACTGCCCTCATCGTTCACCGCCCACTGGCTCCTTCTCCCGGGCCGGCACTGCGCCTAACATCCGAGGTTCGACGAGACGGCGCGCCCCGCCGTGCCCACCACCTCACCGGAGACCGCGCATGAACGCACCCGATCCTCACCTGGCCACCTCTGCCGTGCGCACCGACCGCGAGTGGCTCGAAGCGCACTGGATGCCCTACTGCGCCAACCGCGCGTTCAAGGCCGATCCGCACCTGTTCGTCGGTGGCGAAGGCGCCTGGCTCACCACCGCCGATGGCCGCCGCCTGTACGACAGCCTCTCGGGCCTGTGGTGCACCGGCCTGGGCCACTGCCGCAGCGAGATCTCGGCAGCCATCGCGCGCCAGGCCGCGACGCTCGATTTCTCGCCGGCCTTCCAGTACGGCCACCCGCTGTCGTTCGAGCTGGCCAACCGCATCGTCGAGCACATGCCGGCCGGGCTGAACCGGGTGTTCTTCACCAACTCGGGCTCCGAGGCAGCCGACACCTCGCTGAAGCTGGCGCGCGCCTACTGGCGCCTGAAGGGCCAGGCCGGCAAGACCCGGCTGATCGGCCGCGTGCGTGGCTACCACGGCGTGGGCTTCGGCGGCATCT
>Ga0268298_10005657_pt1 | contig 11627 bp, 12 predicted proteins | sample WWTPWeurt_MetaG_FD_194462 | JGI IMG/M metagenome (GOLD analysis project Ga0268298, IMG submission 194462) | Activated sludge microbial communities from WWTP in Nijmegen, Gelderland, Netherland - WWTP Weurt | ecosystem: Engineered > WWTP > Aerobic digester > Activated sludge | place...
GACATCGAACAGACCATCGTGCTCGGCGCGCACGGGCCTTACCGTGTCCACCTGTTGCTGGTCGAGGGCCTGTAGCTTTTTCTGCGCGTCCCGTACCCGAACTCGCTGCAATTGATCTGCACGCTTTGCGAGAAATCACCCCAGCAGCGACAATCGGGTTTGCGAAGACATTGTTATCGGGCAGGTGCTGTCCTGCTCTGATCTGATACGACCCGAGATGCAAGACATCAATATCCTGGCGGTTCTGCTGCTGCTGACCTTTGCGACCGGCGCGGTCTTCCTGACCCGCCGTCTGCGACTGCCATCGCTGCTTGCGTACCTCATCATCGGCATCGCCCTCGGGCCGCACGGTTTCAAGGTACTCGCCGAGTCCGAGGAAGTCGGGGCCTTCGCGGAATTCGGGGTCGTCTTCCTGATGTTCTCGATCGGGCTCGAGTTCAGCCTTGCCCGCCTGCGCGCCATGAAGGCCCTCGTATTCGGGTTCGGCGGTGCCCAGGTGTTGCTGACTGCGTGCGCGACGACGCTGGTCGCCCTGTACGGCTATGGGCAACGCTGGGAGGCCGGGCTGGTCGTCGGCCTTGCGGTGAGCATGTCGTCGACCGCGATCGTTGCCCGCATCCTTTCCGAGCGCTTCGAACTGCACTCGCGCTCCGGCCGGCAGACCATGGGCGTCCTGCTGTTTCAGGATATCGCCGTTGTTCCCTGCCTGATCCTATTCCCGGCGCTGGCGCGCCCGCAGACCGATCTGGCCCAGTCGATGCTCATTGCCGCGGCGCAGACGGTGGTCGTCCTGCTGCTCCTCATCGGACTGGCCAAACGACCGATGAAGGCGCTGCTCGATGCCGTCGCGCACCGCCATTCGGAGGAACTGTTTGTCCTGACAACGCTATGGATCGTCTTCGTGCTGAGCTATGCCACGCACGCCGCTGGACTATCGCTGGCGTTGGGGGCCTTCATCGGGGGCATGCTGATCTCGGAAACGATGTATCGCCACCAGGTCGAGTCCGACGTCCGGCCCTTCCGCGACATCCTGCTGGGACTGTTCTTCGTCACCGTCGGCATGATGCTCGACGTCATGTACGTACTGACCCATCTCCCCCTGCTGGTACTGGCGGTCTTCCTTCTCGTCGCGGGGAAGGGCCTGGTGGTCCTGCTCGTGGCGGCACTGTCGCGCAGCCGACTCGATGTCTGCCTGCGTACGGCGGCGCAGCTGGCGCAGGCCGGCGAGTTCGGACTGGTGCTGATCCAGCTCGGCTTTGCCCTGAAACTGATTGGTCAGGATGTGTTCCAGCTGACCTTGTCAGCCATGCTCATCTCCATGTTCGTGGCGCCCTTCCTGATCGAATGGGCGACCCGCTTCTCGGGGCAGATGGTACGTGGCGACTGGGCGCACAAGGCCAAGACGCTGCACGACATTGCCGTCGGCGCGTTTTCCATGGAGAACCACGTCATCGTCTGCGGTTACGGCCGGACCGGCGAGCGCGTTGCCCAGTTCCTGTCGTCCGAAGGCATTCCCTTCGTGGCGCTCGATCTGAACCCGAACCGGGTCCGCTGTCACCCACCCGAACACGGCGTCGTCGTCTTCGGGAATGCCGATCGCAGCGAAGTCCTCAAGGCTGCGGGCGTGGCACGGGCAAGAGGTGTGGTCGTTACTTATCCCGATGCTCACTCGGCGGAGCGGGTGATCCGGCTGGTCCGTCAGGTACGTGAGAATGTGCCCGTCGTCGTCCGTGTGGCCGACGATACCGATGTCGCCAGGCTGAAGGCGGCAGGAGCGACCGAGGTCATTCCCGAGGTTCTCGAAGGAAGCCTGATGATCGCTGCTGAAGCACTGGTGCAGTTTGGCGTGCCGGTCGAAAAAGCGATGGCCAGCGTTCGTGCCGTTCGCGCGGAACGTTATTCCTCCCTGCGTGATTTCTACCAGGCCTCGCTGGAAACCAGGCCACCGGAAAAATAGATCGCATACTGAAAAGCGTGTCTCGATCGCGGATCTGTCGCCCCCATATTTCGATATAATTAGAAATGTGGAAACCACAAACGTCGTCAACCAGCTCGCTGCGCTGGCACAGGAAACCCGTCTCGCAGCGTGGCGCTTGCTGATCGAGGCAGGCCCTGCCGGGCTGACGGTCGGCGCCATCGGCGAGGCGCTAGCCGTGCCGCCGGCAACCCTCTCCTTCCACCTCAAGACGCTGTCCAGCGCCGGACTTGTCACAACCCGACAGGAAGGCCGCTTCATTCACTGCACGGCCGACTTCGATGCCATGCACGGCCTCGTCGGCTTCCTTTCCGAAAACTGCTGTGGCGGGGTCGACTGTTCACCCACAGCGCAACCCAAACGCAAACGTGCCTGATATGACCAAGACGCTCAACGTGCTGGTGCTGTGCACCGGCAACTCCGCCCGCTCGATCCTCGGCGAAGCCCTGTTCAACCACCTCGGCGCTGGCCGCATCCGCGCTTTCTCTGCCGGCAGCCAGCCCTCCGGCAAGGTGAACCCGGTCGCGCTCGAAACGCTGGAAAAGCATGGCATTCCGCTGCCGGCAGCGCGCAGCAAGTCGTGGGATGAATTTGCCGCGCCCGGCGCTCCTCAGCTCGATTTCATCTTCACCGTCTGCGCCAGTGCCGCCGGCGAAGCGTGCCCGGTCTGGCCCGGCCATCCGGCCACCGCGCATTGGGGCATTCCCGACCCGGCGCATGTCGAGCCGATGGACGCACGGCGCGAGGCGTTCGAATTCGCCTACGGGCAACTGGAGCGGCGCATCAAAGCCTTTCTCGCCATGTCGCTGGAAACCATGTCGGCCGATGACATCAAGGCGGCCGCAAAGATGATCCACGAGGCAACAGAATGATCAGCCGACGCAGAATCTACTCCGTTACCCCGGCGACCGCACCCCGCAGGAAGTGTCCTTGGGGTGCCGGGGTCCAGCAAGGGCCTCAGGGGGAGCCGCAGCCGCACTTCTGGATTCCGGCTTTCGCCGGAATGACGGGTTATCCACCTGAGTTTGCTCAATGAGCATCCAATGTGAAGTCACGGCCAAGGCCGCTGCAGGCGCGCCGATGAGCGTTTTCGAGCGCTTCCTCACCGTCTGGGTGTTCCTCTGCATCGTCGCCGGCATTGCGCTCGGCCAGCTGCTGCCCGGCGTCTTCCAGGCCGTCGGCCGCATGGAAGTGGCGCAGGTCAACCTGCCGGTCGGCCTGCTCATCTGGGTGATGATCATTCCGATGCTGGTCAAGGTCGATTTCGGCGCGCTGCATGAAGTGAGGCAGCACGTGAAGGGCATCGGCGTCACGCTGTTCGTGAACTGGCTGGTGAAGCCCTTTTCGATGGCCTTCCTCGGCTGGCTGTTCGTGCGCAACCTGTTCGCGCCGTGGCTGCCGGCCGAGCAACTCGACAGCTATATCGCCGGCCTGATCCTGCTCGCCGCGGCGCCCTGCACGGCGATGGTGTTCGTGTGGAGCCGGCTCTCGAACGGCGACCCGCTGTTCACGCTGTCGCAGGTGGCGGTGAACGACACCATCATGGTCTTTGCCTTCGCGCCCATCGTCGCCTTTCTGCTCGGCCTCTCGTCCATCGTCGTGCCGTGGGACACGCTGCTCGTCTCGGTGGTGCTCTACATCGTGATCCCGGTGGTCCTCGCGCAAGCGTGGCGCAAGGCTCTGCTACAGAAGGGGCAGGCACACTTCGACGCGACCATGGCGAAGATCGGCCCGTGGTCGATATCGGCCCTGCTCGCCACGCTGGTGCTGCTCTTCGCCTTCCAGGGGGAGGCCATCCTCAAGCAGCCGCTGGTCATCGCGCTGCTCGCCGTGCCGATCCTGATCCAGGTCTTCTTCAACTCGGCGCTCGCCTACTGGCTCAACCGCGCCGTCGGCGAGAAGCACAACATCGCCTGCCCGTCGGCGCTGATCGGCGCCTCGAATTTCTTCGAGCTGGCGGTGGCGGCGGCGATCTCGCTGTTCGGCTTCGAATCGGGGGCGGCGCTGGCCACCGTCGTCGGCGTGCTGATCGAGGTGCCGGTGATGCTCCTCGTCGTCAAGGTTGTCAACCGCAGCAAGGGCTGGTACGAGCAACGCGAAGGCGGTTGAGATGGACTTCGTGATCGGTACCGTGCAGAGCGGCTTCGCCAGCCTCGCCGCCTATCTCGCGGCGCATGTCCTGCTCTGCCTGGTGCCGGCCTTCTTCATCGCCGGCGCGCTTTCGGCACTGGTGCCGCAGGCCTCGATCACGCGCTTCCTCGGGCCGGAGGCGCCGAAGTGGATTTCCTATCCTGCCGCTGCCGGTGCCGGCAGCCTGCTGGCCGTCTGCTCGTGTACCATCCAGCCGCTCTTCGCCGGCATCTACAAGAAGGGCGCCGGGCTGGGGCCGGCCATCACCTTCCTCTTCTTCGCGCCGGCGGCGAACATCCTCGCGCTGTCCTACACCGGCGTCGCGCTCGGTGCCGACTTCGCCATTGCCCGCATCGTGCTTGCGCTCTCCTTCGGCATCGGCATCGGCATGATCATGGCCATCCTCTTCCGCCGGAGCGAAGCCGGTCGCCTGGGGGATGTCCGGGCCTTCGGCGAGACGGCCCGCGTGCCACGGCGCACGCTGTGCTTCGTGGCGACGCTGGTGGCGTTGCTGATCGCCGGGACGCTCAAGGTCGACGTGCTGTCGGCGCCCCTCTGGCAGGGAATGCTGGCATGGCCCGGCGTCGGCGAAGCGCAGGCGCTCCTCGACCGCTGGGTGCCGGCGAACGAGGCGACCGGCGCGGAAAGCCTGTCACTGCAGGGCGTGGTGCTGATCGGCCTGCTTGCGGCGATCGGTGCTGCCGGCTGGCGCGGGCTCGGCCAGGTGGATGTCGCCGCGGGGCGGCTGACGACACTGACGCTGGCGCTCGTCGTCGCGACGCTTGCATTCGCCGCACTCGGCGTGCGGGCTGGCGGTGAAGGCCTCGCGGTCACCGTGACCGGGCGCACGCTGGCGGTGCCGCTGCTCTGCCTGGCGCTGCTGCCGCAGGCGCGCCGCTTCGAATCCTGGGACATGCAGCAGTGGCTGTGGGAAACCTGGCGCTTCGTGAAGATGATCTTCCCGCTGCTGGTGGTCGGCGTCTTCCTCGTCGGCGTCATCCGCGTCTTCATCCAGCCGGAGTGGATCCAGCTTGTCGCCGGCAGCAACACGCTGCTCGCCAATCTCGCCGGCGTCGTCTTCGGCGTCTTCATGTACTTCCCGACGCTGGTCGAGGTGCCCATCGCCAAGATGTTCCTCTCGCTCGGCATGCATCCCGGCCCGCTCATCGCCTACCTGATGGCCGATCCGGAACTGTCGCTGCAGAGCATCCTCATCACTTCCGCCATCATCGGCAAGCTGAAGGCCTGGGCCTATGTCGGCCTGGTCGCACTGTTCTCGACAGCCGCCGGCCTGACCTACGGTGCCTGGGTGGATGGCACACCCGCCGCACAGCTCGCGCTGTCGGTCGGCGGTTTCGTCGCGCTGCTGGTTGTCGCGCTGCACTTCATCGAAAGGAGACCCACATGCTGATCAGGATTCTCGGAACCGGTTGCGCCAAATGTCAGCGCCTCGAACAGCTGACGCGCGAGGTGGCGGCGGAACTCGGAATTGCCGCCGATTTCGAGCACGTGCGCGAGATGGACAAGATCATGGCCTATCCGATCATGAGCACGCCGGCGCTGGTGATCATTGAGGAAGTGAAGTGCTCGGGTCGCATCCCGAGCAGGGACGAAATCAAGGGCTGGTTGAAACCCGAATGAATGCAACCGTTAATCAAGGACACGCCATGAAAAAACTCGAAGTTTTCGATCCTGCGATGTGCTGCTCCACCGGCGTCTGTGGTGTCGACGTCGACCCGGTGCTGGCGCAGTTCGCCGCCGACCTGCAGTGGGTCGAGACCAAAGGCGTGAGCGTAGCGCGCCACAACCTCGGCCAGGAACCGCAGGCCTTCGCCGCCAATCCGGCAGTGCTGAAAGAGATGGAGGCGGGTATGGATCGCCTGCCTATCCTCACCGTCGATGGCCACATCGTCAGCACAGGCATGTATCCCTCGCGCGTCCAGCTCGCACAGAAGCTCGGCATCAAGCTCGAGACCGCCGATAAGCCGCACATCAAGGCCGGCGGCTGCGGTTGCGCCGGCGGCAAATGCTGAGCGCGGCATGCCGATTCCGCTGAGCGGTACGCCGACCCGCCACCTCTTCTTTACCGGCAAGGGGGGCGTCGGCAAGACCTCGCTCGCCTGCGCCATTGGCCTCGCGCTGGCGGAGGTCGGCCGGCGTGTGCTGATCGTCTCGACGGATCCCGCGTCGAATCTCGACGAAGTCCTTGGCGCCGCACTGGGGCAGGCGCCAACACCGATTCCCGGTGCGGCGAACCTGTTTGCCCTCAACATCGATCCCGAGGCCGCGGCGCACGACTACCGTGAGCGCATGGTGGCGCCGTATCGCGGTGTGCTGCCCGAGGCGGCGATCCGTAGCATCGAGGAACAGTTCTCCGGCGCCTGCACCGTGGAGATCGCCGCCTTCGACGAATTCTCCCGCCTGCTTGGCCTGCCGGAGGCGACCGCGGAATTTGATCATGTCATCTTCGATACCGCGCCCACGGGGCACACGCTGCGCCTGCTGACGCTGCCCTCGGCGTGGAGCGGCTTCATCGACAGCTCGACCGGCGGCGCCTCGTGCCTCGGCCCGCTTGCCGGTCTGGAAAAACAGAAGGCGCTGTACGCCGCCACCGTCTCGCGTCTCGCCGACCCGGCGGCGACCTCCGTCGTCCTCGTCGCACGGCCCGATGCGGCGGCGCTGCGCGAAGCAGAGCGCACGCGTGGCGAACTGGCCGCCCTCGGCATTGCCAACCTGCAACTCGTCATCAATGGCCTGTTTGCCACCGATCTCACCGCCGACGCTGTTGCCGCAGCCTTCGCACGGCGTGCGGCGGATGCGCTGCAGGCCATGCCGGCAGGCCTCGGCTGCCTGCCGCAGCAGGTCGTTCCCTTTCTGCCGCGCGGCACGGTCGGGCTCGAGGCATTGCGTGTCGTGGCCGATCCGGCGCGCGCACCGCTGCCGTCGACCGTGTCGACGGCCCGAACGCCGCTGCCGGCCGGCCTGGCGCCGCTGGTCGATGCCCTCGCTGCCGGTGGCCACGGCGTCATCATGACCATGGGCAAGGGGGGTGTCGGCAAGACCACCGTGGCAGCGGCCATTGCCGTGGCGCTGGCCGCGCGCGGCCACGCCGTCCATCTCTCGACCACCGATCCGGCGGCACACGTCGCCGCCGCCATCGGCGACGAACTGCCGGGACTCACCGTCGGCCGCATCGACCCGCAGCGGGAAGTCGCCGACTACACCGCCGAGGTGCTGGCGAAGGCTGCACCGAATCTGGATGCCGCCGGTCGGGCGCTGCTGGAAGAGGATCTGCGTTCACCCTGCACCGAGGAGATTGCCGTTTTTAGGGCGTTCGCGCGCGAGGTGGATCGCGGACGCGAGGGCTTCGTCGTGCTCGATACGGCGCCCACCGGCCACACGCTCCTGCTGCTCGATGCCGCAGAGGCCTATCACCGCGAGGTCTTGCGCACGCGCGGCGAGATGCCGGAGGCGGTGACGCAACTGCTGCCACGCCTGCGCGATCCGGACTACACGAAAGTATTTGTCGTCACGCTCGCTGAGGCAACGCCGGTGCATGAAGCGGAGCGTCTGCAGGCCGACCTTGCGCGCGCCGGCATCCGGCCCTTCGCCTGGGTGATCGAGCAGTGCCTTCTGGCAAGCGGCACGCGCGAACCGTTGCTGGCGCTGCGCGGCGAATGCGAGATCCCGTTCATCCGTCGCGTGGCCGACGAACTGGCAACGCGCTGTGCGCTGGTGCCGTGGCTTGCGGCGCCTCCCGAAGGCCGTGCCGGATTGGCGCGACTGGACGCGGCTTGATGGATGCCGAGTGGAACCTGCTTCTCGAGTGACGCTCAGAGCGGCGACAGCACGGCAACCACGCGCCCCGGCTCGATGCGCACCGACTTGAGCAGCCAGCGTGCCATCGCTTCCTGCGGCGGGCCGTCTTCCCGCAGCACGTAGACCGGCTTGGTCTTGAAATACGAGGCGAGCAGCTGGGCGGCCGCGATACGGACCGCCGGCGATACCTCCTTGCCGATCGTCGGCGAGGTCACGGAATCGATGACCGGCTTTTCGAGGAAGAAGGCCTTGCTGCGGTCGTCGTAGCGAATCCCCGAGCGGCCGGCGACATCGATGCGTAGCGGCGGGTTGCCCTGCACGTCGACATCGAGGCTGGTCGCGACGACTGCCCGTCCGTCGGGGCTGTCGAGCGAGATGCGCGGCGGCTCGTTGAGGGCGACGGTGATGAGGCCGCCGTAGGAAATCTGCTGCGGTTTCGCCTTGGCCAGCGACGCCTGGATCTCGGCTTCCGAGAACACCACCTCCTTCTCGAGGAAACCGGCAGCCCCCGCCAGGGGCGCGGCAAGCAGTGCGAGGCAGAGCAGGGCGGTGCGCGACAGTGATGCCATGTTATTTCCGGTCGACCGAGAGGACCGGGTGCGTCTCGTTCTCCGAGACCAGCACCGTCATCAGGTTGGTGACCAGCTGCACGCGATCGGCCGCCGAGAGCTGTACCACGCCGGCGGCTTCCAGCTGTTCGATGCCCAGCTTGACCATGCCGACGGCGCCATCGACGATGCGCGCGCGGGCGGCGACAACCGCCTCGGCCTGCTGCCGGCGCAGCATGGCGCTGGCGATCTCGGGTGCGTAGGCGAGGTGCGAGATGCGTGCTTCGACTACTTCCAGCCCGGCCAGTGCCACATGTTCCTGGATCGTCGTTGCCAGCAGTTCGGCCACGGCATCCATGTCGCCGCGCAGCGAGTTCCTGCCGTGCTCGTCGCCGTCGTACCAGCGGGCGCTGACGACGGCACGTACCGCCGATTCGGCCTGGATCACGATGTAGGTGCCGTAGTCCTCGACATCGAAGGCGGCGCGCGCGGTATCCGAGACGCGCCAGACGACGACCGCGGCGACCTCGACCGGATTGCCGGCCCGGTCGTTCACCTTCAGCGTCGGCGTGTTGAGGTTGTGGGCACGCAGCGAGATGCGGGTGCGCTGGTAGAACGGGTTGACCCAGTAGAAGCCGTCGCTGCGCCGGGTGCCGGAGTAGCGGCCGAAGAAGGTGAACACGGCCGCGATGTTCGGCTGCAGGATGCCGAAGCCCTTGGCGAGGAAGATGAGCAGCGGGATCGCCAGGATGTTGAGGATCGAGGGCGCGTGCGGGAACGGCAGGGCGACGCCGAGGTTCCAGGCGAACAGCCCGACGAAAGGCCAGACCGCCCAGAGCAGCAACAGGAACCAGACGGGGAGGGCGAGCCAGCCGGAGAGGCTGACGGCCAGACGTTCTTCAACCGATTCGCGCATGAGGATGCTCCTCCGAAAAACGATGGAGGCATTCTAACCGGGATTGTGAACGTGCCCGCCTGAGCAAATGTCAGAAAAAAACGAGGCCTCCGCGTCAGGAGGCCTGGTGTGTGGCGGCGCCGGAATTACTGCTTGGCGGACTTCACGTCACCGTTGGCGCCGATGCCCAGCGTATAGCCGAGCGAGACGTGGTGGAAGCGGTACAGCGTCTTGTCGGTGTGGATGGCGATGCCGAAGGGCACGCTCTGTCCTTCCGCCAGCGCCAGGTCGCCGTCGCCACCGGTGAGCTTGCGCGTGAAGGTGACCGTCCACACGCCGCCCTTGTTCTCGCCTTCCGCCTTGACCAGCGCCTTGCCATCCTTGTTCACGCGCGCCTCGGCGACATGGCCGTCGAGCTGCACGGCGCCCTTGCCGCCTTCGCCGCTCTTCCACTGGAAGTAATCGGTGTAGTTGCCGTCAGCCATGTTCGCGTTCGAGACGTACTTCTTCTTGTCCTTGTCCGCACCCGGCATCGAGCGCACGTCGGCGTGGCAGGTCGCCCAGCAGCCCGCCTGTGCCGCCATCGGCACCTTGGGGCCGACCAGCATGACGGCCGCCTTGACCGTGTGCTTCGGATCCTTCTCCTCGCGCGGCGCGTCGGCGGCGGCATCGGCGGGGGCCTTGAAGGTCAGGCGGATGTAGAGGTTGTCCTTGTCGTAGGCGCTCTGCACCGTGACGGGGAAGTTCATCGTCTTCGGCGCGCCGACCGGCTCCAGTTCCTTTCCGGCGAGCCGCTTCATGTCGAAATTGAGGCCGTTTTTCTCTTCATGGCAGCCGACGCAGCTCTCGCCCTTGTTGAGGCCGGTGCGGCCGCTGTGGTCCGACTTCTTCATGATCCATTCGATCGGTGTGACGCCGGCGTGGAACACCTGGATGTCGCGCTTCGGCACTTTCGCCCAGTCGGGGGCGGCATGTACGAAAGGTGCTGCCATCAGCAGCGATGCGGACAGTGCGGCAAACTTCAGGGTCGGGGTCATCTTGTCTCCTTTGTTGGGGGGCGCGAATGCTCAGACTATCACCAAAGGGAACGGAGATAAGTTGTTGATTAATCATGGCGTGATCCATGTCCGCAGCTGTGCGGGAGAGTGCCATCGCGTTTCGGGAGATAATCAGCGTTCGCTAATCAACCTGCGCCAATAATGTCTTCGTCGCCGAGTACCTTTCCTTCCTTCTCCGACATTACCCGCAGCTTCGCCCCCGGCTGGTTCGCCGCCGTCATGGGCAGCGGCGTGCTGGCGCTGACCACGCATTCGCTCTCCGGCCGCTGGCCTTTCCTGTCGCCGGTGGCCTACGGGCTGCATCTCTTCAATGTGGCCCTCTTCGCCGTGCTGGCGGTACCCTGGCTGCTGCGCTGGCTGCGCTTCCGCGAAGCGGCAATGAACACGCTGCGCCATCCGGTGCAGGCCAGCTTCTACCCGACCTTCGCCATCGCCATGCTGGTCATCGCCGCGCAGTTCCTCGCCATCGGCGGCAACGCGACGCTGGCGCTGGTCTTCTGGTGGGGCGGCGCGGTGCTCGTCTTCGTGTTCAGCTTCGCGGTGCTGTTCCACATGTTCCGCGGCGAACATGTCGGGCTGGAGCACGTGACACCTGCCAAGTTCATCCCGGCCGTCGGCCTCGTCGTGATTCCGGTGGCCGGCGGGCCGCTGCTCGAGCTGCAGGAGGGCGCCGCGCGCGAGCTGGCGCTGCTCCTGAATCTGCTCGGTCTCGGCGCCGGCATCATGATGTACCTCGGCCTGCTCGGGCTGACGCTGCAGCGCAAGCTGCTCGCCAAGCCGGCCGTCGGCATCCTGACGCCGACGGCGTGGATTCATCTCGCGCCGCTCGGCGTCATCCCGGTCAGCCTGCTCAATGTGCTCGACCAGCTGCCGTTCGAGGTGCCGCACGCCCCCTTCCTGTTCATTGCGCTCATGCTCTGGGGTTTTGGCGTCTGGTGGCTGGTGATGGCTTCGCTGCTCACCGTTGCCGCGCGTCGTGCCGGCCAGATGCCCTTCGCGCTTTCGTGGTGGGGCTTCACCTTTCCGCTTGGTGCCTTCGTGGCGGCCAGCCTGCGCCTGTCGCCGCTGACCGGCATCGTGGCGGTCGACACCGTCGGCGTCGCCTGCTGGGTGCTGCTGGCGGTGATCTGGAGCGTGACGCTGACGCACACGCTGCGCGGCGTGGTGTCGGGCGCCATCTTCCATCCGCATCCCTGAGGCCG
>Ga0268298_10005658_pt1 | contig 11627 bp, 7 predicted proteins | sample WWTPWeurt_MetaG_FD_194462 | JGI IMG/M metagenome (GOLD analysis project Ga0268298, IMG submission 194462) | Activated sludge microbial communities from WWTP in Nijmegen, Gelderland, Netherland - WWTP Weurt | ecosystem: Engineered > WWTP > Aerobic digester > Activated sludge | place: Netherlands...
GAAGCCCGGCGACACGGTGATCGTCGACAACCTGATCAAGCTGCGCCCCGGCGCGCCGGTCCAGCCGGCGACGCCGGGCGCGGGTCCTGGCGCGGGTCCTGGCGCGGGTCCTGGCGCGGGTCCTGGCGCGGGTCCTGGCGCGGGTCCGGGCGCGGGTCCGGGCGCGGGTCCTGGAACGCCCCCGGGCGCGGGCGCGCCGGCCGCCGCGAAAGGCGGCCCCCCGGCCGCCGCCCCGGCCACCGGCCGCTGACGAGGCGCCCGTGTCCGAGTTCTTCCTTCACCGGCCGGTCTTCGCCGGCGTGATCGCGATCGTGATCGTGCTCGCGGGGCTGGTCGCGCGCACGGTGCTGCCGGTCGCGCAGTATCCGGAGATCGCGCCGCCCACCGTCGTGATCACCGCGAACTACCCCGGCGCGAGCGCCGAGACGCTCACGCGCACGGTCGCCGCGCCGATCGAGGAGCAGCTCTCCGGCGTCGAGCGGATGCTGTACTTCCAGTCGAGCGCGTCGTCCAACGGCCTGCTCACGATCACCGCCACGTTCGAGGTCGGCACCGACGTCGACAAGTCGGTGTTCAACGTCAACAACCGCGTGCAGCTCGCGCTGCCGCGCCTGCCCGACGACGTGCGCCGCACCGGCGTCATCGTCGCCAAGCGCAGCAACGACATCCTGCTCGCGGCGACGATCCGCTCGCCCGACGGGCGCTTCGACACCCTGTACCTGTCGAACTACGCGAGCGTGTACCTGGTCGACGAGCTCAAGCGCGTCAACGGCGTCGCCGACGTGACGATCTTCGGCGCGCGCGACTACTCGATGCGCGTGTGGCTGAAGGCCGACCGCATGGCGCAGCTGGGCATCACGCCGTCGGACATCGCCGCCGCGATCCGCGCGCAGAACAACCAGTACGCGGCCGGCAAGGTCGGCGCCGAGCCCGCGCCGTCGGGGCAGAGCCTCGTGTACACGGTCACGACCACCGGGCGACTGGTCGAGCCCGAGCAGTTCGGCGAGATCGTGATCCGGGCGGGCGGGCCGAACGGCGTGCTGCGCGTGAAGGACGTCGCGCGCGTCGAGCTCGGGGCGCTGAACTACGACACCTTCAACACGCTCGACGGCAAGCCCGCGGTCACGATGGCGGTCTTCCTCCAGACCGGCGCCAACGCGCTCGACGTCGCGGCGGCGGTGAAGAAGCGGCTCGACGAGCTCGCGAAGGGCTTCCCCGCCGGCGTGGACCACCTCGTCCCGTTCGACACCACCCGTTTCATCGACGCGTCGATCTCCGAGGTCACGAAGACGATCTTCGAGGCGGCGCTGCTCGTCGTCGCGGTCGTGTACCTGTTCCTGCAGACCTGGCGCGCGACGCTGATCCCGATGATCGCGGTGCCGGTGTCGCTGATCGGCACCTTCGCCGGCCTGTGGCTCGCGGGCTTCTCGATCAACACGCTGACGCTGCTCGCGATGGTGCTCGCGATCGGCATCGTCGTCGACGACGCGATCGTCGTGCTCGAGAACGTCGAGCGCCTGATGCGCGAGGAGAAGCTCTCGCCGTTCAACGCCGCGCTCGAGGCGATGAACGAGGTGCAGGGCGCGGTGATCGCGATCGTGCTGGTGCTGGTCGCGGTGTTCGTGCCGGTCGCGTTCCTCGGCGGCATCGCCGGGCAGCTGTACCGCCAGTTCGCGGTCACGGTCGCGATCGCGGTGGTGATCTCGGGCTTCACCGCGCTCACGCTGACGCCGCCGCTGTGCGCGCTGCTGCTCAAGAGCGCCGAGCACGACTCGAAGCTGTTCCGCCCGTTCAACCGCGCGGTCGAGTGGGCCACGCAGCGCTACCTCGCGGTGGTGCGCCTGACGCTCGCGCACCGCTGGATCTCGGGGCTGCTGTTCGCGGGCGTGCTCGCGTTGTGCGCGTTCACCTACCTGCGCGTGCCGTCGAGCTTCGTGCCGGCCGAGGACATGGGCTACGTGTTCGGCGCCGTGCAGCTCACCGACGCGGCCACGCTCGAGCGCACCGGCAAGTCGGTCGACCGGGTGCAGAAGATGCTCGACGGGCACCCGGCGATCGACCACGTGCTCGCGATCGTCGGCTTCGACCTGATCGGCGGCGGCAACAAGACCAACGCGGGCACCGCGTTCATCACGCTCAAGCCGTGGGAGCAGCGCACGACGACCGCGCCGCAGCTCGTCGGCGAGATCATCGGCAAGGGGATGACGCTCACCGACGGCATGGCGCTCGCATTCGCGCCGCCGCCGATCCGCGGGCTCGGCACGTCGGCCGGCTTCGAGGTCTACGTGCAGGGCCGATCCGACCCGGACCCGGCGCGCCTCGCGCAGGTGGTCCAGGAGTTCATGGCGGCGCTGCGCGCGCACCCGAAGCTCGCCGGCATCAACTCGTTCTTCCGCCCGGCGACGCCGCAGCTGCGCGTCGAGGTGCTGCGCGAGCAGGCGCTCGCGCTCGGCGTGCCGATCACCGACGTCTACGACGCGCTCGCCGCGACGATGGGTGCGCTGTACGTGAACGACTTCAACAAGTTCGGGCGCACGTACCGCGTGCAGCTGCAGGCCGACGCCGGCCAGCGCGCGTCTCCGCAGGACATCGGCAACGTCTTCGTTCGCAGCGCGAGCACCGGCGAGATGATCCCGCTGAAGGCGTTGCTGCGCGTGACGCCGACCACCGGCCCCGAGCAGCTCGAGCGCTTCACCGGCTTCGTCGCCGCGAAGGTGATCGGCGGCGGCAAGCCCGGCGTGAGCTCGGGCGACGTGCTGCGCGCGGTCGAGGAGGTGGCCGACGCGACGCTGCCCTCGGGCTACCGCATCGCCTGGACCGGCCAGGTGTTCCAGGAGAAGCGCACCGGCAGCGCGTCGGCGTTCGCGTTCGGGCTGGCGCTGGTGATGGTCTACCTGATCCTCGCGGCGCTCTACGAGCGCTGGCGGCTGCCGGTCTCGGTGCTGCTCGCGGTGCCGTTCGCGGTGCTCGGCGCGCTGGGCTTCGTCGCGCTGCGCGGCATGGAGAACGACATCTACTTCCAGATCGGGCTGGTGGTGCTGATCGGGCTGGCGGCGAAGAACGCGATCCTGATCGTCGAGTTCGCGCAGCAGGGGCTGATCTCCGGCATGACGCCGGTCGACGCCGCGCTGCAGGCGGCGCGGCTGCGGCTGCGCCCGATCGTGATGACCTCGCTCGCGTTCGTGCTCGGCGTCGCGCCGCTCGTGGTCTCGATGGGCGCGGGCGGCGCCGCGCGCCGCTCGATGGGCACCGGCGTGTTCGGCGGGATGCTCGCGTCGACCTTCGTCGCGACCGTGTTCGTGCCGCTGTTCTTCGTCGTGATGACCGGGCGCAAGCGGGCGCGCAAGCCGGGGGCGCCGGGCGCGCCGCGAGACGAGCCGTCGCTGCCTGCCGCGGGCGGCGCGAAAGGCGACACGCCGTGAGCGCGCACGCACGCCCATCGCTCGCCGGGGCACGAACCGCCGTGCTCGCCGTCGCGGTCTGCTCGGCGCTCGCCGGCTGCGCGATCGCGCCGCCGGTGTCCACGCGGCCGACCCAGTCGCTGCCCGCCGACTTCGGGCCGGGTTCGTCGGCGGGCGACCCTGCCGCCGCGTCCGCGGTGCCGCCGCGCTGGTGGACGCTGTACCGCGACCCGGCGCTCGACGGGCTCGTCGACGCCGCCCTCGCGGGCAATGCCGACGTCCGCCTCGCCGTCGCGCAGCTCGAGGAGGCCGAGGGCGTGCTGCGGGAGGCGGGCGCGAATCTCTCGCCGCAGATCGATCTCGGCGCGTCGGGCTCGCGCTCGCGCATCACCGGCCTCGGCGCGCAGCCGGTGCCGGCGGGCATACCGCTCGCACGCAGCGACCGGCGCCTCGCGGCGTCGACCTCGTTCGAGCTCGACTTCTGGGGCCGCCTGCGCAACGCGCTCGACGTCGCGCGCGCACAGACGCTGTCGTCGCGTTACGCCGCCGACGTCGTGCGCCTGTCGCTCGCCGGCGCCGTGGTGCAGGCCTACGTCGGCGTGCGCTCGCTGGACGCTCAGCTCGGGATCGCGCGGCGCACGCTCGCGCTGCGCGACGAGTCGCTGCAGGTCGTGAGCGCGCGCGCGCGCGGCGGCCTCGCTTCCGACCTCGACCTGCGCCAGGCCGAGAGCGCGCGCGCGGACGCCGCGTCGCAGCTCATCGAGCTGCAGCGTCAGCGGGCCGCGCTCGAGCACCTCGTCGCCAGCCTCTCGGGGCGGCCCGGACTGACGCTCGCCGCCGGCGGCCTCGACGGGCTCCCGGTGCCGCCGGTGCCGCCGACCGGCCTGCCGTCGGCGCTGATCGAGCGCCGGCCCGACCTGCAAGTGGCCGAGCAGGCGCTGGTCGCCGCCGACGGCCGCGTGGCGATCGCCCGGGCGGCGATGTTCCCGACGATCTCGCTGACCGGCTCGTACGGCGGGCAGAGCGCCGACCTCGGCGACCTGCTTCGCGCCGGCGCGCGCATCTGGTCGCTGGGCTTCGGGCTCACGCTGCCGATCTTCGACGCCGGTCGGGTGCAGGCACGCATCGAGCAGACCGAGGCGCGGCAGCGCCAGGCGCTCGCGGGCTATCAGAAGACGCTGGAGACGGCGTTCCGCGAGGTCGCCGACGCGCTGTCGAACGTGCAGGCCGCGGCGGCCGCCGAGACCGAGCTCGGCGCGCGCGCGCGCGCCGCCGGCGAAGCCCTGCGACTGGCGCAGATGCGCTACCAGGCGGGGTACTCGGCGTACCTCGAGGTGATCGACGCGCAACGCACCGCCAACGACGCGGCGCTCGCGCAGGTTCGCGGCCGGCAGTCGACGCTCGCGTACAGCGTCGACCTGATGAAGTCGCTCGGCGGCGGCTGGAGCGCGGCGGCGGCGACCGCGCGCTGACGCGCGGCGCGGCCGGCCGGGCGCACGGCCGCGCCCGTGCGCTTCACTCCGCGCGCGCGCCCGACTCCTTCACCACCTTCGCCCACTTGGCGATCTCGGCCTGCTGGTAGCGCGCGAGCTCCTCGGGCGAGGACAGCACCGCGTCGAGGCCCAGCGTCTTGAGCTTCTCCTGCACGTCGGGCAGCCGATAGACCCGCTGGACCTCGGCGTTCAGGCGCGCGACGACGTCGCGCGGAGTCCCCGCGGGCGCGAACAGCGCGAACCACGAAGTGGCGTCGAAGCCCGGCAGCCCCTGCTCGGCGACCGTCGGCACGTCGGGCGCGGCCGGCGAGCGCTTCGCGCCGGTCTGTGCGACGGCGCGGATCTTGCCCTCCCGGGCCATCGGCAGCGCCGACGGCATGTTGTCGAACATCAGCTGGATCTGCCCGCCGACCAGGTCGGGAATCGCGAACTGGCGGCCCTTGTACGGCACGTGCGTCATCTGAACGCCGGTCATCGACTTGAACAGCTCCCCCGAGATGTGGACCGAGCTGCCGATGCCGGGCGAGCCGAACGACAGCTTGTTCGGGTTCGCTCGGCCCCACGCGATCAGGTCCTGCACCGACTTCACCGGCAGGTCGTTGTTGACGACGAGCAGGTTCGGCGTCGAGGCCACCAGCGACACCGGAGTGAAGTCGCGCACCATGTCGTACGGCATCTTCGCGTACAGCGCGCCGTTGATCGAGTGCGTGCCGACCGTCCCCATCACGAGCTGGTGCCCGTCGCCCGGCGCCTTCGCGACGCGGTCGGCGCCGATGTTGCCGCCGGCCCCCGGCACGTTGTCGACGACCACGGGCTGGCCGAACTGGGCCTTCTCCGACAGGATGCGCGCGAGGATGTCGGGCGCGCCGCCGGTGGGGAAGGTCACGACCAGGCGGATCGGGCGGCTGGGGAACGCCTGCGCGGCGGCGCTCGCGGCGGACGCTGCGAGGAGCAGCGCGGCCAGGGGTCGGAGGATTCGCATCCGTGTCTCCTTTTTGTCGGAGGCGCGATCTTATCGCCATCGGACGCCCGCCGGCCGGTGTCAGCGAATCGTCAAGCTCGCTCGGGCACAGTCGGCGCGTGTCTCCTCGGGCTCCCTCGAAGGAGTTGCGCCCGGTCCCCGCGACCGGGCATTTTTTTGTCAGTCGAGCGCCGACACGGCCAGCAGCGTCAGCACGGCGCCGACCCCCGCCGGGATCCCGAAGCGCTCGAGCCGCGACACCTCGTCCCCGGCGACCACCTCGACGGGGACGCTGGTGAGCTCGAGCACCTCGTCGAGGGTCGAGTCCTCGAGCATCCGGGTCAGCGATTTCCGGCGCGCGCTGCCGATCACGATGTGAGTGCAGTGCAGCCTGCGCGCGGCGTCGGCGATCGACTTCGCGCGCTCGCCGATCACGCTGTGCGTGCCGTGCGGGACGCCGTGCTGTTCCAGCAGCCGGCGGGCCGGCGCCAGCGCCTTCTCCGATTCCTCGCGGTGGTACGCGCCGGCGTCGCGGCGGCTGACGAAGCGGCTGACGTGACGCGACAGCGGCGCCTGCACGTTCAGCAGGTGCACTTCCATGCGGGGGTCGCGCGCGAACTCGGCGACCACGCGGCGCACCGCCTGCTCCGAATTGGGCGAACCGTTCACCGGAACCAGAACTCGTCTCATGTCGATGCCTCCTCGGGTGAAATCCGAATCCCGCGGCGCGGACAGGCCGCGGTCCGCGAAGCCGGCCAGCCGCGCGTGGATGCGCGACTCGAGCCGGCGGTGGTTGCGCACGAAGCCGGCCCACAGCACGCCCGGCACCACCAGCAGGTAGGCGAGCGCCGTGGCGGCGTCTCCCGGCTGCACGTGGCGCTGCACGAGCGGCTCGTGGGTGGCCATCCGGACCGCGGTCGCCGCGAGCACGCCGGCGCCGGCGTAGACGAGGACCGGGTGGCGCTCGATCAGGCCCAGCACGAACGTGCTGCCCCAGATCACGATCGGCACGCTGATCAGCAGGCCGAGCACCACCAGCAGGTAGCTGCCGTGCGCCGCCCCCGCGACCGCGAGCACGTTGTCCAGCCCCATGACCGCGTCGGCGACGACGATCGTGCGCATCGCGCCGACGAAACTGGTGGGCCCGGCGCCGGCGCCGGGGTCGCTGTCCTGCGCCTCGGGCAGCAGCAGCCGGTACGCGATCCACAGCAGCATCAGCGCGCCGGCGAGCATCAGGCCCGGGATCTTGAGCAGCCAGACGACCACGAGGGTCATCGCGCTGCGCACCACGATCGCGCCCACCGTGCCCCAGACGATCGTGCGCCGGCGCAGGTGCTGCGGCACCCCGCGCGCGGCCAGCGCGATCACGATCGCGTTGTCGCCCGCGAGCACCAGGTCGATCACGACGATGGCCGCGAGCGCGTAGAGGAATTCGAACGAGGCGATGTCCATGTCTTGTCTCCGGACGCGCCGATTGTGCGAAAGCCGCGGCCGCATTGGAAATCGAAAGACGCGATGGTTTCGATCGGGATTCGCGCGGCGCATCCGCGTTCGTGATCGTTTCGATCACCGCGTGCCGCGGCGGCTTCCCCTGAAGCTCGCGGGGGAATTGCGGGTCGTGGTAGAAACCGTCCGAAGTCGCCGCGCAGCCCGCGGCGACGGTGCAAAGCGGGAGTAGCTCCGGTGCTCGAGCACCGCCGCGCGATCGTCAATACGGGCGAGAGCCCCGGTCGCGCGGGCGTCCAGCGGACGTGGGCCAGACCTTTGCCACAGGCGCGAGGGCCCGCCGGCCTTCGCGATTCCTTGGTGAAGGCCGCCCGTTGCGCCCCGCACGGCGGTCGTTTCCTCGCGAGGGAGCGTTCCCGCCATGAACGTGTCGAGAATCCGGCGCTACCTGCGCAACGGCACCGCCACCCAGCTGATGGTCTTCGACGCGATCGCGCGCGTGGGCAGCTTCACGCGCGCGGCCGAGGAACTGCACATGGCGCAGCCGACGGTCTCGGCGCACGTGAAGAAGCTCGGCGAGTCGGTCGGGCTGCCGTTGTTCGAGCAGATCGGCAAGCGGGTGTACCCGACCGAGGCCGGACGCCGGCTCCAGGCCACCTGCCGGGAAGTCTTCGACGCGTTCGCGCGCCTCGAGGAGTCGCTGGGCGAGCTGCGCGGGCTGCGCGGCGGACGGCTGCAGCTGGCGGTCAGCACCACCGGCAAGTACTTCGCGCCGCGCCTGCTGGCCGCGTTCCACCAGCGCCACCCGGGGATCGAGATCTCGCTGCACATCCACAACCGGCGCGCGCTGCTCGAGCGCTTCGCCGCCAACGAGGACGACCTCTACGTCTTCGCGAACCCGCCGCAGGACGACGCGGTGATCCAGCGGATCCGCTCGAACCCGATGGTGGTGTTCGCACACGCCGACCACCCGCTCGCCGGCCACGCGCGCATCCCGTTCGAGCGGCTCGCGCGGGAACCGTTCCTGGCGCGCGAGCACGGCTCCGGGACGCGGATGATCGCCGAGCGCGAGTTCGCGCGGCGAGGGCTGGCGCCCGACGTCCGGATGGAGCTGTCGACCAACGAGGCGATCAAGCAGGCGATCCTCGCGGGGCTCGGCATCTCGATCCTGTCGCGCCACACGCTGGGCCTGGACGTCGACCCGCGCAGGCTCGCGATCCTCGACGTCGAGGGCTTTCCGCTCGAGTGCGGCTGGTACTTCGCGTACCCGGTCGGCAAGCAGGTCGGCGCGCCCGCGCGCGCGTTCATGGAGTTCGTCCGGGTCGACTCGGGCGCGCTGTTCGTCGAGCAGGCCGCGGACACGGCGTGATTCCCGCGGGTTCCGGCGCGCGCCGGCCCCGCCGCCGGCGACGACCTCCCGCCGCGCGTCCGCGATAATGCCCTCACCATCCGATTCGAGGGCCCCATGCGCGACACCCGTCCCCGCCGTGACCTGCTGCGCCGCGCCGCCGGCCTCGCGCTCGCCGGGCTCGGCCCGGTGCCGTTCGCCGGGTGCGCGCCCGCCGCGCGGCGCGTCGCGTCCGATCCGTTCACGCTCGGCGTCGCGTCGGGCTGCCCCGAGCCCGACGGCGTCGTGCTCTGGACGCGGCTCGCCCCCGACCCGCGTGCGGCCGACGGCGGGCTCGACCCGCTGCCCGTCGAGGTGCGCTGGGAGGTCGCCGAGGACGACGCGTTCCGGCGCATCGTGCGCGGCGGCGGCACGACCGCGGTGCCGGACCGCGCGCACGCGGTCCACGTCGAGGTCGACGGGCTGCGGCCCGCGCGCGGGTACTTCTACCGCTTCCACGCCGCCGGCGCGACGAGCCCGGTCGGCCGCACGCAGACCGCGCCCGCCGCGGGCGCACCGCACCGCCGGATGCGCCTCGCGCTGGCGTCGTGCCAGCACTACGAGCAGGGCCACTACGGCGCGTACCGGCACATGGCGGCCGAGGACGTCGACCTCGTCGTCCACGTCGGCGACTACATCTACGAGAGCAGCTGGGGCCGCGACCACGTGCGCAAGCACTGGACGCCGGAGCCGAAGACGCTCGACGGCTACCGCGTGCGCTACGCGCAGACCAAGACCGACCCGGACCTGCAGCGCATGCACGCCGCCGCGCCGTGGCTCGCGACCTGGGACGACCACGAGGTCGAGAACGACTACGCGAACGACCGCAGCCAGACCCTGGCGCCGGACTTCCTCGCGCGCCGCGCGGCCGCGTACCGCGCGTACTTCGAGCACCTGCCGCTGCGCGCGCTCGCGCGGCCGGTGGGCGCGGACGCGCGCATCTACGGGCGCTGGGCGTTCGGCGACCTCGCCGAGTGCTTCGTGCTCGACGACCGGCAGTATCGAAGCCACCAGTCGTGCCCGCGGCCGGGGCGCGGCGGCTCGAACGTGGTCGAGAACTGCGCGGAACTCTTCGACCCGGCCCGCACGATGCTCGGCGCCGAGCAGGAGCGCTGGCTCGCGCGCGGCCTGCGCGACGCCCGCGGGCGCTGGACCGTGATCGCGCAGCAGACACTGTTCGCGCGCTTCGACACCCGGCCCGGCCCCGGCGAGCGCTTCTGGACCGACGGCTGGAGCGGCTACCCGGCCGCAGCCGCCCGGCTCACGCGCGATCTCGTCGACAGCCGCGCGCGCAATCCGCTGGTGCTCGGCGGCGACGTGCACGCTCACTACGTGTGCGACCTGAAGTCCGACTGGTCCGATCCGGCGTCGAAGACCGTCGCGACCGAGTTCTGCGGCACGTCGATCACGTCGCAGAGCCTGCCGCAGGCGCAGATCGACGCCGGCGTGCGCGAGAACCCGAACGTGCTGCTCGGCGACGGCACGAAGCGCGGCTACGTGGTGCTCGACCTCGAGCGCGAGCGCTGCACCGCCCGGCTGCGGACGATCGACGACGTCAAGCGCGCCGACACCGGCGTCTCCACGCGCGCGACGTTCGTCGTCGAGGACGGCCGGCCGGGCGCGCAGCGGGCGTGAGCGGCGCGCGGCGCCGTATCATCGGGGCTCTGCCCAAAGCGCACGCCCCTCGGAGGACGCGATGACGATTCGTTCGATTGACTGGATCGCGGCGGTGCTCGCCGCCGCGGTCCTCGCCTCGGGCTGCGCCGGCCCGAGCAAGTCCGGTTCCGTCTACACCGACAGCGAGGCGCGCCGCCCGATGCAGGTGACGACGGCGACGGTGCAGGCGATCCGACAGGTCACGCTGGAGCGCAACCGCCCGACCGGGGCGGGCACCGCGGCCGGCGGCGTGATCGGCGGTGTCGCCGGCTCCACCGTCGGCGGCGGCCGCGGCGCGGTCGTCGGGACGGTCGCGGGCGCCGTGGTCGGCGCGGTCGCCGGCAGCTACGCCGAGAAGTCGCTGTCCGACCGCGCCGGACTCGAGATCACGGTGCGCACCGACGACGGCCGCACGATGGCGGTCGTTCAGGAGGCCGGGCAGGATTCGTTCGCGCCGGGCCAGCGCGTGCGCCTGCTGACCGATTCGCGCGGTCAGGTGCGCGTCTCGCCCTGATCCGCGCCCGGCCCGGCCCGGCCGGCACGCGACGCACCGAGGCCATGACCCACTACGACGTCTTCAATGGCGACGCCGACGGCCTGTGCGCCCTGCACCAGCTGCGCCTGGCCGAGCCGCGCGAGTCGGTGCTCGTCACCGGCGTCAAGCGCGACAACGCGCTGCTCGCGCGCGTGCCCGCGGGCCCCGGGGACTCGGTGTGCGCGCTCGACATCGCGCTGCCCGGCAACCGCGACGCGCTGCTCGCGCTGCTCGCGCGCGGCGTGAAGGTGCTCTACGTGGACCACCACGAGCCCGGCGAAGTGCCCGTGCACGCGCTGCTCGAAGCGACGATCGACACGGCGCCGGACGTGTGCACCAGCGTGCTCGTCGACCGGCGGCTGCGCGGGTTCGCCCGCCGCTGGGCGGTCGTCGCGGCGTTCGGCGACAACCTCGCCCCGACCGCGCGCGCGCTCGGCGCGGCGGCCGGCGCCGACGAAGCGACGCTCGCGCGCTGGCAGGCACTGGGCGAGTGCCTGAACTACAACGCCTACGGGATGACCGAGCACGACCTCGTCTACACGCCCGCCGCGCTCTACCGGGCGCTTGCGCCGTACGCGGACCCGGACCGCTTCATCGACGGCGAGCCGCACGGGTCACGCCTGGACGCGGCTCGCCGCGAGGACCTCGCGCGCGCGCACTCGCTCTCGCCCGCCCTCGACGGTCCGGGCGCGACGCTGCGCGTGCTGCCCGACGCCCCCTGGGCGCGCCGCGCCGTCGGCAGCCTCGC
>Ga0268298_10005660_pt1 | contig 11625 bp, 9 predicted proteins | sample WWTPWeurt_MetaG_FD_194462 | JGI IMG/M metagenome (GOLD analysis project Ga0268298, IMG submission 194462) | Activated sludge microbial communities from WWTP in Nijmegen, Gelderland, Netherland - WWTP Weurt | ecosystem: Engineered > WWTP > Aerobic digester > Activated sludge | place: Netherlands...
CCAGCACCCGCGCGGCCACCGAGATGTCGCTCTCGGTGACGTGGATGCCCGCCGGCTGCGTGAAGCTTCGGATGATGGGCAGGAACGCGTGCGTCGCCAGCAGGGGCGCCTCGTCGGTCAACGTGTAGATGATGGTCGGCTGGTTGCTCATGAAGGGGTCTCCTCGAAAGTGCCTGGCGAAGCGGGTGGTTCCCGCTGGCCGCGCGTCAACGCTGCTCGGCACGCCGCATGCTGCTGCACACCCGGCGCACGGAACCGAAGCACTCTACTGGAACACGGGCGCCGAACTTGACGTTGGGCTGACGCAAGAACGTCGAATTTCGTGCGGCTTTCCAGCCCGGATACGCCCCCCGGTGTCGGCTGGGCGCGACGCGCCGCCGCGGCGTCAGTGCCGCTCGTGGCGATCGATCCAGTACAGCACCCGGTGCTTGAGCAGCCCCACGGCCCGGTGCATCAGCATGCCGGCGGCCGCCAGCACGATCAGCACGCCGAACATGCCGGCGATGTTGAACTGCTCGTTGTACTGCAGGATGCGGTTGCCCAGGCCCGCCTTGGCCCCGACGAACTCGGCCACGATGGCGCCGACCAGCGCGAACACCACGCCCAGCTCCAGGCCGGCGAAGACGTAGGGCAGGGCGTTGGGCACCCGCACCTTGAGCAGGATCTGCGAGCGGCTGGCGCCGAAGGCCCGCAGCATCTGGATCTCGTCGCGGCCCGAGGCCTGCAGCCCGGCGATCACGTTCACCAGGATCGGGAAGAAGGCGATGATCGCCGCCATCACCACCTTCGACAGCAGCCCGTAGCCGAACCACTGCAGGAAGATCGGCGCCAGCGCCACGCTGGGGATGGTCTGGAAGGCCACGATGTAGGGCATCAGGCTCAGCTCGAGCAGCGCCACCTGGGCGATGGCCACCCCCAGCAGCACCGCCAGCACGATGCCCAGGCCGTAGCCCAGCACCACCTCCTTCATCGTCACCGCCACATCGGCCCAGAACAGCGGCTGGGCCGCCATCGCCCACAGCTGCGTGGCAATGCGGCTGGGCGGCGGCAGCACGAACGCCGGCACGTCGGCCAGGCGCACGCCCAGCTCCCAGCCGCCGGTGACCAGCACGAACACCGCGCCCACCAGCAGCGACTGCAGCGCGCGTGGCCCGAGGCGCTCGGCCAACCGGGACAGGCGCGGCGTGCGGCGCTCGGGCAGCCCCGAGGGCTCGATCGCGGTGTCGAAGGCGTCGTCGGAGCTCATGGATCGACGGGGGGTGCGACGCAAGCCGGCATCGGCTCAGTCGCCCGCGCCCTCGTGGCTGAAGTGCCGGCGGATGTGGGCCAGCAACTCGCCAGCGCGCGCCTGGGCCATGTCGGCCAGCCGGCGCGGCCGCGGCAGGTCGATCGGAATGACCTCGGCGATGCGCCCGGGCCGCGGCGTCATCACCACCACGCGGTCGGCCAGGAACACCGCCTCGGGGATCGAGTGGGTGACGAACACCACCGTCTTGCCGCTGCCCAGCCACAGCCGCTGCAGCTCGATGTTGAGGAACTCGCGCGTCATCGCATCCAGCGCGCCGAAGGGCTCGTCCATCAGCAGCACCTGTGGGTCGCGCACCAGCGCACGGCAGATGCCGGCGCGCTGGCGCATGCCGCCCGACAGTTCCTTCGGGTACTTGTGCTCGAAGCCGGACAGGCCCACCTTGGCCATCAGCGCCATCGCGCGCTCGGTGGCGGCGGTAAGGTCCATCCTCACCAGTTCGGCCGGCAACAGCACGTTGTCGAGGATGGTGCGCCAGGGCAGCAACGTCGGCTCCTGGAACACCACGCCCACGTCCAGCGACGGGCCGGTGATCGGCCGGCCCTCGAGCCAGGCCTCGCCCTGGTAACCGTCGATCAGGCCGGCCAGGATCTTCAGCAGCGTGGTCTTGCCGCAGCCCGAAGGGCCCAGCAGCGCGACGAACTCGCCGGGCGCGATGTCCAGGCGGACGTCATCGAGCGCATGCGTGGGCGCATCCGACCGGCCACGTCGCCGCGCCGGATACTGCATCTGCAGCGACCCGACGTGCAGCAGCGGCCGCGAGGGCCCGGTGGCAATGGGCCGGCCGGACCCGGCAGGCGGTGTGTGCCCGGCGAGGCTCACTGGATCTTCGAGCGGTCGAAGTTGAAGATGGCCTTCATCAGCGAACCGTCCCACACCTGGGCCGGCGTCAGGCGCTTCTCGGTCTGGCCGGTTTCATGGGCAAAGCCCAGCAGCGCCTCCCAGCGGCCGGCATCGATGTCCAGCCAGTTGCCCCAGGTCTTGGGATCGGGGTTGCCGCCGGGGATCGAGTCGCCCAGCGCGATCTTCATTGCCTCGAGCGTGTTGCGTGCGTCCTTGCCCTTCGGGTCGGCGCTGCCAGCCAGCTCGGGGAACTCCTTGAAGCTCAGCTCGAGCGCTGCCTCGGGCTTGAGCTGCGTGTAGATGATGCCCTGGTAGGCCGCGCGGGCGAAGCGTGCCAGCGCCTCCGGATTGGCCTTCAATGCCGCCGGGCTGGTGACCATCGTCACGCTGAACAACTTCGACAGTTGGGCCGGACGCGCCAGCAGCGTGAGGTCGACGCCGTTCTGCTTCATCACGGTGAACGAATCGGAATAGCTGTCGATGGCATCCACCTCGCCGGCCTTCAGCGCCGCGGCGGCGCGAGCGCCGGCGCCCACCGGCACCACGGTGACGTCGGTCTCGACCAGCCCGGCGATCTTCAGGTTGGCCTTCAGGTCGGCGTAGGAGGCCGAGGCCAGGCTGATCACGCCGACGCGCTTGCCCTTCAGGTCGGCGATCTTCTTGATCGGCGAGGCCGGCGGCACGCCGATGAAATAGGGCCACTGCACGGTGAGGCCGGCGAAGGCCTTCACCGGCACGCCCTTGTCGACGGCGGCGGCGATGTTCAGCGACGAGGCATAGGCGATGTCGGCGCTGCCGCTGGCCACCGCCTGCAGCGCGGCGGTGGAGCCGTTGGTCTTGATCAGGTTGACCGCCAGGCCCTCGCGCTTGAACCAGCCCAGCTGCTTGGGCACCGCGTAGGTGAACAGCTCTTCGCCCGGCGTGATGGCGCTGCGCGCCAGCGCCAGCGTGAGCGTCTTCTCCTGCGCCTGGGCGGCGCCGGCGATCAGCCCGAGGGCCAGGGCGGCCAGGCTGGCCACTCGATGGAATAGGGATGCGCGGCGCATGGCGGAGGCTCCAGGGGTCGTCGATGAGAGGGTGGGCCGGCCGCGGCCGGCGGATCGTTCCGGCCTGTGCCGGCCGGGCGAAGCTCGTATTGTGTGCGCGGCAGCGGGCGACTCTGGCCGGCCGTTGCGGCCGCACCTCACCGGGCTCCACGGTGGGGCGGTGTGCGCGAGGCCACGTCCACGCGGTGTGTCACCGATCAAGCCCTGGCTTGATGCGCCGCAGCATGATGACGCCATCGCCACCACCGCACCCGCGGATCGAGCATGAAGACCGTCATCGGCATCAGCCTGGGATCACGCCGCCAGGATTTCGAGTTCCGCACGCAATTCCTTGGCGAGACGATGAAGGTGCGGCGCATCGGCACCCAGGGCAACCTGCGCGAGGCCGCCAGGCTGGTGCGCCACTGGAACGACCGCGCCGATGCCATCGGACTGGGCCTGGTCAAGGATGGCGAGAAGCTCGGAGGCCGCCGCGGCCACGATGCCGACGCCACCTGGCTGCGCAACCTGGCCACCCAGGTGCCGGTGTCCCGCGGGGCGCAGCTGGCCGACATCTACCTCGAGTGGGCGGTGCGCCACGCGCAGTCGACGCTGGGGCACTATTTCGACAACGCGCGGGTGCTGTTCTTCAGCGGCATTTCGCACCAGAAGGTGGCCATGTCGATGGCCGAGCACACGCCCAACCTGCAGTTCGCCGATGCGCTGCTGCAACTGGGCGTGCCCAAGCTGCTGACCTCGCTCGACGCGCTGGGCCTGTATGCCGCCGGCGCGCACCAGGTGGCGCAGTGGAAGCCACCGCGCAAGCTGCGGCTGGGCCTGCTCGACCAGTGGTCGCACCATGTGCTGCGCCGGGCCATGGCCAAGGCCACGGTGGTGGTGGCGCCGGTGCACGAGCTCGATGGCTTCGGCCTCGAGGAACTGGCCGGCAAGACGCTGATCACCACCACGGTCAACGACGAGCGCATGCAGCACTTCAAGGACTGCGGCGTGCACCTGGTGATCGACGGCGCGCCGCTGCTGCAGGGCCATGTGGTCGACCCGGCGCTGCTCGACGCGATGATCCTGGCCGCCACCGGCAAGGTGCCGGGCGAGTTGCAGGACGACGACTACCTCGAGATCCTCACCGGCAACGACCAGGCCGAGGCACTGATGCCGCGGCTGCTCTACCCCAACGGCTTCAAGCGGGTGAACCGCTTCGCCTTCGTGATCCATCCGCTGTCGCAGGAGTACTTCAAGAAGGTCAAGCCCATCGAGATGCTCTCGCGCGTCTCGCCGCCGCTGATCAAGGGCGCGATGATGGATTCGCTCGAGAAGGTGATGGCCTATGCGCCGCCCTTCGTCTACTCGCGCGTCGAGGGCATCCGCAGCCCCACCGGCGTCGAGGCCGAAGGCTGGCTGATCTCGGTGGGCGGCACGCCGCGCGAGATCATGGGCCATGCGCCCGAGTTCACCTACCGCCGGCTGCTGGCCGCCGCGGCGATGGCGCGCAAGCTCGGCGCGCAGATCATGGGCCTGGGCGCCTTCACCAAGGTGGTGGGCGATGCCGGGGCCACGGTGGCGCGGCGCGCGCCGCTGCCCATCACCACCGGCAACAGCTACAGCGCCTCGGGCGCGCTGTGGGCGGCGCACGATGCGCTGCTGCGCATGAACCTGCTGCCGCATCCGCAGGGCAAGGAGCGGGTCAAGTTCAAGGCCATGGTGGTGGGCGCCACCGGCGCCATCGGCTCGGCCTGCGCCCGCCTGCTGGTGCGGGCCGCCGAGGAGGTGTACCTCGTCTCGCCCGAGACGGCCAAGCTGCTGGCACTGAAGGAATCGATCCTGGCCGAGACGCCCGGCGCAAACGTGCACCTGTCGGCCCGCGCCGACAAGGATCTGGCAGAGATGGACATGATCGTCACCGCCACCTCGGGCGCGGGCAAGAAGGTGCTCGACATCATGAAGGTCAAGCCTGGCTGCGTGATCACCGACGTGGCCCGCCCGCTGGACCTGCCGCCTTCCGAGGTGGCCAAGCGGCCCGACGTGCTGGTGATCGAGTCGGGCGAGATCCAGCTGCCCGGCGAGGTGACGATGAAGAACATCGGCCTGCCCAAGGGCGTGGCCTACGCCTGCCTGGCCGAGACCATCGTGCTGGCGCTCGAAGGCCGCTTCGAGAACTACACCGTGGGCCGTGCCATCGAGTGGCCCAAGGTGCGCGAGATCTACCAGCTGGGTCTGAAGCACGGCATGAAGCTCGCGGCCATCTCGGGCGTGAACGGCGTGTACAGCGATGAGGACATCGCCAAGGTGCGCGAGCTGGCGCTGAAGGCGCGGGCCAAGCTGCCGGGCCGGCGAGCGCCCGCGGCCCTGCCGGCGCCGCCGGTCGAGTCGGCCCCCCGGCCCCGGGCAAAGCGTGCGGCGCCGGCTCTCGCCTCAGCCTAGCGGCAGCGCACTGGTGCACTTCAGCTCGTCCAGGCACACGCTGGAGTGCACCGAGTTGACGCCGGGCATGCGCATCAGCGTGTCCATCAGGAAGTCCGACAGCGACTTCAGGTCGCGCGCCACCACCTTGAGCACATAGTCGGAATCGCCGGTCACCGCGTAGCACTCCTGGATGTGCGCCAGCTCGGCGATGTGCTGCTTGAAGCGCGGCATCTCGCGGATGTGGCCGCGTTCCATCGTCACGTGGATGAAGGCCACCACGCCCAGGCCGATGCGCTGCGCATCCAGGCGCGTCTCGTAACGTTTGATCAGGCCCTTCTCCTCCAGCCGACGATGGCGCCGGTGGCATTGCGCGGGCGAGAGGTGCACCGCCTCGGCCAGCTCGAGGTTGGAGGCGCGGCCATGCTCCTGCAGGTGGCGCAGGATGCGACGGTCGGTGGCGTCCAGATCGGTCTCTTGCAAGGAAATCTCTCCTGGAGGCGATTGGAGGAGAGATTATTTTCCAGACTTGCGTGTGGCTGCTGAATTTCGCAACACCATTTCCATCGATTCTGCATAAAGTTTCGCCCCAAGGTTGAAGGGGTCGGCGCATCCGTGCCACGCTGCGATCGGCGCTTGCGCAAGGCGGCCCCCAACCGATGACGACCCGCGCGGGCCGCCGCCCGGCGACCACCGCCACCCCACCAGGAGACAACCATGCCCGACCTGTTCGACAACCCGATGGGCCTGTGCGGCTTCGAATTCGTCGAGTTCGCCTCGCCCACGCCGGGCGTGCTGGAGCCGCTGTTCGAGCGGCTGGGGTTCACGCTGGTCGCCCGGCACCGCTCGAAGGACGTGCTGCTGTACCGCCAGGGCGGCGCCAACTTCATCGTCAACCGCGAACCAAAGAGCCCGGCCGCGTACTTTGCCGCCGAGCATGGCCCCTGCGCCTGTGGCCTGGCCTTCCGCGTCAAGGATTCGCATCTGGCCTACTACCGGGCACTGGAGCTGGGCGCGCAGCCGATGGAGATCCAGACCGGGCCGATGGAGCTCAAGCTGCCGGCCATCAAGGGCATCGGCGGCGCGCCGCTGTACCTGATCGACCGCTACGAGGACGGCGTCTCGATCTACGACATCGACTTTGCCTTCCTGCCCGGCGTCGATCGCCACCCGAAGGGCCACGGCTTCTACAGGATCGACCACCTCACGCACAACGTGTACCGCGGCCGCATGGAGTACTGGGGCCGCTTCTACGAGCGGCTGTTCAACTTCCGCCAGATCCGCTACTTCGACATCCAGGGTGAGTACACCGGCCTGACCAGCAAGGCCATGACCGCACCCGACGGGCTGATCCGCATCCCGCTGAACGAGGAGTCGGGCAAGGGCAGCGGACAGATCGAGGAATTCCTGATGCAATTCAATGGCGAGGGCATCCAGCACGTGGCGCTGCTGTGCGACGACCTGGTGTCGGCCGTGGACAAGCTGCAGATGGCCGGCGTGCCGCTGATGACCGCGCCCAACGACGTGTACTACGAGATGCTCGACGAGCGCCTGCCCGGCCATGGCGAGCCGGTGGGCTCGCTCAAGACCCGCGGCATCCTGCTCGACGGCAGCACCGCCGGCGGCGAGAAGCGGCTGCTGCTGCAGATCTTCAGCGAGTGCCTGCTGGGCCCGGTGTTCTTCGAGTTCATCGAGCGCAAGAACGACGAAGGCTTCGGCGAGGGCAACTTCAAGGCCTTGTTCGAATCGCTGGAGCGCGACCAGCTGCGCCGCGGCGCCATCCAGACGGCCGCCTGAAGACAGCCGCAGTGCGCCACGAGGCATCCATCGCGGCCTGAGCCACGAATCACGGCCTGACATTCAAAAGGAGCGTCCATGAACCTGACCGAATCGCTGATGCAGGCCCTGGCCGAGCGCGGCGCGACCGAGGTGTTCGGCATCCCGGGCGACTTCGCGCTGCCGTTCTTCCGTGAGATGGAACGTTGCCGTCGCCTGCCGCTGCACACGCTGTCGCACGAGCCGGGCGTGGGCTTCGCGGCCGATGCCGCGGCGCGGGCCCGCGGCGGGCTGGGCGTGGCCGCGATCACCTACGGCGCGGGGGCCTTCAACCTGGTCAACACCGTGGCCACCGCCTATGCCGAGCGCGTGCCGCTGGTGGTGCTGTCGGGCGCGCCGGCCGCGCACGAGGCGGCCAGCGGGCTGCTGCTGCACCACCAGGTGAAGACGCTGGATTCGCAATGGCGCGTGTTCGAGGAGCTGACGGTCGACCGTGCCAGGCTGGACGACGCCCTTCGGGCGCCGGGCGAGATCGCCCGCGTGCTGGATGCCGCGCTGTTGCGCTCGCGCCCGGTGTACCTCGAGATCCCGCGCGACATGCCGGCACGCGAATGCGGCCCGGTGCCGGCTCCCGCAACGCCCGCACCCGATCCCGAGCGGCTGGCGGCCTGTGCCGACGAACTGCTGTCGCGGCTGAAGCGCGCGCAGCGACCGGTGCTGATGGTGGGCGTCGAGGTGCGCCGCTATGGCCTGGAGGACAAGGTGGCCGAGCTGGCGCGCCGGCTGGCCATTCCGGTGGTCACCAGCTTCATGGGCCGCGGTTTGCTGGCCCGCGCGCAGGTGCCGCTGGTGGGCACCTACCTGGGGCTGGCCGGCGATCCGCTGGTGAGCGAGCAGGTGGAGCACTCCGATGCGTTGCTGCTGCTGGGCGTCATCGTCTCCGACACCAACTTCGCGGTCTCGGCCCGCCGCATCGATCTGCGCGGCACCATCCAGGTGTTCGATGGCGACGTGGCGATGGGCCACCATGTGTACCACCAGCTGCCGATTGCCGCGCTTGTCGATGCGCTGCTCGAGCGCGTGCCGGCGCGTGCCGTGGAGGGTGCGCCCCCAGCTTCGCAAGTCGCGCGCGATGCCGCAGTCCGTGCGCAGCGTGCAGCGGGCAACCGCGAGTCGCCCGAGCCTTGCGAGGCCGAGGCCCGCGCACCATCGACCGACCGCAGTGCGGCGCCGATCACGCCCGGCGACATCGCCGAGGCCGTCAACCGGCTGTTTGCCGCGCATGGCCCGATGCCGCTGGCCAGCGACATGGGCGACTGCCTGTTCACGGCCATGGACATCGAGCAGGCCGAGCTGCTGGCGCCCGGCTACTACGCCACCATGGGCTATGGCGTCCCGGCCGGCCTGGGCCTGCAGGTGGCGACCGGGCGGCGCCCGATGATCCTGGTGGGCGACGGTGCCTTCCAGATGACGGGCTGGGAACTGGGCAACGCCCGACGCTGCGGTTGCGATCCCATCGTGCTGGTGTTCAACAACGCCAGCTGGGAGATGTTGCGCACCTTCGAGCCCGAGGGCCGGTTCAACGACCTCGACGTCTGGGACTTCGCGTCCCTGGCCGCCGGCATGGGCGGGCGAGGCCATGTGGCCCACACCCCGGCCGAACTGGCCGCTGCGTTGTCGGCCGCGCACGCCGAGCGGGGCCGCTTCCAGCTGATCGACATCCGCCTGGCGCGAGGCGTGCTCTCGCCGACGCTGCAGCGCTTCGTCGGTGCGGTCAAGCGCCTGTCGATGCCGGGCTCCTGAGCATGGCGGCCTGAGCCGGGCCATGCCCGTCGATCGCTGGCCCGCACCGTGTTGGCTCAGCCATCCTTGCCGTCGGCGCGGGTGCGGGTGAGCCAGGGCGCGTAGATCACGAGGTAGAGGAAGAACGCGGTGCTCCAGGCAGCCGCCGCCGCGGCAATCGACCAGGCCCAGGCCTGTGGCACCAGCGTGGGCACCCCCACGCGCAGCACCGCGGCCGCCATCACCAGCGAATAGGCCAGGGTCTCGGCCCTCGAGACCTGCAGTGGCCGTCCGGTGTGGCCGCGGGCGGTGCGCGTGATCATGCCGATGATCAGGCCGCCGGTGACGCCCACGCCCCAGGCGTGGACCGCGGCGCTCTCGTTCACCCACCCCATGCGCGCCAGCGCCAGCAGCGCAAAGCCGATGGGCATCCACAGGTAGGCGGCGTGCAGGATCCACAGGATGGGCCGATCGAATGTGGCCTGTGGGTGCCACTGCGACTGGCGGGACAGGTGCAGCGTGGCGGCGGCCAGCGCGGCTGCTGCGACCAGGGGTCCCCACACGCCTTGGGTCGGCGCGAAGACCCAGCCGGCCAACGCCAGGCCGCTGGTGGCCAGCGTGGCCGGCCCCAGGCGCGGCTGCGGCACCTGCTTCAGCCCTGGCGTGGCGTTGGCGGTGAAGGCGGGCACCACGCGGCCGGCCATCACGCACTCGATCATCACCACCAGGCCCAGGCCGGCATGCAGGGCACTGACCGGCGCCAGGTCGGTCCATCCCATCACCGAAGCATGGAACACCCCGTTGGCCAGCGACAGCAGCGCCAGCAGTCCGGCAAGCGGCAGGTTGCGTCGGTTGCCGGCGCGCAGCAGCAGCCGGATGAAGATCACCGCGACGGTCGGCAGGAACAGGGCATCGAGCACCGCAAAGGACATATAACTCACCAACGGCACGGCCAGCAGCGACAGTCGGCCCGCCAGCCAGAGCCCGGCCAGTGCCGCCAGCGCCGGGCCGCGTGGGGTCTTCAATCCGGTCCAGGCCTTGCCGGCAGTGAGCAGGAAGCCCACGATCACGGTGGCGGCGAAGCCGAACAGCATCTCGTGGGCATGCCACAGCATGGGCTGCGGCGCAGGCTGCCAGCGCAGCGTGCCCAGCAGCACCATGATCCAGGCGGGCACGCCCAGGCAGGCCACGAGTGCGGCACCGAGGTAGAAGGGGCGAAAGCCCAGGCGCCACAGCGGCTGGCCATGCGGGGCGGGCTCTCGGGCAGAGCCGGCGGGAAGGATGCGCAACAGGGGTTCGGCCATGGCCATGGGGTGTGGGGTCGGCGGCAGATGCGAGCCCGCGTGGGGTGTCTCGCAAAGGCCCTCCGAAAGATGCAATTTATGTGCATGTTATTGGTTGCGCGCCGCGAAAGCAATAAAATAGATGCATCTTTAAGAGGGTGTCATGCGCCTGTCCGAATACACCGACTACACGCTGCGCGCGCTGATGCACTGCGCGGCGCATCCCGACGAACGCATCACCATCGGCGAACTGGCCGAGCGGCATCGGATCTCGAAGAACCACCTGATGAAGGTGGTCAACGACCTCGCGCGCCAAGGCCTGCTCGAGACCTCGCGCGGCCGTGGCGGCGGGCTGCGCCTGCTGCGCGATCCGGCCACCATCACCATCGGCGCCGTGGTGCGCGCGTCGGAGACCGACTTCCGCGTGGTCGAGTGCTTCGACCTGGAGCACAACCAATGCGCGCTGACCGCGGGATGCCGGCTCAAGCGGGTGCTGGGTTCGGCGATGAAGGCGTGGTTCGATGAACTCGATGCGGTGACGCTGGCCGACATCGCCGGATCCGCGCCGGGTACGGTGGTGGCGGTTCAGCGGCCTTCGCGCCCGGCGGCCCGCGGCACTCGCCGGGCCTCCAGCGGGCCGGCGGCATGACGTCGGCGGCACGAGGGCAGGCAGGTCAAGGCGGCGAGGCGGCCGCCGCCTCCGAGCAGGCGGCCAACGACGAACTGCTGGTCTCGCTGTACCAGAAGCAGGCCAAGATCTATCCACGGGCCGTCACCGGCGTGTTCGCGCGCTGGCGCTGGACCATGGTGTGGATCACGCAGCTGGTGTTCTACGGGCTGCCGTGGCTGTCGTGGAACGGCCGCCAGGCGGTGCTGTTCGACCTGGGCGAGCGCCGCTTCTTCGTCTTCGGCCTGGTGCTGCAGCCGCAGGAGTTGATCTACCTGGCGGCGCTGCTGGTGCTGGCGGCGCTGATGCTGTTCTTCTTCACCGCGCTGGCGGGCCGCCTGTGGTGCGGCTATGCCTGCCCGCAGACGGTGTACACCGAGATCTTCCTGTGGTTCGAGCGCCGGCTCGAGGGCGACCGGCGCGCACGCATGGCACTGGACGCAGCCCCCTGGAGCGCGCAGAAGGTGGCGCGCAAGGGCAGCAAGCAGGCGGTGTGGATCCTGTTCTCGGCGGTGACGGGCTTCA
>Ga0268298_10005661_pt1 | contig 11624 bp, 8 predicted proteins | sample WWTPWeurt_MetaG_FD_194462 | JGI IMG/M metagenome (GOLD analysis project Ga0268298, IMG submission 194462) | Activated sludge microbial communities from WWTP in Nijmegen, Gelderland, Netherland - WWTP Weurt | ecosystem: Engineered > WWTP > Aerobic digester > Activated sludge | place: Netherlands...
GGGGCTCGGGAGTGATCAGGAATGTCGCCCAGACGAGCGATGCCGACGGGCGCCGAGGGGTGCTGCTTGCCGCACGACGAGCGCGCTGCGCGGCGCGCTCGTCGCGGCGCCTGGTCGACGATGGCGGTCTTGGGCTGCCTGCTGCAGGCGGTCCGGCCGCCGGTGGCCAGCGCGGCGCCGGCGCCCGTGCGTGCGCCGGTGGCGGTGCTGGGCGTCGAGGCGCGTGACCTCGCCGAGCCCGTCGGGCGGCGGCTCAAGAGCGCCGTCGAGCAAGCGCTGGGTCGACTCCCCGGGCTGCGGCTCTTGGCCTCTCAGACGCTCGAGGAGTTCAAGCTGGTCTTCGGCTGCCTCGACGAGCAGGCGGCGTGCATGGCGCGCGGCGGCCGTCAGCTGGGCGCGACCCGCCTGCTGTGGGGTGCCGTGGCGCCGCGGGGCGACCAATGGCGGGTGCGCCTCGTTTGGTTCGACGTGGCGACCGCGCAAACCACCAGCGTGGTGGAGGTCTCGATGCCGTCGACCGCTGAGCTGGAGACGGCGGTGCGCGCGCTGTCCCCGGCCCTGCGCCGCCTCCTCGGTGTGCGTGTCGGCGGGTTGGTGTTGCACCTGCCTGTGACGGAGACCGAGGTCTGGGTGGACGGCCAGCGGCGGGTCGTAGGCGCGGGTCGCGTCTTCTCCGCGGCGGAGCTGCCGCGGGGCTCGCATCGCGTCGAGGTGCGCAAGCGCGGCTACCTGCCCTGGCAGCGTGAGGCCCAGATCGGCGCCGATCAGACGACCGAGCTGGTGGTGTCGCTGCCGCTCGCCGAGGTCCGTGCGGCGCCGGCTGGCGATTGACAGCTGGCCCGCGGGCTGTCAGCTTCCGCTCCGATGGAACGGGTCTTCAGCGGCATTCAGCCGACCGGTGTGCTGCACCTCGGGAACTACCTCGGGGCCGTCCGCAACTGGGTCGCGATCCAGTCCGAATATGAGTGCATCTATTGCGTCGTGGACCTGCACGCGGTGACGCAGTCCTACGATGTGGCCGCGATGTCGGGACGAATCCTCGAACTCGCGACCGGGCTGCTCGCCTGCGGCCTCGATGCGACACAGGTCAGGCTCTTCGTGCAGTCGAGCCTGCCGCAGCACACCGAGCTGGCCTGGGTCTTCACCTGCGTGACCTCGATGGGTGAGCTCGGTCGGCAGACGCAGTTCAAGAGCAAGTCCGAGCAGCAGGCGGACAACATCAACGTCGGGCTCTTCGCCTATCCCGTGCTGCAGGCCGCCGACATCCTGCTCTATAAGGCCTCGCGCGTGCCCGTGGGCGAGGATCAGGAGCAGCATCTCGAGCTCAGCCGGGAGATCGCGCGTCGCTTCAACGCCCGCTTCGGCGCGACCTTCCCCGAGCCGCGCACGCTCTTCACCTCGACCCCGCGCATCCGCGGGCTCGACGGCGCGGCGAAGATGTCGAAGAGCCTCGGCAACCACATCGCCGTGGACGAGGACGAGGCGGAGCTGCGCCGCAAGCTGGCCAGCGCCGTGACCGATCCCGCGCGGCAGAAGCGCGCCGATCCGGGGCACCCCGAGATCTGCAACATCTTCAGCCTGCACAAGTTCTTCAGCGACAGCGGTTCCTGTCAGGAGATCGAGTCGGCCTGTCGCACGGCGGCGATCGGCTGCGTCGACTGCAAGAAGCGGCTGGGCGACCAGCTCTTGGCGCACTTCGCGCCGATTCGCGAGCGCTGGCGCACGCTGCGCGAGCGACCGGACGAGGTCCGTGACGTGCTCCGGCAGGGGCAGCGGCAATGCCAGCAGCTCGCCGACGCGACGATGACCGAGGTGCGCGCCAAGATGGGCTTGAACTGGTGACGGGGTGGAAGGCAGCCCTCGCCGCGCTCGCGCTGCTGGGTGCGGCAGCCTGCGGCGACGCCGCCGGTCGCACGCCGGAGAAGGCCGCCCGCGCCTTCTTGGAGGCCGCGGCCGACGGGCAGACCGAGCAGCTCTTCGCGCTCTTGGCCCCCACCTCGCGTGCCCTGCTGCAGCAGCTCGCCAACCGGGCCACGGCGGAGGCCGGGGGCCAGCGGCGGCTCAAGGCGCAGGACCTGCTCGTGCTGGGCTTCGGGCGGCCGCGCCTGGAGGTGTCGGGCGTGGAGCTCAGCTACGCCGATCGTGAGCGAGCCCAGGTGCGACTGATCAGCCAGGGCGAGCGCGGGTCAGAGCTGCTGGATCTCCAGCGCGTCGAGGGCCATTGGCGGGTGGTATTGCCCCAACCGGCCGCATCGCTGCGTAACGAGTAAGAGGGGGGCAGGTCTCCCGAGGACGCCGCGCCCCAGGCGGCGCGCGGCCCGGTTCGCCCTGGCCCCCGCTCGCGCCCGGCCTCCCGCTCTCCCGAGCTCAAACCCCCGGCGCCGCCAGCTCGTGGCGCTTGAGCAGCTCGCGCAGGTGGTAGCGCGTCAGCCCCGCCTCGTGCGCCGAGCGCGTGATGTTGCCCTTGTTGCGATCGATCAGGTTGCGCAGGTAGAGCCGCTCGAAGTGATCGACCACGCTCTGCTTGGCGTCCTTGAAGGCGATGCCGCTGGCGAAGAGCTCCGGGGGAAAGGCCGCGGCCCCCGAGCCGGCGCCGACCATGCCCGTGGCCGCCGCCGAGACGCTCGCGACCGAGCCGAAGCCCGTGCTGGGCGGGGCGTTGACGAAGCCGCGGCCGAGATTGAGGTCGGCGCGGGTCACGACCGAGGTGTCGCAGAGCGACGCGGCGCGCTCGACGACGTTGCGCAGCTCCCGCACGTTGCCTGGCCACTCCTGGTTGACCAGCGCCATCATCGCGTCGGGGGCGACGCTGAGCTGCATGCCGCGGCGCTGCGAAACCTCGTTGAGAAAGTGATGCACCAGTTGCGGCACGTCGTCCTTGCGCTCGCGCAAGGGCGGGTTATGGACGGTGATCACCGAGAGCCGGAAGTAGAGATCCTCGCGGAAGCTGCCCTTGTGCACCATCGCGCGCAGCTCGCGGTTGGTGGCGGCCAGCACGCGCACGTCCACCTTGATCGTGCGATCGCCGCCCACGCGCTTGACCTCGCGGTTCTCGAGCACGCGCAGCAGCTTGGGCTGTAACCCGATGTCCAGCTCGCCGATCTCGTCGAGGAAGATCGTGCCGCCGGTGGCTTGCTCGAAGCAGCCGCGCTGCTGACCGATGGCCCCAGTGAAGGCGCCCTTCTCGTGGCCGAAGAGCGTCGACTCGATCAGGTCGCGGGGGATGGCGCCGCAGTCGAGCACGACGAAGGGCTTGCTGCGCCGCGTGCTGTAGTCGTGGATGCTGCGGGCGACCAGCTCCTTGCCGGTGCCGGTCTCGCCGGTGATCATGACCGTCAGATCGGTCGGGGCGACCTTCTCCAGGTTGGCGAAGATCTCCCGCATCGTCACGCTTCCGCCGAGCACCGAGCCGAAGCGGTCCTGCGCGCTCAGGGCGATCTCGACCACGTCGTTGAGCGGCTGAAAGACCAGCTCCGTGTGGCCGACGCGGAAGCGCATGCCCGGCTTGAGGAAGACCTCCTTGATGCGGACGTCGCCGACGAAGGTCCCGTTGGTGCTCCCGGCGTCGATCAGCCGGTAGCCGTCGTCGTCGCTGACGATCTCGAAGTGGGTGCCGGAGACGGCCTTGTCCTCGATTGGAATGTCGTTGATTTGGCTGCGTCCGCCGACGACGCGGGCCTTGGTCAGCTCGAACTCGCGCTTGCCCCCTTCGCCACCGGCGACGATCACGAGCTTGCTCTTGCGAAGCTGTCTGAAGGCCGCGCGGCCGCCATCGAAGACCGTGGTGACTGCTGGGTTGTCTGTCATCTCTGTGCTCTCTGGGCTCGCGGCCTCCGCCGCAACCCCCCGCCATTAGATGGAATTTTCGCGGTATCGGCCGACGAAGTCGTCCGATCGTAGCCGAGGCGTGCGGCAAGTCAAGCTGCCGGCGACAGCGCTGGCCAGGCATGCGCTCGCGTGCCGCGGCCTCGGCCTCGGCCTCGACCCTCAGGTCGGCGAGCTGTAGCTCATCAGCGCCTTCATGTAGTTGGCGCGCTCGAACTGGGCCGGGTCCGGACAGTGCAGCTGGCTCATCGAGCCCTTGAGCTGCTCGATCGAGCTGTAATCGTTCTGCTCGAGCCAGGTGCCGAGCTGCTGCAGCAGCTGCCGCGGATAGGCCGTGCCGTGGCGCAACAGCGCCGAGGCCAGCATCGTCACGTCGGCGCCGGCCAAGAGCAGCTTGACCACGTCGTGGGCCGTGTGCACGCCCGTCGTGGCGGCCAGCGAGAGCGCGACGCGCCCCTTGAGAATCGCGATCCAGCGCAGTGGGAGCAGCAGCTCGGCCGAGGTGCTCAGCTCGACCCCGGGTCGCACCTGGAGCGACTCGAGGTCGATGTCCGGCTGCATGAAGCGATTGAAGAGCACCAGACCATGCGCGCCGGCTTGCTGCAGCCGCTGCGCCATCTGCGCCAGCGCGCTGAAGTAAGGCCCGATCTTGACCGCCAGGGGGATGCCGATCGCCGCCCGTACCTGCTGGACGAGCTGCAAGTAGCGCTGCTCGACCGCCTCGGCGCTCGCCAGCGGATCGGTGGCGACGTAGTAGATGTTGAGCTCGACGGCGTCGGCTCCGGCCTGCTCGAACAACTTGGCGTAGCGCACCCAGCCGCCGCTGGAGACGCCGTTGAGGCTACCGATCACCGGGATCGACAGCTCGCGCTTGGCCTGTTCGAGCTGCGCGAGGTAGGCGTCCGGCCCGGTGCGGTAGCTCGTCAGCTCGGGGAAGTAGTTCGTCGCCTCGGGCGAGCCCTCGGCGCCGAAGTCGCGCAGCCGCGCCAGCTCCATCTCGTCGTGCTCGATCTGCTCCTCGAAGAGCGAGGGCAGCACGACGGCGGCGACGCCCGCGTCCTCCAACGCCTTGAGCTGCGCGATGTGGCCGGTCATGGGCGAGGCCCCGGCGACGAGCGGGTTCTTGAGCTCGAGCCCCAGGTAACGGGTGCGCAGGTCGATCGTGGTCATGACGGGTTTCCTCGCGGTTGATGGCGGCACGCAGCCTGCGGCACGCAGCCTCACGCAGCCTGCGGCACGCGGCCTATTGCGGGACGTTGCGCTCGACGCCGGCGAGCTGCTCGTAGAGACGCCAGCGCTCGTCGACGTCCTGCTGCGCCAGCGCCAGCAGCTGCTGGGCCTGCTCCGGCTTGGCCTGCGCCAGCATCGCGAAGCGAGCCTCGGTCGCGACGAAGTCCTTGATCGGCATCGCCGGCTTGCGGCTGTCGAGCGCGAAGGGCTTGCCGCCGGGGTGATCGGCGCCCTGCGGCGAGAAGCGGTAGAGCGGCCAATAGCCACTCTTGACGGCGTCCTTCTGGTGCGTCATCGACGTCGTCATGTCGATGCCGTGGGCGATGCAGGTGCTGTAGGCGATCACCAGCGAGGGACCCGGATAGGCCTCGGCCTCGAGCAGCGCGCGGATGGTCTGCCGTGGCTGCGCCCCCAACGCGATCTGGGCGACGTAGACGTTGCCGTAGGCCATTGCGATCATGCCCAGGTCCTTCTTGCCGCTGGGCTTGCCGCTGGCGGCGAACTTGGCCACCGCCCCGCGCGGCGTGGCCTTGGAGGCCTGCCCGCCGGTGTTGGAGTAGACCTCGGTGTCGAGCACCAGGATGTTGACGTTGCGCCCCGAGGCCACCACGTGGTCGAGCCCGCCGAAGCCGATGTCATAGGCCCAGCCGTCGCCGCCGATGATCCACACGCTGCGCTCGACCAGTGCGTCCGCCACGCTGGTCAGCCGTTGAGCGCTCGGTTGGTCGCCGAGCCGCACCAGGTGACGCTTGAGCTCGGCGACCCGCGCCCGCTGCTCGGCGTAGCCCTCCTCGCTGCGGGGTTGCGGCAGCAGCAAGGCGTCGTAGGCGGCCTGACCCAGGGCCGGCTGCAGCTCGCTCCCGAGCTCACGCAGGAGCTGGTGCGCCAGCGTGCGCTGCTGGTCGAGCGCCAGCCGCATGCCGAGCCCGAACTCCGCGTTGTCCTCGAAGAGCGAGTTGGCCCAGGCCGGTCCGCGGCCCGCGGCGTTGGCCGACCACGGCGTCGTCGGCAGATTGCCGCCGTAGATCGAGGAGCAGCCGGTCGCGTTGGCCACGACCATCCGGTCGCCGAAGAGCTGGCTCAGCAGCTTGAGGTAGGGCGTCTCGCCGCAGCCGGCGCAGGCCCCCGAGAACTGGAACAGGGGCTCGAGCAGCTGCGAGCCCTTGACCCCGTCGGTGGCGATCGTGCGGCGGTCGCTCTCAGGCAGTGCGGCGAAGAAGGCGAAGTTGGCGCGCTCGCGCTCGAGGTGCGGCTCCTTGGGCTGCATGTTGATCGCCTTGTGCTTGGCGACCTCCTTGCTGCGCGCGGGGCAGACATCGACGCAGACGCCGCAGCCGGTGCAGTCCTCGGGGGCGACCTGGATCCGCATCGCCGCGCCGGCGGGCCCCTCCTTACCGGTCCAGGGTCGGGTGACGAAGCCGGCCGGGGCCCCGCTCGCGGCGGCCGGTGCGAAGGTCTTGATGCGAATCGCGGCGTGCGGACAGACGATGGCACACAGCCCGCACTGCGTGCAGATCGTGTCGTCCCAGATCGGGATCTCCGCCGCGATGCTGCGCTTCTCCCAGATCGCCGAGCCCACCGGGAAGGTGCCATCGGCGGGCAGCGCGCTGACCGGCAAGAGATCGCCGTGGCCGCCGAGGATCAGCGCCGTCACGCGCTTGAAGAAGTCGCTGGTGCCGTCGAGCGCCGCGAAGCTGTGGCGCTGCAGGGTGCTCGTGACCCGCGCCGGTACGGTCACCGGGGCGATGCCCTGCAGGGTCGCGTCGACGGCGGCGTAGTTGCGCCGCAGCACCGCCTCGCCGCGCTTGTGGTAGGTCTTGGTGATGGCGTCCTTGATCTGGGCGATGGCCTCGTCCCGCGGCAGCATGTTGGAGAGGCCGAAGAAGCAGGTCTGCATCACGGTGTTGATGCGGCCGGGCATCCCGGCCTCCTGCGCCACCTTGGCGGCGTCGATCACATAGAAGCTGAGGCGCTTGTCGATGATCTGCTGCTGCGTCTCGCGCGGGAGCTGCTGCCAGACCTCGGCCGCGCCGTAAGGGCTATTGAGCAGGAAGGTGGCGCCCGGCTCGGCGTAGCTCAGGACGTCGAGCCGCTCGAGGAAGCCGAACTGGTGGCAGGCGACGAAGTTGGCCCGCTGGATCAGATAGGTCGAGTGGATCGGTCGTGGGCTGACGCGCAGGTGCGAGACGGTGATCGAGCCGGACTTCTTCGAGTCGTAGACGAAGTAGCCCTGTGCGTGCAGCGGGGTGTTCTCGCCGACGATCTTGACGGTGTTCTTCACGGCGCTGACCGTGCCGTCGCTGCCCAGCCCGAAGAACACCGCGCGGGTCGTGTCCTTGCCCTCGGTGTCGAAGTCGGCGTCCCAGCGCAGGCTGGTGTGGCTCACGTCATCGACGATGCCGACGGTGAAGTGCCGCTTGGGCTTGGGCTCTGCCAGGTGGTCAAGGACGGCCTTGGCCATCGCCGGGGTGAACTCCTTGGAGGAGAGCCCATAGCGGCCGCCGATCACCTGGGGCAGCGGCCGACTGGCGCCGGGGCCGGCGTTCCAGCACTCGTGCAGGGCGGCCAGCACATCCTGATACAGCGGCTCGCCGAGGGCGCCGGGCTCCTTGGTGCGATCGAGCACGGCCAGGCTGCGCACGCTCGGCGGCAGCGCGGCGACGAAGGCCTCGCCGTCGAAGGGGCGGTAGAGCCGCACCGCCAGCACGCCGACCTTGCTGCCCTGCGCTTGCAGGGCAGCGACTGCCTCGTGGACGGCGCCGACGCCAGAGCCCATCAGCACGACCACGCGCTCGGCGTCCGCCGCGCCGAAGTATTCGAAGAGGCGGTAGCGCCGACCGGTGCGCGCCGCGAAGGCGTCGAGCGTGTCGCTGACGATGCCCGGCACCGCGGCGTAGAAGGGATTGCAGGCCTCGCGGGCCTGGAAGAACACGTCGGGGTTCTGCGCCGTGCCGCGCAGCGCGGGGCGATCAGGGCTCAACGCCCGCGCGCGGTGTGCGCGCACCAGACCTTCGTCGAGCAGGGCGCGCACGTCCTCGACCGGCAGCGAGACGATCTTGTTGACCTCGTGCGAGGTGCGGAAGCCGTCGAAGAAGTGGATGAAGGGCAGGCGGGCGCGCAGGGTCGCCAGCTGCGCGACGAGCGCCATGTCCTGCGCCTCCTGCACGGAGTTGGCGCAGAGCATCGCCCAGCCGGTGCTGCGCGTGGCCATCACGTCGCTGTGATCGCCGAAGATCGAGAGCGCGTGCGTGGCAAGGGTGCGCGCGGCGATGTGAAACACCGTCGGCGTCAGCTCGCCGGCGATCTTGAACATGTTCGGAATCATCAGCAGCAGGCCCTGCGAGGCCGTAAAGGTCGTCGTCAGCGCGCCGGCTTGCAGCGCGCCGTGCACGGCGCCGGCGGCTCCGGCCTCGCTCTGCATCTCGATCACCTGCGGCGTCGTGCCCCAGAGGTTTGGATCGCCCTCGGCGGCCCAGGCGTCGGCGAACTCACCCATCGCTGACGCTGGCGTGATCGGGTAGATCGCGATCACCTCGTTGGTCAGGTAGGCGATGCGCGCGGCGGCTTCATTGCCGTCGAGGGTGACCGTGGTCGAGGCGGTGTCTGAGCCCATGAGCTTTGTCTCCTCCACGCTAGGCCCGAAGCAAGCGCGTCCCGCGCTCGTCTTGGGCCTAGCTATGACTCAGGGGGCGTTCGCAAAGCCCCCTCGCCGCGGGGAGTGACTCCCCGCGACTTCACCCCATAACGCTCGCCTATCGGCTCGTCTAGCCCGAAAACAAAGCGCTGGCGCAAGAACACGCTCGTCCTTCGGGCTAGCAGGTAGCCGCTCGGCGCCAGCAGCGCGCCGTGTCGACGCCGCCCCGCCCGCGGCCGGGTCGCCGGCCGGTCGGTCGCGCGCGGACGCCGCTTCGCTCGTGCCGAGCGCTCGCTTCGAGCGCTCGCGCGCGCTCGACGACGAACGACGCGTCGTTGAGCGCGCGAAGTCTACTGCCGTGGCGGCGCGCTGTCAGCAAATCCCTGCGCTGCGCGGCGGCTGCTCGGGGAGCGTCAATTGGGACCGTAGGGCGGTGCGTCGTCGCGGCGACCGACGCTGCGGAGCGCTGGCCGCGCGCGGCGGCGCAGCCGTCGGCGCAGGTCCGGTCCCCAGCGGGCGATCGGGTGGAGGAAGGAGGCCCCGATTGCGGCGCCGACCGCAGCGGCGGTCAGGTCGAGCCAGGCGCGATCGACCAGGGCCAGTAGCAGCACGGCGCCGCCCACGATCAGCACCGTCGGCCGCACCCGCAGGCCCAGCGTGTGCTGGCCCCACAAGACCAGGTGCTCGCCGTAGACCACCGCGCCGGCGAGGAGCAGCGCCAGCGTGCCCCCGGTGGGCCCGCAGACGAGGGTCGACGGGCGGCTCAGTCCGAGCACCGCGGCGGCCGCCAGCCCGCCCACGCCGCTGGCCAGGTAGCACGCGGTGAAGCGGCGCTCGCCCCACCAGCGCTCCATCGGTGGCCCGAGCAGCCACAGCACGCCGAGGTCCAGCAGCAGGGTGCGCGCGTTGAGATGGAGCCAGAGCGCGGTCAGGGGCTGCCAGAGCTCGCCGCGACCGAAGGTGGCGGCCGCGCTGACGGTGAGGTGCTGCCGGACCCAGCTCGGTCCGGCGGCGAAGACGTAAAGCAGAAAAATCATCGCCTGAAGGGCGAGCAGCCCGAGCGTGACACGAGGCGGGCGGCCGCCGACGCGCAGCAGCTTGGTGTCAGGGGTGATCCAGATCCGTCGCATCGGCCGCTGAGCGTAGCGAGCAGGTCGCCGCGCGGCAACTCGCGGCGCCGACGGGCGGAGCAAGCCCCGCTCGAGGGCGCCCGCGGTGGCAGCCGGTGCTGGACGGCGGCGGGGAGCTGCACGTACAACAGCGCGGCTGGGGCGGTCGCGACCAAGGGCGCCGATTCCTGCAATAGGCTTCGGGGGGAGGATCGCGATGCGCGTGATGTACGTCCTGCCGACGCAGGCCTTCGGTGGTGCTGAGCGCCAGGCGCTGCTGCACATTCGGCGCCTGCCCGACTATGGCATCGACGTGCTGCCGGTCGTCGGGCCAGGCCAGCCGATGTGTCGCGCGCTGGAGCAGGCCGGGGTCACGGACTACGTCTTCCTCGACGACGTGCCCGAGGAGACGCACAGCCAGCTCTCGCTCTGGGGCAACGTGCGCTATTGCGCGCGTTATTTCAGCACGGCGCGGCGGGCCTCGCAGCGGCTGGTGGGGTTGGCTCGTTCAGGGAGCGTGGACGCGATCTTCGCCGCGCGCACGATCGGCTGGCTCGTCTCGGCGCGCGCCGCGCGCCGGCTCGCGCTGCCGCTGGTGGTGCGGCACGGCAGCCGACCCTTTCACCCGATCGCCAAGCTCGGCGCGCGCCTCTCGCCGCTGCTGCTGGGCGGGCGTCCGACCGCGATGCTCAGCAACTGCGAGGCGGCGGACCGCATCCTCTCGCCGCTGATCGGCGTGGCCGGGGGCATCCTGCCCAATGCCGTCGACTGCACGCGCTTCGACCCCGCGCGCGTCGAGCCGCGCTATCGCCAGGGCTTGGGGTTGGCGGCCGACACGCCGGTGGTAGGGCTGGCCGCGCGCCCAGCCCCGGACAAGGGGCTCGAGTTCCTCGGCGAGGTCATCGGCAGCTTGGGTGCGCGCCTGCCCGGGCTGCGGCTGTTGATCGCGGGCGACTACGGCTGGCGTGCCTACTACGAGCGGTGGTTCGCCGCGCGCGGGCTGGCGCCACAGGTCACCTTTCTCGGCCACGTGGTCGATGTCGAGGCCTTCTTCGCCAGCTGCGACGTCGTCGTGCTGACCTCGCGGGAGCGATCGATCGAGGCCTCGCCCAACGCGCTGCTCGAGGCGATGGCGATGCAGCGCCCGATCGTCGCCACCAACGTCGGCGGCATCCCAGAAGCCATCAGCGACGGCGTCGAGGGCTTCCTCGTCGGTCCCGAGGACCGCGAGGGCTTCGCCGATCACCTGGCGACCCTGCTCGGCGACGCGGCGCTGCGCCAGCGCATGGGTGCGGCCGGGCGCGACCGCATTCAGCGCCAGTTCAGCGAGCAGGAGGTCATGCGCATCCTCGTGACGACGCTCCAGCGCGTGGTCGAGGAAGCGCGGAGCGGGCGTCAGAGATAGCGCCCCAGCACCTGTTCCCGCCATAGCCGTAGGGCGTGCTCGCGCAGTGGGGCCGGCGCCCGTTTGAAGGAGGGATCGACGGACACCGTCCCGGGCACGATCCTTCCGCCGTCGGGGTGCCCGCACTCGCCCCGGAGGGCGTACTTGGCCTTCCCCTCGTGCAGTACCAGCTTGGTCGGCTTGCCGCTCACATCGCTGAAGCAGCCGACCACATAGAGCAGCGTCGTCTCCGCCGTGCCGTCGCGGTCGAGATCGGTCACTCGCGGGGCCCCGACGAAGGACACTTGGAGGTCGAAGCTGCAGTCGCGCACGAAGTCGCGTAGCGTCCAGAGCACGGCGAAGGGCTGGCCCGCGGCGGGGCGGCGCAGGTGTTGGGCGAAGAGCTCGGCGTCGCTCGAGTCCTCGGCCTTGGCGCTCGGCC
>Ga0268298_10005663_pt1 | contig 11621 bp, 9 predicted proteins | sample WWTPWeurt_MetaG_FD_194462 | JGI IMG/M metagenome (GOLD analysis project Ga0268298, IMG submission 194462) | Activated sludge microbial communities from WWTP in Nijmegen, Gelderland, Netherland - WWTP Weurt | ecosystem: Engineered > WWTP > Aerobic digester > Activated sludge | place: Netherlands...
TTTGATCCATAGAGAGTGTCGCCGAGGACGGGGTGACCGATCGTTGCCAGGTGGACGCGAATTTGATGAGTGCGACCGGTGTGTGGCTCTACCTCAACAAGAGAGGCATCACCAAATGTTTTGAGGACGCGGTAGCTGGTTTCCGCCGGACGAATGATGCCTTTCACGCGTTTTCCTTCGGTTGCCGCCGCTTGGCGGTCGCCGCGCGTGGAGCGGGCGATTGGGGCAGTGATGGTGCCTTCTTTTTTTTTCGGACTGCCAAAAATGAGCGCGAGATAGCGCTTGTTTATTTTTCGATCTTTGAAAAGTCTCTTGAGCGCCGTGAAAGATTTTTTGGTACGGGCAATGACAAGAATTCCGCTCGTGTCGCGATCAAGTCGGTGGACAATACCGGGGCGATCAGGTTCGCCAACGGTGCGAATTTCCGGATAGTGCGCGATGATCCAATTGGCAACCGTGCCGCTTTCTTGCGTGACCGACGGGTGAACCTGGATGCCAGCTGGTTTGTTTATGACGAGGAAGTTCGGAGTTTCTTTGATGACAGTGATGGGGAGATTGGGTTCGGGAAGCAGGGTCTCATTTTTTTCTTGGAATTTTTCCGGGAAGATCGCGAATGTTTCATGGGCGGAAAGTGTGAAGCTTGGCTTTATTTCGGTTTTTTGTATGCGCACCCCGCCGTTTCGTATGCCTCGAACAATGTGGGAGCGGCTCAGTTTTGTTCCGATAATCGCCTCAAATTCGCTCGAATTTGCCAAGAAGAGGTCGAGTCGTTTCCCTTTGTGCTCGAAAGATGAAGTGGTTTCAAACATATCTTTTTGGAAAAAGTCCAGGGGCTTTTGGCGCACCGTGCGAATAGTTGACAGTGAAAATATGGACACGTATCATATACCAACGGCTTTGATATTTTTTTAACAAAATTCGTATGAACAAGGAATATTGCGAGTGTGAAGGTGAAGAAAAGGAATTGGGAGGGTGTTGTGGCGGCGGATGTGGCTGTGATGGCGGAGATGACTCCGGGTATGACGAAGGATACGGTGTTGAAATTGGCGAAACGGTGCCGGATTTCGATTTGAAACTGTACCACAAAGACAAAATTGTGGAAAGCCTCCTCTCGGAATATCGAGGGAAGTGGATCGTTCTCTTCTTTTATCCGGCGGATTTCACCTTTGTGTGTCCGACGGAGCTTGAGGATTTGGCGGAACATTACGAGGAATTCCAAAAACTCGATACCGAGATTCTCGCCGTGAGTACCGATACCGTCTATACGCACAAGGCATGGCACGATCATTCCAAGGCGATTGCAAAGGTGCAATTTCCGATGGTTGCCGATCGAACGGGCGAGCTCACGCAAGAGTTTGGCGTCTATATTGAAGAAGAGGGCAATGCGCGGCGCGGCACGTTCATTATCGATCCGGACGGGGTGCTCCAGGCGTACGAAGTAAATTCCAATAGTATCGGTCGCTCGGCGACGGAACTCCTCCGGAAACTCCGGGCGGCGCAATTTGTCCGCGAACATGGAGGCGAAGTCTGCCCTGCCAATTGGAAGCCGGGCGCGAAAACCTTGAAACCGGGATTGGATTTGGTAGGGAAGATATGAGATCAAATGAAAAATTCAAAATGAAAAATTATGGAAACAAAAACATACTCTCCACAAGACTTCAAACACTTGCTTGGGATGCCGGGGATGAGTGATGCGCTCCTCACCAATCACTTCACCCTCTATGAAGGGTATGTGAAGAATGTGAATGCCATTGGAGAGCGCGCTCAAACCATTGAGCCTGGGACACCGGAAAGTGCTGAACTTCGACGGCGGTTCGGGTGGGAGTGGAATGGGATGCGGCTTCACGAGCTCTACTTTGGCAATATGAGGAATGGAGAATTAGGAATGAAGAATGAAGAATTAGTCACAAGAGAACGTAGAGAAAAACTGCAAAGACTGATCAATGCTTCTTTTGGAAGTCTTGAAGCGTGGGAAAAGGATTTCCGAACAGCCGGCGCGATGCGCGGTATCGGATGGGTTGCCCTTGTTGAGGACAAAGAACGGCTTTTCAATATCTGGATAAATGAGCATGATGCGGGAAATCTTGTTGGGACGAAGCCGCTGCTCATCATGGATGTGTTTGAGCATGCGTTTATGCTTGACTACGGACTGAAACGTGCGGACTATATCGAAGCGTTTTTCAAAGCGATTGACTGGGAAGTGGTTGAGGGGAGACTGTAGGGTTTTTGATGTTCGAAATTCGCGTATTCGGCACGTTCAAGAAATGCTCCGGGGCTTGGTAGGTGAGTTTTTGTGTAATGGAGAGAAACAACCATCCAAAGAAGCTTTCGCTTGTGGTTTTCGTGAGCGTGATCGCCCCTCCGTTTATTTCTTTCTCTTTGCCGAATACGCGAATTTCTTTGCTTTTACCTTTCTTTTTCACGTGTTGTTGTATTTTTCCGCATGGGGGCGGTGAGTTTTTTTGACCTCAAAAAGAATTATGATACAAAAAATAGCCAAAAGAAACGGGGATTTGGAGGACTTCGATCGGACGCGCATTGAAAGTGCGATTCTTCTCGCGGCGGACGCGGTTGGAGAGACGGATAAGAGTTTCATTTCTGCGCTCACCGATAATGTGATCCGCGATATGGAGCATGTCTTTACGGAGCTCTTGGTGCATCGATCGCCTTCGGTCGAGGATGTTCAGGATATCGTAGAGCGCAATCTTGTTCGATCCAATCATTTTGAGGTGGCGAAAGCGTATATTCTCTATCGCGAGAAACGCAAGGAGGAGCGCGAGGAAAAGCATGAAAAACTTGCTCAACAGTTTGAGAAGCATTCTCTCATGGTGACAAAGTCGAATGGGGAACGAGAGCGCTTTGATCCTCAAAAGCTTCGGAAGATCTTTGATAAGTGTGCGGTCGGATATGAATCGATGTGTCGGTTTGAGGATCTTCTGGAAGCGTTCAAAAAAAATCTGGTTGAGGATATACAAACGCACGATATCAATAAGCTCCTCATCAAGGCATGTATCGATTTGGTGAGTGTTGATAATATCGCGTGGCAAAATGTCGCGGCGAGGTTTCTTTTGGGGAATCTCTACAAAAAAGCGACAAAGAATCGTGCGGTTTCCCTCGCGGATATCTATTCGCCCGAAAGTTTCCTCGCGCTTTTTACTGATTATGTGGAGAGAGGGCTTTATTACAAGGATTTTTTCAAATTTTATACGAAAAAAGATATTCTTGAGGCGGGAAAGCTCCTTTCGCGTTCGCGGGATGAGGAATATGAATACACGACGATTCTTTCGCTTGCAAAACGATATCTTCTTAACCCGAACGGTGTTGTGAAGGAATTGCCACAAGAAATGTATCTTTCGATCGCGCTCTTTCTCGCGATTCCCGAAAAGAAGGAGACTCGGCTCGAGCTCGCGAAAAAAATCTACGAGCAGTGCTCGATGCAGATGATTTCTCTTCCGACGCCGACGCTCATCAATGCGCGTACCAATTATCACCAGCTTTCGAGTTGTTTCAAAATCAATGTGGATGATGATTTGCGCGGCATTTACCATGCGGTCGAAAATATGGCGCAGATTTCGAAATTTGGCGGAGGTGTCGGAGTGTATCTGGGGAATATTCGGAGTCGCGGGAGTGCCATTCGCGGAATTGAGGGTGTTTCAGGCGGGGTCAATCCCTGGGCGAAAATCGTAAATGATACCGCGGTTGCAGTCAATCAGCTGGGTTCGCGGCTTGGGGCGATTTCCATCACGCTCGACATTTGGCATCTCGATATCTACGATTTTCTTGATTTGCAAACGGAAACCGGTGATATTCGATCAAAAGCGTTCGATATTTTCCCTGCGGTTTCGGTTCCAGATCTCTTTATGCGTCGGCTTGAAACGGATGGTGAATGGACGCTCTTTGATCCGCATGAAGTGAAGGCGCTTTCCAAGGACGCGCTTCAGGATCGGTTTGGCAAAGATTTCGATGAGCTCTATACGCGTCTCGAGCGGGATGATCGTCTTAAGATGAAGAAAACCGTGAAAGCGAAAGAGCTCTTCAAGAAATTTTTGAAAGCGGTTGTTGAAACCGGAATGCCGTATGTTTTCTTTCGTGATACGGTCAATGACAAAAACCCGAATCGTCATGCGGGAAATATCTATTCGACGCAACTCTGCACCGAAATTTGCCAGAATACCTCGGCATCGACGTTCTCGAGTGAAACGATTGAAGATGGAAAAATTGTCATTCGGTATGAGCCGGGCGATCTCGTTGTGTGCAATCTTGCGTCAATAAATGTGGCAAAGGTACATACGCCGGAGGATATTGAGCGCGTTTTCCCGGTTGTGATGCGCATTCTCGACAATGTGGTGACGCTCAACTACTACCCTATCAAGGAGGCGGAACGGACGGCTCTGCGGTATCGGAGTGTCGGGTTGGGCTATCTCGGACTTGCGGAATATTTGGCGACACGGAAGCTTTCCTATGACAGCAAAGAGGCGCGAGATGTTGTGGAAGCGCTTTTTGAGCGCTACGCCTTTCATACCTATCGAGCATCGATCGATCTTGCAAAGGAACGCGGATCTTACCCTCTCTACAAGGGGAGTGACTATGAAAAAGGAGTGCTTCTGGGAAAGAAAAAGGAATGGTTTATGAAGCATACCAAGTACGGAAAAGAATGGGAGACGCTCTTTGTTGATATGAAAAAACACGGTGTTCGCTTTGCGTATCATACGGCGCCCGCGCCCAACACTTCGACGGCGGGAGTTGTCGGGACGACGGCGGCGCTCCTCCCGATCTATAAGCGGTATTTTGTCGAAACAAATCTTTCCGCACCAACCATTCGTGTTGCGCCCAAGCTCTCAAAGGAAAACTTCTGGTATTACAAAGAGTATATCCATATGGATATGAATGATGTGATCGATATGATGTCGGTCATCTATCCATGGGTGGACCAGTCGATCAGCTTCGAATGGATGATTGATCCCGCTCGTGTTTCCCCGGCAGATCTCTATGGCTACTACCTCAAATCATGGAAGGGCGGTATCAAAACAGTGTATTATGTTCGTAGCCTTTCGGGCGAAGTGAAGGATGACTGTGTTTCTTGCAGCGGGTAGAATGGAGAATGTGGAATGGAGAATGGAGGAAATTCAAGAAATTTTCATGTATGGGAGAAAACACTGGAAAGATACGTTCTTTTACGGATTTAATTGTCTGGAGAGAGGGACATACGCTGGTTCTTGAGGTATATCGGGCTACGGAGAGCTTTCCACGCGCGGAGATTTTCGGTCTTGTGAATCAACTGCGACGTTGTGCTGTTTCGATTACGTCAAATATTGCGGAAGGTTTCGGAAGAAAATCGTACAAAGAAAAAGTTCAATTCTATTCTATTTCAAAGGGATCGGTTCTTGAACTTCAAAATCAACTGCTTATTTCTCGCGATATTGGGTTTCTTCAGAAGAATATTTTTGATATGATTTCCGAGCAGTCAATTACCGTGAGCAAATTGCTGACTGGTATCATTCGAAAATCAAAGGATTTTTCATGACTCTCGTATCATTCCCCATTCTCCATTCAACATTCTTCGTTCCTCTATGGACATTCAAAAATCGCCGATTTTCAACCCGAAGGGGAATGATGAGGTATCGGCGCGGACGATTATTAAGGGCAATACGACGGGACTTTTCAATTTAAATGCCGTGAAGTATCCGTGGGCGAAACTCCTTTACCAAGTGATGGTGGGAAATTTTTGGTTGCCGGAAAAGGTGTCGGGACTCAAAGATGACGCTCGGATGTTTGCTTCTGATCTCTCGAGTGAGGAGCGGCGCGCCTACAAGGGCATTCTTTCATTCCTTACCTTTCTCGACTCTATCCAAACGGTAAATTTGCCTCACTTTGCGGACTATGTGACGAGTCCCGAGGTAAAGCTTATTCTTTCCATTCAGGCATATCAGGAAGCGATTCATTCGCAGTCCTACGCGACAATTCTTGAGTCGGTGGTGGAAAGTCGCGATCGGGATGAGATTTACTATTTCTGGCGGACAGACGAGACGCTCCTCGCGCGGAATACGTATATCGGGCAAATATACCAAGACTTTCTCGATGACCCATCTGATGCGAACTTTTTCCGCGGAATTGTGGCGAATTTTCTCTTGGAGTCGCTCTACTTCTACAATGGCTTTGCTTTTTTCGATACGCTCGTCGATCATATGAAGATGCTTGCGACCGGTCGAATGATCGCCTACATTCGCCGCGACGAGCTGACACATGTGACGATATTTTCCAATATCATTCGTGAAATCAAGAAGGAGTTTCCGAAACTCTACGACGAAAAGCTCATTCGCGAGATGACGACGATTGCGGTAGAACAGGAAATCACGTGGGGGAAGCATATTTTGGGTGATCGTATCCCCGGGATCAATGGCACGCAAACTGAAGAGTATACGCGCTGGCTCGCAAATAGTCGTCTTGCTCTTCTTGGGATTGCGCCGCTCTATCCCGAGGCGGTTTCGAATCCCTATAAGCATCTCGATCGCCTCCAAAATGTGAACAATGACAAGGGCAACTTCTTTGAAACGACAGTTGTCAACTACACCCAATCGAGTAGTTTGAACGGAAGTTGGGATTTTTAGCTTGCGAGTCTCGCGGGATCGCCGCGATACGGACTGCCCCCCTTGCTTCCGTAAGGATACCTTGCAACTTTTGGTGCCGATGGAGGGAGTTGAACCCACACGCCCGAAGGCACATGGTCCTAAACCATGCGTGTCTGCCAGTTTCACCACATCGGCATATTTTGATAAAGGACGAATCTCCATTTGAATCGGGAGATCGAGGAGCTACACCGGGCTAAAACCGGAATCGTCGGAAGCAGGTGTGAGAAAAGACTTGATGCGGTCGGCTTCTTGTTTGAGAGCGCCGGACTCTTCGTATTCGCCGTGATGGCGAGTATCGTCGCCGTAAGTTTCTTTTTTTTGGTCGAGGTGGAAACTTACGTCGAGATCTTCGCCGCGGAGCTTCACATACATATGGAAACGCGGATAGCCCGCCGCCGCAAGCGGGCGGATAAAGCTCATTTCGTGGCCATCCTTGCGCTGGAAAACATATCCCGCGCGCCGGAGGAGATTGACGGGATTGTCGGAAATGTCGTTGATGATGAATTTCATTCTGTCGGGGCACTGGGAATTGAACCCAGTCTACACCCACCCGAAGGGTGCGTACTACCGGTATACGATGCCCCGTTCCAGCTATCAGCTTACTCCACCCAGTGTTTGCGCTTTACTGTGCGGTCGTCTGTTTCGCGCTTTTCTTCTATTGTTTTCTTGGCGAGTTCGCGGAGATGGTTCAGATCTTCTTTTTCGAGTATGGAGGCGCGCTCAAGAAGTGACTCTTTTGTATTCTTTGCCGGATCCTCGATTACTTCGGCGAGGAGGCAGTCGAGAATGGCGCCGATCTTTGGTCCTGGCGGTATCGCGAGCGTCTGCATTAGCTCATTTCCGTGTATCGCGAGCATTTTAACGGAGATGGGATCGTGCGAGACCGTGTCGATCATATACTCCAGATGCCGGAGTTTGTAGGGCTTTGCTTTGGGAGTGCCGGATCCCAGGCGGTCGCCGATCCGAATATCCATTAAGTCCCGCATATTTTCGAGCCCGACTCTCTGGATGAGTCGGCGGACGGACGCGGCAGTCACTTCTCCTACATTATAGTAAAAGAGATGATTGTCAACGAGGAGCGTTGCCGTTTCGACTATTTTTGTCGGGAACCGGAGGCGTTCGAGGATTTTTCGTGTCATTCGAGCGCCGACATGATCGTGATTATAGAAAGTGGATTGGTAACCGTTTCCTCGCTTGGTTCGGGGCTTTCCGACATCGTGAAGGAGTGCCGCGAGGCGTACCTCGAGTTTTTTTGACGGGCAGGTTTTGAGAGCGCGGAGATTGTGTTCGTAGACGGTGTAGATGTGGTGGAGATTTTGTCCGACGCCGACACCTTCCTCGAGTTCCGGGAGGATGTAGGCAAGGAGACGCGTCTTTCGGAGCATATCAATGCCTTCGACAGGACTCTTTGAGAGGATGATTTTGCCGAGCTCGCTCGAAATTCGCTCCATGGAGATGTTTCGGATATTTTCGGCATGTGCCTGAATCGCAACAAAAGTCTCCGGATCTATGGTCCAGTCGGCTTCACTTTGATGTGCATGGAGGGCATTGCTTGTCCCGTCTTCTCGCATAAATGGCTCTTTGGAAAGGAGTGTCGGCGTGCGGAGTTCGGCATAGAAACGGACGGCGCGAAGCATGCGGAGGGCATCTTCACCGAATCGATCATCGGGATCACCGACTGCGCGGATGGTTTTGTTGGCGATATCCTGTTGTCCACCAAAGGGATCGATGAGTTGGTTGTTTGCCGAAAGTGCGATCGCGTTTATGGTGAAGTCGCGGCGGGCGAGGTCTTCTTCGATGTTTTGTACAAAGGAAACCCGTGATGGATGGCGATTGTCGTCGTATCCCGATTCGGCGCGATAGGTGGTGACTTCAATGATGTCGTGCGAGTCTTTTTTGGTATCAGTGCTTTTTGAGGGGGATCCCGTGTCTTGCTCACCCGCTTCCGCGGGTTCGCTCGTACGGGATTCCGCGCTGAAGCGTGGAACTTTCACTCCCACGGTACCGAAGACGTTTTCGTAGAAGCTTTCGGGAAATATCTTCTGGATTTCCTCGGGGCGGGCATTGGTGGTGATGTCCCAGTCCCTGGGTGCTCTTCCGAGAATGAGGTCGCGGACGCACCCGCCAACGATGAATGCCTCAAAACCCGCCTTTTCCAAGGCGGAAAGGGTTTCAATGACGGGAGCGGGAATGTTCTGTAACTCTTCATTCATAGGATACGGCTATTATACCAACAAAACTCCGAAATGTGTCGGAGTTTTGTGTTTTTTTTCTCTGGAAACTATTCTTTTGCGCGATGGAGATTACAAAGTTCGACGTTTTTCTTCGATGGTGAAGGAGAGGAGTGTGTCGCCGGCTTTAATCTTGATGGGGGTTTCGATGGTGAGACCGCATTCATTGCCGCTTCCTACTTCGTCGGTCGGCTTTTTGTTCTGTTGGAGCATTGCGAGGCGTCCCGTGCCGATGATTTCCTCGTCGCGTTTGATTTCAATCTGTGATCCTTTGGCTATTTTCCCGTTATTTACGCGTCCGCCGACGATCATATCGTGTTTTCCGGTTTTGAAAACGGCGAGGACGGAGAGGGCGCCCAAGTCGGTGCGGATCACTTCTGGCGGAAGGAGGGCGGAGAGCCGTTCTTTGACGTATTCGATGAGCTTATAGATGATATTGAAGCTCTGTATATCTACCTTTGCCGCTTCCGCCATACGACTCGCGACAGGGGTGGGGTGCACATTGAAGCCTACAATGATAGCGCCGGCGCTTTCCGCCATTTTGACGTCGGATTCGGTGATGGCGCCTACCCCCTGAGAGACGATGTCGAGTGCGATTTCATCGGAGTGTATGGTGCCAAAGATTTGATCGAGCGCCTCGAGAGAGCCATGAACATCCGCCTTGACCACGAGCGGGAATTGTCTTATGCCATCTTCCTGGATGGTTTGAAGCCCTTTTTTTCCGGAAGCGCCGATCATTCGCTCTCGAGACTTGAGTCGGGCGGCGATTTTCCCGCTCACCACCTGTACAACGTCATTGGTATTGGGCGCTGAGTTGAGTCCGTATATCTGGGCGGGAGTCGATGGTGAGGCGGTGACGATGCTTTTTCCGGCGAAATCTTCGAGTCGACGGATGCGACCGTGACAAGCGCCGACAGTGATGTCGTGTCCGACCTTGAGGGTACCGGTTTTGACAAGCGCAACGGCGACAGGTCCCTTTTGCGGGTGGAGATGGGATTCGAGGACGATAGCGAGTCCGTCGCGCTTTGCATCGCTCCGGAAATCGCCGATTTCTGCGACGAGGAGGATGTTTTCGAGAAGCTTATCGATATTTTTCCCTTGTTTGGCGCTTATCTCAACCGTTGGAACGTTTCCGCCCCATTCTTCAATCAAGATACCGTGATCGGCGAGTTCTTGTTTGACGCGCGGAATATTTGCTTCGGGTTTGTCGACTTTGTTGATGGCGACGATTGTGGGCAGTCCGTGTTCTTTGAGATAGGAGATGACTTCTTTGGTCTGAGGGCGAACACCGTCGTCCGCGGCGATGACGAGAATAGCGATATCGGCGAGAGCGACGCCGCGCTCGCGCATAGAGGAGAAAGCTTCGTGTCCGGGTGTATCGATAAAGGTGATAAGTTTGCCGCGCTTTTTGACTTGGTAGGCGCTCATCGCCTGAGTGATACCTCCCGCTTCTTTTCCGGCAACATTGGTTTTTCGGATCGTGTCGAGGAGCGTGGTTTTCCCGTGATCGACATGCCCTAAGATAGTAACTACCGCCGGACGTTCGTCGAGAGTTTTTCCGGATGTTTTTTCCTGAGCGCACACTTCGAGGAGGCGCTCGAGGGTAAAGGATCCACTCTCATCGGTTTCAAGGTCTTCTTCAGTTTCGAAGCCAAGATCTTGGGCGATGATGCTTGCGGTCTCAAAGTCTATTTCCTCGTTGATAGTGGCGAGGATTTTGTTTTTCATGAGTTCCATAATGACCGCGGAAACCGGCATACCAAAAATCTCCGCGAGGCGTTTCACGCTTACCGAAGAAGGAATTTTGACAATTTTTCGCTCCGCGCTGATTTGTGGGGATTCGTTCATAAGGTGAGGAAAAGCTTTTCTCCGCCGATTGGCGGGAAAAGTACCCGTTTCAAATATGTATCAATAAACGTACTACAAGAAGGCGAAAGAAAACGTTGATCTGTCGGGTGGATTTTGTCTACGCTTTTGGGGTATTGGTAGTGGAGTTCGTCGTTTTTGTCTGGGGTTCTCGGGGGGTTTGAGCGATATCGATAGCTCGCTTTTCCTCCGCAGTCAACGGAAAATCCTGTGGCTGTCCGTGGACGACGGGTTTGGCGTAGACGCGTGCCGATTCTCGAGAAAGAAGGGAGGAGATAACGATGCCGGTGCTTTTGCCGTCAAGGAGGGCAATACTCCAACTCTGATTGCTTCCCGTGTCTTGAAACGGATTGAATCGTACGATACCGACTTTGTGAATGCCGATCGTCGCGAGGGCGCGAATATTTTCGGAAATCTCAAAAAGTTCTTGAATCTCGGTATCAATGGTGCCGATTTCTTGATCGTGACGGAGAATAACCGCCTCGAGATCCGCGCCGCTTTTTCCCTTGAGGAACATTTTCTGCCGCTCCTCGAGCTCTCGTGTCTTTCGGAACAGTCTCCAAATGAGGAATGTTCCTGTTGTAAAAAGAAAAAAGAGTGCCACCGTTCCTCCGAGAAAGAGGAATGGTGTCGGCGAAAGACCTATGTTCTGCATAGAGGAGCGGGTATTCTTTCCGCTTCCCTACTCTAAACTCTTTTTGCGGCTCTGTAAAGCTCCAAAATTGTTTTTTGCCTTCTTTTGCGGTGTGTATTGGACGAAGTTCGAATATATTTCGGACAAAATCCGCAGGATTTTGACGACTAATCGCACGCGCGGAGCGCGTAGTGGCTCTAAACCTCTCCGTACGCTCCGATTGCGTGGTGAAGCGAACCAATGCGCCTCGGACACGCTCGC
>Ga0268298_10005664_pt1 | contig 11619 bp, 9 predicted proteins | sample WWTPWeurt_MetaG_FD_194462 | JGI IMG/M metagenome (GOLD analysis project Ga0268298, IMG submission 194462) | Activated sludge microbial communities from WWTP in Nijmegen, Gelderland, Netherland - WWTP Weurt | ecosystem: Engineered > WWTP > Aerobic digester > Activated sludge | place: Netherlands...
GACCCTGACGAGAAATCTGGACGAGACGTCCGGGCGAGGCATTCTGGCACTGGTTGTCCCGCGGTCGACTGCACGTGCCGACCGTCCGCGTGACCATCATGTCGAACATTGCATCCCACCTTGCGGGCCACCCACCGGTCCGCTGAGAAGCGACGACACCACTACAGTCGGCTCATGAACGTGCCCTACCAACCCACCCGCCCCTGTCAGTCGCGGCGCCTTCCCGTCAGAGGGCTCGAGTACCACCTGCATGTCTGGGGCGACCCCATGGCCTCCGACTCACCCGTGCTGCTCATGCTGCACGGGTTCATGGATCTCGGCGCCTCGTTCCAGTTCATGGTCGACGCGATGCGCGAAGGTCGCGGCATCGTGGCCCCGGATTGGCGCGGATTCGGACGTACCGCACCGGCCCCCGCCGTCGATGCCTACTGGTTTGCCGATTACCTGGGTGACCTGGATGCCCTGGGAGATGCGCTGTCGCCCGATCGCCCCTTCGATCTCCTGGGCCACAGCATGGGTGGCAACGTGGCAATGACCTACGCCGGCATTCGGCCGTCACGCGTCAGGCGACTGATCAACCTGGAGGGATTCGGGCTGCCCGACGCGCCCGCCTCCGAGGCCCCTTCGCGGCTGGCCCTGTGGCTCGACCAACTGAAGCAACCGCTGTCGATGAAGGCCCACGCCAGCCGCGAGGCATTGGCCGCGCGTCTGCAGCATGGAAATCCGCGGCTGGGTGCCGACCAGGCCGCATGGCTGGCCGGACAATGGGCCGAGCCGGATGACCTGGGACGTTGGCACTTGCGTGCCGATGCGTCCCATCGTCGCGTCAACCCGGTGCTCTACCGGGCGGAGGAAGCCTTGGCGACCTGGAAGGCCATCCAGGCCCCGGTGCTGTGGGTCGAGGGCGCCCTGTCCACGCCCGAAGCACATTGGGCCGGCCGCTACTCCCGCGCCGAGTTCCATCGGCGCCTCTCGGTGGTCCCTGACGTTCGGCGCGAGATCCTGGCCGAAGCGGCCCACATGGTGCACCACGACCAGCCCGGCACGCTGGCCCGCCTGGTGGACGGATTCCTCGACGCGACATGAGTCGAAGCCCCCCGGTCGCGGGATCGGGCCGCCGCGCGTGTGCACCGATGCACGTCAACCGCCTCCGCGGGCGGCCTTCGCGTTGTTGTCCCGCCCAGCGGCAGCGAGAATTCCCCGGATGACGACGACTCGCCACGTCTGCCCTGAAGCACCGGAGCCTTGCCGCGCCACGCGGGAAGGCGCGCCGCGCCAGGGTCCACGCGAATGAGCCATCGGCCAACCCCCTGGACGGCGGGGCCGTCCCCTGACCGCCGCAGCGTCCGCGCGGGCCTGCTGTTTGTCGCGATCTACCTTGCCACAGACTGGTCGGGACACATTCGCCAGGTGGCCGGGCTGGACGTGACGGCATGGAACCCTGCGCCTGCACTCGCGGTCATGTTGTTGATGCTCAACAGCCGCTGGGTGGGTGTGGTGGCGCTGGCCATCTGCATGGCAGAGCTGTTGTTCAGCGAGGCTCCCACCACCGTGCCGATGGCGTTGGCCACCTCGGTGGGCCTGGCCAGCAGCCACTGGCTGCTGGCACGGGCGCTGACATCCCGGATCGACCTGCAACTGGCCTTCGCGATGCGGTCCGATGTGATCTGGATGCTGGCGATGGTGGTCGTCTCGGCACTGCTCAATGCGCTGATCTACGTGAGCGTGCACCTGCTCGCCGGCAACGGGTCGTTCGACATGATCCCTACCGCAGTGCTGCGCTACTGGATCGGGGATGCCGTCGGCCTGCTGGTGACGCTGCCCCTGGTGCTGGCACTGAACGACTCGGTCAGGCGCAGTGATCTCAAGGCCACGCTCGAACACTGGCAATGGTGGGTGATCGCGGCCGTCATCGCCGTGCTGCTGTGGGCGATCATTGCCGGGTTCGGCGGGCAGGATCGCTTCCGCTACTTCTACCTGTTGTTCATGCCCGTCATCTGGGCCTCCACCCAGTTCGCCCTGTCCGGCGCGCTGCTGTCGGTCGCACTCACCCAGGTCGGCCTGCTTGCAGCCTTGCTGTCGGTGCCGAGCACGGATACGGTGGTGTTCGAGTCACAGGAGCGCATGGCCGCGATCGCCATCACCGGCCTGCTGCTCGGGGTGGTGGTGGACGAACTGCATCGGGCGTCACTGAAACTGCGCGGCAGCCTGCGCCTGGCCGCTGCCGGACAGATGGCTGCATCGCTTGCACACGAGTTGAGCCAGCCGCTGACGGCATTGAGCAGCTATGCCCAGGCCTGCCGCGTGCTGGTGTCGCAACTCGACGACGCAGCCCGTGCGCCGAAGCTGGCCGAGGTGATCGAACGCATGGTGCAGGACGCGCATCGCGCCAGCCAGGTGGTCAAGCGCCTGCGAGACTTCTTTCGGCACGGCACCACGCAGTTGCAGGCCACGCGCCCGTCGCCCGTGCTGAACGAGGCGATCGACATGCACCAGCGTCGCGCCTCCGCGGCCGGCGTGCGCCTGGAGCGATCCGTACCCGACGACCTGGGGCCCGTGTGGATGGATGCTGTGCAGGTGGCCGTCGTGCTGCGCAACCTGATCGCCAATGCCCTGGATGCGGCGGTCCCGATGGGTGCAAACGGCCGAGTGGTCGTCCGTGCCCGCCCGACCGAATCGGGCCTGATCATCGAGGTGCACGACAACGGCCCGGGCATCCCGGCGGATCAGCTCCAGGCGTTGTTTGAGTCCGGCTACTCCGACAAGCCCGGCGGCATGGGCGTGGGCCTCGGCATCTGTCGGGCCATCGTCGAAGCGCATGGGGGCAGACTGATGGCCGCGCCGGGCCCGGGTGGCCGGTTCTGGTTCAATCTGCCTGCCGAAGAGCCAACACCCGCCACGTTGCCATCGTCGTCCCATGCACCGTAACACCGTCTTCGTCGTCGACGACGAGCATTCCGTGCGCGATGCGCTCTCGTTGTTGCTGAGCCTTCGCGGATATGCAACCGCCACGTTTGCAAGCGCTGAGGACTTCATCGGGGCGCTCCAGCCCGAATGGCACGGCTGCATCGTCGCCGACATCCGGATGTCCGGCATGTCCGGGCTCGAGATGCAGCAGCGCCTTCGCGACAGCCAGTGCCGACTGCCGATCATCTTCATCACCGCCCACGGCGATGTGGCAGCGGCTCGGCAGGCGTTTCTGGCGGAGGCCGTCGACTTCATCGAGAAGCCGTTCGATGGTGAGGTGCTGCTGTCCGCCATCGACAAGGCCATGTCGTCTTCACCGCCCCCGGCGCAGTCGAGCGATCCATCGCCATCGGGGGCATCGACCCGCCAGCTGTCCCCCCGCGAACACGAGGTCATGGGCCTCATGATGAAGGGGATGCACAACCGGGGCATCGCAGAAGCCCTGCAGATCAGTCCTCGTACCGTGGAAGTACACAAGGCGCGCGTCCTCGAGAAACACGGCGTACGCTCTGTCCTGGACCTGGTCAGACTGCTGGAGCAGGGGCCCGGCTAACCCCCCGAGATGGGTGGGCGACGGCCGTGGCCTCAGGGCCCGTACGGGCCTCCCCGTACGCCACCCCCCGAATTTGCGGCACCTCGGCCAGGGGCTATGCTTCTGCCGAACCGAACGCAAATTGCCCATGGTCTTACAAGTCGTTTCAAAGCTGCGTCTGCCGAGCCGTCCTGCTCATCGGCAAACCAGATCCTCCCGCTTGCCGAAGACGCCCTTCGGTGTCTCTGCCGAGGCCAGTCGCGCCGTCGGTCATCCCTCACGGATCCGGTCTTGAAGGTCTACCTCACCATCGACACCGAAGTCTGGTGCAATGGCTGGGAGGCCATTGATGACCAGTTCCCGCTGGCATTCCAGCGCTATGTCTACGGGCGATCCGCACACGGCGACTTTGCATTGCCCAAGACACTGGAGATCCTGAACCGATTCGGGCTGAAGGCGGTGTTCTTTGTCGAGGCCCTGTTTTCCGCCCGTTTCGGGTCTCACTACCTCCAGGAGATCGTCCAGTTGATTGATCGTGCCGGGCACGACATTCAACTGCATGTGCACCCCGAATGGTCGGACGAGATCCATCCGCCCCTGGTGAAGTCCACTGAAGAGAAGTTCCAGTCCCTGAGCCAGCTGTCCGAGTCCGATCAGTTCACGCTCATCTCGTGGGCCAAGAATGCACTCGAGCAGTCGCTTGGCCGCCCCGTCACCGCGTTTCGGGCGGGTAACTACGCCGCCAGCCGCAGTACCTTGCGGGCCTTGCGCAGAGCAGGGATACGCATCGACAGCAGCCTGAACGAGTGCATGGCCGGCAGCGGGACCGACGTTCCGGCTCTCGCCGACTATGTCACCGCCCGCGTGGTCGATGGCGTTTTGTGCTACCCCGTCTCGACCTTCAGGGATGGCCTGGGGATCAAGCGCCCACTGCATGTCAATGGCTGCAGCTTCGAAGAACTGCGCGACGCCCTCTTCACAGCGGCCCAGAGCGGATGGGAACACTTCGTGATCGTCTCGCACAACTTCGAGATGCTCCGCCGCGGCAGTCACGAGCCGGACCACATCGTGGTAGATCGCTTCACGCGGTTGTGCGAGCTGCTGGCCGACTATCCGGCCCTGTTCCAGGTATGCAGCTACAGCGACGCCGAACCGTCCACCAGCGCCCGTCCGGCCACGGCCAAGTTCCTGTCCACGGGACAGCGGCACCTGGAGCAGATCCGCAGGCTGGCCACGCTTTGACCTTGCACCTGGCGCACTACTCCCGCTCGCGTCGCCGGAACTCCCGGTCGAGCCGGTTCATGTACCGCGCATAGAGCCAGATGATCACGCAGTAGACGATCAGCGCGCCTTGCGAGGCGAACCAGAAGCTGAACGGCCAGCCGAAGAACTTCACCTGCAGGTCTTCGGCGAAGAACAGCACGCCAAAGCTGACCACAAGCCACACGCCGAGCAGGATCACCGTGACGTGCCGGTTGCGAGCCCAGTGCATGGCCCGTTCGCGATTCAAGTCCATGAGCGTGGTGGGATGGGTTGAAGGGTTGGGAGCCGGCGCCCCCTTGACGGGTCGGCCAGCGAATCGGCACACCTCGATTCGAGGGGGGTCTCATCGTAAGTCCTATACGGACAAACCCGGCGATCCAGATCCGGTGATCGCCGCCGTCGTGGCCTGCCGTTCCACTCTGAAACCACCTGCTTTTTGGCGCCGATTTCGACGACAGGAAGTCGTCAGCGTTCGGTCAGCTACCCCTCGCACATTGCCGCCCCTAGAGGCTGCCTGCAGAGCGGCCCGATCCGAAATTCACTAGGAGCACACACACATGGCATCGTCAGGAAGCGTTCGCGGGGCCCCGGCACCGTCCAACCGTCCCATCACGCCCGAAGAGCGAATGGTGATCTTCGCCTCGTCGCTGGGCACGGTCTTCGAGTGGTACGACTTCTACCTGTTCGGCGTGATGTCCGCGATCATCGCGGCCAACTTCTTCACCGCGCTCGATCCCGCCACGCGAGACATCTTCACCCTGCTGGCCTTTGCCGCAGGCTTCGCGGTGCGCCCGTTCGGCGCCATCGTGTTCGGCCGCCTGGGTGACCTGGTCGGTCGCAAGTACACATTCCTGGTGACGATCCTGATCATGGGCCTGTCCACCTTCCTGGTGGCCTTCCTGCCCAACTACGCGTCGTGGGGCATTGCGGCCCCGATCGTGCTGATCTCGCTTCGCCTGCTGCAGGGCCTGGCCCTGGGCGGCGAGTACGGCGGTGCCGCCACCTACGTGGCCGAGCACGCCCCGCACGACAAGCGCGGCGCGTACACGTCCTGGATCCAGACCACCGCCACCGTGGGCCTGATGCTGGCGCTGATGGTGATCCTGGGCACCCGGCTGTCGCTTGGTGAGAAGGAGTTCACCGCCTGGGGCTGGCGCATTCCGTATGCCGTGTCCGGCCTGCTGCTGATCATCTCGATCTGGATCCGGCTGAAGCTCAGCGAGTCGCCGGCGTTCTCGAAGATGAAGTCCGAGGGCAAGACCTCCAAGGCGCCGCTGACCGAGTCGTTCGGCCAATGGGGCAACCTGAAGATCGTGATCCTGGCCCTGATCGGCGGTACCGCCGGCCAGGCCGTGGTCTGGTACACGGGCCAGTTCTACGCGCTGTTCTTCCTGCAGTCGTTCCTGAAGGTTGACGGCCCCACGGCCAACATCCTGATCGCGGTCTCGCTGATCCTGGGTACGCCGTTCTTCATCTTCTTCGGCTCGCTGTCCGACAAGATCGGCCGCAAGCCCATCATCATGGCCGGCTGCCTGCTGGCGGTGTTGACCTACTTCCCGCTGTTCAACGCGCTGACCACCTACGCCAACCCCAAGCTGCAAGCCGCGATCCAGAAGTCGCCGGTGACGGTGGTGGCAGCCGCCGATGACTGCAGCCTGCTGCTGAACCTGACGGGCACGAAGGTCTTCACCAAGCCCTGCGACGTGACTCGCAACTACCTGGCCAACGCGGGTGTCAACTACGACAAGGTGGATGGCCCCGCCGGCTCCATCGCCACCGTCAAGGTGGGCGACAAGGCCGTGCCCGGCTACGACGCCAAGGCGCCGACTGCCAAGGAAGACAAGGCCCGCTTCGAGAAGGAAGTGCGTGCGGCCCTGAACGACGCCGGCTACCCGGCCAAGGCCGATCCGATCCCCTTCGGCTCGGGCAACTGGTGGATGCTGATCCTGATCCTGACCATCCTGGTGGTCTACGTCACGATGGTGTATGGCCCGATCGCGGCCATGCTGGTCGAGTTCTTCCCGACCCGCATCCGCTACACCTCGATGAGCCTGCCGTACCACATCGGCAACGGCTGGTTCGGCGGCTTCCTGCCGGCCATCTCGTTCTCGATCGTGGCGGCCCAGGGCAACATCTACAGCGGCCTGTGGTACCCGATCATCATCGCTGCCATCACCTTCGTCGTCGGCACCTTGTTCATCAAGGAGACCAAGGACGTCGACATCTACCAGCACGACTGATCGCGATCGACTGACCTGATCCAGTCACCGGGCCGCATGGCCCGGTGACGCATGGGCCGACAACGGCGGCCCATGCGTCGCCCCCCATCTCAACCACCTTCAATCAATGCCATGTGGAAGCTCCTCGTCGGGTTCGTGATCTTCGCCGCCGTCGCCCTGTTCATCCTCAACAAGTCGGGTGCTGACGTCGACATGGGCGGCGAGAAGCACAGCGTCGAAGCGCCGCATGCCGCCGAGCCGGCGAAGGCGGCAACGCCGACCGCCTCGGCCCCGGCTGCGGCGTCGGCCGCTGATGCCAGCGCCTCTGCCGCAGCGCCGGCTGCCTCTGCGGCATCTGGCGCAAAGTGACCTGATCCGCAGGTCAGCCCGCTGGCTGGCCCATGCGAGAATTCGCCGCTTTTCCGGACGGATTCCATGGACATCGAACGCATCAACGCGATTGGCACGCTGCTGGCCGATCTGAGCGCCCGCACCGAGCAGCTTCGGGGGTATCTTTGACTACGACCGCAAATCCCTGCGGTTGAATGAAGTCAACGCGGCGCTCGAGAACCCGAGCGTCTGGAACGAGCCCAAGCGGGCGCAGGAACTCGGGCGCGAGAAGAAGTCGCTCGAGACGGTGGTCGAGACCATCAACCACCTGCAGACCAACCTCTCGGACAACACTGAGCTGTACGACATGTCAAAGGCCGACGGCGACGTCGACGGCCTGGCCGCCATCGAGGCCGATGCCCACCAACTGCGCGACATCGTCGAGCAGCTCGAGTTCCGGCGCATGTTCAGCAACCCCGCCGATCCGGGCAACTGCTTCGTCGACATCCAGGCCGGTGCCGGCGGCACCGAAGCCTGCGACTGGGCCCAGATGCTGCTGCGCCAGTATCTGAAGTACTGCGAGCGCAAGGGCTTCAAGGCCGAGGTGCTCGAAGAGACCGAGGGCGATGTGGCCGGCATCCGCTCGGCCACGCTCAAGGTCGAGGGCGACTACGCCTTCGGCCACCTGCGCACCGAGACCGGTGTGCATCGCCTGGTGCGCAAGAGCCCGTTCGATTCATCCGGCGGCCGGCACACCTCGTTTGCATCGTTGTTCGTCTATCCCGAGGTCGATGACTCGATCGAGATCGACATCAACCCTGCCGATGTGCGCACCGACACCTTCCGCGCCTCGGGCGCCGGCGGGCAGCACATCAACAAGACCGACTCGGCGGTGCGGCTCACGCACATCCCCACCGGCATCGTCGTGCAGTGCCAGAACGACCGTTCGCAGCACCGCAACCGGGACGAGGCCTGGCAGATGCTGCGCTCGCGCCTGTACGAGTACGAGATGCGCAAGCAGCTGGCCGAGCAGCAGAAGCTCGAGGACAGCAAGACCGACGTGGGCTGGGGCCATCAGATCCGCAGCTACGTGCTCGACCAGAGCCGCATCAAGGACTTGCGCACCAGCGTCGAGATCAGCAACACCCAGAAGGTGCTGGACGGCGACCTCGATCCGTTCATCGAGGCCAGCCTGAAGCAAGGCCTGTGAAGAAGGCCCTGCCGCGACCGGCCTCGGCACTGTGCCCGGCCGTGCCCGCATCCCCGAGACCGATCGGCGCCCTGCTCCGCCAGCCGCCACTGCGCAGTGCCCGAGTCGGCACCGGCGCCGCCTGATCCCCCAAGGAGACCCGCCCCATGCGTGAAGGCCCCGCCACCCTGATCCAGCGTGAAGACTACCGGGCCCCGGCCTTCTGGATCCGCAGTGCCGAACTCACCTTCGACCTCGATCCGGCCAAGACCCTCGTGGCCAGTCGGCTGACCTTTGTGCGCAATCCCGCCTACGAGGAGCGCCTGCCGCTGGTGCTCCACGGTGAAGGCCTGACACTGTTGCGCGTGCTGGCCGACGGCGAAAGCGTGTCGTTCCGCCACGAGGAGAACCGGTTGGTCATCGACAACCCACCGGACCGCGACAGCTTCGTGCTCGAGATCCGCAACACCTGCGCGCCCGAGAAGAACACCGAGTTGTCCGGCCTGTACACCAGCGGCGGCGGGTTCTTCACCCAATGCGAGGCGGAAGGGTTCCGCCGCATCACCTACTTCCTGGATCGTCCGGACGTGATGGCCGTGTTCACCGTCACGCTGCGTGCCGACAAGGCCCGGTACCCGGTGCTGCTGTGCAACGGCAACCTGGTCGAGTCGGCCGATCTCGACAACGGCCGCCACCTGGCCCGCTGGCACGACCCGTACCCCAAGCCCAGCTACCTGTTCGCGCTGGTGGCTGCCGATCTGGTGTGCCGCGAGCAGCGCATCGTCGCCCGCTCCGGCAAGGAGCATCTGCTGCAGGTCTACGTGAGGCGCGGTGACCTCGGCAAGACCGAGCACGCGATGGCCTCGCTGATCGCCTCGGTGGCCTGGGATGAAGCCCGCTTCGGCCTGTCGCTCGATCTCGAGCGGTTCATGATCGTCGCGGTCGAGGACTTCAACATGGGGGCCATGGAGAACAAGGGCCTCAACATCTTCAACACCAAGTACGTGCTGGCCAGCCCGGCCACGGCCACCGACGACGACTTTGCCGGCATCGAGAGCGTGGTCGGCCACGAGTACTTCCACAACTGGACAGGCAACCGGATCACCTGCCGCGACTGGTTCCAGCTGTCGCTCAAGGAAGGCCTGACGGTCTACCGCGACCAGGAGTTCTCGGCCGACATGGTCGGCAGTGCGTCGGCGCGCGCGGTGAGGCGCATCGACGACGTCTGCAACTTGCGGGCGGTGCAGTTTCCGGAGGATGCAGGCCCGATGGCCCATCCGGTGCGACCTGACAGCTATGTGGCCATCGACAACTTCTACACCGCCACCGTCTACGAGAAGGGCGCGGAGGTGGTGCGGATGATGGCCACGCTGGTCGGCCGCGAGGGCTTCCGCCAGGGCATGGCCCTGTACTTCCAGCGCCACGACGGCCAGGCCGTGACCTGCGACGATTTCGCGCAGGCCATTGCCGATGCCAACCCCGGCAGCGACCTCGCCCGCCATCTGCCCGAATTCAAGCGTTGGTACGCGCAGCGTGGCACACCGACGCTCGGCGCGCGTGGGCACTACGACGCCGAGCAGCATCGCTACACGCTCACACTGTCACAGTCGCAGGCCGAATTGCCCGGTGCCGCATACCAGCTTGCGTTCGTGATGCCCGTGCGCATCGGACTGGTGGCTTCGGACGGCTCGGCCTTGCCGTTGCAGCTCGAATCGGAAGTCGAGCCGGCCGGCACCGACCGCGTCCTCGTGCTGCACGAGACGGAGCAGCAATTCGTTTTCGTCAACGTTTCGCAGGCCCCGGTCCCCTCGTTGCAGCGCGGCTTCTCGTGCCCGGCGTTCCTTGACGACGGGCTCGGCGACGATGGCCTGATCACCCTGCTGCGCCACGACGCCGATCCGTTCAGCCGCTGGAATGCCGGCCAGCGCCTGGCCCTGCGCCGCATGAAGGACGCGTTGCAGGCGGACGCACTCCCGGTCCTGGACGATGCGTTCATCGACGCCATGCGCAGCGTGTTGCGCCATCCTGAGCTGGATCCGGCCTTCAAGGCGCAGGTGCTCACGCTGCCCAGCGAGTCGTACCTGGCCGAGCGCAGCAAGGTGGTCGATCCGCAGCGCATCCACCTCATTCGCGAGACCCTGCGCCGACAACTGGCCGACCAACTGCACAGCGACTGGGTCTGGGCCTTCGAGGCCCACCAGGTGCGCGAAGGCTATCGGCCCACGCCAGCCCAGGCCGGGCACAGGGCGCTGGCCAATCTGGCCCTGGGGATGCTGGTCCTGCACGCGGTGCAGGTCGGCGATCCGGTGTGGCAGGGCAAGGCCTACCAGCGCAGCAAGGATGCCGGCAACATGACCGAGCGCTATGGCGCGCTGCGTGCCCTGGTCATGGCCAATGCACCGCTGGCCGACCAGGCCCTGGCGCATTTCCATGCAGCCTTCGCCGACGAGGCGCTGGTGGTCGACAAGTGGTTCGCCCTGCAGGCCGAGGCCAGCGAACCGCTGGGCGACGCCAGTGGACAGGTCTTCCAGCGCGTCAAGGCGCTGATGCAGCACCCCGACTTCTCGCTGAAGAACCCCAATCGTGCGCGCAGCCTGCTCGTCAGCCTGTGCATGCGCAACCCGGCCGCGTTCCATCGCACCGATGCTGCCGGCTATGTGTTCTGGGCCGAGCGCGTGATCGAGCTCGATGCCCTCAATCCGCAACTGGGCGCACGCCTTGCGCGGGCGCTCGACCGCTGGAGCCACCTGGCCGAGCCCTGGCGCAGCGCCGCCCGCGAAGCCATCGCCCGGGTCGCGGCCAAAGCCGACCTGAGCGACGATGTGCGCGAGATCGTCACCAAAGCCCTCGAGTCCTGAGCCACCATGAAGCGCGTCAGCCTGACCCAATACCTCGTCGAACAGCAGCGTGAACGCAGCCACATCGCCCCGCCGTTGCGGCTGCTGATCGAGATCGTCGCCCGAGCCTGCAAGCACATCGCCATCTCGGTGAACAAGGGCGCGCTGGGCGAGGTGCTCGGCTCCGCCGACACCGAGAACGTCCAGGGCGAAGTGCAGAAGAAGCTGGACGTGATCGCCAACGAGGTGCTGATCGAGGCCAACGAATGGGGTGGCCACCTC
>Ga0268298_10005665_pt1 | contig 11617 bp, 11 predicted proteins | sample WWTPWeurt_MetaG_FD_194462 | JGI IMG/M metagenome (GOLD analysis project Ga0268298, IMG submission 194462) | Activated sludge microbial communities from WWTP in Nijmegen, Gelderland, Netherland - WWTP Weurt | ecosystem: Engineered > WWTP > Aerobic digester > Activated sludge | place...
TGGAGGGCTTTGGACACGGAGGCGAGTGGATCGACGGCGGGATAGATGCCGAGCTCAGCGATGGAGCGCTCGAGCACGATGGTGGAGTCGAGGTGCGCGAAGGTGTTGGCCGGCGCGGGGTCGGTCAAATCGTCGGCGGGCACGTAAACAGCCTGCACGGAGGTGATGGAGCCTTTCTTGGTCGAGGTGATGCGCTCCTGGAGGATGCCCATCTCGTTCGAGAGCGTCGGCTGGTAACCCACCGCGGAGGGCGAGCGGCCGAGGAGGGCGGACACCTCGGAACCGGCCTGCGAGAAGCGGAAGATGTTGTCCACGAAGAGGAGCACGTCCTGGTTCTTCTCGTCGCGGAAATACTCGGTCATGGCGAGGGCCGAGAGGGCGACGCGCATGCGGGCGCCCGGGGGCTCGTTCATCTGGCCGTAGACGAGCGCGACCTTGGACTTGGAGAGGTCCTTCTGATTGATGACGCCGGCCTCGGACATCTCGTGGTAGAGGTCGTTGCCCTCACGGGAGCGCTCGCCGACGCCCGCGAACACGGAGTAGCCGCCGTGCGCCTTGGCGATGTTGTTGATGAGCTCGAGAATGACGACGGTCTTGCCGACACCGGCGCCGCCGAAGGCGCCGGCCTTGCCGCCCTTGATGAAGGGGCAGATGAGGTCGATGACCTTGATGCCGGTCTCGAGGATCTCGGCCTTGGTGTTCTGGTCGGCCAGGGCCGGGGGCGAGCGGTGAATCGGGTATTTCTTGGTGAAGGCGACCGGGCCCTTGCCGTCCACGGGGGTGCCGGTGACGTCGAAGATGCGGCCGAGCACGCCTTCGCCGACGGGCACCGAGATGGGGGCGCCGGTGTCGGTCACGGCCATGCCGCGCACGAGGCCCTCGGAGGAGGACATCGCGATGGTGCGGGCGACGCCGTCGCCGAGGTGCTGTTGCACCTCCAGCGTGAGGCTCTCCTTCTTGCCGGAGACGGTGAAGTCAACGGTCAGCGCCTGATAGATGGGCGGGATGGAGTTCTCGGCGAACTGCACGTCGACGACGGCACCGATGACTTGGACGATTTTGCCAGTGTTGCTCATGACTTAAACGGGTCGGGGGTGATTAAAAGGGATCAGGTGGAGCTGAAGGACGCGGCGGCGATCTCGAGGATTTCCTGGGTGATGCCGGCCTGGCGGGCCTTGTTGTATTCGAGGGAGAGGTCGCCGATCAGCTTCGTGGCGTTGTCCTTCGCGGTCTTCATCGCGACCATGCGCGAGGAGTGCTCGGAGGCCTTGGCGTCGAGCACGTGCTGGTAGATCTCGCGGTTGACGTAGAGGGGCAGCAGGGACTCGAGGACGGAAGCGGCGTCCGGCTCGAAGAGGATCTCGCGGTCGTCGGCCTTCACGGTCTCACCGGCGTCGGCGCGGAGGTCGGCGATGACCTCCTGCAGGCTGTGCAGGGGCAGCAGCGGCAGGTTGGTGGCGGTCTGGACGAGCGTGTTCCGGAAATGCGGGTAGATGATCTCGACGGTGTCCACGGCGCCCTCGAGATACTGCTTCACCATGAACTCGGCGACGACCTTGACCTCGTTGAAGTGGGCGCGGTCGGAGACGGTGAACTCGGCGAGGAGATCGCGCTTGGTGCGGGCGATGAACTGCGCGCCCTTGCGCCCGATGACGGCGAACTTGGCGGGACCCTTGATCTCATCGACGACGAGCTTGAAGAGGTTGGCGTTGAGCGCGCCGGCCAGACCCATGTCGGAGGTGACGAGAATGATGCCGCGGACCTTGACCTCGCGGCGCTCGAGGAACGGGTGGTGGCTCTCCTCGACGCGGCCGGCGACGGCGGCGAGCATCTCAGCCATGAGGGAGGCGTAGGCGCGGCCCGCGAGGGCGGCGTGCTGGGCCTTCTTCATCTTCGAGGCGGCGACGAGCTCCAGCGCCTTGGTGATCTGGCGGGTGTTCTTGACCGACTTGATGCGCCGGCGGATGTCTCTCAGAGAAGCCATCTGGATTTACGATTTCAGATTTACGATGGACGATTTGGTTTTGGGCGGGGGAGTGATCGGCGAATTCGGCTTCCGGCGGTGGAACGGAAAATCGTAATTCGTAAATCGTCCTTCGTAATTATTTCTTGGCGGCGAAGGTGGCCTTCCACTCGTCGGCGGCGGCCTTGAGGCCGGCCTCGATCGCGTCGGTGAGCTTGGCCTCGTTGCGGATGGAGGCGAGGAGGTCGGCCTTGCGCGTCGTGAGGTAGTCCTTCAGCGAGTTCGCGGCGGCGACGACCTGCTTGGTGTCGATCGAGTCGAAGTAGTTTTTCTGGAGGAGCCAGAGGATGGCGGCCTGCATCTCGATCGCGAGCGGGTTGAGCTGGGGCTGCTTGAAGAGCTCGACGATGCGGGCGCCGCGGTCGAGCTGGGCCTTGGTCTTGGCGTCGAGGTCGGAACCGAATTGGGCGAAGGCGGCCAGTTCGCGGAACTGGGCGAGTTCGCCCTTGAGTTTGCCGCCGACCTGCTTGGTGACCTTGACCTGCGCGGACGAGCCGACGCGGGACACGGAGAGACCGACGGACACCGCGGGGCGGATGCCCTGGTTGAAGAGATCGGTCTCGAGGAAGATCTGGCCGTCGGTGATCGAGATGACGTTCGTCGGGATGTAGGCGGACACGTCGCCGGCCTGGGTCTCGATGACGGGCAGCGCGGTGAGCGAGCCCTTGCCGTCGAGGCGGGCGGCGCGCTCGAGGAGGCGGGAGTGGAGATAGAACACGTCGCCCGGATACGCCTCGCGGCCGGAGGGGCGCTTCAGGATGAGCGAAATCTGGCGGTAGGCGACGGCGTGCTTGGAGAGATCGTCATAGACGATGAGCGCATCCATGCCGTTTTCCATGAACCACTCGCCGATGGCGGCGCCGGAGAACGGGGCGAGGTATTGGTTGGCCGGATTGTCGGCGGCGGGGGCCGAGACGATGACGGTGTATTCGAGCGCGCCGGCGGCCTCGAGGGCCGCGATGGTGCGGACGACGTTCGACTGCTTCTGGCCGACGGCGACGTAGATGGAATAGACGGGGCGGAAGTCCTTGGCGCCCGAGGCGAGGCCGACCTTGTTGATGCGGGCCTGGTTGATGATGGTGTCGATGCAGATGGTGGTCTTGCCCGTGCCGCGATCGCCGATGATGAGCTCGCGCTGGCCGCGGCCGATCGGGATCATGGAGTCAATGGCCATGATGCCGGTGAAGAGCGGCTGGTTGACGGACTTGCGGACCATGATGCCCGGGGCGATCTTCTCGACGGGGTAGGTCTCCTTGGCGTCGATCGGGCCCTTGCCGTCCACGGGGCGGCCGAGGGCGTCAACGACGCGGCCGAGGAGGGCCTTGCCGACGGGGACGGAGAGGAGCTTGCCGGTGGTGGCGACCTCGTCGCCCTCCTTGAGCTGGGCGACATCGCCGAGGACGACGCAGCCGACCTCGTCTTCCTCAAGGTTGAGCGCGATGCCGATGGCGCCGCCGGGGAACGCGACCATCTCGTTATACATGACGTCCGAGAGGCCATCGAGCTTGGCCACGCCGTCGGCGACGGTGCGGATGGTGCCGGTGTTCTTCTTGACGGCCTTGCTGGAAAGCTTGGCGATCTGGGATTCGATTTGGTCGATGACGTTGCTCATGGCGCGGGGCGAGTGAAAGTGAGAATGAAAGTGGAGGGTGATTTAAACGGCGGAGGAGAGGGTGGCGAGCTGGCCGGCGACGGTGGACTCGTAGACGTCGGAGCCGACGCGGACCCGGAGACCGGCGATCAGGGCCGGGTTGGGTTTCGCGGAAGCGGTGACGACGCGGCGGTATTTCTGGGTCATGGCGCCCTCGATCATCTTGAGGGTGGCGTCGGTGACCGCGCCAGCGTGCTCGACGATGGCGCGGGACTTGGCGAGTTCGGCGGCGATGTAGCCGCGGTAGAGCTTGAGCAGGGTGACCGGCTGGCGCGGGGCGGTCTTCTCGACCCAGCCCAGGACGCCGGCGACCTGCTCGGCCGAGACGGCGCCGTTGACGACGCTCAGCTTGAAGAGCTGCTTCGCGAGGAGCTTGGTCTTTTTGGCGGCGCGCATGTTTTAGAAATCAGCGGAGGGCCAGTTCCTTGGTCGCGGCCTCGTTGTAGGCGGCGCGGTCGGCGTCGGTGAGCTTCTTGGCGAGGACCTGCTCGGTGGTCTTGACGACGAGGCGGGCGATCTCGCCGCGGGCCTGGTCGAGCATCTTCTTGTGCTCGAGCTCGATGGCCTGCTGGGCCTTGGCGAGCGTGTCGGCGGCGCGGGCGATGGCGTCGGCCTGCTGCTTGTCGCCGAATTCCTTGGCGGCCTTGCGGGCCTCGTCAACGAGCTTGGCGGCCTCGAGCTGGGCGGCCTTGATGAGGGCGGCGTTTTCCGCCTGCGAAGCGGCGAGTTTGGCCTGCATCTCCTCGGCGTGCCGGAGGCCGTCGCCGATCTTCTTGTTGCGCTCCTCCATCGTGGCGATGGTGGGCTTGATGCCGAACTTGTAGAGGACGCCGAAGAGGATGAGGAAGCTGACGATCTGCCAGACGATGTAGTGCCACTCGATACCGAACTTCTCAACGATGGAGGCTTCGCCGGCGGCGTGGGCGGCGTCAGTGGCGGCGAGGAAGAGAGGGAGCATGGCGGGAGGGAGTGGGGTCGGAAAAGGGAGGGCGGCGCGGCTGGTGCGGCGCGCGCCGCCGGTGGAAACGGGAGCTTACTTGGCGAGGAACAGCGCGAGGATGCCGAGACCTTCGGCGAGCGCCATGCCGATGATGGCCTGGACGAGGATCTTGCCGGAGGCGCCGGGGTTGCGGCCGACGGACTCGGCGGCCTTGGTGCCGATGAGGCCGACGCCGATGGCGGCGCCGAGGAGACCGAACGCGCTGGCGATGTTGCCGGTGATTTCAGCGAGGAGGGGATACATGGTGGTGTTTGTATTGTTTGGTTGTGGTTGCCGCCGTGCGCACGTCAAAGGCACGCTCCCGGCGGTAAATTCTCAGTGGTGCGCCTCGGCGTGGCCGTCGGCCGCGTGATCGTGGTCGTGATCATCGCCGTGGTTGCAGATCAGGCCGACATAGACGGCGGAGAGGAGCGTGAAGACCGTCGCCTGGATCAGGCCGACGAGCAGCTCCATGAAATAGAAGACGGGAAAAAAGCCGGTGCCGTGGAGCAGGTTTTCGCCGCCAAAGACGTTGCCGAAGAGGCGGACCGAGAGGGTGAAGGGGCGGATGGAGATGGAGAACACCTCGATGAAGCCGACCACGAGGAACACGAGCGAGAGGATGGGATAGAGCCAGCCCGGGGTTTCCTTCTTGTCGGCCTTGTTGCCAAAGAGGTCCCAGAGGATGAGCTTCGGGCCGGCATACTTGAAGATGATAATAAGGAAGGCGCCGAAGGAAATGAGGGCGAGGGCGATGGTGCTGTTGAAGTCGGCGGTGAAGGGGCGGACGAAGGGCTGCGTCAGATGGAAGTGGCCCGCGGCGTCCACATGGCCCTTGCCGATCGTGCCGACGCCGGGGAGCAGTCCGGACCAGTTCTGGATGAGAATGAAGAGGAAGAGCGTGACGAGCAGCGGGAAGACGGCCGGGAAGGCCTTTTTGCCGACGATGGGCTCGAAGAGGTCGCGCAGGGCCTCGAGCACGGACTCGAATACGGATTGGGCCTTGCCGGGGAGAACCTTGGGCTGGCGAACCGCCCAGAGAATCAGGGTGATGATGACGAGCGAGATCATCCAGCCCGTCAGCATGCTGTTGGTAATGCGCCAGCCGCCGCCGAGATCGAAAAGCACCGATGCCTTCGGGGACACGCCCTCCGCCATGGCGGAAGTGGCGAGGCTGAGGGCCGCGACGGAGCTGAAGAATTTCTTGGCGAGGGACATCGGATTACCGGGCAGGACTGCTGAGTGGAGCCCAACTAAGTAGGTTTTTGCCCGCAAACGCGTCAACCCCTGAAACGACAAAACATTCGGCGAACCGCACAATTAGCCCATACGGAGTCCGAATCGGGCATCTCTAATGAGGAAGCCGGCTTGCTTCTCCGGCGGGAATCAGGCCAATTGTAAACGATGGATCCCACCACCCGAGACCTCCTGGCCCGGACTGCGCCACCCCTCCGCGCCAACGGCGAACGCAGGCTCGCGCACAATATCTTCATGCAGGTCACCTGGGGTCTGTTGGCGGTGGCGGCTCTGGGGCAGCTGTTTCTACTGATCTGGCTGGATGTGATGTCCTGACGGCGACGAGCGACTGGTAGGCGGGTGCCCGGGCCTGGAAAACAGTTTCCTGCTCCAGCGGCCACGGGGCGGACGGATCCAAGCGCCACGTGCGCAAGGTGGGAATCAGGGCCGCGACCGCGCTGAAATATTCCGCGTGATCGGTGCGGAAATAGAGCGGGGCCCCCTCCCCTGCCCGTCTGGCCAGCGCCTCGAGGAACTCCGCCTGCAGGATCCGGTTCTTGTGGTGGCGCTTCTTGGGCCAGGGGTCGGGAAAAAGCACCCAGATTTCCCGCAGCGCTACGCCGGCCGGCAGCGCGTCGAGAAACTCCCGGGCCTCCGCCTGCACAAAGTGGCAGTTGGGCAGCCGCGCCCGATCGCGCTTTTTGTCACTGCGGTTCAGGCGGTCGCGGATGATGTCCACGCCGACGCAGAGTTTCTCCGGAAAAGCCTGGGCGTATTGCACCAGGAAATGCCCGTGTCCCGAGCCAATCTCCCAAGTGATCGCCCGCTTCGGCGGGAGGAGCGCCGCGAGTTCCGCGCGCAACGCCGTGCGGCGTTCGGTGATGCGGGCAAGAAACTCCGGCTTGGGGGGCATGCGCCTCTTTGGCGGGAATCACCCGCCCGGTGCAATCCCGAACCGCGCGCCGCCCGGGCGCGTGGAGAGGCGAACGCGCCGGCCGACAGGGTCTCAGGTCTTTTCGGCGTTCTGGGCGGCGATCAGCACCATCAGGATGCTAATGTCCGCCGGATTGACGCCGCTGATGCGACCCGCTTGGCCCAGATTCTGGGGGCGGAGCTGGTGTAGCTTCAGGGCGCTTTCCCGGCGCAGGCCGGGAATGGCAAGGTAATCGAGCGCGTCGGGTATCCGGACCTTTTCGACATGCTTGAGCTTTTCGATCTGGCGGCGCTCACGATCGAGATATCCGCGGTAGGCGACGCGATAGAGGACCTCCTCCCTCACCTCTTTCGCTTCGGTCGCAAATTCCGGTGGCAAGATAACCGCCTCCCGGTCGCGCCGTATCGCGTTCGCCCAAGAGCCACCGATGGTCATGGAGGTCTCGAACCGATTCTCCCAGTAGCCGACCCGTTTTTCCTTGGCAAAAATATTTTCTAAGCGGCTGTTATTCAGAAGCATGTGGCTTTTAGCGTGCTGCAACAGGCGAAGCTCCGCGCTGCCGTGATTGAAGAGCAACCGGTGCTCGGCACGGCTCGTGAACATGCGATACGGCTCGGTCGTTCCCTTGGTCACAAGGTCATCAATCAACACGCCGATATAGGCCTCGTGCCGCTTGATGATCAGGGGCGGGGCTCCCCTCGCCTTCAGTGCGGCATTCACGCCGGCGACCAGGCCCTGGGCGGCGGCCTCCTCGTAGCCGGAAGTGCCGTTGATCTGGCCGGCAAGGAAGAGGTTTTCGACCTTCCGGGATTCCAGAGACGGAAACATCTGGGTCGGCGGCGCGAAGTCATATTCGACCGCGTAGGCCGGTCGCAGGAGCTGCGCGTGCTCCAAACCGGGAACGCTGTGCACCAGCTCCATCTGAATATCAAACGGCAGGCTCGTGGACAGGCCGTTGATATAATATTCGTTCGTGTTCCGGCCTTCGGGCTCAAGGAAGAGCAGGTGGCGGGGTTTGTCGGCAAAGCGCACGAACTTGTCTTCTATGCTCGGGCAATAGCGCGGCCCCACCCCCGATATCTCGCCGGAATACATGGCTGATTTGTGCAGGTTCTCCCGCACAATCTCCGCCGAGCGGGGCGTGGTATGCGTCATCCAGCATGACACCTGCACGCTTCCAGGTTTCCACCCGATGCGCTGCTCCCCGGTCTGTTCCACGTGGAACGGATCCTCTGGCCCCCTCGTGTCGTGGAAGGCAAAGAGCGTTGGCTCCGGGTCACCCTTCTGCTCTTCCAGTTCGGAAAAATTGATACTTCGGCCAAGGATTCGTGGCGGCGTGCCGGTCTTCAGGCGCTGGAGCTCGATCCCGGCTTCAAGCAGGCTCCCGGAAAGGGTTTTTGCGCTGAAGTCCCCCAGCCGGCCACCTTCGTTCTTGTTCTGGCCGACGTGCATGAGACCGCGCAGAAAGGTTCCGGTTGTGATGACGACCGTCTGGCCTATGAAGTCGATGTCCAGGTTCGTCCGGCAGCCGACGACCTTGCCGTCCTTAAAAATCAGGCCTGTGACAGTGGCTTGGAAAATCTGCAGATTCGGCTGCAGCTCCAGGGTGTGCTTCAGGCGGAATTGATAGGCTTTCTTGTCGCACTGAGCTCTCGGCGACTGCACGGCCGGACCCTTGGATTCGTTGAGCAGTCGAAACTGAATGCCGGTGAGATCGGTATTAATAGCCATCTCGCCGCCCAAAGCGTCAATTTCCCGAACCATCTGCCCCTTGGCTTGGCCGCCGATCGCCGGATTGCAGCTCATCTGGGCAATCGTATCGATGTTGCCGGTGAGGAGCAGGGTAGAGGCTCCCATCCGCGCCGCAGCCAGGCAGGCCTCCACCCCGGCATGTCCGGCCCCACAGACGATAACATCGAACGGTTTTTTGTTATAAATCACGGCAAGTCGGGCTAACATCAAAATGAATATTTTGATATCATTCTATTTCCCGATGCAAAACGACGCAAACAAGCGATCGAGTATCCTCTCGTTGTCGATTTTGCCTGAAATCTGGCCAAAGGCATCGAGTGCCGCGCGCAAGTCGCTGGCCGCCAGCTCACTGGGTTCTTGGGCGGCGAGTTTCTGCTTCGCCTCCAGCAGGGCGGCTTTCGCCTGGTCCAAGGCGAGGGAGTGCCGGGCGTTGACGGCGATAAGTTCATCGCCGATTTCCACGTGGAACGACTCGGCCAGCTTGGTCACCGCAGCCTGAAGGGCTTCGAGGCCCGCTCCCTGCAGCGCGGAAACATGCACGACGGGAAAAGCCTTGGGCAGGTCGCCTTTCGGAGCGGGCGGCAAGTCGAGTTTGTTGAGCACTGCGATGGTGTTGGCGGGCGTCATGCGCGCGGCCAGGGTCTCGGGCAGGGCGGGCAGGGGGCGCGTCGAATCAATCACCCAGAGGAAAAGATCCGCCTCGGCGGCTTGCTCGAAGGTTTTATCGATGCCGCGTTTCTCGAGTGAAGCGGCGGATGGATTGAGGCCCGCGGTGTCAACGAGGCGCAGCCAGTGTGAGCCGATCACCACGCGTTCCTCGAGGTAATCGCGGGTCGTGCCGGGCTCGGGGCTGACCAGGGCGCGCTCCCGGCCGACGAGACGGTTGAGCAGGCTGCTCTTGCCGGCGTTCGGCTCGCCGAGAATCACGGTCTTGATACCCTCGCGCAGCAGCTCGCCGTAGCGGTTCGTCGCCAGCAACCGATTGGCACCTGCGAGCAACTCGTCCAACTGGCGCTGAACCTTATCGAGATCCTCGGGCGGAAGGTCTTCGTCGGGAAAATCCACGTAGGCTTCAATGGTGGCCAATATGTTGACCAACAATTCGATAAGCTGATTGACCTGCCGCCCGAGCGCGCCGCGCAACTGCTGGTTGGCCGCGGCCAGGGCCCGTTCGCTGCGGGCATGGATCAAATCCATCACGGCTTCCGCCTGGCTCAGGTCCATCCGCCCGTTCAGGAAAGCGCGTTTGCTGAACTCGCCGGCTTCGGCTGGACGGCATCCGCGAGCGAGGAGGTCTTCGAGGATTTTCTGCGCGATGAAGGGGTTTCCGTGACAGGAAATCTCGACGGTATCCTCGCCGGTGAAGGAGTGGGGTCCCGCAAAGAAAGTGAAGAGCACATCGTCCACCAACGTGTCGCTTCGGTCGCGATAGTCCGCATGTTGGGCCAGCCGGGGCGGGGGAGCGGCGCCGAAAACCGCCCGCACCAAATCGGTCGCGTGCGGGCCGCTGGCGCGCACGACGGCGATCGCCGACGTGCCGACCGGAGTCGCCAAGGCCGCGATGGTATCACCCAAGTAGGACATCGGCCTGACGCAAGCGAAGCGCCGGGCGAAGGCAAAATGAAACCAGTCCGGCCGGCCGCCTCGGTCAGCGCTTATGGCTTGATGTGCGAAAGCGCGGGCGGGGGCGGAACGACGATCTTGATGGGCGGTATCGCTTCCGGGGTTGGTGCGATAACCACCGGTTTTGTGACCGGAGCGGCAGGCAGGGCAGGGGGTGCTTCCGGCGGGCGCGTGGTTTTGCCCGTGAGGGTCGCGCGCACGGTGGCATGGGGCAGATCCGCGGCGATTTCTGCCGCACGGGCTTCCGCCGCGGCGATGTCCGTCGGTCGCTTCGCGAGCCGCGTGCGCACCCGGGCCTCGGCGTCGGCGGAGGCGCCGGATTTTTTTGCGACGATGAGCCAGGCGAGGCCCTCGACGTAGTCGCGTTTCACGCCGCGGGCGCTGACGAGCATGGCGCCGATGTTGTGCTGCGCCTCGGTCACGCCTAGGCGTGCGGCCTGGCTGAAATACTCCAGGGCCCAGCCGTAGTCGGGCGTGCCGGTGAGACCGTCGTGATAAATCTTCCCGAGCTTGAACCACGCGTTGGCGATGCCGCTTTTGGCCGCCGTTTCGAAGAGGGGGATCGCCTTGGCCGCATCCTTCGGCACGCCGTCGCCCTCGAGGCTGCGCTCACCCAGTTCGAAGCAGGCCTGCGCATCGCCCTTGGCCGCGAACGACTGGAGCTCGGCCACGTTTTTCCATTTTGGCCCGCCGCCCTGAGTGGAGATCAGCTGTGGGGCGGCGTCGGCGGGCACGGCCTTGGGTTTCGCGGCGAAGGCCGGGACGAAGGCGAGGCTCAGGGCGAGCAGGAGGCGGAGCGGGGCGGGGTGGGGCATGGCGGAACACATCTTGGGACGGCGCGAGGACGATTGGGTTCCGCGCGAATTTGGCAAGGGCGGCGGCGGTAGGGCGAGTCGTCCCGACGAGCCGCGGATGTCGAGCGGCTCATCCGGAGGATTCGCCCTACCACGGTAATAGAAAAGCCGCGGCGTTTCGCCGCGGCTTGTGGGGGCGCACCTTGTGCGCGCCCGAGGGCGTGGACGAGCCACGCCGCTACAGAAAGACAACCTTACGCTTCCTTCCCGTTGGTGACCGCCTCGCCGCCCTGACCGTTGACCTTCTCGAGGATGCCGGCCTTCACCTTGGCGGCGAGGGCGGCGTTGGTCTTGAGGGCCTCCTTGGCGGCCTCGCGGCCCTGGCCGACGAGTTCGCCGTTGAAGGCGATCCACGCGCCCTTCTTCTCAAGGACCTTGTGGTCGAGGCCGAGGTCGAGGAGCGAGCCGGTGGCGGAGATGCCCTCGTCATACATGATGTCGAACTCGACCTCGGTGAACGGCGGGGCGACCTTGTTCTTCACGGCCTTGATCTTGGTGCGGTTGCCGATGACCTTGCCGTCGGGCGTCTTGAGCTGGTCCTTGCGGCGGATGTCGAGGCGGATGG
>Ga0268298_10005666_pt1 | contig 11617 bp, 9 predicted proteins | sample WWTPWeurt_MetaG_FD_194462 | JGI IMG/M metagenome (GOLD analysis project Ga0268298, IMG submission 194462) | Activated sludge microbial communities from WWTP in Nijmegen, Gelderland, Netherland - WWTP Weurt | ecosystem: Engineered > WWTP > Aerobic digester > Activated sludge | place: Netherlands...
GGCCGCGCCGCGCTGCCACAGCACCAGCATGGGGTACGGAAAACCGTCCAGCACGAACAGCCACAGCACGTAGCTCATGACCTGGCCGCCGTGCTCGCGTTCGTTGCGCACGCCCAGGCCGTCCACGAAGGTGTAGCTGGCGATGATGGCGGCGTTGGCAAAGGCGAAGGCCAGGGCCTTGCCGTGGTGCAGCGCCTCGCCCGGGTGCGCCAGGCCCACCAGCGCCACGCCGGCCGTGATGCCCACGATGCCCGCCCACGCGGCGGCGCTGGGGGCCTCGCCCACGATGCTGGCGCTGCCCAGCGCCACCAGCAGCGGCGCAAAGCCGCGCATGATGGGATAGGTCAGGCCCAGTTCGCCGTGCTTGTAGGCGCCAGCCAGCGCGATGTAGTAGCCGATGTGGATGAACAGCGAACCGGCGATGTAGGGCGCGCTCTCGATGCGCGGCAGCCCCGCCCACAGCGCAAACGGCAGCGCGACCACGGCACCCAGGAAGTGCACCAGCGCCGTGTCCACGGTCTTGTCGCCGGCGGACTTCACCAGCGCGTTCCAGCCGGCGTGCAGCAGCGCACCGCACAGCACCGCCAGCACCACCGGCCAGGTCAGTGACATCAGGCGTTGGCGCAGCGGCGTGCGCGCGACAGGAAGTGCGACAAGGGCGGCGTGGCGGCGCCGGCCGTCTTGGCCAGGTCGTCCCACAGGCGCAGCCGCACCGCGTCAGCGGCACCGCGCCGTGCGATGAAGGCGGCAGCTTCGTCGGCGCTGAAGATGCCGCCCTGCAGCTTCAGGCTGCGCTTCGAATCGTCGGACAGGCTGTCGTGGTACGCGGGGCGCGTGGCGCACAGGTAGCGCTTGGCGTCCACGTGCAGCTGGATGCCGCCCAGCACGCGGTCACCGAACAGGCCGCGCAGGAAGGGCAGCGCGGCGTACTGGTGCACGTCGTCCACGCCACGCAGCGTGGGTGTCTCGCCCAGGTCCTGCAGCAGGTGGCCCAGGTCGTGCAGCAGGCAGGCGGTGACGAGCTCGTCGTCGGCGCCCGCGGCCTCGGCCAGCGCGGCGGTCTGCAGCGCGTGTTCCAGCTGCGTGACGGGTTCGCCGCTGTACTGTTCACCGCCGCGGCGGTTGAACAGGGTTTCGATGTCGTCGATGCTCAGCATTCAGCGCCCTTCGTCCAGGCTGGCCAGCTGCGAATGCCGCAGCCGGGTGTTGGCCAGCGCGCCGGCCGATTCGAGGATGGGGTACGCGATGGAGCAGATGTGCGAGTTGATGCGCTTGAGCTCGCTGATCAGGTCCAGGTGCAGCGAACTGGTCTCGATGCTCTGCGCCGTGTTGTCCTGCAGCCGCGCGATGTGGTTGGCGGCGTATTCATGCTCCAGGTCGCGGAAGCGCGCCTTCTCTTCCAGCAGCTTCTGTGCGTCGCGCACATGGCCGTCCAGGAACACGCTCATGCCCAGGCGCAGGTTGCTCAGCAGCCGCTCGTGCAGGTGGCAGATCTCGGCCATGCCGGCATCTGAGAAGCGACGGCTCTTGCGGATCTTCTTGTCTTCCAGATCCAGCAGCACGCGCTCGATGCAGTCGCCGATCTGTTCCATGTTGATGGTGAAGCTGACGATGTCGGTCCAGCGCCGGCCCTCGCGTTCTGACAACGCCTCGCGCGAGATCTGCGTCAGGTAGAACTTGATGGCCGAGTACAGCTCGTCCACCGTGTCGTCCATCTTGCGCAGGCGTTCGGCCAGTTCCAGGTCGTTGTCGCGCATCACCGGCAGCACACCGCGCAGCATGGTTTCCACCACGTCGGCCTGGTGCAGCGCCTCGCGGGCGGCGCAGCTGATGGCCAGGCTGGGCGTGGCCAGGGCCACCGGGTCCAGGTGGCGCGGGCGGTCGCCGCCGTTGGCCAGCGCGGGCGTGGGCAGCAGCCGTTCCACCAGCCGCGCCACCGGGCCGGTGAAGCTGATGAAGGTGACGGCCAGCACGACGTTGAAGCCCAGGTGGAACAGCACCACCTGCTGGTGCACCTCGTCCACGTAGGTCTGCAGCAGCACATGCGCCTCGCCCAGCAGCGGAATGGCCAGCAGCGCACCCACCACCTTGAAGATGGCGTTGCCCAGCGGCAGGCGCCGCAGTTCGGCCTTGCCATTGGCCGTGACCAGCATCGCCAGGATGCCGCTGCCCACGTTGGCGCCCAGCACCAGGCCCAGGCCCACGCTGCTGGGCAGCATGCCCTGCGCCACCAGCGTGGCCACCAGCAGCACGATGGCCAGGCTGGAATAGCTGAGCACCGCCAGCGCCGCGCCGACGAAGATGTCCAGCACCACCTCGTTGGGCAGCGCCACCAGCAGCGCGCGCACCGCGGGGCTGGCCGTCAGCGGCCTGGTGGCGCCCACGATCAGCTGCAGCGCCAGCGTGATCAGCCCCAGGCCGATGAGCACGCGGCCGACGCGGCCCACGGTGCCCTTCTCGCGGCCGATGAACATCACCACGCCGACGAAGATGAGCAGCGGGCTCAGCCACGACAGGTCGAAGCTGAAGACCACCGCCATCAGCGCCGTGCCCACGTCGGCACCCAGCATCACCGCCAGCGCGGCCGACGTGCCCACCAGGCCGGTGCCCACGAAGCTGGCCACGATCAGGCAGGTGGCGGTGCTGCTCTGCACCAGGCTGGTCACGCCCAGGCCGGCCAGCGCCGACGTGAAGCGGTTGCTGAAGCTGCGCGACAGCACGCCACGCAGGTTCTCGCCGAACACACGCAGCATGCCCGTGCGCACGATGTGCGTGCCCCACACCAGCAGGGCGATGGCGGCGAGCAGATTGAGAAGGTGGATCACTGGGCCTTCACAGCCACGGCAGGGAGTAGGTCTTGGTGTTGGTGAAGCTCTTCATCGCTTCCTGCACGCCTTCCTTGTAGCCCAGGCCCGAGTCCTTGATGCCGCCGAACGGCGTGAGTTCCAGGCGGTAGCCTGGCACTTCCCGCACGTTGACCGTGCCCACGTGCAGTTCGTTGACGAAGCGCGTGATGACGTCCAGGCGGTTCGTGCACAGCGACGAGCTCAGCCCGTAGGCGGTGCCGTTGCTGATGCGGATGGCCTCGTCCACGCTGCCGAAGGCGATGATGGGCGACACGGGGCCGAAGGTCTCTTCGTGCACCACGGTCATCGCCGGGTCCACGCGGTCGATCACGGTGGGTGCGTACAACGCGCCGTCGCGCTGGTGGCCGGCCAGCAGGCGTGCGCCCTGGGCGACGGCCTCGTTCACGCGTGCTTCGAACAGCGTAGCGGCGGCCTCGTCGATCACCGTGCCCATCTCGGTCTTGGGGTCGGACGGGTCGCCATGCTTCCAGGCGCGGGTCTTGTCCACCACCAGGTCGGTGAAGCGCTGCAGCACCGCGCGGTGCACCAGCATGCGTTTCACGGCCGTGCAGCGCTGGCCGCTGTTCTTGTAGCTGCCCTGCACCGCCAGCGTGCTGGCCTCGTCCAGGTCGGCGTCGTCCATCACGATGATGGGGTCGTTGCCACCCAGTTCCAGCACCATGCGGCGGTACCCCGCCTTCGACGCGATGTACTTGCCGATGGCCACGCCGCCGGTGAAGGTGACCAGGTCCACCGCCGGGTGCGTGATCAGCTCGTCGGCGATCTCCTTGGGGTCGCCCGTCACCACGCTCAGCATCTCGGGCGGCAGGCCGGCCTCGTACAGGATGTCGGCGAACATCAAGGCCGACAGCGGCACCTTTTCAGACGGCTTCAGCACCATGCGGTTGTTGGTGGCGATGGCCGGCACCACCTTGTGCGCCACCTGGTTCATGGGGTGGTTGAAGGGCGTGATGGCGCTGATCACACCCAGCAGCGGGTCGCGCTGCGTGTACACGCGGCGCTGGCGGCCGTGCGGCGTGATGTCGCAGCTGAAGACCTGCGCGTCGTCCTTCAGGCATTCGTTGGCGCCGAACATCAGCACGTCGGCCACGCGGCCGGCTTCGTACGTGCTGTCCTTCAGGCACAGGCCCGACTCGGCGGTGATCAGCGCCGCAATCTCGGCCGTGCGCGCGCGCACCAGCGCCGCCGCCTTGTTCAGGATGTTGCTGCGCTCGAAACGCGACAGCCGGGCGCGGTAGCCGCGGCCGATCTCGAACGCACGCGCCACTTCGCTGGTGGTGGCCTTGGGCACCGTGCCCACCACCTGGCGCGTGTAGGGGTTGCGCACGGTGATGACGCGGTCGCCGCCGCGGTCGGCACCGAGCTTCTCGCCGGCGATGCGAAGCGATTCGACGATCATGCTCATTGCGCCTTGTTCAGCGCCAGGTCGAAGGCGTCGAAGTTGCGCCAGCGGCGGTTGGGGTCCAGCCCGCTGATGCGGCGGTTGATGATCAGCGGCACGCGCTGTTCGCTGATGCCGCCGTGCGACCGCAGCGGCACGTCCAGCGCCGTCAGGTCGTGGCGCGCGGCGCTGGTGCCGATGACGGTGAAGCGCTCGGACACCACCACCAGGTCGCCGATGCGGTCGGCCGGCAGTTCGAACGTCGCGGCCGCCTGTTCACGTGTCCACACGCCTTCCACGCCGCGCAGCGCGCCGATGCGCTGCATCACGTCGGACGTGGCCACCCCCGCCGGCAGGTAGACGGTGGCAAACGAGCCCAGCGCGCCGTGGTGCACCACATAGGGGTCGGTGATGGGCAGGATGACACGCGCCGCCGCGCTGCCCAGCCAGCCGTCCAGCAGGTCCTGCAGGTAGATGACGTCGGGCCGGGCGTCCATGCCGGTCTTGGCGTTCATGCCGTGGTCGGCTGTGAGCGCGATCACGCAGCCCAGCGCGTCCAGCTCCGCCAGGTGGCGGTCCATCATGGCGTAGAAGCTGTTGGCGCCCGCGGTGCCCGGCGCGTGCTTGTGCTGGATGTAGTCGGTGGTGGACAGGTACATCACGTCGGGCCGGCGCGTCTTCATCAGCGCCACGCCGGCGCGGAAGACAAACTCCGACAGCTCGGCGCTGTAGACGTCGGGCACGGGCATGCCCACCAGGTCCAGCACGCCGGTGATGCCGTTCTCCTCCAGCGTCACCTGGTCAGCCTTCTCCGACGAGAAGCACACGCCCTTCATGCCCTTGCCCAGCAGACGGCGCAGCTTGTCCTTGGCGGTGACCACGGCGCAGGTCTTGCCCGCGTCGGCCAGCGCGGCCAGCAGCGTGGGTGCGCGCAGCCACTTGGGGTCGTTCATCATCACCTCGGTGCCGCTGGCGGCATCGAACAGGTAGTTGCCGCAGATGCCGTGCACGCTGGGCGGCGCGCCGGTCACGATGCTCAGGTTGTTGGGGTTGGTGAAGCTGGGCACCACGCAGTCGGCCACCAGCGCGGTGCCGCCGTCCAGCGTGCGCTGCATCCAGGGCATGACGCCGGCGGCCACGGCCTGGGCGATGTACTCGGGCTCGCAGCCGTCCACGCACACCACCACGGTGGGTGCGCTCGGCAGCGCATAACGTCGTTGGTTAACTTCCAGCACGGGGCATCACTCCTGCAGCCGGGGGCTGCCGCTTCAGGTGGTTCTGCAAGGTTCGTTCCTTGCTTTCCATGACATGGTCGAACATGGCGCGGCCGGCAGCCTCGGGGTCGCCGCTGGCGATGGCCTTGACGATGGCGCGGTGCTCGCCGGCGCTGATGGGCATGAGCCAGCCGTCGGCCAGGTTCAGGCGCCGGAACAGGCTCAGTTCCTTGATCAGCTTGCGGTAGATGGTGCACAGCTTGCGGTTGCCCGCCATCTCGACCAGCCGGTCATGGAACTGCAGGTTCAGCAGGTGGTAGGCCCGCGTGTCCTGCGCCTTCACGCTGCGTTCCATGGCGTCGACCAGGCCGCGCATTTCCTTCAGCTGCGCCGGCGTGATGGCCTCGGCCAGCCGCCGGCCCACCAGTTCGTCCATCGCGGCGCGCAGGTCGAAGATCTCCACCGCCTCGTCGATGGGGATGTCGCGCACGAACACGCCGCGGTTCTTCTCGGTGCGCACCAGGCCGGCCTCTTCCAGCATGCGGAAGGCCTCGCGCAGCGGCCCGCGCGACACGCCCAGGCGCGCCGCCAGCGTCATCTCGGTCAGCTTGGCGCCCGGCGCCAGTTCGCCCGACAGGATGAGCCGTTCCAGTTCACCCTGCACCAGGCCGGTGAGCGAATGGCTCTGCAACAGGGCGATGGTGGGCTTCGGTGCCGCAGCCTGGGGCGCGGCATCGATCAGGGTTTTCATGAACGCATTGGAGCCCTCTCACTGCAGATTGTCAACAATCGGCAAACTACCGTTGACACCCGGGCATGCGGCTTGCAAGATGCTTCGCACGTCCCGTGGTCATCAAGCGGTCACGGCGGCACGCCAGTCTTGTTGGTTTGTGTCCCCTTTGTGTTCCACCCACAGGAGCCCTCATGCGATTTCCGCTTCTTGCCGCCGCCGCGGCGCTGTCCCTGGCCACCACCGGCGCCTGGGCGCAGAAGACCCAGCTGCTGGTCTACACCGCCCTTGAAACCGACCAGTTGAAGGCCTACCAGGAAGGCTTCAACAAGGTGCACCCCGACATCGACATCAAGTGGGTGCGCGACAGCACCGGCGTCATCACCGCCAAGCTGCTGGCCGAGAAGGCCAACCCGCAGGCCGACGCCGTGATGGGCGTGGCCGCCAGCAGCCTGGCGCTGCTGGACAAGAACGGCATGCTGGAACCGTACAAGCCGCTGAACCTGGACGCGATCATGAGCCAGTACCGCGACAAGAAGAACCCGCCGGCCTGGTTCGGCATGGACGTGTGGGGCGCCACCGTGTGCTTCAACACCGTGGAAGCGCAGAAGAAGAACATCCCCAAGCCCGAGACCTGGAAGGACCTGACCAAGCCGGCCTACAAGGGCCAGATCGTGATGCCCAACCCGGCCAGCAGCGGCACCGGCTACTTCGACGTCACGGCCTGGCTGACGCTGTTCGGCGACGACAACGGCAAGGGCGGCGGCTGGAAGTTCATGGACGGCCTGCACGAGAACATCGCGCAGTACACGCACAGCGGCAGCAAGCCCTGCAACATGGCCGCCAGCGGCGAGTTCGTGGTGGGCATCAGTTTCGAGTACCGCGCCAACAGCAACAAGGCCAAGGGCGCGCCCATCGACCTGGTGTTCCCGAAGGAAGGCCTGGGCTGGGACCTGGAGGCCTTTGCCATCCACAAGGGCACCAAGAAGCTCGACGCCGCCCGCAAGCTGGCCGACTGGGCCAGCAGCAAGGACGCCATGCTGCTGTACGGCAAGAACTTCGCCATCACCGCGCAGCCGGGCGTGGCGGCGCCACTGGCCAACGTGCCCAAGGACTATGAAGCGCGGCTGGTGAAGATGGACTTCGCCTGGGCGGCCGAGAACCGCGAACGCATCCTGGCCGAATGGACCAAGCGCTACAACTCGAAGACCGAAAAGAAGTAAGCCGGCCCGTGTCGACGTTTCTCCAGCTCAGCGGCATCCGCAAGACCTTCGGCCACTTCACCGCGCTGGAGAACGTCGACCTCACCATCGAACAGGGCGAGTTCGTCTGCTTCCTGGGCCCGTCGGGCTGCGGCAAGACCACGCTGCTGCGCATCATCGCGGGCCTGGAGGCGCAGACCGCCGGCCGCATCACCCAGGGCGGGCGCGACATCTCGCTGCTGCCGCCGGCGCAGCGCGACTACGGCATCGTGTTCCAGTCGTACGCGCTGTTCCCCAACCTGACCGTGGCCGACAACGTGGCCTACGGCCTGGTCAACCGCAAGGTGCCGCGCGCGCAGGCACGCCAGCGGGTGAGCGAACTGGTCAAGCTGGTGGGCCTGCCCGGCAGCGAGGACAAGTACCCGGCGCAGCTGTCGGGCGGCCAGCAGCAGCGCATCGCCATCGCACGTGCGCTCGCCACGTCGCCGGGGCTGCTGCTGCTGGACGAGCCACTGTCGGCGCTGGACGCCATCGTGCGTGTGCACCTGCGCAGCGAGATCCGCAGCCTGCAGCGCAAGCTGGGCGTCACCACCATCATGGTCACGCACGACCAGGAAGAAGCGCTGTCGGTGGCCGACCGCATCGTGGTCATGAACCACGGCCGCATTGAACAGGTGGGCAGCCCGATGCAGGTCTACCGCGAGCCGGCCAGCCCCTTCGTGGCCGACTTCGTGGGCCGCATCAACGTGGTGCCGGCCACGGCCGAAGCCGGCGGCCGCGTGCGCGTGGGGCCGACCTCGTTCGAATGTGCACACGATGCCGCGCCGGGCAGCGCCGTCAAGCTGTACCTGCGGCCCGAGGACGTGCTGGCGCGGCCCATCGCCCCCGGTGACAGCAACGTGTTCGACGCCGTCATCGAGAAGATCGAGTTCCTGGGTTCGTACTGCCTGGTGCGGGTCAACAGCCCGGCGCTGGGCGAGCACCGGCTCACCGTCTACCTGTCGCTCAACTTCCTGGCCGAGCACGCGCTGGAAGTGGGCGGCCGGCTGCCGCTGCGACTGATGCCCGAACGCATCCGGCTCTTCGCCTGATGAGCACCGCGCTGACCGTCCCCGTGAGCAGCGCCCCGGTCAGGCTGCGGGCCACCGCGGCCGACCATGTCTCGGCGGCGGCCGTGGTCGTGGTGGCGCTGGTGCTGGTGGCCTTCCTGGCCCTGCCGCTGGCGGCCATCGCCGTGCAGGCCCTGCAGGACAAGGACGGGCGCTGGGTCTGGCTGGCCAACTTCGTGGCCTATGCGCAGACGCCGGCGCTGCTGGAATCGCTGTGGAACAGCATCTGGGTGTCGGCGGTGGTGACGCTGATCGCGGTGCCGGCGGCCTTTGTCTTTGCCTACGCGCTGACACGCAGCCGCATGCGCTTCAAGCCGCTGTTCCGCGGCATCACGCTGGTCCCGCTGCTGGCGCCCAGCCTGCTGTCGGCCATCTCGCTGATCTACTGGTTCGGCAACCAGGGCGTGCTGAAGGGCTGGCTGGCCCGCGTGGGGCTGGACCAGATCTACGGCGCGCCGGGCATCGTGCTGGCCGAGTGCTTCGCGGTCTTTCCGCATGCACTGATGATCCTGGTGACCGCCCTCACGGCCGCCGACGGCCGCCTGTACGAAGCCGCCGACGCGCTGGGCACCCGCGCCTGGCGGCGCTTCTTCACCATCACGCTGCCGGGCGCCAAGTACGGCCTCATCAGCGCCAGCCTGGTGGTGTTCACGCTGGTGGTCACCGACTTCGGCATCCCCAAGGTCATTGGCGGCAACTTCAACGTGCTGGCGACCGACGTCTTCAAGCTCGTCATCGGCCAGCAGGACTTCCAGCGCGGCGCGGTGGTGGCCATCCTGCTGCTGGCGCCGGCGGTGCTGACGTTCGCGGTGGACCACTTCGTCAGCCGCCGCCAGACCGCCATGCTGACGGCCCGCGCCGTGCCGCACCGCCCGCGCCGCAAGCCCTGGCGCGACGGGCTGCTCACCGCCTACTGCGTGGTGGTGGCGGCGCTGGTGCTGGCGATGCTGGGCATGGCCGTGTTCGCGTCGTTCGCCAAGTTCTGGCCCTACGACCTGAGCTTCAGCCTGCGCCACTACGAGCTGGGGCTGCTCGACGCCGAGGTGGGCGAAGGCTTCGTCAACAGCCTGACCATGGCCGCCGGCACTGCGCTGTTTGGCACCGCGCTGGTGTTCAGCGGTGCCTACCTGCTGGAAAAAACCCGCGTGCCGCCGCTGCTGCGCGCCCTGGTGCGGCTGCTGGCCATGCTGCCGATGGCGGTGCCCGGGCTGGTGCTGGGCCTGGGCTACATCTTCTTCTTCAACGAACCCCACAACCCTCTGAACGGCCTGTACCACACGATGGCGCTGCTGACGCTGTGCAGCATCGTGCACTTCTACACCACCGGCCACCTGACGGCGGTGACGGCCCTGAAGGCCATGGACGCCGAGTTCGAGGCCGTGTCGGCGTCGTTGAAGGTGCCGTTCTACAAGACCTTCTGGCGTGTGACGCTGCCCATCTGCCAGCCGGCGCTGGTGGACATGGCGCGCTACTTCTTCGTCAACGCCATGACCACCATCTCGGCGGTGGTCTTCCTGTATTCGCCAGACACCAAGGTGGCGTCCATCGCCATCCTGAACCTGGACGAGGCCGGCGAGATCGGCGCCGCGGCCGCCTGCGCGGTGCTGATCGCCGCGGCGTCGGCGGTGGCCACCTTCGGCTTCTGGCTGCTGGCGCTGTGGATCGAACGCCGAACCCAGGCGTGGAAGAACTGAACGAAAGACACACCATGGACCGCGACCGCATCCTGCTGACCCCCGGCCCGCTGACCACCACGCTGCGCACCAAGCTGGCGATGCTGAAGGACTGGGGCAGCTGGGACGCCGACTTCAACGCGCTGACGGCCGGCGTGCGCAGCCGGCTGCTGGACATCGTGCACGGGCACGACACGCACGTGGTGGTGCCGCTGCAGGGCAGCGGCACCTTCAGCGTCGAGGCTGCGGTGGCCACCGTGGTGCCGCGCGACGGCCACGTGCTGGTGCTGGACAACGGCGCCTACTGCAAGCGCGCCGCCAGGCTGACCGAGCTGATGGGCCGCCGCGCCAGCGTGATGGCCTTCAGCGAGGAAGAGCCGGTGTCGGCGGCGGCGCTGGACGCACGCCTGAAGGCCGTGGGCAGCATCACCCACGTGGTGCTGATCCACTGCGAGACCGGCACCGGCGTGGAAAACCCGCTGGCCGAGGTGGCCGCGGTGTGCGAACGCCACGGCAAGGGCCTGATCGTCGACGCCATGAGCAGCTTTGCCGCGCTGCCCATCGACGCCCGCAGCACGCGCTTCGACGCCCTGGTGGCCGCCAGCGGCAAGTGCCTGGAAGGTGTGCCGGGCATGGGCTTCGTCTTCATCCGCAAGGCCATCCTCGACAGCTGCGCCGGCAACAGCCAGAGCCTGGCCATGGACCTGCACGACCAGCATGTCTACATGGGCAGGACCGGGCAGTGGCGCTTCACGCCACCCACGCACGTGGTGGCGGCGCTGTCCGAGGCCATCACGCAGTTCGTGGAAGAAGGCGGGCAGCCGGCGCGGCTGGCGCGTTATGCCGACAACTGCCGCACGCTGGTGGACGGCATGGCGGCCCTGGGCTTCAAGCCCTTGCTGCGGCCGCAGGTGCAGGCGCCCATCATCGTCACCTTCCACGCCCCGGCACACCCGGCCTACGACTTCAAGCGCTTCTACGAAGGTGCCAAGGCACGTGGCTTCATGCTGTACCCGGGCAAGCTGACGCAGGTGGAGACCTTCCGCGTCGGCTGCATCGGCGCCATCGGCCGCAACGAGATGCGCCAGGCGGTGGACGCGGTGGCCGACACGCTGCGCGAGATGGGCATCGCCGACGGCCGCCCCAGCGTCTGAGGAGCACGAACATGCCGACTTCCACGAAGCCCCACCCCGCGCTGGCCGCCGTCCGCAAGAGCGGCGCCACCAAGGTGAAGGTCGCTTGCAGCGACATCGACGGCATCCTGCGCGGCAAGTACCTGCACCCCAACAAGTTCGAAGGCGCGGCCGAAGGCGGCTTCGGCTTCTGCGACGTGGTGTTCGGCTGGGACGCGCACGATGTCTGCTACGACAACACCACGGTCACCGGCTGGCAGCACGGGTTCCCCGACGCGCTGGCGCGCATCGACCTCGACACCCACCGC
>Ga0268298_10005667_pt1 | contig 11614 bp, 9 predicted proteins | sample WWTPWeurt_MetaG_FD_194462 | JGI IMG/M metagenome (GOLD analysis project Ga0268298, IMG submission 194462) | Activated sludge microbial communities from WWTP in Nijmegen, Gelderland, Netherland - WWTP Weurt | ecosystem: Engineered > WWTP > Aerobic digester > Activated sludge | place: Netherlands...
CGGGCTGCGCCCTCGACGCCCGGACTGCGGACAGTCGGCAGTTCGCCCCACCGCGAGCCCGATTCAATGCAGAATGCCCGCATGACACCCGCACAATTCATCGCCCTCTGGCAGAACAATCCCTTGTCGGAACGCGCCGGCGCGCAGGGGCATTTCGACGACCTGTGCGAGCTGCTCGGCGTGGACAAGCCGCGCGACCCGGACAACTACTGCTTCGAGCGCGGCGCCGGCAAGGCCAGCGGCGGTGACGGTTGGGCCGACGTCTGGAAGCGCGGCCACTTCGGCTGGGAGAACAAGCGCCCCGGGCGCGACCTGCGCGCCGCGCTGAAGCAGCTCACCGACTACGCCCTCGAACTGGAGAACCCGCCGCTGCTGGTGGTCAGCGACCGCGAGATCATCGAGATCCACACCGCCTTCACCGGCTACCCCGACCAGCCGCGCCGTATCGCCATCGCCGACCTTTTGCAGCCGGAGAACCTGCAAACCCTGCGCTGGGTATTCACCGAGCCGGAAAAGCTGCGCCCGGTCAAATCGCTCGCCGCCATCACCGAGGAAGCCGCCGGCCAGTTCGGCGCGCTGGCCGAGACCTTGCGCAAACGCGGGCTGGATTCGCAGCCCGTCGCGCACTTCCTGATCCAGTGCCTGTTCTGCATGTTCGCCGAAGACGAAGGCCTGCTGCCGCGCGGCATCTTCACCGGCCTGCTGGCCAAGGCCGCCGACGATCCGGCGCGCGCCGCGAACCGGCTCACCGCCTTGTTTGCCGCCATGCAAAACGGCGGTGACTACGGCGACGACACCATCGCCTGGTTCAACGGCGGCCTGTTCGCCACCATCGCCGTGCCGCCGCTGGAGCGCGCCGAACTGGCCGCCCTGCAACACGCCGCCGACATGGACTGGCGCAACATCGACCCCTCGATCTTCGGCACCCTGTTCGAGCGCGGGCTGAATCCGTCCAAGCGCTCGCAACTCGGCGCGCACTACACCGACCCGGCCACCATCATGCGGCTGATCGATCCGGTCATCGTGCGCCCGCTGACCGCCGAATGGCAGGCGGCGAAGACCGCCATCGCCGCCGCATTGAAGAAATCGAAAAAGCAGAACGACAAGGCGCACAAGGACGCCGCCGCGCTGTTCCACGGCCACCTCGAACGCCTGCGCAATTACCGCGTGCTCGACGCCGCCTGCGGCAGCGGCAATTTTCTCTACCTCGCGCTGAAATCGCTGAAGGACCTGGAGCGCCGCGCCAACACCGAAGCCGAGGCGCTCGGCCTGCAACGCCAGGTCAGCATCGAAGTCAGCCCGGCCAACGTGCTGGGCATCGAACTCGACGCCTACGCGGCGGAACTGGCGCGCGTCACGGTCTGGATCGGCGAGATCCAATGGATGCTGCGGAACGGCTATCCGGTGTCGGCGCAACCGATATTGCGGCCGCTCGACAGCATCGAGAATCGGGATGCGCTGATAAAAGTTCCCGCAGGGACGCACAGCGCTGGCGCTGGCGACACGGCGAGCGAAGCCGAATGGCCGGCCTGCGATGCGATAGTGGGCAATCCGCCGTTTCTTGGCGGTACGCGAAAGCGCGGGGAGCTGGGTGATAAATATTTCGATGCGCTGGCAAGCGTATTTGCCGATCGGCTTCCGCCGGGGGCAGATTTTGTTTGCTACTGGTTTGAAAAGGCGCGGGCGCATATCGAAGCCGGCCAATGTAATGCGGCAGGACTGGTCGCAACCAACAGCATTCGTCAGCAGGCAAATCGAAAGGCTTTGGAACGCATTACCGATAGCACCCGAATCTTCGAGGCGTGGGCTGACGAGGCGTGGATCAACGATGGTGCGGCGGTACGTGTGTCGCTGGTGTGCTTTGGGATTGGCGATGGCGCGCGATTGGATGGTTCTGACGTATCTGAAATTCATGCGGACCTGCGCTCAGGCGAAGACCTGACAACGGCAAGTCGTTTGGTCGAGAATTCCGGAGCGTCTTTCTTTGGCCTCGCCTTGGCTGGAGATTTCAGTATCGATTACACGATAGCATCAGCTTGGCTGCGCTTGCCGAATCCCAACGGACGTCCCAATAGCGACGTTGTTCGTCCGCTATGGAATGGCAAAGATCTGACGGCTCGGTGGGAAGGGCGCTGGACAGTCGATTTTGGACCGGCGATGGAAGAATGTGACGCGATGCTCTACGAAGCGCCATTTGCGCATGTCTTGGCGAATGTGAAGCCAGTTAGGCTAACGAACAATCGTAAGTCACGTGCAGAGAAGTGGTGGCGGCATGGCGAAGCGCGACCGGCAATGCGCAAGGCGTTGTCTGGTCTCGGGCGTTACATTGCAACTTCGGAGAAGTCGAAGCATCGTTTTTTTGTTTGGCTCGACGAACGCATAGCACCCGATAACCGATTGGTCGTAATTGCACGTAATGACGATGTAACGTTTGGTATTTTGTCATCGCGAATTCACGTCTGTTGGGCGCTTGCCGTTGGCTCAACCCTTGAAGATCGCCCGGCTTACGCTACAACTACTTGTTTCGATACCTTCCCCTTCCCCGCCGGCCTCACCCCGCGCGACACGGCGCCAGTCGCCGGCCAGCCGACGCCCCCCTGTCTCGCGGGCGAGGTGACGGCGGCGAATATCGCGGCCGCGGCGCGGCGTCTGAACGAACTTCGCGAGAACTGGCTCAATCCGCCCGAGTGGGTGGAGCGCGTTCCCGAAGTCGTCCCCGGCTACCCGGATCGCATCGTCGCCAAACCCGGCCATGAAGCCGAGCTGAAAAAGCGCACCCTGACCAACCTCTACAATGCGCGCCCGGCCTGGCTGGACAACGCGCACAAGGCACTCGACGCCGCCGTCGCCGCCGCCTACGGCTGGCCCGACTACACGCCCGCCATGCCCGACGAGGAAATCCTGCGCCGCCTTCTTGCTCTAAACTTGGAGCGCGCCGCTCGTTCCAAAGGAGAAAGCCCATGACCATCGCCGAACAAATTGCCCGTATCGCCGGCACTCTGCCCGAATCGCTGGCAAGGGAGGCGCTGGATTTCGTCCGCTTCCTGCAGGCGCGCGAGCGCGGCGAACTCGCCGACTGGCAGCAGGCGCAGACGGTTTCGCTGGCGCATGTGTGGGACAACCCCGACGACGAGGCCTGGAATGACGTTCCGCTGAGGTGACATCGTCCTGGTGCCGTTTCCCTTCACCGACCTTTCCAGCGCGAAGCGTCGCCCCGCATTGCTGTTGCGCAGCTTGGGCGAGTTCGGCGATTGGCTCTGCCTGCCGGTGACGACGCGGGGTGCGCATCGGGAAAGCCTGCCGTTGCGCGATGAGGACTTCGCCGACGGCGCCTTGGCTCTTTCGAGCTGGATCAGGCTCGACCGGCCAACGCTGCTCAGCGAGTCGATCATGCTGGGCCGCGCCGCCAGCCTGAAACCCGTCACGGTGGCCGGCATCCACCTTTCGCTGTGCCGGGCGCTGGGTTGCGGGCAACATGCGGTCATGGAAGCGGCGACGGAGGCTTACGAAAGGGCCGCCGGCCAATAACGGAGCACTGCCTCGTCCTGCTGCCGTGTCGCCAGCGCCGACTTTTTTGTGTACGACAAGGACGAAATGGACGACCTGAGCACCGACGAACGCAAGGCGCTCAAGGCGTTGCTCAAGCGGGAACGGGAGGCACGACAATGAAAAAGCGGAACCTGTTTGCCGAGATCACGGAAGGCTTCGATGCCTTGGCCGAGGAACGGGCCGGCAAGCGAACCTTGCGCACCCACGCGGTCGAGACCCTGCCGGCGCCGGACGTCAGCGCCGGGGAATTGCCCGCCCTGCGCGAGCGCCTGCGCCTTTCGCGGCCGGTGTTTGCGCGTTACCTGCGCACTAATCCGCGCACGCTGGAGAACTGGGAACAGGGCCGGGCGAAGCCGAACGCGCAAGCGGCCTTGCTGATCCGCCTGGTGGAGCGCTACCCGGATACGGTGGAGCGACTGGCCGCCGTCTGAGGGGGCGAGGCGCCGATTTTTTTCGCAATCCGGGCGACGCCCGGGGGCACTCCCTACCTGAAGCGTTCCCAACTGCCGGCATGGTGATGCGCCGGCTGCCGTTCGGCCCAGGCGGCGAGGCGTTCCATCCAGCTTGCGCGCGGCGCGCTTGCGGCCGTGATGCGCGTGCGGCTGGCGGGGCGCCGCGGAAGATGCGGAAGGCGCGGAAGGTGGAAGCTGAATCCGTGATCTGCGGTATGCGTGGCCATGATGACTCCCGTTATCGGTGGCGTACCGGAAAATTCCGGTTGCCGTGTGCTGGAACGGACTATAGGACTTGGCGTTTGCGCACGCAATATGTAAAAATGCGTTTCTAGTTTGCAAAAACGCAAGTAATCAATGTCAACACTCGACTGGGATGACCTCAGGTATGCGTTGGCGATCGGCACCGCCGGGTCGCTCGCCGGCGCGGCGCGCACGCTGGGCGTGAACCACACCACGGTGCTGCGCCGGCTCGATGCGCTGGAAGCCCGGCTCGGCACCCGCCTGTTCGACCGCCAGCGCGGCGGCTATCAGCCCACCGAAGCCGGCCTGGCGCTGGTGGAGCAGGCGCGCCACATGGCGACGCGCGCCGACGAGGTGGAGCGCCAGGTGCTCGGCCGCGACCGCGAGCTGACCGGGGCGCTGCGGGTGACCACCGCCTTCGTCCTGATGGACCACCTGCTGCCGCAGCCACTGGCGGGTTTTGCCCGCGCCTACCCGGGGATCGAGGTCGAGGTGATCGAAAACGCCTACCTCGCCGACCTGTCGAGCCGGCATGCCGACCCGGAGCAGAACTGGACACGGCGCGAGGCCGACGTGGCGCTGCGCCTGTCGGAAAACGTGGCCGAGCACCTGGTCGGCCGCCAGCTCGGCATGACGCAGTGCCGGGTCTATGCGTTGCGCGGCGCGACGGACCTGCCGCAGCAGGTGACCCCGGTCGAGGTGCTGATCCGCGAGGCGCCCTGGGTTGCCTTCGAGCGCGATGCCTCGGCGCGGGTTTATGACCGCTGGTTCCGCGCGCACCTGGGGCAGTCGAACGTGCGGGTGCGGGTGGATATCTTCAACGCCAAGGCGGCGATGCTGCGCACCGGGATCGGCGTCGGCGTGCTGCCCACCTTCATGGAGGACAGGCACCCCGAACTGGTGCCGGTGTCGGCACCGATCGCCGAACTGGCGCAGCCGGTGTGGATGCTGACCCATCCCGACCTGCGCCGCACGGCGCGCGTGCGCGCCTTCATGCAGTTCGTCGGCGACGCGCTGGCGCAGCGCCTGGCGCGGACGGATTAGCGCCGGCGGCGCTCAGGCGACCTGCTTGAACTGGTGCAGCGCGGAGGGCGCCGGCCAGCCGGCTTCCTTGCAGACGCGGACGATGGCCTCGTTGGTGTCGAAGTACACCTGCCAGTAGTGGTCGGTGTGGGTGTAGGGGCGCACGGCGATCTGCGGGCCTTCGAGCTTGATGTCGAGCAGGTTGACCTCGGGCGGCATGTCCTTCGACACGTTGGGGATCTGCGCCACGGCGGCCTTGAAGCGGGCGATGGCGTCCAGCGCGTCGACGCCGTTGGCCAGCTGCGCCACGCGCTCGACGCGGCGCGCCGGCAGCACCGAGAAGTTCTGGATGGTGTCGGCGAAGATCTTGCCGTTGCCGACGATGGTGTTGACGTTGTCGGGGGTGATGATGACGGTGCCGAACAGGCCGAGCTCGTGCACCGTGCCGACGATGCCGCCGACGCTGACGAAGTCGCCCACCTTGAACGGGCGCAGCACCAGCATGAAGGCGCCGGCGGCGAAGTTGCCCAGCAGCCCGCTCCACGCCGCACCGATCGCCAGGCCGGCGCCGGCCAGCAGGGCGGCGAAGGAGGTGGTCTGGATGCCCATGTAGCCCATGATGCCGAGCACCAGGGCGATGTTCAGCGCGATGGCGATGATCGAGCCGAGGTACTTGGTCAGCGTCGGGTCGACGTTGTTGCGGTTCATCGCCGCCTGCATCAGGCCGATCACCCAGCCGATCAGCCAGCGGCCGACGATCCAGAAGGCGAGGGCGGCGAGCACCTTCAGCGCCAGTTCGGTGGCGGTGGTGCTGAGGAAGGTCTGTATCGAGTGCATGTCCATGGCGGGGATTCCTTTCGACGGGTTGGGATTGGGGGTTGCGTGCGCGGCGTGCGCGCCCGGTCCTTGCGGATTTTTTTGCGGATGGCGGCGAGTATCGCCGACGGCGCTTGCGGCGGTCAATCGTTCCGTGCGACGCCCCGTATAATCGTGCGCTTCTCGACGTGAAGAAATGAACCATGCGCGCAGTTCTGGGGTTTCTGTTGGTCCTGCTTGCCGCACCGGCGTCGGCCGAATGGGTGAACGTCGGAGAGACCGAAACTTCGGTGGTCTACATCGATGACACGACGATCCGCAAGGACCGGCATCTGCGCTGGGTCTGGGGTGTGCTGGACTACCGCGAAAAGCGCTTTGACGGCCTGATGTCGCGGCGGGTACTGGGCGAATTCGACTGCACCACCGGGAAGTTTCGAATCCTCTCGATGTTCAATCATTCCCAGCCGATGGCCAGGGGTCCGGCCAAACAGGTGGGCAATGATCCCGCGATCCTGACCGATGCTGCGGACAGCGTGCCGGCCGCAGCCGCGCTCAAGATCGTCTGCGCCCGATAGCCGGTCCGGCTATCGGGTCTGCCCGTCGAAGGCCGCCAGCAGTTCCTTTTGCCGGGCCCGCGCCTGGGCGACAGAACGTTCCTTGACCGGCCCGTAGCCGCGGATGGTTTCCGGCAGGCGGGCCAGCGCGACGGCGGCATCGTGCCGTGCGGCGTCGTGTGCCTCTAGGGTGTCGAGGGTGTCGAGGATGTGCGCCAGCATGCGTTCGTAATCGGCGATCAGTTCGCGCTCCTGCACCCGTTCGGCGATGCGGCCGAAGGGATTGAAGGCGGTGCCGCGCAGGAACCTGAAGCGGGCGAGCAGCTTCATGGCCGGCAGCAGCCAGGGGCCGAAGCCTTGCTTGGGCGGCTCGGCGCCGGGCCCGGCGGCGCGGCTCCAGGGCAGGGTCATGTGGAAGTTGAGCCGGTAGTCGCCCTCGAAACTCGCAGCCAGCGCTCTCTGGAAGGCGGGCTCGGCGAACAGGCGCGCGACTTCGTACTCATCCTTGTAGGCGAGCAGCTTGAAGTAGTTGCGCGCCACGGCATCCGCCAGCGCCGTGTCGCCGGCGCCGACTTTTTCGCCGTGCGCGCGCACCCGTGCCACCAGGGCCGTGTAGCGCCGGGCGTAGGCTGCGTCCTGGTAGGCCGCGAGGTAGTCGCGGCGGCGTTCGATCAGTTCGTCGAGGTTGGCGGACAGCCGATGTTCGGGCGCGGCCGGCTCGCCGCCGCCGATCAGGGCGGCGACGCCGGCCGGGTCGTGGGCGGCACGGCGGCCCCAGTGGAAGGCGCGCAGGTTGTCCGCGACGGCGGCGCCGTTGAGCTCGATGGCGCGCAGGATGGCCTCCAGCGACAGCGGCACCAGGCCGCGCTGGAAGGCGAGGCCGAGCATGAAGATGTTGGTGGCGATGGAATGGCCCAGCAGCCGCGTCGCCATCTGCGCGGCGTCGAGGAATTGCGTCGCCGCGCGGCCGACGGCGTCGGCCACCGCCTGTTCCATCGCGCCCTCGGGGAATTCGCGGTCGGGGTTGCGCAGGAATTCGCCGGTGATGCTGCGCCCGGTGTTGATGATGGCCTGCGTCCGGCCGGCGGTGGTCTTCGAGATTACGTCCTCGCTGACGGCGACGACGATGTCGCAGCCGAGCAGCAGCTTCGCCTCGCCGGTGGCGATGCGCGCCGAATGCAGCTGCTCCTGGCGTTCGGCGAGGCGCACGTGGGACATCACGGCGCCGCCCTTTTGCGCGAGGCCGGTCATGTCGAGCACGGTGACGCCCTTGCCGTCGAGGTGGGCGGCCATGCCGAGCAGGGCGCCGATGGTCACCACGCCGGTGCCGCCGACGCCGGCGACGAGGATGGCGTAGGGATCGGCGAGGCTTTGCGGCGCCGGTGCGGGCAGGTCGGCGCCGGCCTGGTCGCCGGCCGCCAGCGCCCGGCCGCGACGCACGCTGCCGCCGTGCACCGTGACCATGCTCGGGCAGAAGCCGTCGAGGCAGGAGTAGTCCTTGTTGCAGGCGAACTGGTCGATCGCGCGCTTGCGGCCGAATTCGGTCTCCACCGGCACCACGGCGAGGCAGTTGGACTTGGCGGCGCAGTCGCCGCAGCCCTCGCACACCGCCTGGTTGATGAAGATGCGCACCTCCGGGTCGGGAAAGGCGCCGCGCTTGCGGCGGCGGCGCTTCTCGGCGGCGCAGGTCTGGTCGTACACCAGGGCGGTAACGCCCGGCGTGTCGCGCAGCTCGCGCTGGGTTTCGTCCAGCCGCTCGCGGTGGCGGATCTCGACGCCGGGGGCGAAGTCGGTGACGCCCCGGTACTTTTCCGGGGCGTCGCTCATCACGATGATGCGGGCGACATCCTCGGCGGCGAGCTGGCGCGTGAGCTGGGGCACGGTCAGCGTGCCGTCCACCGGCTGGCCGCCGGTCATCGCCACGGCATCGTTGAACAGCAGCTTGTAGGTGATGTTGACCCCCGCCGCGACGGCGGCGCGGATGGCGAGCAGGCCGGAATGGAAATAGGTGCCGTCGCCCATGTTGGCGAAGACGTGCCGCGTCCCGCTGTGGCCGGCGACGCCGAGCCAGGCCGCGCCTTCGCCGCCCATGTGCGAGATGGTCAGGGTGTTGCGGCCCATCATCACCGCCATCAGGTGGCAGCCGACGCCGCCCAGCGCGCAGCTGCCTTCGGGCACCTTGGTGGACTGGTTGTGCGGGCAGCCGGGGCAGAACCAGGGCGTGCGCGCCAGGGTCACCCTGGGCCTCGCCTGCGCCTGCGCCCTGGCGTCGAGGAAGGCGATGTGGCCGGCGATGCGCGGCGAGGTGTGGAAGCGGCCGATGCGCGCCGCGATGGCGCGGGCGACGATGGCCGGCGTCAGCTCGGCGGTGGGCGGCAGCAGCCAGCGGTTCTCCGGCAGCGGCCATTCGCCGGTTTCGTCGTATTTGCCGACCACGCGCGGGCGCACGTCATCGCGCCAGTTGTAGAGCATTTCCTTGAGCTGGTATTCGATGATCTGGCGCTTTTCCTCGACCACCAGGATTTCTTCCAGGCCCTCGGCAAAGCGGCGCACGGACTCGGCCTCCAGCGGCCAGGGCATGCCGACCTTGAACAGGCGCAGGCCGATCTCGGCGGCATGGGCCGCGTCGATGTGCATGTCGTCGAGCGCCTGGCGCACGTCCATGTAGGCCTTGCCGCAGGCGATGATGCCCAGCCGCGGCCGCGGGCTGTCGTAGATCAGGCGGTTGAGGTTGTTGGCGCGGGCGTAGGCGATCGCGGCATAGACCTTGTACTGCTGCAGGCGCAGTTCCTGCGCCAGTTGCGGATCGGGCCAGCGCAGGTGCACGCCGTCGGCCGGCAGCTGGAAGTCGGTGGGGATGATGCGCTCGTGGCGCTCGGGATCGACCGTCACCACGGCCGAGCTTTCGGCCGTGTCCGAGGTCAGCTTCATGGCCACCCAGCAGCCCGAGTAGCGCGACATGGCCCAGCCGTGCAGGCCGTAGTCGAGGTATTCCTGCAGGTTGGCCGGCGCCAGCACCGGGATGCCGCAGGCGGAAAAGATGTGCTCGCTCTGGTGGGCCACGGCCGAGGAACGCGCCGAGGGGTCGTCGCCGGCGATCAGCAGCACGCCGCCGTGTTTCGACGTACCGGCATGGTTGGCGTGGCGGAAGACGTCGCCGCTGCGATCCACGCCCGGCCCCTTGCCGTACCACATCGAGAAAATGCCGTCGTATTTGGGCTGCGGAAACAGGTGCAGCTGCTGCGTGCCCCACACCGCGGTGGCGGCGATGTCCTCGTTGAGCCCCGGCTGGAAGCTGATGTCGCGCGGCTTGAGGAAGGGCGCCGCGGCGTGCAGGGCGAAGTCCAGCCCGCCCAGCGGCGAGCCGCGATAGCCCGAGACATAGCCGGCGGTATGCAGCCCGGCGCGGCGGTCGAGTTCGTGCTGCAGCATGGGCAGGCGGGCCAGGGCCTGCATGCCGGTGAGGAAGACCGTGCCGCGTTCGAGGCGGTATTTGTCGTCGAGGCTGACGTTGGCGATGCTCATTGGGGCTCCTTGTCGCCGCGCGCTCTGCGGCGCGCTCGGCGGTTTCCGCGATGCATTGGCGGATCGTACTATGGACCGGACAAGGCGCGGCCTCGTTCCAGGGCTTCGAGGTTGGTCGTGCGGTGCGGGCCGGAAAGCGCCGCGGTGGCCTCGCACACCTCGGCGTAGGCGAAGGGGAAGCCGGGCCGGCTGGAGGCGAAGCCCAGCAGCACGAGGTTGGCGACCAGCGGCAGCTTCATCGCCAGCGCTTCGCGGTCGGCATTGCAGCGATGCACGACGATGCCCATGTCCGCGACCAGGCCGGCCACGCGCGGGTCGGGGAAGGCGGCGTCCTCCCTGGCGTTGACCACGCAGGCCGGCGCGCCGCCCTTGCCCCGCGCGCGCAGGAAGGGCAGGGTGCGATGCGCCTCGACGGCATCGAGTGCCAGCAGCAGGTCGGCATCGCCTTCGCAGATCAGCGGGCTTTCGAACTCGCCCATCTTCAGGTGGGTGGTCACCGAGCCGCCGCGCTGGGCCATGCCGAAGGTTTGCGAGCCGAGCACCGGGACCTCGCGGCGGCGGGCGATTTCGGTGAGGATCTTGGCGGCGAACAGCACGCCCTGGCCGCCGATGCCGGCGATCACGGTCTGGCATTTCATGGCCGTACCTCCATGCCGCCGGCGCGCGGCCGGATCGCCCCCTGGGGGCAGACCTGGATGCAGACGCCGCAGGCGATGCAGGTGCGCTCGTCGATGCTGACCAGGCCGTCGGGCGCGCGCAGCAGCGAGGGGCATTCGAACCAGGTGGTGCAATAGCCGCAGGCGACGCAGCTGCCGGTCTGCGGCATGCTGATCGCGCTGCGCGGGCATTCCGCCGCGCACAGGCGGCAGCCCGTGCATTTCGCCGGGTCGATGCGGTAGCGGCCGTCGGCGAGGCTGATCGCCCGGGTCGGACAGACGTCCAGGCAGATGTCGCAATGCGTGCACACGCCGCAGTGGAAGCAGCGCTCGCCGGCTTCGGCGGTTGCCCCGGCCGGGTCGAGGCCGAAGTTCACCTCGCCGAAGTCCCGGATCGACTCCTGCGGCGCGCGATGCGGCGAGGGCGTGCGCGGCCGCCTGCGGAAGTACGTGAGCCGGACCTCCTGCGGCCCCGGCGCGGCCTTCTGCTGCGCGTTGCGCGGCGCGGCGGTGCAGCTGACGACGCCCGGCCCGCGGGCGAACTGCATCGCCTCGGCGGCAATCGGGGGGCCGCCGAGGCGCTCGTCCATCGCCAGCGCGGCGCGCTTGCCGGCGTTGATGGCGCCGACCACGGTGCCGGCGCCGAGGCTGGAGGCGTCGCCGCCGGCAAAAATGCGCGGGTCGGCGGTGCGCCCCCAGGCATCGACGGCGATGCGCCTGCCGGCGGGCAGGCCGGCGGCCGGCGCATAGCCGAGGTCGGCGTCGCCGCCGATGCAGACCAGCACCTGGTCGGCGC
>Ga0268298_10005668_pt1 | contig 11614 bp, 7 predicted proteins | sample WWTPWeurt_MetaG_FD_194462 | JGI IMG/M metagenome (GOLD analysis project Ga0268298, IMG submission 194462) | Activated sludge microbial communities from WWTP in Nijmegen, Gelderland, Netherland - WWTP Weurt | ecosystem: Engineered > WWTP > Aerobic digester > Activated sludge | place: Netherlands...
ATTAGGTCATGGTGGGCCGTGCATTCATCCGCCTGACGGCGGCACAAGGCATTCAGCCCAGTTGCTCGTTGAGGTAGCTCACCGTCCCGTCCAGGTCCTCCTGGAAATTCGTGGGGCTTCAGCAGGGGCTTGTCCGAGGCCGACCCGGTCATGACGATCTTGATGGCCCCCTTCATGAGGTCCTCGTCGTGCCACTGGGGGCGCAGGGCCACGATGGCGTTGTATAGGTGGACGCAGATCTCCCGGCTCATGGCCACGATCATGGCCTTGCCGTCCAGGGCCCCGTTGCGCTCCTCGAAGTGCCGGACCAGATCCTCGGCCACCTTCTTGAGGCGGGGGGTGGCGCCCACTACCTTCTCCAGGGCGGCCCAGCGGCGCATGTTCCGAGCCTTGTCCGACTCCTCGTCCTCCTCGGTCAGCTCCTCCACGTCGGCGTCGATGGTGGGGGTCTGCTCCGGGTTCAGGTCCAGCTTGGCCAGGCGGCTCTCGTAGTAGATGGGGACGGTGGCCTCGTCCTTCACCGCCTGCTCGATGTCGTAGATGCTGACGTAGTCCCCGAACACCGACCTGGTGTCCTTGTCCTCGCCGCTGATGGGGGTGCCGGTGAAGGCTACGAAGGTGGCATTGGGCAGGGCCTGGCGGAGCTGGTAGGCCAGACCGTTGGTGGCCACCAGTTCCTTGGTGCCATCGGCGTTCTTCCGCTCCCGGAACACGGTCTTGAAGCCGTACTGGGTGCGGTGGGCCTCATCGCAGATGACCACGATGTTCTCCCGCTCCGACAGGAGTGGGATGGAGGTCTCCCCCTCCAGGGGCGCGAACTTCTGAATGGTGGTGAAAAGGATTCCCCCTGAAGGCCGGTTCGCCAGCAGGTCCCGCAGGTCCTGGCGGTCCTCCGCCCGGACCGGGCCTTCCCGCAGCAGGCCCTTGGCCTCCCCGAAGGTGGTGAAGAGCTGCCCGTCCAGGTCGTTTCGGTCCGTGACCAGCACCAGGGTTGGGTTCCGCATTTCCGGGGCCACCATGAGGCTGGCCGCCAGGCAGGTCATCTCCAGGCTCTTGCCCGAGCCCTGTGTGTGCCACACCACGCCTCCCTTTCGGGAGCCCCCTGGGCGGCTGGCGAGGATAACGCTCTTAAGGACGGCCCGCACCGCGTGGAACTGGTGGTAGGCAGCGATCTTCTTGGTAGCGCCATCGTCCTCGAAGAGGATGTGGTGGCGCAGGAAGTCCAGGAATAGATCCTTCTGGAAGAGGCCCCGTACCAGGGTCTCTAGCTGCTGGTGTTCACCCAGGGGGTCCAGGGTCACTCCGTCGATGGTGCGCCAGGCGTTGAAGCGCTCCTTATTGGCCGACAGTGAGCCCACCCGTGCCAGGGTGTAGTCCGAGATCGCCAACACCTCGTTGAACACGAAGAGGTCGGGGATGTCCTGCTTGTAGGCCTGGAGCTGATGATGGGCGTGCCAGATGTCGGCGTTCCCGTCGGCGGGGTTCTTCAGCTCCAGGACCGCCAGGGGCAGGCCGTTGAGGAAGACCACCATGTCCGGGCGGCGGGTGAGCTTGGGACCCTCTATGGAAAACTGGTTCACCACCAGCCAGTCGTTGGCCTCGGGATTCTGGAAGTCCACCAGCCGCGCCCAGTCGCCCAGGCTCTCCCCACCCTTCTGAATCTGGACCTGCACCCCGTCCGTGAGCCAGCGGTGGAACTGACGGTTCGCCAGCAGGAGGCCCGCCGCGTTGCCATGGAGCACCTGCCGGGCGGCATCGTCCAGCACCGAGGCCGGGATGCCGGGGTTCAGGCGGGACAGGGCTTGGCGGAAGCGGCCTTCCAGAACCACCTGCTTGTAGCTGGCCCGTTCCTGGTCGGGGCCCTCTGGGGCGAGATCAGGGCCGAAGGCCCGGGTATAGCCCAGTTCCTCGAACCAGCCGAGGCAGGCTTGTTCTGCCATGTTTTCATCGATGAGGGTCACGCCAATCCCCTGGTCAGTATTCAGGCTCGGGTGAATGAATGGGTGCGTTGAAGTTCATCACTTTGGACTCTTCCCAAGCTCGAATCCCGCTTCGGCAGCGCAGGTAGATCTCCATGCGAGCGTTAACCCAATCCTGGCGAAGGTTTTTTAGCCATTCAGTTTGTTGTCGAGTTAGGGATATTTCTGGGATGAACAATGTTTCGCTGGAAGATGAGGGAACATTCACCCTTGTATTCGCTACTGCATCGAGAAACTGATGGCTCGCCACATTGACTACGATCCTGATCACATCCACTTCGACCCCAACGGGAAGGTGGTTGTGTACCCGAATCCTCGGACAGGTCAGTGCATGAGATGGTCGCTGAATTGAAAGCTCGAATTGCGCTGTCGCGCCTTCCATTTCTAACTGGAGCAATTGTCACCTTCAATCCGTGGGAATGGGTGCTTGAAATGGAGGCGCTCCAGAAGCGAGTGGATCGCCTGGAGCATGAGGTACGCGGCGGACACCTGGTGATCCGTGACCAGGAGTGCCTCATCGCGAGTCAGGCAAGGGAGATCCGGGAGATGAAGGGCTGGACGCGATGAGCCTGTTGCCAGCTTTCTTCTATGCCGACAAGACTCCCAGCTAAACACTGAGGTGGTCCCGCAACAGCAAAATGGCGGTGGTGTAGCCCAGTTCAGAACCCTCGTTCCACACCGCAGAGTCATAGTCGTCCGTGCCGGGGTAGTTCTCGATCATGTCGGCCCAACTGATACGAGAATCCTCCTGGATGAACGCAAGACAGTCGAGGAGGTCCCTCCGTTGCATCATCGGGGCGAGATCGAGGAGTTCGGAGACGTCTTCAACACAGGAATGGTAGGCGGCTTCAAAGGGCACTTTCATGTCCCGTCGACTCTCGTCTGCGTAGAACTCGGTACGGATCTCCTTCACCCGCTCTGAGGAATAGAGCGCATCGATCAGAAAACCCTCACAAGATGCCAGCAGCGATGACTCTTCCAATCGAACATCGTCGGCCAGATCCGTAGCTTCTTCCCTGAGCTTGTGGTCCAAGTTCGCAATGGCGGGCCGAATGGCCGGATTGATAATCGCTCTGTGCTTCATCGACGCTCCCGCATATCGAAATGCTCCCGGCCAACTAGTGACATCAGATTGCTACTGGTCAGAGAGATGGCCCAGGTTTTCCCGCAAGACCGCAATGCCAGCCTCGTATCCAATGAGCCAACCTTCCATCCAGCGTTCCTCGTCCTCACCCGAAGGAATATCGACAAGGCAGAGGCCTTTTTTGGCCTTAGAAGCGATCAGATTTAGAACCCATTCGAGGTAATCCAGGATGTCCACCTGCGTGACGGGTGGCTCCAACTGCATACAGGCGACTGCCACATCATCCATTACGGCAAGATAGGCCGCAGTGAACGGCTTGGTCAGGCAATGCTTGTTGGGATCCTTCAGGAATTCAAAGATGCGCGAAGTAGTTGCATTGGAGTTGAAAAATTCCGCGCGGAGGATAGCAGCACATTGGCCCCCCATTGATGGGTAGGGTGAATCCGGTTCAAGCCAGACGTCGTCTACCGCCGGGTCCCCCTTGTCGACTCCGGGTACTTGCGCTGGTGGCGTGGTCTTCGGGTGAAGATCGGGGGAGAGTTTCCTGCTTTTGCTTGGCTTGCTCATGTCGCGCCTCATACTCAATTGTCGCGGCCATGAAACTGAAAAGCGCTAAAAGGTATTTTGCAAGTGGCATACTTTTAGATAGATGAATCGTGGGGTCTGAAATCAGATAATTACGGCCCAACCAATCCATCAAGGCCGGGGAGACACACTGAGGGCATGGCGAATAAAGGGAAGCCTCGCTCCCAAGACGATCTGGGTCGCCAAATAGCCGCCCTCTGTCTGCATCCGGTTTGAATTTGCAACTGCCTTGAAAGCGCTCTATCGCATTACAAACTGAGCCTTCTTGGGATCGTAAACGACCGTGGTGATGGATCCGTCCTTTATCCGTCCAATCGCTTCGTTAATCATTGCAAGGGGCACGAGGAACCATTCACGTGGCTTCACCGGGTGACCAAATCTATCCTTGATGGTGAGATTGAGTTGGGCCGGCGAAAATATCTTGTGGATCAGGTTTTCAAGCTTCGTCCGGTTGATCCCCGAAAGCACATAGGTGGCAACGACTTCGACCTCGGCAAGAAGATAGGTCGCATCGTTCACGGCGTTGGCAATTCGAGTTTCCACCTTTCCGCCAGTGACTCCAATTTTGTGAATCAAGTCTCGGTGCTCCGTGATGTACGGCTCACTGGAGAGGCTCCGGAGCACGTAGATGGTTCCAGTTTCGACATCCCCATCTTCGATGGTTTCACCAAAAAGCGGACCGAAATCAGGATCCGTGATGCGGCGTCCCGCCTCGTCTTTGTATAGAGCCCTCTGCAATGAACGCATCAGGAGGTTGCTTTCCGTCCCGTTCGCATAGATGACACGCATTCGAGCATCTGGGTGGCCGTTTGGAGTTTGAAAGGACTCTCCAATTTCTGCTATGTAGACGGTCTGGCCCCCAAGGATGAAAAAATGCCCGAGGTCAACGCTGGCGTTCTGGCCGAACCGCACCGTCCTCCGGCGGCCAGACTTGAGTTCGCCCTCAATTGTGGTGAACAGAGGTTTGAACTTGTCGAAATCCAGACATTTTTCGCGATTAGCGATTTCTTCTGCAGCCTGAATTTCCGCCTGCGAGCGAACATGCTTCAACTCTGTGAGGACCGGGGACACTTCCAGGTCGCTCAACTCCGTGAGCAGGTCATCGTCGCTGACGGATTCATCCGTCTGCTTCATTCCCCCCCCGGCTCCAGTCAACAGCCCTTGGTGGTCCAGGGGGGCGAGGAGTGTCCGGCACTCCTCCAGGGCGCGAAGACGATCGAGGCGCACCGCGTATAGCCTCTCGAAGATGTCCCGCTCCTCTCCGTGCTGTGGGGTGTGTCCGTAGGCTTCGAAAAAACGTTGGATTTCCTCGAAGCCTGCCAGGATGCGCTCTTCACGAGGGGGGCGTCTCCCTTTTTTCTCGGGTTGGGCGAGTTCTTCAAGTTCCGAATAGAGATCATCCAAATCAGTCATAACGACCTTCTTGCTTGAATCGAACGAAGGCAGCAGCGCCTTCGGCCATGCGTTTTTCCCACGCATCGGTGGCGGTCGGAGAGGGGAGTCGGCCACGCTCCTTCTTGAACTTGACCGCTCGTTGAGCCAGGTCCTTTGCTTCTTCCGGGCTAAGCCCCGTTCGCTTGATAGCGATGGCAGCGGCAACTTGCTTCAGACTCTCTTCGTTCATGGCCTTGGCGAGGATGGAATAGGCCTCACCAAATGGATTGATTCTGTCAATGAGGTCAATCTCCAGTTCGGTGACGCTCAGTACGAACTTTCGCACGCCATCGATCAGGGCCGTGTTTGCCCGAGGCTCACTCTCGCTACCCTTGCCCTCGCCAAGGACGATTTGCTTGGCCTGCTGGGTGAGGTTGAGGGCTGCAATGGCGTGTTGGCGCACAGCTTCCTGGTCTTCCTCTTCCAGACTCGGGTATCGCTCTTTGATGATCTTGCCGAGGCTAAGCTGGGTTAGTTCTTCAGGCACCAGTTCTTCGTCAAAAAAAAGGCCCTTTTGGATCGAGGGCTTGTCCTGGACGAAGGCAGCGATTACCTCATTCAGGTCGTCCCGGCAGATGCGGACCGCTTCCTCGCTCTTGGGCGTGGCTAGGCCCTTGATTTCGATCTGGAACTGGCCACTCTGAGGGTTGTATCCGACATTGCACTTGTCGGGGTTGTATCCATCCTCACCGTAGTCGAATCCAGATTCTGGGCCGTTCGCGGGGTTCTTTGGCTTGAACTCAAATCGTGGCGCGAGCACCTGCTCCATCAAGAGGCTTGCAGCAATGGCTTTCAGGGTATCGTTCACGGCCTCCGTGACAGCCTGTTCTGTGGCGTCAGGCTCGGCAATCAGGTTGGTGAATCGAGCGCGAGCCTTGCCCGGTGCATCTCGGGTGGCCCGGCCAATGATCTGGACGATCTCGGTGAGGCTGGACCTGTAGCCAACCGTCAGAGCGTGTTCGCACCAGATCCAGTCAAAGCCTTCCTTCGCCATGCCGAGCGCAACAATGATGTCCACGTGGTCGCGATTGTTCTTGTGGGTGGGATCCTTCAAGGCTGCAGAAACTCGATCCCGCTTATTCGGATCGTCATCAACGAGGTCAGCGATCCGAAGGATCCTTCCCTTCGGGGTCTTCACCAACTGGAAGCCGGTGGTCTGGTCGACTCCCTGCCACTCACCGAGTTCCTCAATGATGTGTTCCACCTCCCGGATCTTGTCGCCGAGACTTTCGCGAGAGTTGACATTGGGGATGTGCAGTATGGTCTTTTCCTCGGGATTGAGCACCTTGAGCAGATCATCAGAGTACGGCCCCGAGTAGAAGAAGTATCCGATATCCAACTGCTTCAAGTGCTCGTAACCATTGAGTTGTTCGTAATAGGTGTAGGTCACCGTTTCAAACTTGGCCTCATCCTGTGGAGCCAGGACCGCCTCGGCATCCCCCCGGAAGTAGGATCCGGTCATTGCGACGATGTGGGCCTTCTCCCTAGTCATGAACTGGCCCAAATGCTGCCCAAGTTTGTTATCGGGGTTGGCGGAGACATGGTGGAACTCATCCACGGCGATCAGGCGGTCGTCGAAGGCCTCAACGCCGAATCGTTCCACTGCAAAGCGGAAGGTGGCATGGGTGCAAACCAACACCTTGTCTGCGCTCTCCAGGAAGGAACCGACGGCATTTACCTTTCCGGCATTGTCGGGGCCAGGCGCATTGCACAGGTTCCACTTGGGTTCGACCTTCCAGTCGGCCCAGAACCCGAACTTGCTCAATGGCTCGTCATGAAAACTGGAGCCAATGGATTTTTCGGGTACAACGATGATGGCTTGCTTGAGCCCTTGGTTTTCGAGCTTGTCCAGGGCAATGAACATAAGTGCTCGGCTCTTTCCAGAAGCCGGGGGACTTTTGATTAGAAGGTACTGCTCACCACGCCGTTCATAGGCGCGTTCCTGCATGGGGCGCATGCCGAGTTCATTTGGCTTAGTGGAGGCTCCATTTTTAGCGTAAGTTACAGAAATCGATGGGACTGACGTCATTCGATCCTCCACTTGGAGTCCTTTGCTTAGACGATCTAGATCGAAGCTTTAGCAGTAGTCATTTTGCCATAAAGCTCAAATAACTTTTCCAGGCGCTCGGTATCATTGCGAAACTTGCGACCGATATAGATACGTTCAATTACCTCATCATTGCGATCGTGCGCTTCCTCAAGGTTAGAAGGTATTTCATCGAGACCATAGAGGTCCGCAATAGCCTTAGGGAAATGTGCTTCTCTTGAAAGCATTATATTTTCCGCACACCTTCTTAGGTCCGCCCTATTCTTATCGGTGAGTGTTGGGACAGGGAAGGTATTGTAAACGATTGTATTGCTATATCGCATTCCGTTTCCGAGCCGTCCCCCAATGGCCTCCGTCCAAACTTTCATTAATCGAGAGAGGATCAAGGAAAATTCGACAGGCGCATACCCATAAATCATATATGCAGTGTGGCTAGAGACAAAACCTTGTGTTCGAAGTGCTGCTGGAATATATGACAATCCATTTCCAATAGTTAAACCGATCTGAATTCCAACATCTTCTTCGTATGTTGAGTAACAAAAGGCATGGGGTCTATTTGCCGCTTTCCTAGCATCACGCCCCGCAGTCAATCGATAGGAACGACAAGAATCGATTATCGTGGCAATCTCAGGGACGAGTCGAGCAGATTGAATTTCGCTATCATTAATCCAAAGACACCAGCGATCTACTCCATTGACTAACTCTTGCGTTCCTCCGTACATCTTGAAGAACCGTTGTGCGCCTGGATTTGTATTGACGATATGTTTATACTCATCCTGCTCTAAAATCAATTTTTTTCCATCTACGGGATTACTTCCCATAACCATCTTTCGAAGTCCAGAGATCGATGTAGTGCGGGGGTAACAGATGATTTCAGGACCAGGGACCAGGTAGGGCGAAATGCTTTCGCATTCACGGACACTATCCTCATAATAAAGTCGCTTAACCTTAGGTTTGGTTTTTACTAGTCCAAGAATTGTACAAAAAACTCCAGCATTATTCGCTGCGGAATTAGCCCAACGGAAAGGACTATAAGCAAATTTAACTGATGCTGTTTTAAATATTCGAGGCCACAAAAGCGCTACTTGTTCCCCTTGACAAATCGAACTTGTAGCAACAAGTGCCATCTCACATCCGATTGAATTTACAAGTTCCAGGCCCTTTACGATGAAGCCACATACATAATCAAGAAGCTGAGCTTTTCCTAGACCAACTAATTCCAAATCCTCAGATTGTTCTTTGCTTTTCTTTTTTGCACCAAGATAAGGAGGATTACCACATATAAATGTTTCACCACCCTCGTTTTCGAAATTGATTTCCGATTGATTTGAAATCTCGCTAAACAATTCGTATGAAATCAACTTGGCTAATTTCCCAGTAGGAGGGCAGATGCTTTGCCAGTCCATTCGAAGGGCATTACCACAGGTAATCCAGTTCTCATTGGACAATGGAAGGAACACGTCCAGAGCATGCTGTTTCCCTAAATAGATCTGATTGCACTGATATTCAGCAATTACCAGTGCGAGACGTGCAATCTCCGCGGGAAAACTACGTAATTCAATTCCCCTGAAATTCGTGAGCGGTATAGAGGTAAGGCGATTCTGGAGGGGCTCATTCCGTCGACGGATGATTTCCGCCTCGATCTCCCGCATTTGTTTGTACGCGATTACAAGGAAATTTCCTGATCCGCAGGCTGGATCAAAGACACGAATCCTAGATAGACGCTTTCTGAGATTAAGCAAGAGGCGCTGGTTATCGCCCGCCTCCTCCAACTTAGACCGAAGGTCATCAAGGAAGAGGGGGTTGAGCACCTTAAGGATGTTGGGGACGCTGGTGTAATGCATCCCGAGGGCTCCACGCTCTTCATCATCGGCGACAGCCTGAATCATGGAACCGAAGATGTCTGGGTTGATTTGGGTCCAGTCCAATTGGCCGATAAAGAGCAAATAGCGCCGCGCAATTCGGCTGAGGCGAGGTACCTCCAGGCTTCCTGAGAAAAGGCCGCCGTTTACATAGGGGAATGCCTCAGCCCAACGCGGGACCTTAGCACTGGGGCGGTCCTCCCGTCGGGTATTCATTGCTCGGAAGCACTCTGCAATCACCTCATGGGTGTTGGAGGAGTCACCTGAACTCATTTGCTCGACCGTGCGGGTGAACAGGCTTTCGCTATTAAATATCCCGGTGTCTTCGGCAAAAAAGCAGAAAATAAGACGAGCCATGAAGTGGTTCATTTCCCCACTTTTCGAGGCCGAAGCCCAATCAGGATTATCCTTCAACAATTCCATGTAAAGCTTGTTGAGGCGGCTGGTGGCGCGGATGTCAAAAGCGTTTTCCCGAATTTGTTTGACGGTGGTGATGCCTGCAAGGGGCAAGAAGAAGCCAAAATGGTCGGGGAAATCCGCATACGCGCATGCAACCGGCTCGCCGGACTCCAAATCCTCAGCCATAAATTCCTGCCCATCGGTGGCCAGGATGAAGCTCGCCTTCCACCGACCTGTAGCCTGAGAATTTTTAAGGATGGCCAGGGCCTGGGACACGCTTCCCAATTCAGCGACGAGAATATGAATGTTCTTGGTCTGGAGGACGCCGCCTACATCTGACTTGTTCGACTCGCCCGATTTCAGACGCTTGATCGTCGTGTCCTTGTTCCCGAAGGCCTGCAAAAAGGCGTAGGGGAACTCATCGCGGTCGAAGGGTAGTGCAGCAAGTTCAGAGACTGCGGATTCGATTTCTACTGCATTCATGGGGCCTTCCAAGTGGTATTGGGCCTCCCTGCTGGCCAAGGCCCTAGGGTCAGTACGGCTCGGTGGGAAGGCCTACTTCTAAGGTATCGCGTCCCGCCCGCAGATTTCCGTTCGGCTTGACCAGCATCGCTCGAAGCGGAGGACAACGGTGTGCGCTCTCAGCCACCATTCCGGGACTAGGGGCGTTCGATAATCCGGGAAATCGATTCTCCAGGCTCTAGGAGGACAGTGGCTGTGAAACTTGAGGAGCGCAATCCCGCCTGGTTTACTCGTTACCCATGGCGTCGCCGCGTTGAAAACGGGTAGGCTCATGAAGCGGGTGTAGCAGCAAAGTGTTGGGGGCAACACTGGGGGCAACCCTGATTAGCCATAAATATAAATGTTGTTATTAAAGTTTTTAAGACGTCTATTTGATAGTCACCACCTCCACCAAAAAGGGGCCCCACCAGGGCCCCTTTTTGGTGAGCAGCTGATAAATCAGTCGGTTTTTTAGCCTATCCGTCGCGTCCTTGGTGTTTTTGTTCACGACACACCCGGAGCGATACGGGCGTTGACCGGATGGCACCAGGTGAGGCCGGTGCCCCTCAGCTCAGGCCGAGGAAGACCTCCAAGGACCGGATGGCACCAGTGCGCTCAAAGATGGCGGCGCTGGCGATCTCATCGAGTTCGAGGCCGGGGGTTTCCTGGACGCTACCATCGCGACGTGTGATCAGGATGTGGGGGTGGCCGGCATGGTGGGCCACCACCGGGACCTGACAGAAGGTGTAGGCCAGGCACCCCGCTGCAAGGGGAAGGTTCTCGGCCTCGCCGTGGACATCCACAAAGTGGAACGTACCCGGTTCACGCAGGAACTCGGTTTCGGCCACGAGTCGCGGCCTGAATCCGAGGCGACCTTCGGTGACCTGGATCCCCATCTCGCTGAGCCGGGTCAGGCAGTCCTCCTTCACCTGCCCGGTCATCCCGGGCTGCTGGGCCCCCGCGAACCCAGGAGTATGAGAGTAGGGATCGATCGGGATGGCCCCATAGTCGGCCGGTGCCTTATGGACACCGATGCCCTCGCGGATGGCCTGGTAGTGGATGTTCAGGCGGGCGAGGCCGACCGTGTCATCAGCGGGCGTGCTGGCCCGGATCTCGTCGACGGCGAGGAGGAGCTTGGAGACCATGTGCCAGTAGATGCACCCCAGCCCCTCGTACTTGTAGAAGCTCCCGGAGCGGCCGGTGAAGGATTGGTGGTCGAAGACCTGTTCATAGATGTCGAGGATGAGCCCAGATTCCCGCGCCACGAGGCCCCGGTACTCGCCCTCTTCCAGCCCCGCCAGGGCAGCCTTTAGCAACTCGGCATTCCGGAAGTCCGCATGGAAGTGGACCAGCCCATCGATGTCCCGGTCCACGATCCTCCCATCTCCCGCCCGGAGCAGGGCCTTCAACAGATCAGAAGTGGCCACGGCCGCCGCGGGAACATTGTTCTTGTTCAGGAAGCCTGGCAGGACACGATCGGGATAGAGCATGTAGCTGCCCTGGTCCGGCCGATAGAGGGCGCTGTCGCGCAGCGCATCCAGCAGGGTCAGGGCCTGGCCGCTGGAGAGTACCCCCGAGCTGAGGACGGCGACCTGCCCCTCCAGCATCAAGTGGAGATTCCGGTGGATAGTCTGCCTGTCTTCGTGGTAAGAAGGCATTCCTTGTCTCATGAGTATGGATTGGCATCGAAATGGATGAGTCGAAAGCGACAGCACTCGATCCC
>Ga0268298_10005669_pt1 | contig 11614 bp, 9 predicted proteins | sample WWTPWeurt_MetaG_FD_194462 | JGI IMG/M metagenome (GOLD analysis project Ga0268298, IMG submission 194462) | Activated sludge microbial communities from WWTP in Nijmegen, Gelderland, Netherland - WWTP Weurt | ecosystem: Engineered > WWTP > Aerobic digester > Activated sludge | place: Netherlands...
GATTTCCATGGCGGCTTCATCGATGTAATAATTCATACAGAACCAGCGGTGCCTGCCAACCAGGCGTGCCATTTTGTAAAAAACATGCATCAGGGTACGGGCGATCCAGAGGCGGTTGGTTTCGGTAATGATGAAAAAATCAATATCCGTATGTTCATCGGCATAGTTCTTCGACAGCGAGCCCGAAAGGGCCAATCCTTTCACAAAGGGAAAACGAAAAAGAATACGGGCCGCTTTGGCGGCATGCGCCATTTCTTCCCGGGCCCGCATGTTTCCTTTCCGCCGGCGTTCGGCCAGCTGGGCGTTATCCTGCAGGGAATAAAACTCGTCGAGCCGGTAGACCAATCCCTGCAAAACCAATTGCTCCAGTTGCTGCCCGATGACGCTGGCTGGTTCTTCCGTTTGCGAAAAGAAGCAGATCTCCCCGCTGGTAAGCGGGTAGCGGAAGAGATCGAAATAACTCAGTGTACGTAATATGTTATCCTGAATTGGTTGCACGAATAGAATCTATGCTTGTGATGTTGCCGGGCGCCATTCCAGTTTATCGATGGGTTTCTGCCGCAGCATCCGGAGTTTATTGTATTTCTGGTAACATTGGTTGGCCGTATTCAGGGCGATCACCCATCCCGCGTGCCCATCGAGGAAACCTCCCCGCAAAAAATAACCGTTCACAAATGCCCAGGCCGGACTGAGCAGCAGTTTGGGCCAGAACACTTTCCGGCCTGCCTCAAACAGGGAACGGGCCGCCGTGCTGCTCACCTGGTCGTTGCGGAGCAGGTATTCTTCGTAACTATCGTAGGTGTAATGCATCAGGTCGCCCTGCAGGCGATGCACGGGTATATCCATTTCAAAAACGATCTTATCGTGCGGATCAAGTCCGCCGCAATGCCCGATTCGCTTGTCGAACAGGCGGATCTTACGATCCGGGTACCAGAGTCCGCGACGGATCTCTTTACCCCGGTATATACCACAGCGATTCATGGCATAGGCCCCAAAGCGAAAATCCTTTTTTGCCTCCAGGATGGATTCAATAAGCCGGGGGCTCAGCGCCTCATCCGCGTCGAGGCTAAGGATATGATCATGGGCTGCCATCCGGAAGGCTTTGTTTTTTTGTTTCACATAGCCTTCAAAAGATTCCTGCTGAACAATGGCGCCCTTTTGCCGTGCGATCTGAACTGTAGCATCAGCAGAAAAAGAATCCAGTACAATGATCTCATCCGCCACAGGAGCAACGGAGTCGATACAGCGTCCAATATTTTTTTCTTCATTGTAGGTGATAATAACAACGGATAATTTTTCCACGGCGCTACGTTTAATGTTCTTCTTTTTAAACGTAATCGTTTCCGGGGTGGTTGCCTGGATAACATTTGTCCGCATTTTCCGCCATCAGGAAAAAAGCAAGAAAAAAAGCATAGAAGAAAACGCCCTTATTCACATCCAGGATATTTTCGGCCACCGCCACGATGGCTATAAGCGCCATGAAGGAAAAGAAAAGATAATTCCGCCCCCGGATTGCGGCAGCAAATCCATAATACAATACATACAAAAAAAGCAACAGGCCGATAACTCCTTCCCGGAAGAGAAAACTCAGGTACTGGCTGTGTACATTGAATTCCTCGAGGTAAGAGATGTACAACCTGTTCCGGAAATACGCTTCTTTCATCATTGTCTTCTCCGATCCGTTTCCATACCCGGTAAACGGCGACTGGCGCACCAGGTCCCAGGCCAGCTCCCAGCGTTTCGCCCGGGGCTCCAGGATTTCATTGTTGATGGCCGATTGTGTGAGATCATTTTTGAGCTCACTGATATAACGCAGTTTATAGGAACCTACCCGATTGATGATAAATAAGGACCCACCCGCCACGAGAAAGAAAACGATCAATAGGGGCAGCCGTTTTTTCCCGGCCGACCAAAAGAAGAAAAGGCTTGCGGGCAGGATGACCAATACAGCGGCAAACACGGCCCGGGATGTGAGTTGCAGGATGCTGGCAAACAGCACAAGCATGCAGCACCCGTACAGCAGTTTCGCCCCGCGATCCGCTTCCTGCAACAACGCTGTCAGCAATATGAACAAGGAAAAGGCCGCATACATCGCCAGGTAGGTGGCGTGCAGGCCGATCGGCAGGGAGAAATTGTGATTGATGAATGCCGTACTGAGTATGGATGAAAGAGGAAGTTTGAAATAGAGGATCGTTCGGAAAGCGTCTATATATAAATATAATATCACCACCGGTATGAACAGGGCGAATATCCGGAGCAAGCGCATTCCGTGTTTCCGGAGGTCGAGCGGATTAAGCATCAGCAGCACCGGCATGAACAGAATGGCCGATTGCCTGCCGGAGATGGACAATCCTTCCGGCTTGTCGATGCTGTAGAGTACCGACAGCAACCCAATGAAGAAAACAGATACCTGCACCAGCACCTGTCTGCTCCACAACAGCCTCAGCCTTTCTTTCCGCAGGTGTATGAGCGTATGTACAGCAAAACTGATGATCACCAGCTGGCTGTAGAAAAAATGAAAGGGCAACAGCACGCCAAAAGCGGCCAGGTGATAAAAACTAACCTGGTCGGCAACATTGTCTTCTCGTATGGCAAGCGCTTTCATGAATGATAATCGGCATAACATGCCCGGATGAAGGTTTCGTACTGCTCCACAATGAGGGGCCAGTTGTAGCTGTTTTTGATCTTCAGGAAATTATTCCGGGTCATGGTCTCTTCCCGCACTTCGGGGTGCTTGGTTTCGATAAGCTGCCTGACTTCTTTGGCCGAATTGAAATAATAACCGTTCCCATCCAGTACCGCCCGGTTGAAATGATTATCGTGGGCCGCGATCATCACCTGGCTGGCCATGGCTTCGATTAGCGAGGGGTTGGTACCTCCAACGGTATGGCCGTGAAAATACAGGGGGCAATTGTACTTGAGCGTATGGGTAAGCTCCGGATCATAGATAGGCCCGGCAAATACAATGCGTTTGTCGTTCCCGAACTTCTTCACCATCCGTTTGCCGAATTTATTGTTGGTATTGCCCACCACCACGAATTTTCTGGAGGAGGCCGACTGGTGAAAACCCTCAAGGATCATTTCGATATTGTTCTCCGGTTCCATGCGGGCCATCAGCATATAATAATCCTTCTTGCAGAGGTCGTACCGGGCCAGGAATTCCTCTTGCTGGGTGGTAAGTATCTCGGCTCCATAGGCGATGTACTCACTGTGTACCTGGAATTTGTTTTTCAGGTACGAATGCATGGCAATGGCGTCGGCAATGAAATAATCGCTGTACTTAACCGCCAGCCTTTCCGCGTATTTGAGAAAAAGGCGAACCGGTTTCGAATACTTGCGGCGTTTCCACTCCAGTCCGTCCATGTTGGAGATGATGACGGTGTTCTTCGGGTACAGCATACCCCAGACCGAACTGCTGGTATAACCCAGGAAGAGCAATACATCGAAATGCCGTTTGCGGGCATCCAGGATGCAGTTGAAATCGTAGATGAACTGCCCCGCCGTACCCATGACGTGTTCCGCGTCGTAGCAATGTACAATATCCACCCCGTGAAACTTCTTCTCCTGGTACGAGTGCCGGTGCGAATTGTATACGACCACTGAATGTCCTTTCTCGTACAGGCCCACCGATAATTTTTCGGCAAGCTGTTCAAACCCGCCGTATTCATTGGGTATTCCCCGGGTTCCGATGATTCCGATCTTCATGTCTGCGTTTTAGGTTTTCGACGATTATTGGTTTTTGGCTGTCCGGCTGCCGAACAGTGCATTCTTGATCTTTACCGAAGGGCCGTACACGGAAGCGATCAGTTTCTTGATCGGTGGCGCATCATTCACCACCCAATCGGTGGTACGCGGCTTTTCGATATGGCGCTGGTGTACGGTATAGGCATAGGTGGCGATGGATGTACGGAATTTGTTATCCGGGAAATTGGTCATTCCGTATCCGTGCAGGGTATAGGGGCGTGTTTGCTGGATGATCATCCGGTTAAACGGAACGTCCAGCTCTTTCTCTTCCCCGCTGCGCAGGTCTACCAGCTTCAGGTGACCGCGGTATTCGGGTTGCCAGTCTTTATTGAGATACAGCAGCAGGTTCATGTTCCGGTACCAGTTGGTATGCAGGGGGTGATAATTGAAATCGAGGTGCATGTCGAGAAAACTGTTCTTTTTTCCCTGGTGCAGTCCGCCCCCATGGTTGGCCGGATCCACGAACACTTCCTCATTGGCGATATAACTCAGAAAGGCATTCATCCGCCCGGAGCAGAGATCCTGGTACAGTTCAAGAAACAGCGGCCCCAGTTCCTTGTAATTTGATTTTTCAAATTTGTTGTGCGCAAATACATAATCGCGGCTCTTGTTCTTCAGGTCGGGAATACCGGCGTACATCGACTTGAGCTTTTCGGCATCACAGAAATTATCAATGGCGAGATACGGAAAGGGTTTCGCCAGCAGGTAGCTGAGCCGCAGTTCATCCTTATTGTCTTCCAGGAATTGCAGATTGATCATTGGAGACTGTCTTGCTTTAAAAGTTCGTAGAATCTGTTGGCTGTTTTATCCCAATCGTAATTGTCCCGGATATGGTGGGCTATCCGCTCCGATATTTCGGGATTTTGTGGATTCCTTGTTAGTTCCGCCAACCGGTCCCGGAAAACAGGGTAGTCGGCCGGTGAAACATGGTTCGCTCCGAAGAAACCGAAGTCGGCCAGGGCCGTGGCACTGGAACACAATACCGGCGTGCGGCACGCCGCGGCCTCCAATGCCGGCATACCAAAACCCTCGGCCTTCGAAGGGTATACAAAAACAGCTGCTGCCCGGTAAAAGGAAGCGAGGTCCTCATCCGGCACTTTATCCAGCCAATGCACCGACTGGCGGATTTCGGGAGGCGCCTGCTGAAGCAGTTCATCGAAAGCCGGCACGGCCAAACTCCGGTGCCCGATAAATACCAGCGCATAGCCCTGCTGCTGCAACTGCAGGTCGGTATAGGCACGGAGCAGCAGATCCTGGTTCTTTCTGGGTTCCAACCGGCTTACACAGAGAATAAAATTTTGTACACCGTATTTCCGGAAGATACCATCCGCGGCAACCGATTTATCACAGGGCGCAAAATAGCCGGGCTGCACACCATGTGGTATTACATGAATGCTGTTCCCGGGGATTCCCAAATGCCGGTGGATCGATCCCTTCGAATATTCCGATACCGTGGTAAGCAGGTTGGCCTGTTGGGCCGCCTTCTTATATAATACATGTTTCAGTTTACGATACAGGAAAGGGAATTCGGCCGGTTGCTCATCAAACAACACATCATGGGTGGTTACAATAAAACGGCAGTTCTTCCGCAGCGGACTTATATACTGGAAATGGGCGTAATCGATCCCGTATTTTTTAACCAGGGCGGGTATATCAAACAAAAGCCGGGGAATGCTGCGGCGATTGCGGTATTGAAGAAAGACCGTATTGCCTGCATGGGGAAATTCACTCCGGAGTTTATCAGTATCATGTGCCGCCAGGAATAATTGCAGGTCATCCTTGTTTGTAAGCCGGCTGTACAATTCCTTCAGGTAGGTACGGGTTCCCTGGTATTCGCCGTCGAATACGTGAGCGTCTACCAGCAATTTTATGGTTCCGGTCCTGTTCACAATCCGTATAGTTCTTGAATGGCAGATAAGGTTCCGTTCGTTACATCCACCAGTTTCAGATCCGCGATCTGTTTGAGTCGCTCCCCATGCGGCAGAAAACTGAGCGCCCCGTTCGGATGTCGCGAATCGCGGTTGGCCGACTCGTGAAAACCGGTTTTGGCCGTATAGGTTTTAAAGGGCGCCGAGAGGTCTTTACGTACGAAATAGGCATTGACCCCGGCCGATGTGGTGCCCACAAAATCGTATCCCTTACGCCCGGCCAGGTAACAGAGGGCGGCCAGCGAGCAACCGTAATACAATTGCGAGTAATGGGCTTTTGTTTTTTCAAACCGCGGATCATAGGGAACCGATACGGGTAAGGTATCCCCGAAGGCCGAATTGTATTCGCAGACCACGATGCGTGGATTAATGACGTCGATGGCATTCCATACCCAGTAATCGTTTCCGTCGATATCGATGCTGAGCAGGCCGATATCGGCGCAAGCGGTATAGCGGCCGATCAGCTCGTTGATATTCTCCGCCGTGATGAATGCCTGGCAGGCCGTGATATCGTATTTCCAGTGGATGAAATCAGTTTTGATGAAGCGGATATTGCGCCGGTTCCCATCGAGCACCAATCCACGCCAATCGTTGTTCATCAGCAGGAACCGGGTATTGGATTCGGTATAATCCTCTACCCCGAATTCGATGAATAGTTTATGCGGAACCGCAATCTTGCTGAGCAGGTATTGGATCACGCCATCCTCACCCCGCTGCGAAAAAACCTGGAAGGCCACTTCATCCAGGCTTTCAACACGCTCCTTCCTTCCATTGCTTTCCGCCAGTTGTTTACCCAGGAGCATGTTTGTTTTGATGCGCTCGTAGTGAAACTTCTGGTACCACTTCCGGTAATAATATCGCAGTATCGCTTTTAGCATACGCCTTGTTTAGTGTATCATCCTTCGATGGTTTTAAATGTGCTGTAGAACCGGTCCACCGCCGGCTTGGGCAGAAAGGACAAAAGCCACAACCCATAACCCGTAACACGGAACGGTTTTACATGGATCGCTTTCGATATGCTGCGCCGGGCTTTTTGCGGCTGGTAATTATTCCACAGGTATTTTTTGGCAACCAGTATATTGTAGCTGTACTGTTTGAACCGCATAAAGTTTTGCCGCTGCAGGATCGATAAGAGTTCGGCCTCCTGCCCGTTGCTGATGGTATCGCCGAAAAGCATTTGCTTTTTCAGTTCAGCGAAGCGTCGCCCGCGCAGGCGTTCATCCACCGTTACCGATTCGGGGTTGAGCCGTACCAGGATCTGCGGGGCCGGCGAATTATATACTTTTCCTTTGCCGATGAAGCGGATCCAGAGCTGGTAATCTTCAAACGTATGGGCCTTCGCTTCGTACCCGCCCAGTTCAAGCGCCACCTGTTTGCGGTACATGACCGATGAATGAATGAAGGGACAGCCCGTCTGTATCCGTTCACAGATCTCTTCATGCGTATGACCTGTATTGCTGTAACTGTACAGGAACTCGCCGTTTTGATCCACATAGTCGGCATCGGAACCGATAAGAACATATTCGGGGTTCTTCTGTAAAAAATCATACTGCTGCCGCAGGCGGAAGGGGTAGCAGATATCATCGGCGTCGAAGCGGGCGATGAGCGGAGCATGCGCATTGAGCAGGCCCAGGTTCAGGGCCGCCGCCACACCCTGGTGCGATTGGTTGATCATGCGGATGCGTGGGTCGTCGAAGCCTTGTACGATCGCTTCAGTTTCATCGGTTGAGCCGTCGTTGATGATCAGCAGTTCAAAATCCGTGAAGCTTTGCGCCAGCACGGAACGGATCGCCGCTTCGATGTATTTAGCCGCGTTATAGGCCGGCATCAGCACGGTTATTTCTGCGTTGCTCCTCATGCCGGATCATTTAACGTGAGCGGATTATGTTCTTTCAGATCCAGGAAGAGAAGCAATTCGAAGAGAACAGTCACCGAGAGTTGCTCGAACCAGTAATCAACAAAAAAGAAACCCGTCATCAGCAGCAACAGCGGGATACCGTAGGTGAGCTGTTTATAATTCTTCCCGAAAAAACCAAGGTAAAAGACCAGGAAGCATCCCAGTCCCGCCAACCCATACTCACTCAACAGCTGCCCGAATGTGGAGTTGGGCGTATTGATGATCGAATGCCCCCGCGACGAGCGGGTGAAATAGGCCAGGTACAATGCCAGGTGATTTTCTTTGAAATCGGTACCGATGAAACTGAACCGCTGCGGGTATCCGCCGGCGATCTTCAGTGCCGTTGCCCGGAATGCCAGTTTGGAAGAGAACATACCCATACCGGCGCCTGTGATCAGTTGAGCGGGATGTTGTTTAAAATGATCAGCGATCTGCATCAGGGCGATCAGCTTACCGGGTTTGGAGGAAGAGAAACTGGAATCCGTCTTTTGCTTCAGGCTGTCGGTTGTAATAAACTCCAGCAGGTTTGCCTGGAAACGGGTGGTATCCTCCCGGTGCTGAAAGGGCGCTGTATGAATATTGGGTTGAGGTATCACCGGTTTTTCCTTCAGGGTATCGGCTACGGCAATCGCTTTTGTCGCTACGGGAGCAGCCTGTTGTTTGGAGACCATGGCCAGGTACATGCTGTCGATGGCCTGCTGCGCCCATTTTTGTTTTTGTTCTTCTTCGGTAAGCGTACTATCCGCCCGTTGTGTTAATGGAATTTCTTTGCCTGCGGGTTTTGATTCCTGTTTTTTATTCATGAACTTCTCCACCGCGTTGGAAATATAGCTGCTGTTCTGTGGCGATACCTTGACAAGGAACACAACGATGGAAAGAAGGCAGACAACAATCATACTTTTCTGGTTTCTTGTACTGCGGAAGATAAAGAGGTACAGCAAGGTGCACGTAAGGACCAGGTTGCTGATATTGCTGCCGGTTAACAGGAGGATCGCCATGCTGAAGAGCGTCCACCCGTATTTGCCCCGAACCAGGAAATACAGAACCGCGAAGGCGTTGATCACCGCGTTGGTGGTGGAGGTATCGAAACTAATGCCCTTGATGTAATCGCCGGTACCGATGAAATATTTCTGGTAATCGCCCTGGTACTGGTAGGGATTGATGGCGCCGGTTTCCCAAACGATACCGGCATACACGGCCAATGATACCAACGCATTCAGTACAAAAAAAACAAGCAGCGTTCGATGTATGACCGCTGGTTCGTTTTGCTCCACCGATCGTTTCACCTGGTGCGCCGCCCCGATGCACAGTATCCAGAAAAAAATACCCGTAGCCACCAATACGCCATAATTAAGATTACCAGCCTGGCCGGTTGCCACCCAGTTGAACAGGGCAAGAGCGATACTAAACGGGTAAAAAAGCGGGAGCCGGGAATGGCGGAGGCGGAAACCGAATTTAAAACCAGGACGCAGCAGGAAGATCAACAGGATCGCGGCCAGTTTAATCACCAGTTTCACATTCAGGAAAAGTATCAGAAAGACAAGCAAGGGCCAATCAACAGAATATGCTCTGTTTCTGAATTCGGTAACGATTTTTTCTATACGCACCCTGAGAGTTGTCTAAACGTTAAGGATCAACTTAATTGGCAGTACTTAGTAATCGGAGAATTCCAGGTTTAGGTTGCCTGTCAAGAGCGGCTTTGCTCTACGATCAATCTCCAATCATCGCGTCGTAGCTGCTTTGTTAGTACCAGGCAGGTGAAATAAACAAAAAGGGAAGCAAGGAGGATCAGCCACGTATCAGTAAATAACCAATTTGCCAGGGCGCATCCCGTTATCGCATAAATCAACGGCAATATGAATCCGAGTATATTTTCCCCGAACCACGGGATGTCTGAATACTTGAAAAACAATACAGCTTGCAAAAGAATAGTGAAAAGATAGGCAGCAGCCGCTCCCTCTCCATTAAAGAATTGGATTAAAACAGCAGTGGCAACAAAGTTAACCATTAGGCTGACGAGTGCTATGTAAAATATTTTTTTTACCTCCCCTAAGGCCAAATAGGTTGTCCACAAAAAATTATTGAAGTAATAAACAGGCAGGCACGCCGAGAGCAGTAAAACAATAGATTTATTAACTGCTCCGTATTTGTTGTCGGTAACAATATCTATAACAGGTACCCACAGGATATTAAGCACTAATGCTATCAGGCAAGCTACAATTATTTCAATCTTCAACAAACGCAACAGGTATATTTTTTTTGCGTCTGCTATATTAATGCCTTCATGAAATATTCTAGAAAACCGTATGAGCAGTACAGGAGCTATAACAAGCAATGGCAACAAAGTGACTTCAAAAACCTTATACGCAAAACTGTAATTAGCCAGTATGATATTGGAAGACAGCAGACCAAGCAATATCCAATCCAGCCTTACAATAATCGTGGAAAACAGCGAAGACCCAAGCAGGGGTAGCGACTCTTTAATAAGCTGTATATAGCCAGTTTTATTCCATCGGTATTTCACCGGGAACCTTAAGTGATACTTCGCTATGAATAAACAAAGTAAAAGTTCAGTCACATCTCCGGCAATAAAAATAATGACGGCATTGTTAAGACTTAACAAATCCAGGGAAGCAAATACTACCAGTAAAATACTGCGTAAAATATTTGAACTAACAGACATATAGAGAAGGCTTCGAAACCTCTCCATTCCTGTAGCCAATTGTTTGAAGGGCGTGGAAAAAAAGACCATCAGTTTCCCGAGGCCTAATACTAGTAATACATGGTGGGTTTGAAAAAAATCCTTAAACAAAACATTACAGCAGAATAATAGGGCATACCCAACCATGCCAGAGAAAAAAACATGTATGACATAAGCCGGAAACATGATGTCTGCCTTATTTCCGGTTGCAATTTTTTTAATGACTGCCTGATCAATTCCAAAAGAGAGGACATTAAACATTGTGAGTAGAATAGCAAGAGACCAGTTGATTTCTCCAAAATCGCTTTTCATCAGATTTACAGACAGTATGTAGAAAATGACAAGCCCACAAAGCTGGTTGATAATTACCTGCACCGAATTGAGTGAAATATCCCTGATAACCTTTCTTTTCATTTTAGCTCTACACAACTAATGAGGAGAAGTTTAGTTTTAAAGCACCCTGTCATTTTTCCTTTTAAATCTTTCAATTATCTCATTGTAAAAAATGATGTGCTGTATTGCTGAACTCGTAATGTCAAATCTTTCAGAAACCGTTCTTTTTCCGGCATTGGCTATGGATTCCCGGAATTCGCTGTTCTCCACCAATCTGCTAATTGCTTTTGCTATGGCGTTTACATCATCCGGGTTTACAAGCAATCCATTTTCACCGTCTGCAATCAGTTCGGGGCCGGAACTGTTTACGGTGTAAATAACAGCACATCCGGCAGCCATCGCCTCAAGCGGGGCCAGGGAAAAACACTCAGAATAAGAAGGGAAGACTGCAACAGCAGCTGTTGCCAATTCATCAAGCAGTTTTTCCCTTGAAACATGTCCATAAAAGGAGACAGAAGCGCTTGCTTCTTTTCCGAGTATTTTCTTCAACTCATTTACCGGCCCTTTCCCAAAAACGTGTAATGTTACGGAAGGGTTTTGACGTTTTACAAGATTCCAGGCTTCTAAGAGAGAATAAATACCCTTTTTTTGTATAAGTGTTCCTGTAAAAATCACTTTATCAGCAATTTTCACTGTCTCAGTGTCTCTCTGTGCATTGATGCTGTTATAAAGAATAGAAAAGTCTTCTGTAAGTCCAAACAGTTTTTTGGTCTCTCTGGCTGTATACCCGCTAACGGAGGAGATAGCATCCGCTCTTCTCAGAAGGGCGTTTTCAGCCCGGAATATTCTTTTATACAAAGGCATATTCATTTCTTTCCGAAAGTAGCTATGTGTGCCATTCAATTTTACGATCAGGGGAACTTCGAATTCGGGAATATGAATGGTCGTTAAACTGTTATGCAGGAAGGTGTTCCAGTCGGGTATTTCAATTACATCGATATGGTACTGTTC
>Ga0268298_10005670_pt1 | contig 11609 bp, 8 predicted proteins | sample WWTPWeurt_MetaG_FD_194462 | JGI IMG/M metagenome (GOLD analysis project Ga0268298, IMG submission 194462) | Activated sludge microbial communities from WWTP in Nijmegen, Gelderland, Netherland - WWTP Weurt | ecosystem: Engineered > WWTP > Aerobic digester > Activated sludge | place: Netherlands...
ATTATTTTTGGCGGCGCATACGGGCTCGAATACTGGGTGTTAGTGGTAGTGGGTATCGGAAATTTCGTCCTTCACAAAAAGCCATTGCTCCGGCACAGCGGTACCCTGATATCTTTCGGGATATTCATTGGGCTCAAAGTTTGGATCTATTTTGTCCCGGCAATAATGCCAGTACCACACCCCGGTACCCGCCTGTTTTTTACGGTATTCACCGCGGTGGCACTGTTTCTGATTATGGTTCTCGAATTCCGCTTCATAGCGCACCAAAGCGCAAGAGCCGAAGATGCGTTCATTGCGCAGCGTCGCAGACGAGCTCAAAGCTAGAGGCAAATATGAACCGCGGCATTACGATTCGGTCACCGTGCTGTTTACTGATTTTGTCGGTTTCACAAAACTCGCCACCACGATGTCGCCGCACGATCTGCTCGCGTCACTCGAGAGTTGCTTCAACCAGTTTGACCGCATCGTGCAAAAACACGGGCTCGAAAAACTCAAAACCATCGGCGACAGCTACATGTGTGCGGCCGGAATTCCCGAGCCGGTGAACGATCACGCTGAACGCGCCGCGCGTGCGGCGCTCGAATTTCTGGCTGTCGTCAAAGAACAAAAGGCTCAGGCAGAAAAAAAAGGTTCTTCTTATTGGGATATCCGCATTGGTCTGCACACGGGGCCGCTGGTTGCGGGCATCATCGGTGACCACAAGTTTGCCTACGATATCTGGGGTGATACTGTGAACGTTGCTTCGCGTATGGAATCTGCCGGCGAAGTCGGACGCATCAACTTGTCGGCGGCGACGGCGCACAGCATTGGCGACAACTTTGAAATTCGCTCACGCGGTGTGCAGAATGCCAAGAGCCTCGGCGATACAGAAATGTATGAATTGTTGAGCGCACGGTAGCATGCCACCAGCGAGATTGGCCTCTTTTACGCGGCATTGAGTCAGCGCTGAACCCTCAATCTTCGTCGACTTGCCGATGCCGCAGTACGGGCGGCTGAACGAATCGGTGACTACAAACAGCGCCCGGCTTAAGCTATTGTTGCACTTCGAGCGCGTCTTCGACGCCCTCAACGGTTTTCAGCTCTTTCAGTATATTCGTCAGGTGGTCTTCAGAATCCACTTCTATGACAAAACGGTCGTTGATGTGGCCCACCTGCGAAGTCGTCGCGTTGGCTTCGATGATGTTCGCGCCGCTCTGCGCCAGCTGCTTAACGATATCGAGAAAAATCTGCGCGCGGTCGAGCCCTCTGATTTCAATCGATGCCTGTCGCCCCGTAGAATGACCGACCCAGTTGAGAGGTATCAGGCGCTCTGCCTGTTCAGGGTTCTCGCTCAGGTGCGTGAGAGAGGGACATCCTTTTTTGTGTACCGAGATTACGCCGAGTCGTGAAATAAACCCTGCAATATTATCTGGCGGCGAAGGGTTGCAGCATTGTGCGTACTTTACCTCGAGCTGTGTCTCACCCTGCCAGTCGATCTTCTTCAGATTTGGTTGCGCGACAACACTCGCGCCGAGTTTTTCGCTGCGGCCGGGCTTCGGCCCCTTAGGCTCGGGCTGTTGCTTCTTCTCGTTTTCGACTAGCCTTTCTGCCACAGAAGTGTCGGTCTTGCGAAAGAATGCCTTTAGCTTCGCTCGGGCGTTGGGGGTCTTGAGGTAGTTGAGCCAGTTCAGCGAAGGTTTTACGCTGCCGTTCGTGATAATTTCTATCTGGTCGCCGTTCTTGAGAGGAGTTCTGATGCTCACGAGCCGGTCGCCGATTTTTGCACCTGCGCACCTGAGGCCGATATCGGTGTGAATGCGAAAGGCAAAGTCGAGCACAGTCGAGTTCTCGGGCATCGTGAAAATCTTGCCTTTGGGTGAAATTATATAAACTTCATTCGCCTGGCTGAGGTTCGACACAAGTTCTTGATAGAAATCACCCGAGTCGACTTCGTCGTCTGAAATCGCCATGTTTTGCAGATCTAAAAACTGCGTCTCGAACGTTGCCTGATCGCCTGGTTTTTCTTTGTATGCCCAGTGCGATGCGATACCGAATTCTGAAACGCGGTGCATTTTCCACGTGCGAATCTGCACTTCGATGGGCTGCCCGCCCGGGCCGATCACCGTAGTGTGCAGACTCTGGTAGCCGTTTGATTTCGGTACAGAAATGTAATCTTTGAATCTTCCCGGAATCGGTGTCCAGAGTGTGTGCACGAGACCCAACACCGTATAACAGTCGGGCACTTCGTTCACGAGCACGCGCACACCCGTGAGATCATAGATGTCTTCGAACGATTTTTTCTGTTCGATCATCTTATTGTAGATGGAGTAAAAATGTTTCGAGCGGCCTTCGACTGTCGCTTTGATTTTTGATTCTTTCAGGTGTTGCGTTAAAAGCGACATGACCATCGCGACCCGACCGTCGCGCTGGCCCTTTTTTTCGGCGATTTTGTCTTTGATGAGCGCATAGGTAGTGCGATCAAGATGGTAGAGTGCGAGGTCTTCGAGCTCTGATTTGATCTTGTAAATACCCAGACGCCCAGCCAACGGCGCATAAATTTCAAGCACTTCACGCGCGATCTGCATGCCCTTATTAGTTGAGTGAAACCCCAGGGTGCGCATGTTGTGCAGCTTGTCGGCGAGTTTGATCAAGATGACGCGACTGTCGCGTATCGTCGCCATGATCATCTTGCGAATATTGATGGCCTGCTTGTTCTCAGCGGTCTGGGTTTTCAAGACCGAGATCTTTGTCACCGATTCGACAAGGTAGGTGATGGTTTCGCCGAACTCTTGCCGCATGTATTCGGGTTTGATAAAAGTATCTTCGAGCACATCGTGCAGAAGCCCCGCGCACACGACCTCGTGGTCGAGCCCCAGATCGGCCAGTGTGTGCGCCACCGCCAGCGGATGGATTATATAGGGTTCACCTGAAAGCCGCTTCTGAAACTTGTGCGCGTCTTCGGCGAGCAGATAGGCCTTCTTGATCAGGGCCTTTTGTGCCCGCGTGACATAAGAGGGCATATGCGCGAGCAGAGAATTGAGCGTTTGCCCCTCTTGTGCCGGCTGGCTTCTTAATAATGAAGGCATTGCCATCGCTGTATATAATACGCGATTCAGCGCGGCCGCTGCAACAAAAATCGCGTTTACCAACGCGGAATTCGACCGATACTGGAAATAGCGCCCCAAAGCGCGGGCTTTTGCCATGCTCTACATAGCTGCACTGGGAATCATCATGCTGCTCGCCCTTCTGGCGTGGCTCTTGACGCTGCGCAAGAGCAACCCCTTTCACATTGTGCAAAAGCTCATGGATGAAGGCCAGTACGACGAGGCCGTCTTGAAACTGACCGCTATGGCCGAAGATGTCGATCTGGCGCCGCGAAGTTATGTCTATCTGGCCGAGTGCCACGAACAGCTGGGCGCCCGCGATCTGGCCCGCACCTGCTACCGTAAGGCTATCGATGCAGGCGCGTTTGACGATAAAGATCGCGAAATTGAAATCTACAAGAAAATCGGTGAAATCTACCGTGCCGAAAACGACACCGAAGGTTTCTTCGAAACCTGTCTCGAAATTCTGCGACTGAACCCTGACGATGAGCTGGCAAATCAAGAAGTAGGCATGATCGCTCTGGGTGACGGGCACTATGGGGTGGCCGAAATCTATCTCAAGGCCGCGATGACCAACAGCGACGACCCGCAACTGACGCTTGCCTACGCCGTGACGCTGTGGCAGATGGGAGAACGTGACAACGCAGTTTCGTTTGTTGAAAAGCTGCTCACCGATGCAGGCGACGACCAGATTTACGGGTTGATATACGTGACCATGGCCACCTTTGGCAGCCACCTGCCACGAGGCCGCCAGATGGCGCTGAAGCTTATTGCCGAAACCAAAGACGACAGCGTTAAAGAACTTCTTTATAACATCTATCTCTACCAGTGTTATCAGGGCAAAGCGCTGCGCGAGGCGCTCGATTTTCTCAAGCGACAGAATGAGTCGAACACTCTGCCAACCGATCGCCGCCGCGAATACCAATACCTGCTCTTGATTCTGTATCTAAACGAAGAAATGTTTCTCGAAGCTTCACGTCTTTATCGTGACCTTACTGAAACTGATGACGAATACCGTGACCTGCGCCATCTGAAAGTATTTATCGATCAGATAGATCTCAACCCCCACGCCGAAAACCTGAAATCATTCAAGCAGATTCTAAAAGACAATTTTGAACCGTTGCTGATGCAAGATTTAACCTATGCGATTTCTGGGTTTCGCAAGAACCGTGGCCTCACGATCACCAAGTTCTTCGATATGACGGGTGCAACGCCGCAGCTGCGTATCGAATATGACATTATGACCGCAGAGAAGAGCGCCGACCTCTTTATGCAAATGATGCCAGAAGAATTTCAGAAATTCGTGCTCTACATTATTACAAATCTCGAATACAATGAACCGGTGAAAGAATCTTCGGGTGAAAAAGACCTTGTCTTATATTCTGCGATTTCATCGAAAAGCAAGTCGATTCGCGCACTCTTTGCGTTTTACAGGCTGCGCACGGGTTCGCATATCAGTGATATTTCACTACGCAATCTGCAAAACAAGATGCAATCTCTCAAAGCTGACAAAACCTATATTATATCGAGCGCACAGCTCACCGAAGGCGCGGCCGCGCTGATTCTGAAAGAGTCATCGCTCAAGCAGTTTGACGCAGATCATCTCGCAGAATGGCTGCACGACTACTTCAAGTCAACGCGCCGTCAGTGATTTTCGAATATTCCGTTGCGAAAGCCGACCGCAGATCTTGCGCGCAGTACGATGCGCAATGAGCCATAGACAAAGAACGGAGCGACGATCACGTCGACTGTGTAGTGCACGCGTTGAAACAACAAACAAAAACCCATTACGATGACGCCGACGAAAGCAAGCTTGCGGTAGATACCGGCCGGCAGCATGAGATAGAGCAGATACATCGTTGCCGTATGCCCTGAGAAAAACAGATCTTTATTCACCTGTTTGCCGGTATACATAAAACTCAGTACAGGATCAACCAGCGGAATTAACCCGATTGGGGGTTCGAGCGGAACCAGAGTCATTGTGATCATGCGCATGATGACGAAAAGCGCGTATGCTTCGAATGCAACGACCAGCCTCTCGGGCGACGGCAGAAGAAACACAAAACCGATCAGCAGCGCAGTATAGAGAATGTAGAAGATCAGGTCGCTGAGGTCGCGCGCCGGCAAATAGTTGAAGATAGGGTCTTGCAATTGTACGCCTGGGCGCAACTCGATCTGCGTCAGAAAAGGTACGGTGCTGAGCATCACAACGGTGAGCACTACGGCAGCGAAGATAAATTCGTACCGCTGATCAGGTGATTTCCAGAACGTTAACCAGGTGCCTTTGAGTCGCGACATATGTACCGGGCGACTAGATTGCCGACGGATGGACAGAGACGTTTTTTTTTGGCGTGCAGCAAGCAGAAATTTGAATCAGATCATTGAGCCTGCCATAGTCGGCGATAAGTTTCTGATTTTCTGAGAAGCTCGCGGTGGCTGCCCATCGCCTCGATGCCACCATTGCCCAGCACGATAATCGCATCGGCGTGCGCGACCGTGCTCAGGCGGTGCGTTATCAGAATTACCACGCGCTTGCGGCTCAGGGCCCGCAGATGTGATCGAATACGCTGTTCGCTGATTGTATCAAGGTGCGCGGTTGCTTCATCGAGCACAAGAATAGGTGAGCGCCGGGCGAGCGCGCGCGCCAGGGTCAGGCGATGCTTCTGCCCGCCAGAGAGTTTGAAACCCCGCTCGCCGATCAGCGTTTCAAGCCCTTGCGGTAGTTCGTGTACAAAACCGTCGGCATCGGCAGCCTTGAGTGCACGCCGAAGTTCGGCTTCGGAAAAAACTTCGTCGCTACCGAAAAGATTATCGCGAACCGTGCCGTCGAAGAGAATCGCATCTTGCGTGACAATCGCTATTTGCCGGCGGTATGCGGCCAGGTCAAATTCAGCGATGTTGACACCGTTGAGCATTATTTCACCCTGTTGAGGTTCGTAAAAGCGGCACAGCAGATCGATCAGCGTTGTCTTGCCGATGCCGCTTTCGCCGACGATTGCGTAGATGCGCGATGGCTGCATCGCCAGTGTGACATTTCTGAGAACAGGCTGCCCTTCGCGGTACGAGAAGGTGATATTTTTGAAATCTACCTTGCGGATAGAGGCCGGTACTGCGCGATTACCTGTGTTCAATTCTTTCTCGAGTTTTAACATGTCGAGCACGCGGTCGAGCGATGCCATAGACTTCTGAATCTGGCTGAGCGAAAAAACCATGCGCCACACCGGATACAGCAACATGCCGCTGTACATTTGAAAGGCGACGAGATCGCCGACGGTCGTTTCACCGCGCAGAAAATAAATGCCACCAAAGACCATGATTAAGAGTGACGTGATCGGAATCAGAAAGTTCCAGATGCCATCGACCGCTGATTCGCGCAGCGACGCGTAGATATTTTTGCGAAACATGAGGCCTTGAGTGAGATTATATCGCCTCTGCTCTGCTGCCTGCATCTCGAATGCCTTAACCGCGCGAATGCCCGCGAAAACTTCGCTCGTGCGAGCGTCTTGTCCCGAACGGTCGTTGCTGACAGAGCGATAGACCGGCCGCACCTTCAAAATGTAAATGAGGCTGATATAAATCAAAGGGGGAATAAACCCCGAGGCCACGAGTGCAAGCGGCAGGTGCCAATAGACAAGAATCGCGAAGGTAATGACGATGCGTATGAAGGCCACGCCCGGCGAGATGACTGCCATCTGCAGAATACCGGTGAGGTTTTCTGCGTCGCTCGTCAGGCGCGAGACAATACCGCCGGTCTTGAGCTCATGAATCTGGCCCAACGGCAGGTGCATGAGATGCCTGAAGAGCCTCAGGCGCAGCGCGCGCACAAATCGCCCGTTGACGAGTGCCGTGTAAAAACGCCGCCAGAAGTCGATCGCCTGTGCAGCGATCAACGAAACCAGAAGTGCCGCACCGATGACGAGCAGCAATGATTTCTTTTCGGTAGCACGTAGCTGCGCATTCATCAGCACGCCGTCGAGAATATGCCGGGTCGTGACGGGAACCGCCAGATACAACAGCTCGGTTGCACAAGCGGCGATGAAAATGACGGCGAACGGACGCCTGTAGTCAGCCATCAGGGCCAGATAAGAGCGTAAATTTTCACGACCCGCGGGCGAGCCTTCTCGCTTTCGGTCTTTTCGCTGCTGCTGGGTATCTTGAAGAAACTGGCGAAACAGCCAGCGGGAAGAAACGAGCGCCATGTGCTGCAAAAATACTCCACGTTTGCCAAGCCGACGAATAAACGCAAGAGCACTTTAGTGAAGCCGCCAAAAAGCCGGCGGCCACTTGAGAAAATGGCTAGAGTGGTTCGACGCCCGGGTTCTTTTGCAGCTCTTCTGCCACAAACCTTTCGACGCGCTTGGTTGCTTCGTTCGAAAGCGTTGTGAAGAGCACACCGCATGTGTACCGCCGCTCTTCGCTGGTTTCGCGCGTGCACCAACGCACCAACCCCTGACAGATGAAGCGCAATGACTTCCCGGGAAGATAGACGTTCACGCTGATGAGGGTATTTTTTGCCAGTTGGCGGTCAGTCACCATGCGCAGCCCAACCGGGCTTAAATCTGTCAGCGTCGCTTCATAGCGCCCGGGTTCTGTCCAGACATTATAGCCTATCACCGAATCGAGTTTGAGTCGCTGGCCTTTGCGTATCACGCTCTTAAAGAGCTTTGTCGGCTTAACGATGCGTATTAATTTGCCGTTGCGTTCTGCTTCAACCTGCGAATCGAAGCGAAAGCGAAAATTGGCCATCGTAAATTCGACCTTCACAGCTTCAGATGCCGCAGCGTTCAAATAATCGTCGTCGACGCGCACCGTCAGGTGTCGGTCGCCCAGGGTTTCGAGAATTCCCTGATAACGATTGCCCTCTGGGTTGTCATCTATCGGCATAATTTGCAGTGCAAGACTCTGGCGCAGTATCGACATGAATGCTCCTGAATTTGCAGCCTAAAACCGGCCGGGCGGCACCGTCAACCGCATTAATTTTCTGTTAACCAAACCCGCTTGACCAGTCGTTGTGATCGCATACTGGCGCTTTATGAGAGCTGAGAACTCTGATCTGCTGACATGATCACACGCCCCGTGTTTCTGCCTGACTCGTGGGTGCGTTCGTTATGGGACCTGCAGCTCTTCGTCGTTACCCTTTCACTCGCGATTCTCGGCCCGCTTGAGATCGTCTACAAGTTCAGGCAGAATTTTTTCTTTTGGTATTCAGCCGTATTCTTGTCTGCAATTTTTCTCGCCGATCTGGTGCTCAATTTTCACACCGCGTATTATGCGAGAGGCGAGGTTGTCACCGACCGCGCCGCCATACGCCGGCATTACCTCAAGACATGGTTCTTCATCGATTTGCTGTCGGTTTTTCCGCTCGAATTGATATCGGGTCCGCTTAACCTGCAGCTCTTTGGCCACACCTTAGATCTGGCACCGGTGTTGAGGTTGCTGCGCCTCTTGCGCCTGCTGCACCTCAGGCAACTCGTCAATCGCTGGAGCCATGCGGATTTCTTTAATCCCAGTGTGATACGCCTGGCGATTCTTCTGCTGTGGATTCTCATGGTAGCGCACTGGGCAGCCTGCGGCTGGATAGTTCTCGGCAACGTCCGCCCAGATTACACCGCACCTGAGAACTATTTGCGCGCCCTTTATTGGGCGATCACAACCTTTGCGACAATCGGCTATGGCGATATCACCCCGCTGAACGTACCGCAAATCGCCTACACCATAGTCGTCGAAATCATTGGCGTCGGAATGTTTGGTTACATGATCGGTAACATCGCGAGCCTTCTCGCCAATCTCGACATCGCGCGCTCAAAGTATCAGGAAAAGATCAACCGCTTGAATCTGTTCATGGAATACAGGGGAATTCCCGTCGCGTTACGCCAGAAACTGCGGCGTTATTATCGCTACATGTGGGAAAGCCGGCGCGGTTACGATGAAAATCTGCTTCTCAAAGACCTGCCAAGCGCACTGCAGAAAGAACTGGCGATGCATATACACGCCGAAGTACTTGAAAAGATTCCGATATTTCGCGGTGCCGAAGATGGTTTTATCAAAGAAATTGTCATGAAGCTCGTGCCAGCCATGTTCACACCGGGCGACATTATCTTTCGTGAAGGCGAAATTGGTCACAACATGTATTTCATCAGCAAAGGCAGTGTAGAAATTATTCACGAACATACGGGCAAAGTATTTGCGACGATTAAGCAGGGCGGCTACTTTGGTGAAATCGCACTACTGATGGATTCACCGCGCAGCGCGACGGTGCGCGCGGTCGACTATTGCGACCTCTATACACTTGATAAGGACAGTTTTCAGGTTGTACTGATGCATTTTCCGCAATTCGCGAAACAGGTGCAGCAAATGGCCAAGAACCGCATCAAGTCATGGAAGCACCGGCCCAAGAATCACTCGCATGCCATCGGTAAAAAAAAGCCGAAGCGGGGCTGAGACATTTTCATGGATAAGGCTGGCACAACGGTAGCGACAGACGTGAGGCCAGTGCGGCTTTCGGCGCGCAAGTTTGTCGTTTCACTGGCAGGTTCATTGGCAGTTGCGCCGGCCTTTTTTGCCTGTGCCTGGCTCTATCACCAGAGCACAGACTTCGTCTACGGGCCAATGGCCCACGAAGAGAATGCCCGTCTCATTCTTCTGGTTCGCTGGGCAGTATTCACCGCACTCACGCTCGTCTTGCTCTCGGCGATTGGCTGGTTCAAAATCTGGCGGCCAGAACACAAGAATAAACCGTTTAGTCTGCTGATTCTGCTGCCGGTGCTCGCATTCATCGCCTTCAGCAATTGGGTATTCGGTATTCTGATTTTTGCCCTGCTGCTGTGCGCACTTGTCTTTAGCCAGCTTTTTGCAGTTGTGGTGCGCGATGAGTTGCGCACCCCGAGCGGTGGTTGGGGGCGTGGGGCCGACGCGACTTCGTTCGTGCGTTTTACCGTCTTGTTTGCTGCGGTGGGCATAGGTATCTGGCTAACGATAACCGCACGTTCGTGGGCATATCGTACTCGGCAGTTTGAAGAGATTCAGCGCAAGGGTTTATATTCTGAACCCGCGTCTCTGCAACAGCTGGCGGCAGGCGATCACAAAGAATACGTGCTGCTTTCGGACAAAGAACTTCGCGTTGCGTATGTGGCCGAGCGCAAGTTCGGTTCGGGTGATGACAGTTATTCGCTCAAATACGGTGCGCTCGTCGACAGAAACCTCGACAAGCAGGCGATTCTCGCCTGGAGACTATGGGTCTATATGCCCTACGACTATAAACCAGCCGAGTTTCCGATGATCTTTCAGACGGTGCGCTGCACCGTAGGTCAGAATTGCTCGGCGAACTTCGTGACGATGCACGACGCTGCGATTAGACTCCACTTTTTTGACAGTGCGTACCGCGACGAAAAAACCAGCCGCATCGCCGTCAACGGCCAAACACTCATCGAACTGACACCCGAACCCGATTTGGTTCAGAATGAGAATATCTGGCGCGCAAAGCTTGCCTTGCGCGGCAAATTGCTTCTGCTGCTGCAAGTGCTCTATACGCTCGTGCATCTGATAGAACTGCTGTTCATTCGAGGCAAACTAAAGGCCTCGTATTCTGATGCCCAAGCCGGTGCGTAGCTGCAAGCACGTGAAGGAAGCCCCAGATCTCCTTTAAGATTTCTTTCGGTCAAACGCTTTCTTCGTGCCGGTCGTGCCCTGCATCGACAGCGGGTCTTCAGGCCAGAAGTGTTTCGGGTATTGGCCGCGCATTTCTTTGCGTATTTCAGAATAGGTGGATTTCCAAAGTTCTGGTAAATTTTTGGTGATGGCGATCGGCTGCCGACCCGGTGACAGCAATTCGAACGTGATGGGCAATTTCTTGCCCGCGAGCATTGGGTGGTCTTTCAAACCGAAAACTTCTTGTATGCGCACTGCCACGATTGCTTTGCCGTCTTCATAACGAATGCGGTGTGCCGAACCGCTGGGCACCGTCAGCTTTTCAGGCAGGTTCTCGTCGAGCAGTTTCAGCTGCGGGTAGCTCATACGTGATTTCAGCGCCTCGGCAATCTTTGTGTCTGTGACGTCTGCAAGAGAGCGCGCACCCGAGACAAACGGCGCCAGCCATTCATCGATCGCGGCATTCAGCGTCTGAGCAGAACTTTCGGGAATATCTGCGCCCAACGAGCGCATGAGGCTGATGCGCGCCAAGAGTGATCTTGCCTCGTCACCGACCAAATTCTCTATGCCGTTGTCGCGAATCTTCTGCAGCACCAGCTTCTCAGAAAAACCTTCTGGAAGCGCCGTCTCTTTTTCTGACAGCACTATTGCGCCGAGACATTTTTGCTCAAACGACCGCGCTTTGCCGTTCGCTTCGCGTACCTCGTGTCGCATTTCAATCTCATCTGCAAAATGCGCGAGCACCTGCTCGCGCGACAACGAGAGGCCGAGCCTGAGTTTCGCGCTCTTCTCGGCGCCACTCAGATCAACGGCCACGATGAATTCAGATTCGGCCAACCAGTCAGATTTTTCCGTATTGATGCCGCGACCGTTGCGCAT
>Ga0268298_10005671_pt1 | contig 11608 bp, 10 predicted proteins | sample WWTPWeurt_MetaG_FD_194462 | JGI IMG/M metagenome (GOLD analysis project Ga0268298, IMG submission 194462) | Activated sludge microbial communities from WWTP in Nijmegen, Gelderland, Netherland - WWTP Weurt | ecosystem: Engineered > WWTP > Aerobic digester > Activated sludge | place...
GCCCGTAGGAGGGCACCGTGCTGTCGTAGCGATTGCCGCCAGCGATCATCACCGGCATCAGCGCTGCCAGCTGATTCGCGCATTCGATGGCGTTCTTGGCGTAGTGCTGAAAAGCCTGCACGGCTGCAGTGAGGCTGGCCGAGTAGTTGATTTTTCTGTTGATGATTTTGCGCCGCGGCTTCGATTCTTTCTGATTGATCACTCGTTCGTAATTGGGAGCATGCGCCGTCAGACGGTGGCGAGCTGCCTTGATCAGTGCGACCATCTCCTCAGCCTTTTGCATGTTGGTGGCCAGCTGGAGGGCGATGTCATCGGTCGTATTGGCGTCGGCTTTCGCCACGCCGGGAATGAAAGCGGAGATCGGAAGTTTGGTGCCGTACATAATTTTCCTCTGCCTGAAATTCTTGGGGTGGCTGGCTTACAGGCTTCCTCGCCCCCCTGTCGAACGCCTTGCATCGAACCGAGGTTCAGCCCTTATGCTTGCTGATATGGTGTCGGCAAGAATCGTCGAAATTTGTTCGCACGTTGACTGTTGCGCAGGTAAGTTCGATAGGCGGCCGGCATGCGCCGGCCGCCCTTAACTCAGTAGTCGAAACGAGCCCGCAGTTCTTTGGGAAGGATCGGACAAGCATCTTCCTGTTTTTTGAAGAGCTTGCCGCGAACGGAAGCGACCAGGTCGTAGGTTCTATCCAGTACTGCCCGCGGTACCAGTCTCAGGGCAATCGACAGCACTCGCCAGATGCCGCCGAGCCTTTCGAGAATGCGCAACCAGGCAGCCGAGCGGATCAGTATCTCTCCTTCTCCCGTAAGCACGACCATGCTGTCCGGCAACTGGGCGCGCACTTCTTCGCTTACGGCGGACACGAACATGTCGCCCTGCAGTGGTGCGAATCTGAAGGCGATGTCGGCGTTGTCGCGCGCGTCTTCGGCAAGAAGAAAGCGCACGGCGTGGTGGCAGAGACCGCAATAGCCGTCGTAGAAGACCCTGTCTATTTGCGGACTCGCCTTGCGTTTTATCCAGGCGGGGTTGAACGTGAAGAGGTGCAGCATCACCATGCCGAGGCTGAGGTCAGCAAAGTCGACGAGCACAATCAGCCCCAGATGCATGAGCAGCATGTTGAACCAGATGAGCGGACGGCTGCGACTGATGAGGCTGAGCGGCAGAAAGAGAATTTCGGCCGCCAGCGCTCCCCAGGTCAGCATGCTGATGACGGTGCCCGGCATCCAGAGTAGTAAGTCTCGGACAATGCTGGGGCGGGCAAGCGGGCTGTTCAGTACATATGAGAAAGCTTCGCCGTCTACCCATGAAGGGCTGACCAGCTTGGTGTAGCCCGAGTAGGTGTATCCGGCGGCCATGAGGATCCAGACAACAACGAAGAGCTCCTGCGGCAGGCGCCAGCCGTTGTTAGGGTCGGGATCTTTGCGCCGATCGAATGATCCGTATGGCGCACCGGGAAGAAAAGTATGCACGAAAAGCAGCAGCCCGACGTAAGGTAGCCCGGGATTGCTGATCAGTGGATTTCTTCCGAATAGGCATGCCCAGATATACCAGAGCAAGAGAGAGAATACGCGATCGCGCACGCCCAGCGCAAAGAGCAGTGCGAAGCCGGTGGCGGCCCAGAGCACTGCAGTGACGAAAAAGGGCCCATCCCAGATTGCGAACATATTGGGAAAGGCGTGGATGAGCGGGCTGGCGCTGCTGTCGGCGAGCGCTCCCTCTTGTGAGAAAAGCTCGGCTCCGTAGGGCGCGAGCATGGCGAAGTGGATGACCAGGTAAACGCCGAAGATCAGGCGGAAAATGCTGTATTGCCCGCCTGTCCAGCCGTTGTCGGCGTCGAGTATGCTGCTCAGTTTATTGACCAGATTCATTGACATTTCACCTCTAGCTCTCGTGGCAGGTCGCCCATGTTCACCGTCCGCGGTGGCACATAGCGAACCGTCACCGAGCCTTCTACAGATCTTGGATCGATACCTATTTCGCGCAACAACGGAGCGTTGCCGCACAGTGCGAATTTGCTGACAGCGTTGAACATTCGCTGCCCGGCCGGGTCGGTCGCCATGACCGGACCATAGGAAAGGACCGCCCCATACACATTGCGGCGTTGATACGGACCTCTTACCTGCGCGTAGAGCTGGGGCGAAAGCTGAATCTGCTTGGGCTCGCCTGCGCTCCTCCATTGCAGGAAGAATTGCGAGGAGTAGGTCTCGAGCCCCTTGTGTGCGGTAAACACCTTGGGCGCCGGCGAGATCATGGTGGCAGCGCCGAGCCCCTTGAGTGCAGGAACTTGGAGCAGATCGCCGGTCATTTGCAGAAGACCGACTGCCAGTATGAAGAAGGCGGCTGTTCTTGCACCGCCCTTCTTCTTCGGCTCTTTGGGGGCAGCGAAAACGTCCTGACAGAGGAGCATTTTGCCGAGTTCGTGTTCTTGCTCGCCGAATCCGCACTGGGCATCGAAGTTGCGCGGATTGTCCAGGGTGCCGAACATCCAGTCCCAGAGAGGCAAGTCACCGTAATTGCTGCGATGCTTGCCGGCCTGGTGGTGAGCGCAGTGCGACTCCGGGCGCTGGATTATGAAGCCGAGCCAGTATGGCGTCTTCACGTTCCAGTGATAGAAAAGCTCCGCCAGACCTGAGAGCAGAAGCGCGCCGGCTGCTTGCTCGGCATTGCACCCAACTCCCAGATAGAGGATGGCGCTGACAATCAATCCGTTGGAGAACAGTTCGAAGGGATGTTTGTAGAAGCTGGTGATCACTTCGATTCTCTGCGGCGCGTGATGCACCTGGTGGAGAGTCAGCCACAGAAAGTCAAACTTGTGCCGGAAATAATGCCACCAATAGAAGACGAAGGTAATCGCCAGGTAGCCGACCAGAGCTCCCCAGAAAGCACCCAATCCCTCGGCGTTGAGCAGGCGGTGTTTGATCATCCAGCCGTCCCAGAGCCAGCCGGCAAGAAAGACCACCGCCACCTGGATGATGTTCAGGATTGCACAGCGCACCCACCATCCTCTCACGCTTGGCCAGTTGCGCCCTGGATTGCTGCGCTCCACTGCCGTCATCACGCAGGCGGCGGCCACGACGAGCAGTGGCACGACCGCAACATTCAATAACGCCGCCGCCAGGGCGGTCGCAATGCCGAGTGCAGTCAGCACTCGATTTCCATTTGAATTCATGTTCCTCACTTTCTCTGATTCAGTTATTCAGCTCAGGCTGCGCCTTCCAGACCAGTCGTTCGAGGTGCGACAACCTCGCACCGGGTGTCTCGTGCTACTGCTCTTTGCGTGTCTTTCTCCAGATAGCGAGCGCCGTACAGCCAGAGAGCGCCGCCGACGAGGAAGAAGAGCGAGACAAAGAGAAAAGCGACATTCATACCTCTGGCATCCGCGACCGCGCCGATGATGAGCGGTGAGATCACGTCGCCGAGCGCATGGATGGCGAAGATATTGACGCTGTAAGCAAATGTGCGGACAGCTGTGCTGTTGACGTCGGCGATGATGGTATTGGCCGGTCCGGTGTTGAATAACAGGCAGAACGTGGCCAGAAACATCAGTATCCAGGCGAAAGGAAACGGCACATAGAGCGCCGCCACGAAGATCGGAAAGCCCAGCAGCATGGCCCATCCGGAAACCAGGAAATAAGCTCCGGACCGATGTTCTTTCAAGCGATGCGCCGCTTGAGCACCGAGGAAGGTCGCCGCTGTGCCGGCCAGAACAACTATGGCGCCGAAGATCAGATTGACCTGCGCGAGGCTGCCTGCGCCGCGATATTCAAAAATGTAGGACGGCATCCAGAACACCATCCCGCCGATGGCAAAGGTCATGGCCGCTTCACCGAGCGTGACAAAGACGAAGGAGCGGTTCTTCAATAGCTCCCTGAGCATCGCTCCGCGACTGGCTTCCGAAGCTGCTTTCTCGTCTGTGCATACGGGCGGTTCGCGCATGAAGTAGGAGAGAAGACCGAGGATGGCTCCCGGTACTGCCGCTACAAGAAAGACTGCACGCCAGCCGTACGCTTGGGCAATCTGACCACCGAGTACGAATCCCAGCGCGCTGCCCAGGGGCAAGGCCAGGTAGAAATAGGGCATGACCCGTCCGCGCACGCTGACTGCAAAATAGTCGGCGATAATCGATGGAGCTACTGGCGCAAATGCCGACTCGCCGAGTCCGACCAGGCAGCGAGCTATGAGCAACATCCCAAAACCGCTCACTAGCCCTGTCATACCGGTGGCCAGGCTGAAGAGAATCACTGCGCCGCCGACCATCCACCAGCGTCGTGTTTTGAACGAGGCGAAAAGAGGCGCTCCCACTGTGTAGGGCAACATGAACGCCATTGCCAATAAGCCCAGCATGGCGTTTTCAGCATTGCCTCCCAGAATTCCCGACAGCCTGTCCAGCAAGAATTGAACTGCCGGATGCAGAGGCTTGCCGCCGGCGAAGAACTCGGCACGCAGCATGGGCACGACAGCCGACAGGATTTGCCTGTGGATCAAGTTGAGCAGGTTGATGGCGACGAGTAGCAGCAATGCTATTTGCGCCGGTCTGGAAGCCGATGCGAGCGGTCCTGCTTGTCGACCACTTCTGCGTTTTGCAGACGCATTAGCGAATGTATCAGAGTTAGTCATAATCCTCATAGACATGCGACGACTTGCCGGCTGGTGCAAGGGCAAATCAGCACGTGATTGAGTTGCTGAGCGTGCAAGTGTCATCCGGCTGTGCTTAAACACAGAGGTACGACTACTTTTACGAGCGGCAACTTTGGCTACTGGTTGTTTTTTCCGTCCAGGGGCGAGGGAAAAATAGGTTGTTGATGCCACCAGCATAAATCGCGCACACTGCCAAAAGGAAGGCATTTGCCCAGGCTGTCAAGAAGATGTGTGAAATCCGGTTAAGCACGCTTCAGAGCGGTCCGTATTTGAGCTTCTAAATTGGTCGTTCGTTAATACCATTGATACTTTTTGCCAGGCTCATTTCTTCGGGGTTAGGAGGGCGGATCGTGCAGCCGAATACTATATAGTATAAGAGAACTGCTGGAAAAAATTGTGGAGCAGCAAAGACCTTCATGATCTCGCTGCTCCACTAGACCCCCTCTTACTGGAAGTCGTGGCTTTCTGACTTGCCGTTGCGTGTGATGGTCACACGCAGGAAGTCGGGAAGGATGTACTGACTGATCACGCGCACGCGCGGAGCCTGGTCGAGGTCGACCGTAAAGCTCTGCGGCATGTGCTCGGCACCACGGCTTCCCTTGCCGGGAGTGCGCGAGAAAGCCACCTCATACTTGCCGGGCTCATAGAAGGTGAGCGTGATGGAGTCGTCGGAATCCCTCGTGCGCGTCTGGTGATATTCCACCAGCACGGAGCCTTCGAAGTAGGACGCTTTCGAGTCGTACTGCTGGCATCCTGAGAGCGTCAGCATCCCCAGAAGCAGCATGCAGACTGCCAAGATTCGCTTCATTGTTATCTTCCTTCGTTTGGGTGGACAAGCGGGGGGGCTCGCCACTGGTGAATCGACAAGCGAAGCGGCTCAGCGGAACTGTTCGATGAAGTAGCTGCCGCCGATGATGAGAGCACTCTCGATGCCGTTCACCTTGAGGATGATGCGACCATTGCCGGTGCTGAACGAGTCGGCGTACCAGGTGCCGATGACCACGCCGTCGCTATAGGCGGTCACTTTGTACTTGGAGGCGTCGGATTTGCCCTCGAGGTTGGCGCCGATATTGCGAAGGACGTAGGTGCCTCCGAAGACGACGTTCTCAGAAGACTGGCTGACGGTCATGGAGACTTTGCCGTCGCTGCCCGAGTAGGACGCTGCGTTGACAGTCTCCACCACCTTTCCGCCGCTGTAGAGCTCGGCATTGTATTTGGTGGCGCGCCCCGTATTGGTAGTGTTGCCCGGATCCGTCCGGCGCACGGAGAAAGTGCCGCCGACGGTGTTTTGCCTGCCGTTGGACAGGTAGGCGTAGATGCGCGCGTCTCCACCACTGTACGACGATGCATCGAAAGAGGCGATGACGTTGCCGCCGCTGTAGGCCTTGACGGCATACGTGCGCGGAGGCGAGTCACCGCATCCAGCCAGTACCAGCAGCATGAGGGCCGCCAATCCAGCCATGATGGTTTTCGTGAAACTGAGCATTTTTTGGTGTCTCCTGGTTTAAGCCGGCTCAAGAGGACTCGCACACATCACCATGATGCGCTGCGAGCCCTCCTGTGTATCGGCTGGCGGTTTTTCCGAATCTATCGCTAGGTCAGTGGCTCCAGAAGGAATGTGCCGCCAATGACAGTGTATTCCTTGGCGCCTTCGGGCAGCAGGTACAAGCCGCTTTTCGACGGCGTCGCCTGCACGACGTACCATTCGCGAATGATGTTGCCGGCGTCATAAAGTGTCGCCTTGTACTTGGACTGCGGGGTGCGGGGCGCCGTTTCCGCAGCACCGATCGGCTCGAGGATGAAGCAGCCCCCCATGACCGTGTAGTTCTGGTCACCTTCGACGTGCACGTAGAGACCGCTGTCCGAAGGGGTGCCCGACAGAGCACGCAGGGTGCGGACAGGTGCGCCGTTGTTGTAGAGGGTGGCTTTGTAGCGCACCGGAGGTGGTGGCGGTGCAGCCTCCTCGCTCTGGCGCCGTGGGCGAAGGAAGAGAGCGGCCAGACCAAGCACTACAAGCCCGCCGAGAAGAATGATAAAGAGGTTTCCGTCCATTTTGTTGCCTCTGTGTTTACATCTGCTCGACCACGAAGGTGCCGTGGAAAACCACTTCTTCTTCGCAGTCGACAGGATTGATGGTGATGAGGCCGTAGCTGCTCTCGTAACTCGAGGCTACGATTTCGCGGACCACTCGACCAGCCTGGAAGAGCTGAATCTTGAAGCGATCATCGTCCGCAGCGGTGTGCGCATAATGAACCGCCGATGCCGGCGGCAATTGCAGGGGCTCGATGACGTAGCAACCTTCAGCGATTACCTCGTCGTCAGAGCCTGCGATCCAGAGCGTCACTTCGCTGTGATCGGCGCTATAGTCAGTGAGCAGAAATTCTTTGACCGGCACTCCGTCTGCGAAGAGAGTGAACTTGCTGGTGGCATCGACCTGCTTTGTTCCGCCCTCTTTGACAAGCGAGATTTTTGCCTGTCGAATCCTTTCTGCCGTGTACGCTCCGGAGACGACAATATCGGGTTCACCCTCCCTGTGCAAGATCAGCTCTCCTTCTCCATAGTCGTAGTCGTCGACTTCGAAGAGGCGAGTCTGTCCGCCGCCCAGGTAGAGTGTGATGCGATATTTGACCGGTTCGCTGGATTCATTGCTCGCACTGCTACGGTTGATGAGCAGCACGAGCAGGCAGACGACAATTACTAGTCCAGAAGCTGCGGCGAGCCAGAACATGGGGTCGCTCAACATTTGGATTTCTCCATCTATTTGGGCTGCAGCAAGCAGCGAGGCGTCTCGCGCTGCGGCAGCGTTGCATTACCGGCGGGCGCGTCGCCCGTCGCTTCGACCTTAACTTCTCCGCGAACGATGACGCAATACTTGGAGCCAGGCGTCTGCAGATACGTGTTGCCGTTCTGCTCGTCGTACTGTTCGGCGTACCAGGTGCGCATGACGACGCCGCCGCTGCTCAGAGTGACCTTGACCTTCGTGGAAGCGGTCGGATGTTCCGCCGAAGGGGCTCCGGAAGGCTCGATGATAAAACCATCGCCTCCTTCGTCTGCAAGCGTCTCTTCGACGCGCTCAGCCAGCTGCAGCTCGTAGTTTTGCGTTGTGGAGCTGTTCGATTTCGTGTCGGTGAAGGACTGAAATTTCAGCCCCGCTCTGTACATGGACACTCGGAATTGCTGAGGCGGGCGCAACCACTCCGGACCATGCGCGCATGCGGCGAAGATTACCGCAATCGCGGCAATCACTGCCAGTGAGATGAATTTTCTCATTAGTTTTGCTTTCGGTTAGGGTTTGCAATCCTGTTCGAAAGCCTCCCGGGCTTGTGCAAGTCCCAGGTGCAAACGTCAGGGAGAGCGGCGCAGCGCCTGTTGCCACTGGCCGCTCTCATTGTTGAAATTAGTTCAGCGGCTCGATGGTGAACGTGCCGGCGACCCTCGTGTAGTCGACACCTTCGGCAGTCTTGATATAACCGATGCCTTCGCCCGCGGTGGCGTAGGCGGTATACCATTCACGCAGAACTTTCGAGCCGGCGTAGAGCGTCACCTTGTACTTCGAGTCGGCGCTCCGTGTGGCGGGCCCGGCATTCTCGGGCTCGATGACAAAGGTGCCCACGGCCTTTGTGTAGTCGCTGCTTCCCTCCGTGACGATGTAAGCGATGCCCTCACCGGCAGTCGCTTGGGTGCCTGTATAGGTCCTCAGCGGCTCGACGGCGTCACCATACACGCTGACGGTGTATCGGGTGGGCGGCGCCGGCGGGCCCTCGGATTCGCGGCCGCAGCCGGTCAGCAAGACAAGCGCCAGACAAGCGGCGCCAATCAGGCGCGCAGTGGTGGAACTGCCGAAACTTCTCATTTTCATCTCCTATGTTGCTACGCCAGAATGCTCGGCGAGAAGCCGAGAGACGAAGGCAGGTAGCTGGATGTTGGAACGATTTCGATTCCCAGTTCTTTGAGCTGGGCGTCGAGTTTCGTGCCTGTGGAAAACTGACGCACGCGCGACACTCGCTTGACTGCGAGCATGGCGAGCGGCTCGCCTTGCGCGTTTTCTTCAGTGGCGCGTGTGATGCGTCCGAATTCGAAGTCGAGGATGAGCAGCGAAGTGGCCTCCTCCAGGGTAGGCGCCACCGCGATGCTCATGTCGTTGCGAACGATGGCGATAGCCTCTCTGTGCCGGTCGGCGACAGGCGGTTGGAAGTTGATGTGCGTCTCCACCTTGTGGAAGTCTTGCGCCAGCACATAGCGTTCCACCGCGCACTCGATGGCATACTTGATGTGATTCACCTTCTGGGTGGTGCACTGCGTCGTCACACTCAGGTGACAGACTGCAATCCGTCCGACCTGGAAAGTCTTCACCGACTGCACCGACTTGACACCAGGGGCAGTGCTGAGTATGCGGCGAATTTCCTGGTCGTGCTCGACGCCGATGCTGTGCTGCAAGAGGACGTGCCAGGCTTTCAGCCAGAGCTCCTTGCCGGTGCGGAAGATGAGGAAGGCAATGACGATACCGAGCGGGTATTCGATCCACGGGGCGTGGAAGAGATACTCAGCCAGCACACCGACCAGTGCGACAAGCTCGATGCGTCCGTCGCTGGCAGTTTCCTCGCCGTCTGCAATCAGGCTGTCGTGACCGGTTTTCTTGCCGACCGTTATTTGATAACGGCTGACGAACCAAGAGAGGGCAACGCTGCCGGCCGTCACAGCTACCACCCAAGGGAAATGGGAAGCGCTCATGATCAGCGGCTCGAAGGCAGGCAGTGGCAGGATGTCGCGCACCGCCGCGTCGAGATCGGGAAAGCCGGCGAGGATGCCCACCACCGATTTGACGGTGAAGAGCAGGGACATGCCTACAAGGCCCAGACCGATGGCTCCGGCGGAAACGAATTCGATGTTCTTGCGCCCGTACGCGTAGCGTTCGGACGGTGGTCTGAGCGAGACCTTGATGACGAGGATGACCGCCAGAGCCTCGAAGATGTCGGCGATGTTGTGCAAACCGTCACCGGTCAACATCGGCGAGTTGATGGTCGTGCCGAGCGTCACTTTCACGAACGACTTGACGATGTACATGGCAGCGACGACCACCATCACGAAGATGGGATTGCCGATGTTGTTGCGGATGAAATCGGGCACCACATGCCATTTTGTGCGAGCGGGCGCCACCGGTTGAGCGGCTGCCGTCAAATGGCGACGCGCGACAACGGGCTTGGCGAGAGCGCGCACTTTCGTCGACGGTGCCGCTACCAGAGTCGGGATCGGCGATTGGTCGAGAATCTGATTGACGTAACTGCCGATCAGTGTGCGCCGCCCGCGGTCGACGACGATGAGGCTGGCAGCGTTTCGCACAGCCGAGTGCAGGATGCCCTCGGTGACGTCCGGCGCCATCTCCACTTCGGTTTTGAAGTCCACACCCAGAGCGGATGCGTTCTTCTCGAGAGCGGAAAGGACAGCCAGCGCTCCTTCGCACATGTGGTCGCGAGCGTTGTCGCTGGACAGCTCAGGGTTGCGCCAGGTCGTGTGGTAGAAGATGACGGGACGATTGAGCGCGCGCGCCAGCGGCAAGCCGATGTCGGCGGCGTCCAGATCCGATTCGCTGTCACCGAAGGGGATGAGAAACGGGCCGCTTCCTCTCTCGTCGAGCGTCGGCTCGTCGAAAGGAATCAGCACGTTGAAGTCGGAGCGCCGCGAGACAAGCCCGTGATCGACGACAATACTGCCGGCGGGAAAAGCGACAGAGCCGGTCGAGTCGAATTCGACAAGCTCGATGTCGTTTTCGCTGAGCCCTGTGAGCGTCTGCACATGCGCGAATACACGTTGACGTTGCTCCAGGTCAGCATTTTTGCCGCAGGCGCCTTGAGCCATTTGACTGCATTGCGCCTTGACTCTGACATGCACGAGCAGCTTGCCCGAGCCGGTCAATTTGTTCAGATTCGCCGCGAAAGTAAGCGCCGTCGCTCCTTCCGGCGTGTCGGAAAAGACAACGCAAAAGCGTTGTGCCAGTGGCTGATGCATACATTTGCTCCTTTTGCAAACAACAAGAAACTTGTCTTTCTCGCTGCAGCGTCAGTTTCAACAGAGCGTTGGATGAGGAACTCGTGACCAGTCTGCGGAGAGAATTCTCCTCAAGCAGATTCTGATATCGAGAGCTGATGATGACTTGTTTTGGTTAGCGCCTTGTTGAAGGTTCAAAGATGGGTTACGGGGTGAACTTAAAGATCTGTGTTTCTGCTGCTCAATGGATATCAAGCGTTGTAAACGCTGACAGTTTGTTAACGGAACCAGGTTCTAAAGTGATGAGTGCGCGTTCAGGGGCATTGAAACCTGCATCGGCCTTCAGTCTTATTCGTTGCTAAGAAAGGGCGATGCGGCTGTGCCGGAAGGTAAAAACAGCGAAAACACAGACGGAAAAATGTTTTCCGGCATCGCTGAGGAGCCTCTCATAATGGGCTTCCGCGAGGTTCGCGCTAGCGAAGTTTTTTCTCAGGTTCGCCCTTGCGCCGGGTCAAAAAACTGCATACACACGGCCTTAAGTGAAACTTACTCTCTCATATCGGTTACTGCGCGTGCCTGAACGGCCTTCCGTTCGTTTTGAGAAAGAGCCTCATGCTTCTGTCGTGAGAACAGGCTCATAGTCAAGGAGAAAACTCGGTCTTGAGTTTTAAATGCACAAATTCCTAGTTTCATCGTGCTCTTTTCACTCACTACCTTCAGGAAATTTCCAGGTCCAAAAAACACGCCTACCCGCGACATTGCGATCCCGGATCTTCCCGCCAAGGAAGTAGTGAAAATCCACCCCTTGCTTGAAGGCTGGCAATTATCGAGGCGCGCATGTGCACGCTTACGATTTGCCCTGGCAAGTGGTGTCTCATGTGGTGCCGCCTTCCGCCGCATCACTTAGCCAAACTCTTTTGGAGTCAAACATGAACAACGGAACAGTCAGTCAGTCCAAGGGCGGTCTCTTCAGCAAGGTCGCCT
>Ga0268298_10005672_pt1 | contig 11606 bp, 13 predicted proteins | sample WWTPWeurt_MetaG_FD_194462 | JGI IMG/M metagenome (GOLD analysis project Ga0268298, IMG submission 194462) | Activated sludge microbial communities from WWTP in Nijmegen, Gelderland, Netherland - WWTP Weurt | ecosystem: Engineered > WWTP > Aerobic digester > Activated sludge | place...
GTCGCGGGCGACGCACGCGGCGATCGGGCCGACGCGGGGGTGATCGACGTGGACCACCGTCAGCGTCACGTAGCGCGGCGGCGCGCCGGCCTGGCGCAGCGCGACGTCTTCGTAGTGGCCGGCGTGGTCGAAGATCGTGGCGTCGCGGCCGTCGGCGTCGTCGGCGGCGAGGAGCGCGCTGGCTGGCGCCCCGACCAGATCGTCGAGCGGGACCCCGAGCAGCTCGACGCAGGAGGGGTTGGCCGCCGCGACGCGGTGGGTCTCGCGCTCGATCAGGAACGACGCCTCGAGCCGCGCCGTGAACAGGAGGCCGAACACCTCCTGCGCGAGGTCGATGTGCGTCGCGCCGCGGTCGAGTCGCATCGTTTCCGGAATCGACCAGACCCGGGCCCTGTCAACCCCGCCGACATCGCCGCGCTGACGGGAGGCCGAGGCCTGTGAGCCCGCGAGCTTGCGCCGGGCCTGCGGCTTGCAATGCCCGGCTGCGTGTCGCGGATCTACGATGCGGTCAACCGGCTCGAGGTGGCGATGTCGTACCACCGCGAGCGGCACAGCGTGCTGGCCAGCAACGTGGCGCACCTGGACACGCCGGGCTATCGGCCGGTGGATCTGCAGCGGGCCCCGGCGCCCGAGGCGACCCAGCCCTGGCTCACCGCGCCCGGCCACCAGGTCGGGCCGGCCGGCGGCGAGACCCGCACCGTCGTCGACGACGGCGGCGCGCTGGTCGGTCCCGACGGCAACGCGGTCCAGCTCGAGCGCGAGCTGGCCAAGATCGACGCCAACCGCGTCCGCTACGGCACCTCCGCCGAGCTGGTGTCGCGGCGGATGGCGCTCTTGCGCTACGCCGCCGGCGACGGCAACTCCTGACCCAACGCGAGGCTGACATGGACTTCTTCTCTGCGATGGAAGTATCGGCGTCGGGGCTCTCGGCGCAGCGCACGCGCATGACGGTCGCGTCGTCGAACCTGGCCAACGCCTCGACGACGCGCACCGCCGCCGGCGGGCCCTATCAGCGCCGCGACGTCGTGCTGGCGTCGGTGCCGATGAACAACGCCACCGCCGGCGTCAGCGGCGTGGCGGTGCAGCAGATCGTCGCGGATCCGACGCCGCCGCGCCTGGAGTACGACCCCGGCCACCCCGACGCCGACGTCGACGGCTACGTCGCTTACCCCAACGTCAACCCGGTCGAGGAGATGGTCGACATGATCACCGCCTCGCGCGCGTACGAGGCCGGCGTGACGACGCTGTCGACCGCGGTGTCGATGGCCGAGCGCGCCCTGGGGATCGGTCGATGAGCGCCGCGGCGATCGGCCCGATCGCCCCGATCGCGCTGCCCACCGGCAGCGAGGTCGCGGGCCCGCGCCGCGTCGGCGACGGCGCCGCGTTCGGCGACGTGCTCGGCGACGCGATCGCCAGCGCCCGCGCCAACGAGGCCACCGCGACCGACCTGGCCGCGCGCTTCGCCGAGGGCGACACCTCGGTGGGCATCCACGAGACCGTGATCGCCGCCGAGAAGGCCAACGTGTCGCTGCGCTACGCCACCACGCTGAAGAACAAGCTGGTCGAGGCGTACCGCGAGCTGATGGCGACCCAGGTGTGACGCCGAGCTAGCCCATGGCCGACCCGACCCCACCCCCGACCAACCCGCTGGCCGCGATCGCGAGCCAGGGCCGGGCGCTGTGGCAGCGCCTGCCCAGCCGGGCGCGGATCGGCGCGATCGCGACGCTGGTGGGCATCGTCGGGCTGGTCGCGTTCCTGGCCCTGCGCCCGGGCCCGGGCCCGTGGCGGCCGGTGGCCGAGCGGCTGACGCCGGCCGACGCCAGCGAGCTGGCCAGCGCGCTCGACGCGCGCGGCATCCCGCACCGGCTCGGCCGCGGCGGCGCCAGCGTCGAGGTGCCCGCGTCGCAGCTGACCTCGGCCCGCGCCGCGGCGATGGCGGCCGGCTTGCCGCGCGGCGGCGTCGGCTTCGAGCTGTTCGACGGCGTCAAGCTGGGCCGCTCGGACTTCGCCGAGAAGGTCGACCTGCGGCGCGCGCTGCAGGGCGAGCTGGCGCGGACGATCGCCGCGCTGGCGCCGGTCGAGGCCGCGCGCGTGATGATCGCGCCGGGCCAGCGCTCGGTGTTCAAGGACGCCGACCAGCCGCCGACGGCGTCGGTGACGCTGCGGCTGCGCGCCGGCCAGACGCTGGCGGGCCCGCAGGTGCAGGGCATCAAGAACCTGGTGGCGGCGGCGATCGACGGCCTCGACGCCGAGCGGGTCGTGGTGATCGATCAGCGCGGCACGCTCTTGACCGCCGACGATCGCGAGCACGCCGATGACGCCGCGCAGCTCGAGCAGACGCTGGCCGCCGAGGTGCGGGCACTGCTCGAGCGGCCGCTGGGCGTCGGCAAGGTCGAGGTGGTGGTGCGCGCCGACGTCGACCGATCGAAGGTGACCCGCAGCGAAGAGCTGTACGACCCCGAGGCGACCGCGCTGCGCAGCCGGGTCTCGGTCCGCGACAGCGCGACCGGCGCCAACACCAACACCGCGCCCACCACCAGCGGCATCGCCGGCGTCCAGGCGACGCTGGGCGGTGGCGCGCCGACGACGACGCCCGGCACGGCCGGCGTCCCCGGCGCCGACCCCGGGATGATCTCGGAGACGATCAACAACGAGGTCAGCCGCAAGGTGATCCAGACCGAGGAGGCGCCGGTCCGCGTCAAGCGGCTGCAGCTGGCGATCCTCGTCGACTACCGCGCCGTCGATGGCGGCGACCCCGAGCCGCTGCCCCAGGCCGAGCTCGATCAGTACGCGGCGATCGCGCGCACCGCGGCCGGCTTCGACGAGGCTCGCGGCGACAAGCTCGAGATCCGCTCGGTGCCGTTCGCGGTCGAGGCCGAGCCGACGCCGACGGCGGTGGCCAAGCCCAAGCTGCCGGTGCCGCTGCCGGCGATGCTCGGCGGGCTGGCCGCGCTGGTCGCGGCGGTGGTGGTCGTGCTGACGCTGCGCCGCCGGCGCAAGGCCGCGGCCGCCGCGGCGACCCCGGCGCTGGCGCTGCCCGCGTCGCTGGCCGAGGTCGAGCGCGCGCTCGACGCGCCGACCGACGGCGCCGCGCCTGGCCTGCCGGCGCCGACGCCCGACCACTCGCTCGAGGAGCGCGTGCTGACGGCGGTGAAGACCGATCCGGCGCGCGCGGCGCGGGTGCTCGCCAGCTGGCTGAGCGAGCCCGACGCCGCGGCGGCGCCCGCCAAGGGAGGCAAGGCCGCATGACCATCAGCACTCGCCACGGGACCCCGATCGGCGCGCGCCACAAGGCCGCGATCGCCGTGCTCGCGCTCAACGAGGAGGTCGCCGGTGAGATCCTGGCGCAGCTCGACGATCGCGAGCTGAAGGCGCTGGCCGCCGCGGTCGACGAGCTCGACCTGGTCCCGCCCGAGGCGCTGGTGGCGGTGCTCGACGAGCTGGTCAAGGCGATGGCCGGCCCGGTGTCGGTGGCGCGCACCGGCGGCGCGGCCTACGTGCGCAAGCTGGCGACGCAGTCGCTGGGCGCCGACCGCGCGCAGCGGCTGTTCGCGCCGCTGGCCCCGGCGTCGCCGTCGCCGCTCGAGCTGGTGCGCTCGGCGCGCGTCAAGTCGCTCGCCGAGCTGCTGGCCGAGGAGCACCCGCAGATCGCGGCGGTGGTGCTGAGCCAGCTGCCGGCGCGCACCGCGGCGCAGGTGCTGCGGGCGATGCCCGACGAGCGGGCCGCCGATCTCACGGCGCGGGTCGCCGGCATCGAGGAGATTCCCGAGAGCGCGGTCACCGAGGCGTCCGAGGCGCTGGCCCGCGCGCTGGCCGCCACCGGTGGCCTGTCGTCCTCCGATCAGCGCACCGAGTTCGACGGCCTGGCGTTCGCGGCGGCGCTGCTCAACGAGCTGCCGGCGGAGCAGGGCGACGCGCTGCTCGATCGGGTCAGCCAGCAAGACGCGTCGATCGCGACCCGGGTGCGCGAGGCGATGTTCACCTTCGAGGACCTGCTGCGGATCGAGCAGCGCCAGATGGGCCCGCTGCTCCGCGCGGTGCAGAGCGAGGTGCTGGTCATGGCGCTGCAGACCGCCGGCGAGGACCTGCGCGCCCACCTGTTCGGGGCGCTGTCGCAGCGCGCGGCGCAGACGCTCAAGGAAGACCTGGCGGCGTCGAAGCCGCGGCGGATCTCCGAGGTCGAGGCGGCGCAGCGGCAGATCGTCGAGGCCGCCACCCGGCTCGCCGCCGAGGGCCAGATCAACATGCCGCCGCGGGGCGAGGGCTGAGCCATGGCCACGCCGCCCCGCGTCGCCTGGATGACCCCGACCGCGCCGCCGCGGCGCACGCTGGCCGAGGCGCTGCCGCGTCAGGCCACCGCGCCGGTGACCTCGTGGCTGGTGCGCGAGGCCGCGCCGGCCGCTGGCCCGGCGCCGGCGCCGACCCCGTGCGCGGCCTGCGCGGCGCGCGCCGCCGATGACGCCGAGCTGCGCGCGCGGCTGGCGCGGGCCGAGGAGGATGGCCGCGCCGAGGGCCTGCGCGAGACCGCGGCGCTGCGCGCGCGGCTGGCCGAGGTGGTGGCCGCCCTCGAGCGCGTCCAGGCGACCCAGGCCACCGCCGCCGCCGAGGCGATCGTCGACGTCGCGCTCGCGGTGTGCGGCGTGCTGGCGCCGGCGGCGGCCGCGCTCGACAAGAGCGGCGTCGCGGCGCTGATGACCGAGGTGGTCGGCGCGGCCAGCGGCCAGGCGATCACGCTCAAGGCGCACCCCGACGATGCCGCCGAGCTGGGCGCCGATCTGCCCGAGGCGGTGCGCCTCGAAGCCGACCCGACGCTGGCCCCCGGCGAGATCCGCGCCCAGGGCGCGCGGCTGATGATCGACGCGCGCTGGGCGGTGCGGCTGGCCGCGTTGCACGAGCCGCTGGTCGCGCTGTTGCGCGCGCCGCGCGAGGAGACGCCGTGATCGACGCCGCCCAGGTCGCGCGCGCGGTGCGCGCCCACGCCGGGCCGGTGGTCGGCGGCCGGGTGATCGAGGTCACCGGGCTGATCGTCCACCTGACCTCGTTCGCGGTGCGGGTCGGCGACATCGTCGAGATCTCCACCGACGACGGGCCGCTGGCGTGCGAGGTGGTCGGGTTCCGCGGCGACGATCTGATGGCGGTGCCGCTCGGCCCGGCCCGGGCGATCCGCCCCGGCGCGCCGGTGTGGCGCTCGGGCGCGCGCTCGCAGGTGGCCGTCGGCGACGAGCTGCTCGGGCGCTTCATCGATCCGTTCGGCGAGCCGCTCGACGGCGAGCCCGCGCCGCGCGCCGCCGGGCGAGCGCCGATCGACGGCCGCCCGTTGCCGATCGCCGAGCGGGCCCAGGTCGATCGCCGCTTCGCCACCGGCGTGCGGGTGATCGACGGCCTGTTGCCGTGCGGCCGCGGTCAGCGCGTCGGCATCTTCGCCGGCGCCGGCTGCGGCAAGAGCGTGCTGGTCGAGCAGATCGCGGCCCACGCCGACGCCGACGTCGTCGTGATCGGGCTGATCGGCGAGCGCGGCCGCGAGGTCCGCGAGCTGATGGCGTCGCCGCGGCGCGGGCGGATGGTGGCGGTGGTCGCGACCGCCGACCGCTCGCCGCTCGAGCGCGTGCGCGGCGCGGCCACCGCGTGCGCGATCGCCGAGCACTTCCGGTCGCGCGGCAAGGAGGTGTTGCTGGTCATCGACTCGCTCACCCGCTACGCGATGGCGCTGCGCGAGATCGGCCTGTCGCTGGGCGAGCCGCCCGCGACCAAGGGCTATCCGCCGAGCGTGTTCGCCGCGATGCCGCGGCTGCTCGAGCGGGTGGCGCCGGCCGCCGCCGGCGGCGCGATCACCGGCTTCTTCACCGTGCTGGTCGAGGGCGACGACCTGTCGGATCCGATCGCCGACTCGGCGCGGTCGCTGCTCGACGCCCACGTCGTCCTGTCGCGCGACCTGGCCGATCGCGGTCACTTCCCGGCCATCGACGTGCTGGCCAGCGCGTCGCGCGTCGCCCGCCGGGTCGCGACCCCCGAGGCGTGCGCGCTCGCCGACCGCGCGCGCGGCGTGCTGTCGGAGCGGCGCGCGGCGCTCGATCTGCAAGCCCTCGGCGCCTACGCGCCGGGCGCCAACCCCGCGCTCGATCGCGCCCTGGCGATCGGCGCGCGCATCGACACCTGGGCCAAGCAGCCGCCCGACGTGGCGGTGCCCTGGCCCGACAGCCTGCGCCGCCTCACCGCGGCGCTCGATCAGGAGTCGTCATCGTGAGCATCCGCCCTCGTTCGCTCAAGGCCGTCCAGACCGCGCGCACCCGGCTCCGCGATCTCGCGAGCGCGGGCCTGAGCCAGGCCCAGGCCGAGGCCGGCGCGGCCCACGCCGCCGCGGCCAGCGCCACCGCCGAGCTCGATCGCGCGCTCGACGCCTGCGAGCAGCGCATGCGCGCCGCGTCGATCACCGGCCTCATCCGCATCTCGGCCGACGTCGAGACCCACCGCGCCGAGGCCCGCCACGCCGAGGTCGCGAGCGCCCAGGCGTCGACCGCGGTGCGCGAGGCCAGCGAGGCGCTGGCCCGCCGCGAGCGCGAGCTGCGCACGGTCGATCGCGCGATCGAGCTGGCGCTCGACGTCACCGAGGAGCTGCGCGCCGCCGACGAGCAGCGCCAGAGCGACGACCTGAGCGGTCGCCGGCGGTCCTCGTGAAGCCGGTCGGCGTCGAGCTGGCCGCGTCGGCGCCGTCGCCACCCGCGGCGCGCGCGCCGGCGGGCGATGATCGGTTCCAGCGCGCGCTCGACGCCCACGCCCGCCCCGCCGCCGCGATCGATCCACCCGCGTCGGCGCCGCAGGGCGCCGATCCGCCCGCGGCCGACGCGGCGGAGGTCGAGGCGGACGAGCCCGCCAACGGTCACCGCCCGGCGCGCGCCCCGCGCCGCCTCGGTGAGCGCCGCCCCGCCGCGCCCACCGGTGAGGACGCTGTCCCGGCGCCGTCGGCCGACGCCGCGCTGGCCTTGCGCCGCTGGTTGACCGCCGCGTCGCTCGCGGCCCCCGGCGAGGCCACGCCCGCGGGCGACGTCGCGTCGAGCGCCGCGGGCTCGCTGCCGACGCCGCCCGGCGCGGCGGCACCGGCGACACCGGCGACGGACGGTGACGGCGCGCCGGCCGCGGGCCCCACGCTGCTCGCGGTCGAGTTCGCGCCGGCGCCGGTCGACGCCGAGGCGTGCCCGGTCGACGACGGCGCCGCGGCGATGGTCGACGTCGTCACCGCCGCGCTGGCGCGGGCGCCTCGCCCGGCCGCGTCGGTGGCCGCCCACGAGCCGCTCCCCGACGGTGGCGGGCCGACGCTGGCCGCCGCGCCAGCCGTCGCCGTCCCCGCCGCGCCGAGCGTCCACGATCCCCGCCCCGCCATGGCGACCACCGCCATCGCCGAGCCGCGCGAGGTTCCGCCCGCGCTGGCCGCGCCCGCGCCGACCGATCGCGCGCGGCTGGTGCTCGAGCACGACGGCGAGCGCGTCGTCGTCTCGGTCGCGGTCCGCCACGGCGCGGTCTCGGTGGCGATCGACGCCGCCGCGTCGTCGCTGGGCGCCGCCGTCGGCGCCACGCTCGATCGGCTCGACGCCGCGCTGCACAGCCACGGCTTGCACCTCGCCGATCTCACCAGCGGCCAGCCCCGCGGCGGCGCGCCCGGCCACCCCGACGCGCCGCCATCACCCCGCCATCGCGCCGACGCCGTCCCCGAGGACGACGACCGGAGCCCGCTCGCCCACGACCCGCGCCTGCGCGCGCTGGCGTGACAGGAGGACCATGCGCATCGACAGCCCGACCCCCGCCACCACCACCGCCGGCGCCGCGAGCGCGGCGGGGATGTCGTCGTCCCGCGACGACTTCCTGCGCCTGTTCGTCGCGCAGCTCGAGAACCAGAACCCGCTCGATCCGCAGAGCGGCGCCGACATGGTCGCGCAGCTCGCGCAGTTCTCGGGCGTCGAGCAGCAGGTCGAGACCAACCGCCGGCTCGCCGAGCTCACCGCGGCGCAGGACGCCGTCGGCAGCGCCGGCCTGGCCAACCTGGTCGGCCGCTCGGTCACCGCCGACGCCTCGAGCTTCGCCGTCGACGGCGCCGGCCCGCCGCCGCCGATCACGCTGGAGAGCGACGGCGTCGTCGCGGGCGGCGAGGCGATCATCCGCGACGCCGACGGCCGCGAGGTCGCGCGCGCGCCGATCGCGCCCGGCCCGCCGCCGACCCTGGCCTGGGACGGCCGCACCGCCGCCGGCGCCACGCTGCCGGCCGGCGACTACACGATCGAGGTGGTCGCCACCGACGCCGCCGGCGCGCCGCTGGCCGCCCAGGCCCGCTTCGCCACCACCGTCGACGCCGTCGAGTTCACGGCCGCCGGCCAACGCCTCCACCTCGGCCACGCGCGGGTCTCGCCCGGCGCGGTCACCACCATCGCGCGCGAAGGGATCGACCTATGAGCCTCCTCACCAGCCTGTTCACCGGCGCCAGCGGCATGGGCGCCCACGGCGCCGCCATCGGCGTCGTCGGCGACAACATCGCCAACGTCTCGACCATCGGCTACAAGCGCACCCGCGCCGGCTTCGCCGACGTCCTCGGCGGCACGCTCGGCAACCAGCGGCTCGGGGCCGGCGTGCGCCTGGGCTCGATCGACACCCAGTTCGAGCAAGGCTCGGTGCAGCAGACCGGCGGCATGCTCGACGTCGCGATCCGCGGCCACGGCATGCTGGTCGTCAGCGGCCAGCACGACGGCCAGACCGGGCAGTACTACACCCGCGACGGGCGGCTGCAGCTCGACAACACGGGCTACCTGGTCGATCCGCGCGGCCTGCGGGTCCAGGGCTACGCGATCGACAGCGCCGGCGTGATGGCGACGTCGCCGAGCGATCTGCAGCTGACCGGCGTCACCAGCGCGCCGGTCGCGACCACCACCGCGGCGCTGACGCTCAAGCTCGACGCCAACGCCCAGACCACGCCGCTCGCGGCGTTCGATCCGCTGAACCCGGCCACCACCTCGAACTACGCGACCTCGGCGACGGTCTACGACTCGCTCGGCGCGCCGCACAAGGTCGACATCTACATGCGCGCGCAGGGCGGCGGCGCGTGGGAGTGGCACGCGATGGTCGACGGCGGCGAGCTGACCGGCGGCACCGCCGGCGTCGCCACCGAGATCGCCACCGGCACGATGACCTTCGACACCAACGGCGCGCTCGACACCGAGACGCCGGGCGCGTCGACGGCCAACTTCCTGAACGCCACGCCCGGCCAGGCGATCGCGTTCGACTTCGGCGACGCGATCACCACCGATGGCGGCACCGGCCGCGCCGGCACGACGCAGCCGTTCGGCGCCAGCACCGTGGTCGGGCTGGCCATCGACGGGCACGGCGCCGGCCAGCTGATCGATCTGACGATCGCCGACGACGGCACGATCCAGGGCGCCTTCGACAACGGCGACACCCGCGCGATCGGCCGGCTGGCGCTGGCGACGTTCACCGACGAGCAGGGCCTGGCGCGCGCCGGCGACGGCCTGTTCACGCAGACCGCGACCTCGGGGCAGGCGCTGATCGACGCGGCGGCGACCGGCGGTCGCGGCTCGATCTCGGCGGGCGCGCTCGAGGGCTCGAACGTCGAGCTCGGCGACGAGCTGGTGACGATGATCGCGTACCAGCGGGCGTTCCAGGCCAACGTGAAGACGGTGACCACGGCCGACGAGATGCTGGCCGAGGTCGCTCAGATCAAGCGCTAGCCGAGCCCCGGCGAGGGCTCCGCGCGACGCACAGGAAGCCCTGCGCGCGCCGATGTAGGTGGGCGGCGTCGGCGGCGATCAGGCGTCAGGGCCGCCGACAGCCGGCCCGACAGAGGGAGGCGGGGCCTGGAGTTTCGGCGGGTTGCGCTGGCCTCCGGGTTGCAACTCGTCGCTGCTGTGAGCGACGCATCCCTGGACCTTGCCGAGCTCGAGTCGATCCAGGCTGCGCTTCGCGCCGCCGCCCCGAGCCGCGGCGCCACGTCGGCCGCCGACATCGACGCCGTCCCCCTGCCGCTGCTGGCGTCGGAGCGCGACGCCGCCAGCGCGCGCCCCAACCTCACCGAGCTGATCAGCCGCTGGACGCGCCGCATGACGCGGATCGCCCGCAGCTACCTCGGCGAGGTCGAGCTCACGCCGATGGGCGCCGAGGTCGTCGACGCGGCGAGCCTGGCCGAGGAGCTGCGCACGATGTGGACCGCGATGGTCACCACCGAGCGCGGCGGCGCGCTGGTGATCGCGGTCGGCGGCGAGGCCATCGAGGCCGGCGCCGCGCGGCGCTGCGGCGCCGCCAGCGCGTCGGAGAGCGCGACCCGCGAGCCGTCGGCGATCGCGCTCAAGCTGTTCGCGCCGATCGGCGACGCCATCGTGGCGACGCTCGAGCCGGCGTGGACCGAGGTGTTCCGCACCGCGCTGACCCGCACCGAGGCCGACGCCGAGGCGGCGGTCGCGGCGCTGGGCCAGGACGCGGCGCTGGCCGCCACCGTCATGATCGGCGGCGCCACCAACGGCCGGATCCGCGTCTTCGCGCGGCCCGAGGTGCTGGCGTCGTCGTCGCCGCCGAGCCCGACCGTGCCGGCCGACGCGCAGGCCATCGCCACCGCGCTGGGCGGCGTGCCGGTCGAGGTGCGGGTCGAGCTGGCGACGCTGCGGCTGCGCTGGTCGCAGCTGCGCGCGCTCACCGCCGGCACCCAGCTCACGCTGCCGGTGTTCGTCGACGATCCCTTGCCGATCTACTGCGGCGACGTGCTGAAGGCGTGGGGTCGCCCGGTGGTGACCCGCGGCGTCCTCGCGGTCGAGATCGCCGCCATCCACGTGCCCGGAGGAGGCCGCCCATGAGCGACGCCGAGCTGCCACCGACCATCGACGTCCGCACTCTCGAGACGCTGCTGCACGACGTGCCCCTCGAGGTCACCGTCGAGCTCGGCCGCATCCGCCTGAACATCGCCGACCTCGCGGCCCGCCTGGGTCCGGGCTCGGTCATCGTGCTCGACAAGGTCACCGGCGCGCCGCTCGACGTCCGCGTCAACGCGCGCCTGGTCGCGCGCGCCGAGGCGGTCGCCGTCGGCGATCGCTGCGGCATCCGCATCCTCGAGATCGTCGAGAAGGAGTCCTGACATGCGCGCGCCGCTGCTGCTGTCGCTGTCTGCCGTCGCGGTGATCGCCGTCGCGGCGCCCCGCGCCCACGCCGCGCCGTTCGAGCTGCACGACCGCGGCGACCGCGTCGAGATCGTCGCCCGCGGCTGGACCGCGGTCGATCCCTCGGCGGTGGTGGTGACCCGCGAGCGGCTCGAGCTGGTGGTCGCCGGCGGGCTCGCCGCGGCCCGGCAGTCGTACGAGGACCCCACGGTCCGCCGCGTCGAGGTCCGTGGCCGCGAGCCGCGCCTGCTGTCGATCAAGCTGCGCGGCGACCACGACCGCGTCGCCGCGCTGGCGCCGCTGACCACCGTGACCCAGGTCGACGACGCGATCGTCGTCGTCATCCCGCGCGCGGTGCCGCGCCCGGCCGCCGCGGCCCCGGTGGCCGCGCCGCTGCTCGCGCGCCCGACCGCGGCGGACGCCGCCCCCGCGACGCCGCCCGCGGCGACGCCGAGCGTCGCT
>Ga0268298_10005673_pt1 | contig 11606 bp, 21 predicted proteins | sample WWTPWeurt_MetaG_FD_194462 | JGI IMG/M metagenome (GOLD analysis project Ga0268298, IMG submission 194462) | Activated sludge microbial communities from WWTP in Nijmegen, Gelderland, Netherland - WWTP Weurt | ecosystem: Engineered > WWTP > Aerobic digester > Activated sludge | place...
GATGCAAGACGTCGATCCCGCGCGCCTCGCGCGCGCGCCGGTCTCGTTCGACGGGGAAGACGTGACACAGCGCCTGCAACGGCGGGTGCGCGGCTGGATTCCGAAGGTCCGCTTCGAGTTCGGCACCGGCGGCGCGCTGCCCGTCGTTCCCGTCCTGGAGCGGTAGGCCGAGAGCTGTCGCGAGTGCCTCGACGTGGTCGCGCGCGAGGATTCGAGTGCGCCGACCGATGCGGGAAGGGTCATCGTGCGGGAAGGGGGATCGTTGCCACGCCGGGCGCGGCCCGGTAACGTGCCTCACGCGAGTGCGCCCACCCGAAGGGGGTCGACGCGACGATCGAGAGGTCCGACGAAGTGCCCGTGCTCCCGTTCGACGTCCAGCGCCTGGACCACGTCGTCCTGCGCGTGAAGGATCCTGCTGCGTCCGTCGCCTTCTATTCGAAGGTGCTGGGCATGGCGCTCGTGCGCGAGCGTCCGGAGTTCGGCCTGATCCACCTGCGCGCGGGCGCGTCCATGCTCGACCTCGTCGGCGTCGACGGCCCCCTGGGCCGCCGGGGAGGCGCGGCGCCCGGACGCAGCGGCCTCAATGCCGACCACTTCTGCCTTCGCGTCGAGCCCTTCGACGAGGCCGCGATTCGCGCGCACTTGTCGGCTTGCGGGCTGCCCGAGCCGGAGCCGGCGGTGATCCGCTTCGGTGCCGAGGGCACCGGGATGTCGATCTATCTCCAGGATCCCGACGGCAATGTCGTGGAGCTGAAGGGGCCGCCGCTCCGTGACGCCGGGGCTTGACGCCGGCGTGCCCGTATCGATCGCTCGCACCGAATTCGAACATGAGTCCGGCCGCGCGACACCCCCGTCGCATGACTGTCGAAGTCCGCATCGACGACCTGTCCTCGGCCGAGGTTCAGGCGCTGGTCGCCGAGCACCTGGCGGGCATGCGCGGAAACTCTCCGCCCGGCAGCGTCTTCGCATTGGCCATCGAGGGACTGCGAATGCCGGAGATCACTTTCTGGTCGGCATGGAAGGGCCTCGATCTCTGCGGCTGCGGTGCCCTCAGGCACCTGGACTCATCGTCCGGGGAGCTCAAGTCCATGCGAACGCGCCCGGCATTCCTGCGGCAAGGCGTTGGCCAGGCAGTCTTGAACTGCATCCTTCAGACCGCGACAGCGAGAGGCTATCGGTCGGTGCATCTCGAGACCGGCACAGGCCCGGCCTTCGAAGCGGCCCACGCGCTCTATCTTCGCAATGGCTTCGCCTGGAGCGGGCCCTTCGGTGACTACGAGGCCTCGGACTTCAATGTGTTCATGGTCAAACGCCTCGGTGACCACGACGGCGCGCGCTGAACCGTCGCCCGAGTCGACGCCCGGCTTGCCGCCGGCCGCGACGCGGCTGCGAAGTCAGGCCCCGCCACCGGCGGCAGTGCGGCTCGCTCACGACTCCGGGTCGAGCCCGACCTCGCGAACTTCCTGGGCGCACCGGCACGCCTTCGCGAACCGGGTTGCCCACGAGAGCGCGTGCTCCAGTGAAGGCACCTCGACGATGCAGAACCCGCCGACGACGGCCTTGATTTCCGGCGCAGGTCCGGCCCTCGTCGTGCCGTCGGTCGCGACGATGATCGCCTGTTGGCGCGGAACTCCACCGCCGAAGATCCAGACGCCGGCCGCCTTGGCCTGTCGAACCACCGCGTGCGCCGCTTCGCCCACTTCCGGAAGGTCTGCGTCGGCAATGTGGTCCATCGATCCGTCGTCGAACGAAATCAGGTATCGGGGCATCTCGTCGCTCCATCAGCTGGTAGCCTGCCGGCTCGAGCGAAGGAACGCAATCTCCGTCCCAGGCGCGGCAACGACGAGGTCGTGAAACCTGATTCGCGGTGAGGCGTGAACAGCGAAGTCGTACCTCCGGGGTTCTCCGACGAAGGCCTCCATCGCCGCGCGTTGCGCGCCGACGGCCGCTGCGCCGGCTCGCATTCGACGGGCCTGGTTCGCCCGTGACGCCCGCCTTCTTCGCGGACATCGCCGCCAATCCCGCGAACCGGGCGATCCTCGGCCGATGGCAACGCCTCGGCCTGCCCGATGCGTGGCTCGTGGCGAGCTACCGGCGACGCTGGCCGTGGCTCACGGTCCGCGAGGGCGAGGGCGGCCGGGACGCCTGAGACGTCGTTCGGCGGCACGCGCACGGGCGCGGTGCTCGAGCCGCAGACGTCAGGATCGCGAGCGTCGGCGTTCGAGCCGGGCGCTCTGGCAATATCGAGGGCGCCGGTTCGTGCCGACAGGAACCGAACTGGCGTCCGGCGCCTTCTCCATCCAGTCCGCGAATATCAAATGTCATTCCAACTCTGGCTCGCATTCGTCGCCGCATCGGTCGTGCTGCTCGTCATCCCGGGGCCCACGATCCTGACGGTCATCAGCTACTCGATCGCCCACGGACGCAAGGCCAACGTCCCGCTGGTGGCGGCCGTCGCCCTGGGCGACAGCACGGCGCTCGTGCTGTCGCTCCTCGGACTGGGCAGCCTGCTGGCGACGTCGGCGTTCTGGTTCACCGTGGTGAAGTGGGCCGGCGGGTTGTACCTGATCCATCTCGGCGTCAAGCTGCTGCGCGCAGGTGCCTCCGGTGCGGTCCCGGCCCGGCAGGCCGCACCTTCGTCGGCAGCGCGCCTGTTCCTGAACACCTATGCGGTCACGGCCCTCAATCCCAAGGGCATCGTGTTCTTCATCGCCTTCCTGCCCCAGTTCCTGGTGACCGGCGAGCCGGTCGCACCTCAGCTGTGGCTGCTCGCGATCACGTTCGTGGCACTCGCGACCGTCAATGCCACGCTCTACGCCGTCTTCGCCGCCGCGGCGCGGCGGCTGCTGTCGTCTTCTCGGGCGCAACGCACGTTCAACCTGTCGGGGGGGGCGCTCCTGTGCGCCGCGGGTACCTGGGCCGTGCTGGCTCGCAGGGCGGCGTGAAGCCGACCTGTTCGTACTGGAGTGTCACCGTCAAGGAGTCATCGCGATGCCTGCCTACCTGGTCGTCGAGCACATCATCACCGATGCGGACAAGTTCGAGGAGTACAGAACGCAGGTCGGACCCATGATCGCCCGCTACGGCGGGCGCTACCTGACGACGGGATCGACTCACGAACTCCCCGAGGGAGGACACTGGAGGCCGCAGCGAATGGTCGTCATCGAGTTTCCGAGCATGGACGCGCTCCAGGCCTGGTACCGGTCCCCCGAGTATCAGCCGCTCATCGTGCTTCGCAAGCAGTGCACGAGCGACATGGACATGCTCTACCTTCTCGAGGGCGCGTAGGACGCGGCCCGGCCCGATGCGTGCCGAATCTCCCGGCCGCGGGCGGCAGGGTCAGTGGGGTCCGCCCGGGCCGACTCGCGGCGGCCGACGGCGTCGGCCGAGTTGCCTGCAAGACAAGGAGGGGTCATGCCCGTCATGCGCATGGACAACGTCGGCATCGTGGTCGAAGACCTCGATGCCGCGATCGATTTTTTCACCGAGCTGGGGCTCGAGCTCGAGGGGCGTGCGACGGTCGAAGGCGACTGGGCGGACGGCGTCACGGGCCTGCGCGGCATGCGCGTGGAGATCGCGATGATGCGCACGCCGGACGGGCACGGCAGGCTCGAGTTGTCCCGCTTCCTCGCGCCGGCCGTGGTCGCCGATCACCGCGCCGCCCCGGTGAACGCGCTCGGCTACCTGCGGGTCATGTTCGCCGTCGACGACATCGACGATACGCTGGCCCGGCTCGCCCGGTGCGGCGTGGAGCTCGTCGGCGAAGTGGCCCGGTACCAGGACCTCTATCGGCTTTGCTACGTCCGGGGGCCCGAAGGCGTTCTCATCGGCCTCGCCCAGCAGCTCGGGCAGCAGGATTCCCGTCAGGATCCCATGCGCGCGACGGGCGCCGCCTGACGCACCCGCGCGGGCTGCCGGGTCGACGACGCTCGACCGCGGCGCGCATCGATGCCACGATCGCATTCCTGCGCATCGAGGAGTCGCCGTGTCCAAGGTTCGGGTGGAGAGCTTCACGATCTCGCTGGACGGCTTCGGTGCCGGGCCGAATCAGGACATCGACAATCCGCTCGGGGTCGGCGGGACGTCGCTTCACGGGTGGGCCTTCTCGACGCGCACGTTCCAGCGCGCGGTGCTCGGCAGCGAGCGCGGGACGGCGGGCGGCGTCGACGACGACTTCGCGGCTCGAGGCTTCCGGAACATCGGCGCATGGATCCTCGGCCGGAACATGTTCGGGCCGGTTCGCGGGCCCTGGCCGGACGAGCGCTGGCGGGGGTGGTGGGGTGAGAATCCCGTGTACCACGTCCCCGTCTTCGTGCTGACCCACCACGCACGCGCACCGCTGGTCATGGAGGGGGGAACGACCTTCCACTTCGTCACGCAGGGGATCGAAGCCGCGCTGGCGCGGGCCCGGGATGCCGCTCGCGAAAAGGACGTCCGGATCGGGGGCGGAGTCGACGTCATCCGGCAGTTTCTGCGCCGGCGATTGATCGATGAAATGCACCTCGCCATCGCGCCGGTTCTGCTCGGCAGCGGGGAGCGCCTCTTCGAAGGGATCAGCCTTCCCGGCCTGGGCTACGCGTGCACCGGGCACGCGGCGTCGCCGCTTGCGACGCACGTGCTCATCACCCGAACCTGAGTCGGGGATGGCGACCCCTCCTACCTCGCCCGGCCGGGCCGCGCCTGTCAGGCCCGTTCCCGCGCGCCTCGCTCCGTTCTGGGCCGAGTTCGCCCGGTGCTCGGGCGGGGTCGGAGACGATCGCTTCCACGAAGCCTTCAGCTTCGGCGACGGCGAGGCGCTGGCCGACGAACTCGCCGAGCTCGTGCTTCGCGGCGTCAAGCGGGCGACGGCGAGTTCCCTGTGGTCGTACGAGGACGAGGCGAAGCCCATCGCGAGCCCCGGCGACCTGAGCATCGTCACGAGCTGGGCGGGCGAGCCGCTGTGCGTCGTCCGCACCGATTCCGTCGAGGTCGTGCCGTTCCGCGAAGTCACGGCCGAGTTCGCGCAGGCCGAGGGCGAGGGCGACGGATCGCTGTCGTTCTGGCGCCAGGCGCATCGCCGGTACTTCTCTCGCGAATGCGCGCGGAATGGGCGCGAGTTCAGCGAAGACATGCTCGTCGTCTGCGAGCGCTTCACGGTCGTCTACCGCGGCACGGGCGCATCCGGCTGACCGGTGCCGACGGCCCGGGTCTGTCGACGGCCCGGGTCTGGCGGCCGGCCGCTCCCGCCTGATAGGCTCGAACGTCAGGAATCGCGAAGCATTCTCGACGACACGCCGTCGGTGCGACGGCGGCGCACGACAACACACCCGGGAGACGAATCGATGTTCAGTCACGTCATGGTCGGTTCCAACGACATCGAGCGCTCGATGCGCTTCTACAACGCGGTGCTGGGCGTGCTCGGCGCGGGCGAGCCGATGCGCAACCAGAACAAGACCGGGCAGACGCGCCTGTTCTACCGCCACGACGGCGGCACGTTCTGCGTCAGCGAGCCGATCGACGGCGCGCCGGCCACCTTCGCCAACGGCGGCACCATCGGCTTCAAGTGCGTGTCGCTCGAGCAGGTGCGCAAGTTCCACGACACCGCCGTCGCCAACGGCGGCACGTCGATCGAAGACCCGCCGGGGCTGCGCGAGGGCAAGCTGGGCGCGCTGCACCTGGCCTACGTGCGCGACCCGGACGGCAACAAGCTCTGCGCGATGCATCGTCCTTAGGCGTCGCCCGGGCGAGACGGCTCCCGAGCGGCGATGGCGTTCGAATCGCACGAGGCGTACCTGGCGAGCGCGCCGCAGGACGAGGAACTGATCGGCGAGCTCGCTCCTCGTCGCAACGCGAAGGGCAGTCTTTCGTTTCCATTGCGCGAGCCCCTGCCGCTGGAACTGATACCAGGCTTGACTAGAATCCACAGTGGGAAGAGGAGCGAGCGCGATGCTGCAGCTGAGGCCCGGTTGTGAATGCTGTGACCGCGATCTTCCGCCGGATTCGACGGACGCTCGCATCTGTTCGTTCGAGTGCACGTTCTGCGTGGCGTGCGCGGAAGCGAAGCTCGGCGGCGTGTGCCCGAATTGCGGCGGGGAACTCGTGAGGCGGCCCCGGCGTCCGGCGGCCAGGCTCGCCGACAATCCGCCGGCCACGAAGCGCACGGTCAAGCCGCAGGGCTGCGAGAGGGCGGGCTGAAACGCCGGGGCAGATGCTGCGAGAGCGGCCACTCGCGAAGGAGGCTCATGAAGATCACCGTCTCGACGATCGTCGCCGCACCGCTACGAGACGTCTGGCAGGCCTACACGACGCCGGACGACATCAAGTCCTGGAACGCGGCGTCCCCCGACTGGCACACCACTTCGGCATCGGTCGATCTGCGTCCCGGAGGGAAATTCTCGTCGCGCATGGAAGCGAAAGACGGCTCGATCGGCTTCGATTTCGCCGGCGAGTACACGCGCGTCGAACCGTTCAGGCTCATCGAGTACTCGTTCGGCGATCGGATCGGCCTGGTCGAATTCGCGGACACCGGCGCCGGGGTGGCCGTGACGGTCACGTTCGACGGCGAATCGACGTTTCCCGAGGATCAGCAGCGCGCCGGCTGGCAGGCGATCCTGGACAATTTCGCCCGACACGCGGCGTCCGCGTTCCGATCGAGTCTCACGAGCGACGATTCATGCCGATCGAATTGAACAAGGACGCCCGCAAGGAAGCGATCGCGTCGATCGAGCGCTACTTCCGCGAGAACATGGAGGCGCCGATCGGCAACGTCGCCGCGGGCGCGCTGCTCGGGTTCTTCCTGGAGGAAGTCGGGCCCTGCATCTACAACCAGGCGATTGCCGACGTCCAGGAGCGTCTCCAGGCTCGCGTGGCGGAACTCGACATCGAGGTCCACGAGGACGAGTTCGGCTACTGGCGCAAGTTCGATCGGCACTCCGGGAGGCGAAAGTGACGGCGCCTTCCCGGGTATCCCCTCGCACGGACGAGACCGGCGCGCCGGGCGTTGAATCGCCCTGACGCGATCCGCGCGTCGCGACCCGAGGAAGCCGTGGGACCGTTCTCCGAAGGCTGGACCGAAGCGGACGTCGAGGCAGTGGTCGCCCGAGGCGATCCGGCGGAACTGCTCTACGTCCCGATCGTCGTCGGCATGAACGCGGCGAGCGTGAATCGCGAGTGGGCGGAACGCGTCTGCATCGCGCTCGCGTCGCACGAGAGGTTCGAAGTGCGCGGCAATGCGGTACTCGCGTTCGGCCACATTGCCCGGACGTGCCGGGCGCTGGACACGGACAGGGTCGTTCCGATCGTGTCCCGCGCGCTGGCGGATCCGCACGAGTACGTCCGCGGGCACGCCGACGATGCGGCGTCCGACATCCGCTTCTTTCTCGGTGTCACGGTGCCCGGTCACGGAACGGGCGCGGCGCCGGGTCCTTGACGCCGCGGCGTCGCGTCCTGTCTACTGCGCCGATTCGGTCGCGCGTCGGGGGCGCGGCGAACGACCTGTCTCGACCGGGAGCCGCGCTGTGCAAGGCGCCATGTACGGATCGCTCTTCTTCACCGTCGCGCTGCTCGTCACGTCGGCGTATTTCCTGATGGGCGGACTGCCGCTGCTGATCCTCAAGCACGACGTCGCGCTCGACGCGCGATTCGTCCGCGGTTTCTTCAACGTCTACTGCAAGGCGTCGTTCTGGACGGCGCTGGGCGCGTGCCTGAGTTACGCGCTCTGGGGACGGTGGGCTTTCGCCGCCGGTGCGGCGGCCTTCGTCGGCATCGCGCTCGGCGTGCGCAAGGCACTGCTGCCCGCGATGCAGGCGATGGGGGCGCAGATCGAAGCCAACGCCGCCGGGGCCATCGTGCAGTTTCGCCGGCTGCACGTCGCGGTGCTCTCGCTCAACCTCGTGCAGCTGGTGGTGCTGGTCTGGAGCATCACCCGGCTGTCGCTGTAGCCCCCTCGGCGGCAGGGGCCGGTGCCGAGCGTCCGGTGATCGCCGACGGAATGCCCGCCGTGCCCGACGTCGCGTTCCTGCACACGTCGCCTGTCCACGTGGCGACGTTCTCCTCACTCGTCGCCGCGCTCGCCCCCGGGCTGACGGCGAGTCACGAAGTTCGCGAGGACCTGCTGACGCTCGCGCGGGAGCTCGGCCCCGATCACCCGGAGGTCGTGTCGCGCACGCGGGCGGCGATGCTGGCGGCGTCCCGCGCGGGGGCCTCGGTGGTGGTCTGCACCTGCTCGTCGGTGGGCGGGGCGGCCGAGGGCACCGACACCGGCGGGCGTTTCGCCGCGATGCGCGTCGACCGGGCGATGGCCGACGCGGCGGTCGCGAGCGGCGGCACGGTGCTCGTGGCGGCGGCGCTGGAGAGCACGCTGGAGCCGACCGAGGCGCTCCTGAAGTCGTCCGCGGCCCGCGCGCGGCGCGACGTGACGATTCGCACCGTCGTCGCGCCGGGCGCGTGGGCGCTCTTCGAGGCGGGCCGCGACGCGGAGTACTTCGACTCGATCGCGCGGGCGGTGCGTGCCTGCCTGCCGGGGCCGCGGGTCGTCGTGCTCGCGCAGGCGTCGATGCAGGGCGCGGTCGCGCGGCTCGCCGACTTGGGCGTTCCGGTGCTCGCGAGCCCGGCGCTCGGCGTCCAGGCCGTGGTCGACGTGCTCGCACGCGATCCCCGGCGGCGCGACCCGCGGCGCTGATGCCGCGCTTCGTCGCGTTCCTGCGCGGGGTCAGCCCCCTCGATGCGCGCAGGCGGGCGCTCGCGGTCCGCCGGGTGGAGCCCGTCGGGGCGGCGGCGCGGATTGCGCAGCGCCTGCGCAGCGACTATCATGTGGACGGGTGTCCACAAAAAATGCCGCGGCGCGCGAGGGCTTCGGGATACGCCCGACGCGAGCGGGGCGCGCAAGCCAGGAGTCGAACGATGTCGAACGAACCCAAGGTCAAGGGGCCGGCTTCGTATTTCCCGTCGATCGAGAAGACCTACGGCCAGCCGGTCGAGCACTGGATGAGCGTCCTGCGCGCGGCGGCACCCGCGCGGCACATGGAACTGGTGGCCCTGCTCGAGACCCGGCACGGCATGGGGCACGGCCACGCGAACGCGCTGGTCGCGCACTTCATGGCCGGCAGGTAGCGACGCGGCGCATCGCCGCTCGCCCGTCCGTTCGAACCCGGTTCGATGCGATCAAGGAGATCGACATGAAGCGTTTTCTCGCCGTCTATACCGGCGCTCCCACGTCCATGGCTTCGTGGGACGCGCTCCCGGAAGCGGAACGACAGGCCCGCCAGGCGCGCGGCATCGCCGCGTGGAAGCAGTGGGCACAGGACCACGCCGGGGTCATCGTCGACCTGGGCGGACCGCTGAGCCGGACCAAGCGCGCGAGCCGCGACGGCGTCACCGACGTGCGCAACAACCTCGCGGGGTACACGATCGTCGAGGCGCAGAGTCACGAGGCCGCGGCGCGGCTGTTCCTGGACCACCCTCACTTCGCGATCTTCCCCGGCGACGGCGTCGAGATCATGGAGGTCATGCCGATTCCCGCGGGCTGACGCGCGTGACGGGCCGCCCAGGCGACGCGCGGCGCGGCCGCGCCGACGCCGCGCGCGCGGAGGTCGATCGATGCCGGTGACAGGCGCGTATCGCGAGGACCTCGCCAGCATTCACGACGCCGGCTTCGGCGAATTCGCCCTGCACGCGGGGCGGTTCGTCGTCGACCAGCTCGCGCGCTCCGGCGCGCCGCGCGGCGAGGTCGTCGATCTCGGGTGCGGCAGCGGCATCACTGCGCGGGTGCTTCGCGACGCCGGCTACGGCGTCACCGGCATCGACCTCTCCGCGGCGCTCGTCGAACGGGCGCGCCGGCGCGTCCCGGACGCGACCTTCCGCGTGGGATCGTTCGTCACCGAGCCGGTGCCCGACTGCGTCGCCGTGACGGCGATCGGGGAGGTCTTCGGCTACGCCTTCGACACGACGAACTGCGAGCGGGTGCGCGCCGACGTCTTCGAAAGGATCCACCGCGCGCTCGCCCCGGGCGGGTTGCTGGTGTTCGACGTTGCCACCCCGCAGCGGGCGCCGCGCGACGGCCCGGTTCGATCGTTCACCGAAGGCGAGGGCTGGGCGGTGCTGGTGCAGGCGCACTCCGACGACGCGCGGCGCGTGCTGACGCGGCACATCACGACGTTCCGCCGGGTCGGGGAACTGTATCGGCGCGACACCGAGACGCACGTGCAGCACCTGATCGTGCCCGAAGACGTCGTCGACGTCCTCGAGCGGATCGGGTTCCAGGTGCACGGCCTCGCGTCCTACGGGGCGCTGCCGCTGCTGCCGGGAGTCGCCGGGTTCGTGGCCCGCAAGCGAACGTAGCGCGAGGCGGCGCGTCCTGTCGTATCCTCGGCTCGAACTCGACATTCCCGAGGGGGCACTGGCGCATGAGTCCTGCCGAACGTTCGTCCGCACGCTCGCGATGGCCCGATCGTGCGACCCTCGCCGCCGCAGCGGTCGTCACGACGTTCCTCGGCGGCTGCGGCAGTACCGAGCCCGCGAGCGGGGAGGTGGAATTGCGCACGCTCGAGCGCACGCCGATCTCGGGCATCGCCGGCGCCGAGCAGGCCGTGGCGCGCACTCCGCAGGCGTGGGCGGCGCTGTGGGCCCGTCACGCCGGTCCGAGGATCCCGGCGGCGGCGGCACCCGCGGTCGACTTCGATCGGTCGCAGGTCGTCGCGGTGTTCCTCGGCACGCGCCCCAGCGCGTGCCAGGTCGTGACGATCCGGCAGGTCGTGGACGTCGGCGGCACGCGCGAGGTGCGCTACTTCGAGCACCAGCCCGGGCCCACCGAGTTGTGCGCGGCCCTGGTGGTCACACCGGCTCACCTCGTCGAGGTGCCGCGCGCCGACCTGCCCGTGGCCTTCGTCAAGGTTGCGGAATCACCCTGACCGGCCTGGCGTCCCTGAATCCCGGGGCGCGGCGCTGCGGCGTGGAGGGAATCGATCGGCGCGCGTATCCTTTCGGTCCCACTCCCGCGACGAGGCGCCGCAGCATGCCCCCTGGCCAATGGAAGAAGTCGCCGCCCGACCTGGTCGAGCGCTTCGCCGGCGCGCTGCCGGCGCACTCCGGCGTCGAGCGACGCACGATGTTCGGCTGCCCGTGCGCGTTCACCAACGGTCACATGTTCTGCGGACTGTTCCAGGATCGGGCGCTGGTCCGGGTGGGCGCCGGGGCGGCGGCCGAACTGATCGCGGCCGGGCGGGCCGAGCCGTTCGTGCCGGTGCAGGGCCGCGCGATGAAGGAGTACGTGCTGATTCCCGCGTCGGATTCGGGCGACTCGGTCGCGCTCGCCGAATGGCTGCGGCGCGGCCTCGAGTTCGGCCTGTCGCTCGCTCCGAAGGCGGCGCGGACTTCGGCGAAGAAGGCTGCACGGCGGACGCCCCGGTCGCGCGCCGCCTGACGCAGGGCACTCGCGCGCCTGACGCAGGGCACTCGCGCACCTGACACAGGGCACTCGCGCGCCTGACGCAGGGCACTCGCGCGCCGGAGGCCGCGCGCGATCACGCGCGGCCCGGCGCGGACGCGAGCCCCTTCTCCACCATCTCGACCAGGCGCTCGCCCAGCGCGGTGCGGTACGCCGGCGGGGTGTTGCGCAGCGGGCCGTCCGT
>Ga0268298_10005674_pt1 | contig 11604 bp, 11 predicted proteins | sample WWTPWeurt_MetaG_FD_194462 | JGI IMG/M metagenome (GOLD analysis project Ga0268298, IMG submission 194462) | Activated sludge microbial communities from WWTP in Nijmegen, Gelderland, Netherland - WWTP Weurt | ecosystem: Engineered > WWTP > Aerobic digester > Activated sludge | place...
GTGACCGTCCCTCATTCACGGACACCTTCTTCACCGAAGGCGAGGGCTACCTGCTCAACGCGCTCCTGCCCTTCCGCCTCGGCGAGATCGGACGCGCCTTCCTCATCAGCCGCAAATCGAAGATTCCCTTCCCCGAAGTCCTGCCGACCATCGTGATCGAACGCGTCGTGGACCTCGGCATCACTGCCGCCATCCTGCTCGCTTCGCTGCCCTTCGTGGCGGGCGCGGAGGGTTCAGGACCGATCGGCGCCATCGTCGGCGGCATCGTAATCTTCGGCCTCGTCATGATGTACGTGCTGGCGCGCTACAACCAATGGGCGCTGGACCTCTTCCACAAACTGAGCGCGCGCTGGCCGTCCCTGCAGCGCTTCGGCGGCGGATTTCTCGAATCGTTCTTCGCTGGTCTGGGAGCGCTCACCGACGGCTGGCTCTTCGTCCGCTTCCTGTTTTGGATGCTGCTCAACTGGGCGGTTGCGGTCGCCGCGTATTACCTGATGATCCGCGCCTACTTCCCCGACGCGCAATTCATCTGGACCTTCTTCGCCCTCGGCGCGGTCGCGTTTGGCGGAGCGATCCCCGCCCTGCCCGGCGGGGTCGGCACAGCGGACGGCGCCATCACCGCCGCGCTCACCCTGCTGACCGGCAATGAAGCCACCGCCCTCGCCGTTGCGCTCACCGTACGTCTCTACAACTACCTCAACAGCGGTGTGATCGGCGGCATCGGCCTCGCCCGCGAAGGCGAGACCTTGGGCGGGGTTTATCGCGAATTGATGGATCTGAGGAAAAAGGAATCGTAGGGGCAGACCTGCGTGTCTGCCCTCTGCGTGTCTGCCCTAGGGTTTTCGTTGGCGATCAGGGCGTACACATAGGTCCGCCCCAACCAATCCGCCCCAACAAGATCGCCCCAACAAGTTACGGAGATTTTAGATGACCAAAAACTATCTCATCACCGGCGGCGCCGGGTTTATCGGCTCCAATTACGTCCACCAGCTTTTATCTCGTGGCGAAAGCGTGACCATCCTCGACAACTTCTCGCGGGGTGGCGCGCCGCGCAACCTGGACTGGCTTCAGAAAACCTTCGGCAAGGACTCTTTCCGCTTGATCCGCGGGGATGTGCGCGACGCGTCCATCGTGGCCGAAGCCGCCCAAACGTCCGATGTGATCGTGCACCTCGCTGGTCAGGTCGCGGTGACAACGTCTGTCGTCAATCCGCGTGATGATTTCGAGAACAACGCCCTCGGCACGTTCAATGTGCTGGAAGGCGCGCGCTCGTCGGGTAGAAATCCAATTGTGATTTACGCGTCCACAAACAAGGTCTATGGCGGTATGGAAGATGTGAACGTGGTCGAGCGCGGCGAGCGTTGGGAATACGAGAGCCTGCCCTTCGGCGCGCCCGAGACGCAACCACTCGATTTCCACTCACCCTATGGATGCTCGAAAGGAACGGGCGATCAATACGTCCGCGATTACGCCAGGATCTACGGTCTCCCGACTGTCGTCTATCGCCAATCCTGCATTTACGGTCCGCGCCAATTCGGCATCGAGGATCAGGGTTGGGTGGCGTGGTTCGTCATCGCCGCCGAGATGGGACGTCCAATCACCATTTACGGCGACGGCAAACAGATCCGCGACTTGTTGAACGTGGCCGACTTGACCCGCGCGTATGACCTCGCCGTGGAAAAGATCGACGTGGCCGCGGGACAGGTCTACAACCTCGGCGGCGGCTCGGCCAACACGCTCTCCATCTGGACCGAGTTCGGGCCGATGCTAGAGGAATTGGTCGGTCACCCCATCCAGGTCGCGCGCGGCGACTGGCGTCCCGGCGACCAGCGCGTGTTCGTGGCCGATGTCCGCAAGGCGGAACGCGAACTGGGCTGGAAGCCGCAGATCGGCGTCGAAGATGGCATCCGTAAGTTGTTCGAGTGGGTGCGGGAAAATAAAGATCTCTTTTAGGAAACGCCCTCCGCAGTCTCGCCAGACGCGGAGGGTTTTTACATCCCATGAATATTTTCGTTTTGAAATTGATCCTCGCCCCGGTCATCATTGGCTCGGCCAGCCTTGCGGGCAGAAAGTGGGGGCCAGCCGTCAGCGGTTGGATCATCGGTCTGCCGCTCACCTCGGGACCCGTGGTCTTTTTTCTCGCGCTCAGCCACGACGCGGCTTTCGCAACCAACGCCGCGCTGGGCGTGATCAGCGGCGGCATTTCGCTCACGGTCTACGCGGTCGCGTATGCGTGGATCGCGAAGCGCTTCAACTGGCAGGCCGCGCTCCTTGGGAGTCTCTCAGCCTTCATGGCTTGCACGGCCATTTTGCAAAACCTGACCTTCCCACTCTTTCCGATCTTCTTCGCCGTGCTCGGCGCGATCGCCTTATCGTTGCTGTTGGTTCCCAACGAGCGAGTCGAACCAACCGACGTGCAGCCTGGGCCGTGGGACATCCCCGCGCGCATCCTGATCGGCACGAGCTTCATCCTGACTCTGACGGGCGTCGCGCCCCTCATCGGTCCGCGCCTGACCGGGCTGTTGACGACCATCCCGCTCTACGCCTCCATCCTGACCGTCTTCGCGCATCGCCATCAAGGAGCCGCCGCGGCGTCTCATGTGTTGCGCGGTCTGCTCTATGGCCTGTTCGCTTTCGCAGGATTTTTCCTCACTTTGAATCTTCTGCTCGAACGCGCGGGCATCGCGGCCGCGTTCCTTTCCGCAATCGTCGTCGCGCTGACCATCCAGGGGACTTCGCTATGGGTCTTGCGTCGCCTGCACAAATAAAACAAACATCCGAGGTCAAACTGCCTCGGATGTTTTTGTTTAATTCAACGCCATAACCATTTCGGCGCGCTCATCAATTTGTTGTGCACGAACCATATTCATTTCCAAAGCCAAAACGCTCCTGCGTGAGAGCCGAGATGTCCTCGCCGATCACGGGCTCCACAAAGGTTTTGAGGAAACGGATATTTTCTCCGCCCGAAGCCTGGCAATAGGAACTGTACTTGATCAAGTCATTCTCGACGGTCTGGGCATGCAACAACTTCATCACCTGCTGGAGGGAGTCATGCCCATAGGTCTCTTCAAAATAGACCCAGAAGCATTCGCCTGTCCCGTATAACGCCGAGCGGCGGGTTTGATCAATTTGGGGAGTCTCAAGCGGGATAAACTCCTCGAACGGAGTTTGGTCGCGGAGAAAGCCATTCTCTTTGCATATCATTTGCTTCTCGCCAAACCAATGGGCGCGTTCGCGGTTGACGAGGTATTCCGCCAACCCTTCATTAAGCGCGATGGGGATCGGGGTCTGGTTGAGAAACGAATGCGTCATTTCATGCGCCTGCGAGCAATATCCTCGCAGCGGGTTGCGCCATTTCCAAAAGTCCAGTTCATCGGATGCGATTTTTTGCAAAAACGTTGTGTTCGGTTCGATCAGCCCAAGCCCCATACCCGCCGTATAAAAATAGAATGATTCCTTTCCCACCATAAAAATCTCTGCCATCCCATCGCGCGGGCTGGGAATGCCGAGATAGTTTCCAACTGTCCGCTCGCAAATGGACATATCCGCGATCAGGAATCCCGCGATCCGTTCATACGCGCGGGGCGTGATGGCAATATAGCGTCCAGACTGCTTCTTAACTTCATCCAATTCGGGGATCGGCTCGTACAGGTTCAGCGCCACACAATCTTTGGCGATCCCAAACGAGCGGCACTTCTTCAAACCTGCCAATGCAGACGGATCAACAGCGACGGGAATCTGTGGGACATCCACTTGTTCATCGAACGTCGCGACCTCCACGCCATCCACCTTCACCGTCACGCTCACCGTAACCATCCCAGGCGAAGTCACGCCAAACGTGGAAAAATCGCTCTCCGCGGCAAACACACCCTGACAGGAGAAGGTTTTAATTTCGCCATCAAATCTGCCGTCGGCGCTTCCATTGGCTGTGGATATTGTCACGGTAAAAGCGCCGTCATACGAACGTCCCATATTGCAAATGGTCGCTTCGAAGGTCCCAATCTCGCGGGCGCTATCGTAGCGTAACAGGATTTGAAACGCCTGTAGATCGGGAAGTTCGGATGTGGGAGAGGGAGCAATCGTCGGCTGTGCCGTGACGGGGATCGCAGTAGGGTCTTTGGCAGTCGGCAAGTTGCAGGCGTTCAACAGAAGTAAAACGCACATCCATACCATTAATTTTGATTTCATTTTGAAATCCTTTTAGAGAGCGTTTCTTAAGTTGTTACCGAAGACCTTTTGGACACGGATTGCACGGAAAACACGGATTTTTTAAATGCTTTCCTGTGTGAATCCGTGAAATCCGCGACATCCGTGTCCAGAAAAGGATTAAGAAACAGGCTCTTACATCATCTTCCACGACATGAGCGCGATGGGAATGCTCCCCTCTTACAAATTTTCAAGACGGGCTTTTAAGCGCGAAAGGGTTTCTCGTTGGGCTTTCGTGGCTTCGTTATTGACAAAACGCGCTGCCCAGCGTGGTGACTGGATATGGACGATCTCGCGCAAATGCGTCCCGTCTCCGCGCGCGGAAAAATGATATTCCACATCGAGCGTCACGTTGCCAGGACTGTCCACATGCGCGTCCATGCGCGCGGGCGGGTCGGTTAAGCGCAGGGAAACGGCAATGCGGTTCAGATAACGAATGAAACCAAGAAAGCGGAACTCCTCCGTGGTCACATACCTGCGGACGAGCGCGCCGTCCTCCGTCGCTTCGACGATCGCGGACATATCTATCAACAGCGGCTGTAGTCCCAAAAAGTTGCGCGGGTTCGAGAGATGTGCGAAGACGTCCGCCACGGGGCGGTTGATTTCAATTTCAAAGGGCAGGGTGAAATTGATACGCGTCATTTCAAGGCCGCCACCACATTCCGTCCCGCCGCGCCGCTGACTCCGCCGCCGCCGTGGACTCCGCTGCCGCAGAGGTAGAGGTTATCGATCGGGGTCTCGTGCTTCGACCAGCCCGGTATCGGACGCATGAACAGGAACTGATCGAGCATGAGTTGACCGTGGTTGAGGTCGCCTTCGGTCAGGCCGTAGGTGGATTCGAGGTCGAGGGGCGTGATGGCCTTTGAATTTACGATTGACGATTTCAGATTTACGAAATGTTCTGAAAGTGTGCCGATTGCTAACTTCTCAACCTTTGAACCTTCAACCTGCCAATCGCTCTTTTTCATAGCATATGGCGCAAATTGGAAATGGATGGAAACTGCGTTGCCCGAAGTTGTCACTTCCAAATACGGCTGTTCAGAAATCTCGCCGTATTTTGCGGCGTCGTAGGCTTTTTCGAGATATTTGATAGACGGGGCAACGACAAGAGTCCCGTCGGGGATGCCGTGTTTGCCATCGGTTTGCAGGTGGATCTTCGCCACCGAACCACGCATTTTGATGGATTGGGTGTGCCAGACAAATTCGGGCGGCAGGTCTTGCGCGCCGACGAGTTTGAGCAGGGTGTGTTTCGGGTCGGCGGAGGAAAGAATCTGGTTGGCGGAAATTTCTTCGCCATTTGCCAACACGACGCCTTTGGCGATTTGATTTTCGATCTTGATCTTCGCGACTTCCGCCTCTGTGCGGATCTCGCCGCCCGAGGCTTTAACCGCGTTCGCGAGCGCGGACGTGATCCCGCCCGCCTTGCCCACATTCACATGCGAAAGGCCGCCGCGGTTCAACCAGTTGTGGACGAGGGTGTATCCCGTCCCCGCGGACATCGGTCCCAGCGTGAGGCCGTGGATGCCGAGCGAGGCCACCGCGGCTTTGACGACTTCCGATTCGAAATATTCTTCGACGAGTTCCTGGGCGGTCATCGGCAGGGCGCGGATGAAGTTGAGCATGTCTTTGCGGCCCGCGAACTTTAATTTCAGCCCCAACTCCATCAGGCCAAAACCTTCCTTCACGCCGAAATTCATCGGCAGGCGCGGCATGATGGTGGCATAGGCTTTGTCCAAGATCTGCGCGGACTTATCCATGAAGCGGACGAACTCTGGCCAGCGCGCCGCGTCTTTTGCGGAAAATTTCTTTATTGATTCTGCCGCTTTAATTGGGTCAGCGTCAATTACCAGATGATCTTCGTAGGTCACGCTTGAAGCGTGACCTACAGGCTGAAGGGAGATAAAAGGCTTTCGGACGGGATCCGCCCGAAGTCCGTGGGAGGCGAGGTTGAGAGATTGGATAATGTCCGGGCGGAGAGTCCCGCCGGGGTGGAGCGAGTCCACGGCGAAGCCATCCCCGAATGATTCAGTGACCACCGAACCGCCAACAATGGCGCGGCGTTCGAGAACCAAAACTTTTTTGCCTTGTTTGGCGAGATAGGCAGCAGCGACAAGCCCGTTGTGTCCCGCGCCGATGACGATGGTGTCGTAGTGGCTCATAGCATACCGTCCTTGAGGATTTCTTTTGCCGCCAGCATACCGGGCGCGCCCATCACACCGCCGCCGGGGTGCGCGCCGCTCGCGCCGTAGTAGTAGCCTTTGAGCGGGGTGCGGAAGTCTGCCCATTGCGGGGTGGGACGCAGGAAGAAGATCTGGTGCAGCAGCAGTTCGCCGTGGAAGATATTGCCACCGCTGATGCCCGCAATGCGCTCGATGTCCTTCGGCGAGATGACCTGCATCCCCACGATACATTCGCGGATGTTCGGCGCGTACTGTTCGATGGTCGCGATGACCGCTTCGCCGAGCTTGTCGCGCTTGGCATCGTCCCAACCGCCTTCGATATCGTAGGGCGCGTATTGGACAAAACAGGACATGACGTGATGTCCGGGAGGCGCCATGTCGGGGTCGATCATGGAGGGGAAGATCATGTCAATGTAAGGACGCTTCGAGATCTGGCCGTACTTGGCGTCGTCGAAGGCGCGCTCGATGTATTCGATGCTCGGGCTGATGGAGACCGCGCCGCGATGCAGAACCGAATTCGCGCCGTTGCCTTCGTATGGCAGGGCGGTGAAGTTCGGCAGTTTGCTCAACGCGATGTTGACCTTGCCCGACGAGCCGCGCGTGCGGAAATTCCTGATGGATGTGACAAAATCATCGGGCAGATGTTTCTGCTCCACGAATTGCAGGAAGGTGCGCTTCGGGTCAGCGGCAGACATGACGATCTTCGAATCGATCTCGTCGCCGTTCTCGAGCACGACTCCCACTGCGCGTCCACCCTTGACCTTGACCTGGGTCACCGCGCTATTGACTCTGACCTCCACTCCGAGCGCTTGCGCGGCGTTGAAGATCGAGCCGCTGACTCCACCCGAGCCGTTCTTGGCAAACCCCCAGGCACGGAAAGCGCCGTCGATTTCGCCCATGTAGTGATGCAGCAGCACGTACGCCGTCCCAGGCGAGCGCGGTCCAAGATAGGTGCCGATGATTCCGCTGGCGGCTTTTGTGCCTTTCAACGCGTCGGTCTCGAACCACTCTTCGAGCAAGTCCGCGGAGGATTGCGTGGCAAGTTTGGCAATGGTGTACAGTTCTTTTTCAGAGAGTCCCACTGCGAATTGACCGACCTTGAGCAACCCCATCAAATCACGGACGCTCATCGAGGACGGGTCAGGGGGAATCAAGTTGATGATCGGCTTGATGGCCTTCGCGGCGCGCGCCATGACGCGCGAATATTCGTCGTAGGCTTCGGCATCCTTCGGCGAGTGACGATAGATTTCCTGACGCGTCAGGTCGTGGTCATCCCACAAGCCGAGGTAATCGCCGTTTTCGGTTGGCGTGAAGGTAGACGGCAACGGCAGGATCTTCAGTCCGTGTTTCGGCAGTTCCAGGTCACGGATAATCTCGGGACGCAGCAGACTCACCACGTAGGAAAACTCGGTGAACTTGTAACCAGGGAAGATCTCCTCGGTCACCGCCGCGCCGCCGATGATCGGGCGGCGTTCGAGAACGACCACTTTCTTGCCTGCGCGCGCGAGATACGCGCCTGCCACAAGTCCATTGTGGCCGCCGCCGATGATGATTGCGTCATATTGATTGCTCATAATTAATTCCTTTTAAGTGATCGCGTTGCTAAAAATCTCAGAATCAAACCAGCAACTACAGCCAAGGCCATGCCCGTCAGTGACCAAGTTAATACAAAAAGTTTGAGGTTCAAACTTCCTCGGCTGTGCATCCAAAACCAAATTGTTCCATCATCCAACAGTGCGTAATATGTTGCCTGCGACAAGTCGTACCCATCCATGTATGTAAGCGCACATTGAATTACAGAACCTGGCTCATTTCGTGGCGTAATGTACTCGTCGAATTGACAGGTGTTGCCAAACTTTGAAAAACTGCCTTCAAAATTATCACGGCGGAAGGGAATTTCTTCGTTTTCCTTCCAAGCACAGTCATTCTCCTCAAAACATTCAACCAAATCCCATTTGTAGATTGTGCCTTCTGTGGATTTAGCCCAAATAGTTATTGTATCGGCTGAGACAATATTGGAAAACTTAAATGGACTTTCAATCAACTCCCAAGTTGAGATCATGCCTGTTGAGTAGATGCCGTTAACTATGATTCCAGCAAACACTCCAAGAATCGCCCCCGATACAATCAGGATGGCGAAACCTCTATTTGTGGAAATGAACTTAAAGGTTTGCATGTTTCCGCCGACAATTACCATTTACTAATTACTATTTCTTCTTCCACTCTGGCTCATAGAACGGCAACTTGACCACCTTCGCGGGCGCGTGTTGACGGTGATGCTCGACCGTGATCTCCATTTTCACGTTCGTCCCAGCCTCGTAATACGGCTTCTGCAAGTGGGCGAGGGCAATGTATTTCTTCAGTAGCGGCGACCAACTGGACGTGGACGCGTACCCGACCTGCACGTTCCCCACCATCACGGGCAGGCTCGCCCGAATCGCCATCCCAGGGATCTGCGGCGGCAGGCCGACCTGCTTGTAAATCTTTTCCATCCCTTCCCAATCCACTTCCAGCCCGACCATCTTCCACGCCGAGCCTTCGCGTTTTTCCTTCTCCAGCGCGCGGCGACCAACGAAATATCCCTGCTTGTCGAGCGCGACCGTCCAATCGAGTCCCAGTTCGAAGGGCGAGGACTTCTGCCCCTCGATCCACGCGTGACTGGTGGAGGTGTAATCCACATCGAGCATGAACAGCCCCGCTTCGACGCGCGCCATGTCCATCGCGAGGATGCCGACGGGGGTGATGCCATAGTCCGCGCCGACTTCCGTCAGCGCATCCCAGACCTTGAGCGCATCCGTGTTGTCCATCCAGATCTCATAGCCGAGATCGCCCGTATAGCCCGTGCGGGAAATGGTCACGTCGGCGCCTTTGATGCGATTCGTCATCAGGCGGAAGTACTTCAAGTCATCTACGGTTTGCTCGCAGACGAGGTTCAACACCTTGCGCGTGTTCGGTCCCTGAAAACTGAGCGCGGCCACCTCATCGGTCACTTCGCGGATCGAGACGTCCATGCCGACGGCGTTCATCATCAGCCAGCGCAGGTTCGGTTCCGCCGCGGTCAGCCGAAAGGTCGAATCGGCGAGGCGGGAGACGGTCCCGTCGTCGATCATCTTGCCGTCGTCGTCGCACCAGCCCGTGTACGCGACCTGTCCCACCTTCATCTTGTGGATGTCGCGCGTGGTGACGCGGTGCAACAGCGCGGCCGCGTCCCGCCCTGTGATGACGTACTTGATGAGCGGCGTCACGTCGATCAGCGCCGCCGCGTTGCGGATCGCCCAATACTCGCGGTCGAGCACATGCTCGTACGAGCCGACGACAAAATAGCCCGCCCACTTGCGCCAGTTCTGCGGCTGGCACAAGGCGGACGTCCGTTCGTGGAAGGGGGTGGTTTTGAGTTGATGCATGAAACTATTCCTCAGATTGGATAAAAATTGAATTCAGCGATTTATTAGTTTTCCATCCTGTATACAGTGAAATCAAGATGCTTAAAAAGTTTGGAAGCCAAAACCTCATTTTATGAATGGCAAACTCAATAACATTTGCTGGAGCATTGAGCCAGGGACGGGTCCGCAAATCTGGTGGATAAATCGCGCTCCAAAGAAGGTAATTTATCAGGAATAGAAACGCAATCCCCGCCAAAAAACTCATTATGATTGCCTCTAGGTTTGAAATGTTCTTCTTAAAAATGCTAAAAAAACGAATCGCCTTTTCACTTATTAGTGCAGACATTGATAGATAGGACGCAAAGAAGGTAATTGATAAAATAAAAAATACGGATTTTTGGTTAAGAAATAAATTCAATATGACCAGTGGGAAAATTGAAATTATCGAAAAAGCAGCAAGTGTTGAAAAAATGGTTGATACGCTTTTGGATGGTTTAATTCTGTCAGAATACGTCATTATCCAACTTATATAAGTAAACGACCCAAGATTAATTAGATTTGAAACCAGATAAGGCGAAAAATACCACGGCGTATTATTAGTACCGAATAGAAATTCAAGGAACAAGACAAATGAACGGTCTTCTTGTTTGTACCACCCTGTATAAAACCATAAATCAGTGGCCGCTAAAATTAATATTCCGAAAGTAAATCCAAGGAAGACTGATCCGAAGTTGCCTTTCTGCTTTGTAAAAACAGGGAGAATCAACCCCAGCGTTATCAAACCTACAAAATAGGCGACAACATTTGTAATTACAAGTGCGAACCAATAAACAGTTGCAAATTCAGGCTTATCCCAACCAACATCATAAGCATCTAAATTTAAGGCGTTCAAAGATGATGCAATGTAAATTAAAGCAAATGTAAAACCATAACTGGCGCGAAAGCCGTTGGATAGAAAACGCCCGACACGTTGAAAATAATTCCAGTTTTCCATATTGATCTTATCGCGTCTGATTTGAATACTCCGCAGGCGCGAAGAACACCAACACCGTCAACGCTTCATCGATCGAATGGAAGCGGTGCTCCACGTTCTTCGCCACGTAGACGATCGAACCCGCCTGCACGGCGCGGTCTTCGTCTGCGACTTTTATCTTCGCCCGCCCGCTCGCCACGTAATAGACCTCGTCCTCGGTGTGCGGCAATTGCAAGTCCACGCCGCCCGCAGGGAGGAAGTAGAGCCCCATGCTCAGGTCGGGGACGCGCAAAAATTCCAGGTAGCGATCCCCGCTGGCATCCCGTTGTGCGATCAAATCGGCGAGTTCGTGAGCGTCCATTCTGCCTCCTGCGGAATGGGCGGATTGTAAATTATATATAATTATTCGGCAAGCAGGAAATCCCCCTCGCCTTCCAGCGGTGTTCAATCTTCCCAATAGATTGACGAACTCCAAATATGCACTTTACAAGATTTGCTTTGGAGGTTTCCTTCCATGTCTTCATATTCCACTGCATAGGTATGATTGCTTTTGTCAAAATCAATGGGCTGCCATGAAATGCGGATATTCTTAGCTCCCTTTTTCTCCAGCGCCTTTCGAATATCTATTTTCTGATAATAGACAACAACGGCTGTAATCACTCCAGCAAGCAGAAGGAAAATTCCAGAAATAATAATTGCATCAAAAAAACTCATTCTGCCTCCATCATACATAAATATATCTGGGGTGATTTTACCAACGCTGAATGGCTGGGAGATTACTCTTGCAACAAAAAGTTGCCATTTCTTAATAACCCATCCATGATCGTTCTAACAGCGTCCGACTCCAGTAAATCATCCAACG
>Ga0268298_10005675_pt1 | contig 11599 bp, 16 predicted proteins | sample WWTPWeurt_MetaG_FD_194462 | JGI IMG/M metagenome (GOLD analysis project Ga0268298, IMG submission 194462) | Activated sludge microbial communities from WWTP in Nijmegen, Gelderland, Netherland - WWTP Weurt | ecosystem: Engineered > WWTP > Aerobic digester > Activated sludge | place...
GGCCGCGCTCAAAACTTTCCCGCGCAGCCCATCTTGAACGGTGTTGAGCCTGTCTTGAACTGCTTTTATTCCGCGAATGTCAACGGTGATGGACATGGGTCATTCTTTCCATCCGATCGTAATGCAAGTTATAGCACTACCCCATTCCGCTTGCAGATAACCACTAACCGATCATGGGCAAGTACTAGCGTATCCTCGAAGTTGTTACGCGGAAACCTGAACACGCTACAGACTCCATATTTCCGATTTATCGCAGCACGTTGCGCCGGTTCAAGGTCGTCAATGGCCGAGTCAATCGTTTTCATTGTAGCATTGTCGGATTGATGGCACATATCATCGAATGATTGAAGCCCTAGACTTGAGAAACCCGCTGATCGTGATTTGAATCCGGTATTCGGTCGGTATGACGATTGCCATTGCGCCCAATCTTCCAAAAGTAATACGAGTGCTTCGACTTCGGATATGTGCATTATTTCATCCCGAATTCATCGCGGCAGAATCCGCAAGCGTTATTAACTAGCCTGGCGAAATGCTCTCCGCAGATTTCGCATTCCCCTGCAACTCCTTCCGGTATCTCAGAGGCTCGGCGCATGGCGTCCTTTACGTGATCGTCTATTACTGACTCAATGAAATAGGTTGCGCGGTCGGCCTCGTCGCCGTGGAAATCTTCGCGATCAATCTCCATTTTTCAACTCCTTTGTTTTTGCGCGATAGGTTGGATGGGCTTGGCCTTGTAGTGCTGGCCGCCGACTTGGGTTTCGTTGGCTGTGCTCATTGCTTGCTCACTTTCTTGAAAATCGCCTCGACCTGTGCGTGCAGTTCTGGCCTGCCATCTCGCATGTGAACGTAGTCCCTTGCAAATCCGATCTGGCCAGTCTCGATGTTCTTCACCAACCAGTAATTGGCCTTGTGTCTGGCTCGACCGTTGGCCACGATTTTGATCGTCATCCATTCTGGATCGTGATCTTGCGACCGGCTGAACACCAGCCACTCGACCTCATCGCTATCCCAGCACTTTCCGATCTGACTCCATCCTTCGTCTGCCCCAGGCAGGTTTCCCGCGTACATCTTGCCCATTGCTTTCTCCTTCTAAACCCTTTGTGGCTAAACTCTAAAGGGTTTATGTGGATAAGTCAACCGGAACAGAAATGATCCGCATGGGGAACGGAACAAGGGAACTACCCCTTCTATAGAAAGGGGGTAGTTCCAGTTCCCTTCCTGCCCTGCCTTGCCCAGGGAACTGCGTTCCGTTTTTTTCCGTTCCGTTCCCTTGTTCCCTTCATTTGCCTGTGGATAAGTCTGTGGATAACTCATCTCAGCGCTCCGACTTTCGAATCAGCATCGAGCTTGCCTGGGTGTCGTCGATGACCACCCAGCCGTGCTCGAAAGCCTCGATGATCTCGGCCACCAGCAGGTCTGCGATGGGCTTTCCGGTGGCACTCGGCTTGATGTAGACCTTGGCCGAGGCCTCGCTGACGTCCATCTTCTGGACCAGGTAGTCGACCATGGCCGACCGGCTGAGGTAGGGCTGGCCGTTGCGTTCCTCGGCACCAGAGGCCCACCAAGCGTTTTCAAAGGTCTTTCGGTGGCTGTCCACCTTGCTGTCCTTTTTGGCCGCCACAGGGGCCGCTGCTTCGACCACAACGGCCGATGTGACCGGCTGCTCATCCTCGTCCATCCAACCGGGGATGGTGACCTGCTGCAACTCCACGTGGACCGTATGAGCCAGTTCCGCGTCCTTGGACTTGCGCTGCACGATCTGCATGGGCACGCCGTCCTTGCCTGGAACGATGCTGATCTCGATGTCCAGTGCGCCGCGCCAGGCGCTTGAGCCGCGTGCCCGGTGCTGGGCTTCCTCGGCCACGCCGGTGTGGTGCACCAAAATCACGCTGCAGCGAAACTCGTTCATCAGGCTGTTGCAGGCGTCCAGCATGGTCTTGGCGTCCTGGGCGCTGTTCTCGTCACCGGCCAGGAATCGGTGTAGGGTGTCGACCACGATCACCTTCGGAGTGCTTGGCAGCATCCGGACCTGCTCGACCACCTTGAGGTAGCCGGTGGGGGTGTTGAGGTCGCAGCCGTCCTTGGACAGCCACATGGACAGGTGACCGGCACGGTGGTGGTGCTTCCAGGCTGCGATCCGGCCTCGCAGGCCGTGGTGGCCTTCACCGGCCAGGTAGACCACGTTGCCGTGCCGCACCTTCTGGCCGCACCACTCGGCCATGCCGCTGGCCATGCGCAGGCACCAGTCCAGTACCACAAATGTTTTGCCGCCGCCCGATGGGCCGTGGACCATGATCAGCGCCTGGTCCTGAACCCAGCGCTTAACCAGCCAGGAGATGGGGGCTGGCTGGGCTGAGAAGTCGTCGGCAGGGATCAGCCAGTCGTCGTCAGGTGGCAGCAGCAGGCTGGCCAAGTCGTGCCCGGCCTGCGCATAATCGTTGGCATCCCCTTGCATGGGAGGCATGACCATGCGCGCGCCGAACTTGGCCGAGGCCTGCTCCGCGTAGCGTTGGCCAACCCCAGATGCGTCGTGGTCAGCCACGATCACAATGTCCTGGGTCGCGCCGTACATCTCGCGCAGGGTACCAGTGACCGGCACCAGGTTGCTGGCGCTGTAGGCCACCACCACCGGCCTGCTGGTGGTCTCGTGGATGGTCGCCGCCGTGGCAAATCCCTCGGCCACGAACAGCGTGCCCGGCTCGTCCATAGTGCCAAGCATCCAGAACTTGCCGCCTGTCTGGCCGCCGGGGTGGTAGAGCTTGCTGCCGTCGTGGCTGATGTACTGCAGGCTAGAGAGGCCGCCGTCCTGGCCGTACAAGGGCACCACTAGGCGACCGTCGCCGGTCACGCGCGCTCCGTGCATGCCGATGCCCTTGCGGGTGAGGTAGGGGTGGTCCGGGTGTGCCGCCTGGGCCTGCTGCCAGATGGTCTCGACGGTGGCCGAGGCCACCTCGTGCTGGCGTTCGAGTTCCGCGTCTCGGATCGCCTTGGCCTCCGCGATGCGCTTGGCGTGGGCCATTTCCTCGGTGGCCGTCAGTTTGCGGCCAACGTCCGCGCGCCAGGGTGATTCAAACCCCAAGCGCCAGCATCCAAAGCGCCCGGCCGGGACACCGTCACCGAAGATCAAGTACCAGCCAGGCTTGTCGCCGCCTTTGTTGCCGCTGCCCTTGGTGCCGGACTTGAAGCGGTGGATCTTGCCGTCCATGACGATGTGGTCTGGCGGTTCCAGCCCAGCCGCCCGGATGGCGTCGATCAGTTGTTCCTCGGGTGGAGCGATGCGTTTTTCTGGGGGTGGCGACCATGGGCCGCCGAGCACTTTGGACAGGTCAGCCATTGATCACAGCCATTTCCTGGTGCTGCGTCAGGTAATCCGACAAGGCCTTGAGCACCTTGTAGGTTGGGTTGGCGTTCGGGTTATTTCGCACGTCGCGCACGGTGTTCAGGTGCAGGCCAGTAGCTTCTGCCACCATGCCAGGCCGCCTGTCCCGCAGCGCATGCCGTATCTGTTCCAATGTCAGCATGTCTTGCCTCGTCGTAAAAATTTCACATCAGGGTGTTGCAATCCTAACCGAACTCGAGTAAAGTTGCAACCACTGCGCGAACGGAATTGGCCGAAGGCGCAGCAACCACGAAGGAGATGCCTAATGGCAATCAACGTAAAAACGACCGGCAGCCTAGCTGCCAATGGTGTGAAGGTGCTCGTTTACGGGCAAGCCGGTGCGGGAAAGACCAGCCTGGTCAAGACCCTGCCAAAGCCCATCGTTCTCTCGGCCGAAGGTGGCCTGCTGTCCATCCAGGACGCAGACCTGCCCTACATCGAGATCAGCGACATGGAGACCCTGCGCGAGGCTTACACATGGCTGACGCAATCGGACGAGGCCAAACGCTTCGAATCGGTGGCGCTGGACAGCATCAGCGAGATCGCAGAGGTGGTGCTCAACGCCGAGAAGAAGGCCACAAAAGACCCACGGCAAGCCTACGGTGCGATGCAGGAGCAGATGGCAGACATCATCCGCGCCTTCCGCGACCTGCCAGGCCGCCACGTCTACATGAGCGCCAAGCTGGAAAAGACGCAGGACGAGATGGGCCGAGTGCTGTATGCGCCATCGATGCCAGGCAACAAGACCGGCCAGGCGCTGCCTTACTTCTTCGATGAGGTGTTGGCGCTGCGGGTCGAGAAGGATGGCGAAGGCGTCACCCAGCGCGCCCTGATGTGCGACAGCGACGGCCTCTGGCTGGCCAAGGACCGCAGCGGGAAGCTGGAGGCTTGGGAAGCGCCGGACCTGGGCGCGATCATCGCCAAGATGCAGGGAGGCAAGTGATCATGGCCCTGCCCGACAAACTGACCGACAACCTCAACGAGTTGTCCAGCCTGTGGCTGGCCGCCAAGGAGGCCGAAAAAGAGGCCACCGAGGACCGCCGCAAGATCGAGGACCGCATCAAGTCACTGGTCGGAGTGGCTGAGAACATGGAGGGCACCGAGACGGTCGATCCGGACCAGTTCACCATCAAGATCGTCGGCCGCATTGACCGCAAGGTCGATGGCGACAAGGTTCAGGAACTGGCCGCCGAGTTCGGCCTGACCGAGCACCTGTCCAGCCTCTTCCGGTGGAAGCCGGAGATCAACATGGCCGTCTGGAAAGCAGCGGACGAGGCCATCACCAAACCCCTTGCTGCGGCCATCACTGCAAAACCCGGTCGCGCATCTTTCACCATCACCTCAAAGGAGAAATAAACCATGGCATTCCTGAACGAAACATTCGAAGCGGACAACCTGCCCCAAGGCAACTCATACGAAGCCCTGCCTGCTGGCTGGTACACGGCCACCATCAACAAGGCTGACCTGCAGCCGACCAAGGACGGCTCGGGCCAGTACATCAAGGTCCGTTACGACATCACCGGTCCGACCCACCAAGGCCGCGTGGTGTTCGGCAACCTCAACATCAAGAACGCCAGCGACAAGGCCGAAGAGATCGGACGCCAGCAGCTTGGCGAGTTGATGCGCAGCATTGGACTGGCCAAGGTCACCGACACCGACCAACTGATCGGTGGCAGTCTGCAGATCAAGCTGGACGTGCGCGCCGCAACCGAGCAATACTCGGCACAGAACGAGGTCAAGGGCTTCAAAGCGATCACCGGCAGCGCGCCGACCTTCGCAGCACCTGCAGCTTCCGCACCGACCGCGGCCTCCGCGCCAGTGGCAAGAGGCAGGGCCGCACCGCCCTGGGCAAATAAGTAAGGCAAAAAAATGCCCGGACTCGCAAGAGGACCGGGCTTTCACACACGAAGGAGAACCTGATGAAGATTCCTGAGCCAGAGCATAGCATCCAAGGTCTGATCGACAAACACCACGAGGCCCAGGCCGAGCCGCCCAGGCCGCACATGGGCTGCAGCCAGTTGGGCCACCCATGCGACAGGTGGCTGTGGCTGTCCTTCCGGTGGGCTGTCCAGCCCCAATTCCCAGGCCGAATCCTGCGCCTGTTCAGGCGTGGCCAGATGGAGGAGGCCACCATCGTGTCGGACCTGCGCGCCATCGGCATGGATGTTCGCACCAGCAAGCAACAGGCGCGCGTGGACTTCGGTGCCCACGTGTCCGGCAGCATCGACGCCATCATTGAGTCTGGCGTGCCTGCAGCGCCCAAGAAGCGCCACGTGGCCGAGTTCAAGACGCACGGCAGCAAGAGCTTTGCAGCCCTTGAGAAGGCCGGGTCTGTAGCCAGCGCCAAGCCCGAGCACTTTGTCCAGATGCAACTCTACATGCACGGCCTGCAGATCGACCGGGCCTTGTACGTGGCTGTCTGCAAGGACGACGACCGCATCTACACCGAGCGTGTGCGCTACGAGAAGGATGTGGCCGAGAGGTACATCGAGCGAGGCCGCAGGCTGGCGCTTGAGGACCGCATGCCGCCTCCCATCAGTACCGACCCATCCTGGTACCAGTGCAAGTTCTGCGATGCGCACGAGTTCTGCCACGAGACCAAGACCACCAAGCATGTGAACTGCCGCACCTGCGCGCACAGCACGGCCAAGGAGGACAGCACTTGGCGCTGCGAGAGGCACGAGGCCGATGGCATTCCGGTGGAGTTTCAGCGCCAGGCCTGCGACAGTCATGTGCTGCATCCTGACCTGGTGCCATGGGAACGCAAGAACGGCCTGGATCAGTGGACGGCCGTCTACGTCATCGAAGGCCGCGATGTGGCAAACGGTGAAGGCGATGCGCACGTCTACACCAGCCGCGAAATTCTGGCCAACCCCAAGATGTGCAGCCTGGGTGATGAGTATGTGGAGAAGCTGCGCGAGACCTTTGACGCGAGGATTGTGGGATGACATTCAAGTGCCCAGACAAGTACCGCGTGCTGGTGCCTGGCTACCCTGCAGGCGACGAGCACAACGGCTGCTTCATCGTTCCTCTGAAGCACCAGCAGAAACTGCGCGTCATCGCCAGCAATGGCATGGGATGGGAGCATGTCAGCGTCAGTCGCAATGATCGCTGCCCGACCTGGGATGAGATGTGCCAGGTCAAGGCGCTGTTTTGGGACGAGGACGACTGCGTCATCCAGTACCACCCACCGCGCAGCGAGTACGTCAACAACCACCAGAACTGCCTGCACCTGTGGCGACCGATTGGCGTGTCGCTGCCGATGCCGCCAAGCATCATGGTGGGCATCAAGGACTGACGCCATGTTAAGAGACTACCAACAGCGAACCATCGACCAGCTTTATGCGTGGTTCGAGGCAGGCCATGCAGGCAATCCATGCCTGGTGCTGCCCACCGGGTCTGGCAAGAGCCACATCGTGGCCGCGCTTTGCAAGGATGCGCTTCAGAACTGGCCAGAGACCGTGGTGCTGATGCTGACCCATGTGAAGGAGTTGATCGAGCAAAATGCCGAGAAGATGCGCCAGCACTGGCCTGGAGCGCCGCTGGGCATCTACTCGGCCAGCATTGGCAAGAAGCAACTCGGGGAGCCGATCACCTTCGCAGGCATCCAGTCCATCCGCACCAAGGCCAAGCAGATCGGCCACGTTGACCTTGTGATCATCGACGAGTGCTTCGCGGGGGAAACAAGAGTCTGCACGCCTAGCGGCCCAAAAAGAATTGATCAAGTGAGATGCGGCGATGTAGTATATAATCAAGCAGGGATGGGCGTTGTTGAGGCAATATCCTGCAAGCCCTCATTTGACATATATCGCGTGGAGACCAGTAATGGAAAACTCATCGAATGCACTGCAAACCACCCCTTCTTTACATCAAAAGGATGGGTCAAAGCGAAGGACTTGGCGCCGGGATCGCGTCTTTTCAGCAAGCAAGATATGTCCGCATTGTGGCAGCAGTTTCCGTCCTTGGGTGAAATACAACGAGGACGGAAGTCTCAAGTCAGCAATGCAAGAAAGTCTCTGGGAGAAGCAAATTTATTGCTCCGTGAAGTGTGCAAAGAGATCAAGCCCAACATCCTTGAATGCGCAAGCGAGGGAGAAAATAAGCAAGAAATTGAAAGAGATAAAGCACAAGCCTATAAGGCGTGGCGGGAACGGGCAATTGCTGCCTTTGCCACAGCTGGCGCTTCTCCATGCTCTGGGCGAAGGGTGGGAAGCGGAGGTAGTCATAAAGACGGGAGCGGGCCACAGGAACGGCGTTTGCCCCAATTGCTACAAGGTGGACATTGGCAACAAGGAGATGAAAATAGCGATAGAACTGGACGGAGGAAGCCATTCATCTCTGGAGAGGCAGGAACAGGACAGGAAAAAGATAGCGAAGCTCTCGGAGTTAGGGTGGTGCGTGTATCGTGTATCAAACGAGAAAGCGCTACACCTGTATACAACCTTCAAGTCAGTGGACACCCTTCTTACTTTGCTGAAGGGGTAGCGGTTCATAATTGCCACCTGGTCAACCACAAGGATGAAGGTGGGTATCGCCAGTTCCTGGCCGACCTGAAGGCCATCAACCCTGCGCTGCGGGTCATCGGTCTGACGGCCACGCCATACCGCCTTGGGCACGGCATGATCACAGACAAGCCTGCGCTGTTTGATGATCTGATCGAGCCGGTCAGCATCGAGGAACTGGTGTTCAAAGGCTACTTGGCCACGCTGCGCAGCAAGGTCACCAGGGCCAAGCTGGACACCTCTGGCGTGCACAAGCGAGGTGGCGAGTTCATCGAGTCCGAACTGCAGGCAGCCGTGGACACCGACGACAACAACCAGCGCGTGGTGCGCGAGGTCATCGACCTGGCTGGCGACCGCAAGGCATGGCTGGTGTTCTGCACAGGCGTCAAGCACGCCCAGCACGTGGCTGAAGTCCTGCGCCAGCATGGCGTGACGGCCGAATGCGTGACAGGCGAGACGCCGAAGAAGGAGCGCGAGCACCTGCTGACCGAGTTCAAAGCAGGCCGCATCCGTGCGCTCACCAATGCCAACGTGCTGACCACCGGCTTCGACTACCCGGACATTGACCTGATCGCCATGCTGCGCCCGACCATGTCGGCCAGTCTGTACGTCCAGATGGCGGGACGTGGAATGCGGGTCAAGAGCCACACCGACCACTGCCTGGTGCTGGACTTCGCCGGGGTGGTTGCCACGCACGGTCCGATCACGGCCGTGCAGCCGCCCAAGAAAGCAGGCGACGGCAACGGAGAAGCGCCGGTCAAGGTCTGCGACAACTGCGGAGAGTTGTGCGCCATCGCCGTTGCAACTTGCCCGGCCTGCGGTCATCCTTTTCCTGAGCCGGAGCGCAAGAAGCTGGAACTGCGCGACGACGACATCATGGGATTGGAAGGCAAAGACTTGGAGGTCACCTCCTGGAACTGGCGCAGGCATGTCAGCCGCGCGTCAGGCAAGGAGATGCTGTCCTGCACCTACTACGGCAGCCTGTCCGACAAGCCGATCACCGAGTACCTGCCGGTGCTGCACGATGGCTACGCCGGGCAGAAGGCCATGCGTCTGCTGATGACCATGGCCAACTCGTCTGGTGCACACCTGGCCGAGGCTGCGCACCTGGAAGGCAGCGAAGGGCTGGACTACCTGGCAGTCCAGATGAGCAACAGCAAGCCGCCAAGCGGCATTGAGTACCGGCTGGATGGCAAGTTTCACCGGGTCATCAAGAGGAGTTGGGCATGACGCCGCTGATTCGAGAGACGGTGAAGTGGTCCGCAGCCGTTGGCATGGACCCGGTCGAGTTGCAGTGGTTTGACATCTCCGGCCTGACCACCGCCAGGTTCGAGACGACGACCGATGTGCTGATGGAGTGCAACCCACCATTCGGAAAGTGCGTGGTGGCCTACCGTGGTCCGAGCAAGTCGCACGCGTCCTACGACATGCTGATGCTGGTGGTTGGCGACAACGCCAAGGACGGCATCATTGTCGACATGTGGAAGGGACCGACAGGCATGATGCCGCGCAAGGTGCCTACGATGCTCTACATCACCGAAGGCGACATGGTGATGTACGGGCCGACCGAGGAAACCGACCCGGTGCCAGAGGAAGAGGCGCGCCTGGTGCTTGGCATCATCGCCAAGTGGTACCAGTCGATGTTGTCCGGTGGCAATGCCTACCAGCCGTTCGTGCGCCAGAGCTTCACCAACAAGCGCAAGATCGCAGAAGGAAAGCAGCCGACCTACGACTGGCACACGGTCGTCATCAACGGCAGGGCGCTCAAGCGTGAGCCGCACGGAGGCACGCACGCCAGCCCAAGGTTGCACGACAGGCGTGGGCACTCGCGCAGGCTGCCAGACGGCAGGATCGTATGGGTTCGCCCATGCAAGGTTGGCGACGCCAGCAAAGGCGTCGTTTTTAAGGACTACCAAGTGAAGGAGCAAGCATGAGCAACGTTGTCGCAGCGCCATTCAGGCGCGAGCATCTTGGAGAGATGGCAAGCAAGATTGAGGCAGTCGTCTACGAGTACGCAGACAGGATTTCGCTGGCCGAGGCCATCGGCATCCTGGAGATCGTGAAGACGAAAATACTGGAGGACCAGCACAAATGAACACCAGACCACCAGAGCCAGAGTTCCTGATCCAGTGGCGCGAGTGGATGCGCGCCGGGCCGCCCAAGTGCTGCCACACCTGCGACCACTTCAACCAGTCCGGGCATTGCCTGGCGTTCGACATGCGGCCACCAGACGACTTTGCTGCCACGCAGGATGCATGCGACCAATGGATTCAGGAGATTCCGTTTTGACCGTCGACCGCATACCCACCGAGCACGAAGAGCAGCGCGAGGTGGTGCGCTGGTTCCGGCAGTCCTGGCCAGGCGTGCGCATCTTTGCCATTCCCAACGGTGGCGCGCGCAGCAAGGCCACCGCAGGGCGCCTGAAGGCTGAAGGCGTGGCCTCCGGTGTGCCTGACCTGTTCGTACCTGCCTGGAGCTTGTGGGTTGAGATGAAGCGCAGCAAGGGTGGCAGCCTCAGCCCAGAGCAAAAGGACTGGATCGCATACCTTGAAGGTTGCGGGTATCAGTGCATTGTCGGCAAAGGCGCAGAGGACGCAAAACAAAAAATCACGGAAGCATCAAAAAGCCTTTGATTGTTGTAGATTGTGGCGCATAATGTGCGCATGGGATTCCTTTACATTTTCTGAAGAAACGAGGAAAAAAATGTCTGATTCCGCAAAAGCGTCGAATGCGATTGAGCGCACCAAGCAACCAAGAAAGCGCGAAAAATATGTCACGGTCAGGATTCCTGATGACGTGAAAGAACAACTCCACCAGCGCGCGGACGAGAACACTCGGACGCTGGCTGCGCAGGTTCTGCACTACATCAAGCAGGGGATGGCGGAAAAATGAAAATTCAAATCATCTCGCGATTATCCGGTGCCGTGTTGTTTGAACACGAGGCCGAGAGAAACACGGTGGCTCTGACGTTGGTTGCCGCCGTCAAGGCCCGCGTGAACCTGACCGGCGCGCGCCTGCTCGGCGCGAAACTGGACGGCGCGCGCCTGGACGGTGCGAAACTGGTCGGCGCGAATTTGGTCGGCGCGAACTTGTACGGCGCGCGCCTGGTCGGCGCGAAACTGGACGGTGCGAGCCTGGTCGGCGCGAAACTGGACGGTGCGAACTTGTACGGCGCGAGCCTGGACGGCGCGAAACTGGACGGTGCGAGCCTGGTCGGCGCGAACCTGGACGGTGCGAACTTGTACGGCGCGAGCCTGGTCGGCGCGAACCTGACCGACGCGCTCCTGGTCGGCGCGAAACTGGACGGTGCGAGCCTGGTCGGCGCGAACCTGGACGGCGAAATACTAAATAAAGCGCCGATTTCGCTCTTGAACTTGCACTGGCCCGTTCTGATTACAAGCCAATACATGCGTATAGGTTGCCAGCGTCACACGCATAAAGAGTGGGGCGCCTTCACCAACAGAGAAATAAAGTCTATGGCACCGGGCGCAATTTCCTTCTGGCGCAAGTGGAAAGCCCCACTGCTCGCCCTGTGCGACATCAACCACGAAGTGCTTGTCGCCACCGATCCGGCATCCAAGCAATCCGAAGAGGCGGAATCATGAAAACCATCAAGCGCGCCTGGCTGAAATGGCAGATTAGCAGCCTCGACATCCAGATCGACGGCATGGCCGAGTGCCTGGAATGCGTAGCCGATCCGCTCACACGGCAGCGCATC
>Ga0268298_10005676_pt1 | contig 11599 bp, 9 predicted proteins | sample WWTPWeurt_MetaG_FD_194462 | JGI IMG/M metagenome (GOLD analysis project Ga0268298, IMG submission 194462) | Activated sludge microbial communities from WWTP in Nijmegen, Gelderland, Netherland - WWTP Weurt | ecosystem: Engineered > WWTP > Aerobic digester > Activated sludge | place: Netherlands...
GATGAGTGTGGTTCTCAGTCGGGGCGTCCGCTGGGCCGCGATCGCTCTCGCGGCGTGCCTCTCCACCAACGCCGCCGCACAGCCCAAGCCCGCCGCCGCAAAGGCTCCTCCCAAGGCCGCTGTCGCCGCCAAGACAAAGGCCCCTGGCAATGAGGCCCAGGAGAAGACGATCGCCATCGTCGGCGCCACCGTCTACACAGGCGACGCCGAGCCCGTCGAGAACGCCACTGTCCTCATCGTGGGCGGCAAGATCAAGGCCGTCGGCAAGGACACGGTGGTCCCCTCCGGCGCGGAGACGCTCCAGGCCAAAGGCATGGTCGTGACGCCCGGCCTCGTCGAGCCCCTCACGCAGGTGGGCATTCGCGAGATCGATCTCGAACCCTCGGCCAACGACGGTCAAGCCTCCCGCAACAACGATCGCATCCGCGCGGCCTACCGCGCCGCCGACGCATACAACCCGCAGTCGGCTGTCATCCCCGTCTCCCGACTCGGCGGCATCACGTCCGTGGGAGTCACGCCCTCCGGAGGCTTGATCTCGGGGCAATCCGCGTGGGCCGATCTCTTCGGCGACACCGCCTCCGACGCCATCGCCGCGGCCCCCCTCGCGATGCACGTCCACCTCGACGCGGGCGACGATCCCCAAGGTGGCAGTCGCGCCGCCGCCCTCCGGCTCGTGCGAGAGGCCCTCGACGACGCCCGCACCTATCAAAAGAACAAGGCGGCCTTCGAGAAGAACCAGAGTCGCCCCTTCTCCGCGAGCCGCCTGGACCTCGAGGCGCTGACGCAATGTCTGGGCGCCGCCGTCAAGAAGGGCACCCCCAAGGTGCCTGTCGTCTTTCACGTCGACCGTGCCTCCACCATCCTCTCGGTGCTCGCCGTGGCGAAGGAGTTTGACCTGAGCCCCGTGATCGCCGGGGGCGCCGAGGCCTGGCGCGTCCGAAAGACGCTGGCCAAGGACAAAGTGCCAGTCATCGTCTACCCCCTTGTGACAGGCCCCGAGTCCTTCGACACCCTGGGAGCGCGCGAGGACAACGCCGCCTTGCTGTTCGCCGCAGGCGTGCCTGTCGCCATCTCCTCCGGCGAGACCCAGAACGCTCGAAAGCTCCGCCAGGCCGCAGGAAACGCCGTCCGTGGGGGCCTCCCTCACACGGCGGCCGTCGCCGCGATCACCAGAGTCCCCTCGGAGGCCCTCGGCATGTCGGCCACGCACGGCACGCTCGCGGCGGGCAAGACCGCCAATCTCGTGCTCTGGTCCGGCGATCCCCTGGAGATCCAGACGCGCGTCGTCGCTGTCCTCATCCACGGTCAGAAACAACCCATGACGAGCCGCCAGACGCAGCTCCTCCAGAAATACCGCGGAGTCACCCGGTGATATCCCATCGACCTCTCCCCCGACCTTCGCTGCGACAAGCACCTTCAGCTCCCCCCGGGGTGGACTCCATGCCGAGGAGACCCCTCTTGCGAGCCCTCCTCTCCGCGGCGCTCCTGGGGGCCTTTTCAATGACCACCGGCTGCGCCCCCGACACTCCGAGGGCCCTTGTCCTGGCGGATGGAACAGGCCCTATTCACACCGAAGGGGTCGCCGAGAGGGTCAAGATCTTCCAGCAAAAGACGAGCCGGCAAGTCCGCATCTTGATCGTCCCTGCCGAACAGGCGATCTTGCTCGCGGGCCGCGGGGAGGCGGACGTGGCGGTGGTCCCCATGGAGGCCTCTCTGGAGAGCTTCCTCGCGCGCGAGGACGGCAAGGTCGCGGGCCTGTTCGCGCACGGCAGCGCCCGGCTGAAGGTCCTCGAGGTCGACGCCAAACAGCACCCCAAGGTGGACCCGAAAGGCGCCCACGATCTCGCCTCCGCCATGACCGCCCCTTGAAGTGACGCAAACGCGTGCCAAGACCGCCGCGCGGAGCGTTGCGTTTTTTTTCTTGACCCTGCTCTACCGTCCAGGTAGCCGATGCCGGTGATCCGAGCGCTTCCCGGGCGACCGCGCATCTTCCGTGACTCGATTCATGGGGACATCGCCTATGCGAGGGGAGACTTCCAGCGCCTGGTGCAGCGAGTCCTGGACACGAGGATGTTTCAGCGTCTGCGGCACATCCGGCAGAACGGTGTGCTCAATCTGGTGTTTCACGGAGCCGAGCACTCGCGTTTCTCGCACGCGATGGGGGTGGCGTGGGTCGCGGCGAAGATCTTCGATGCTGCCTATCGAAACACGAACGATAGGTCTCTATGCGAGGATCTCGATATGGAGCGGGAGGACACCATCCTGGCGGCCCTGCTCCACGATGTGGGGCACGGGCCGTTCTCGCACACGCTCGAAGATATCCTCAAGTCGCTGAAGGTCGGGTTTGATCACGAGAAAATGACAGCTCGTATTCTAACCGAGAGAGATTCAGAGATCGCCGCCGTCCTCGGCGAGCGGGGATCGCGGCTCGTTCCCTTCATCGACAAGGAGGAGCGCAGGCAGAATCGATGGTTCTATACCATCGTGTCGGGCGCGCTGGACGCGGATCGGTTGGATTACTTGCTTCGTGACTCGACGATGGCCGGTGTCTGGACCAACCAGTTCGATCTCGACCGGCTCATCGACGCGTTGGGCGTCAAAGAGGATGAGATCGTGGTCGACGCCCGTGCCCGCGACGTCGTGGAGACCTACATGCTCGCGATGGAGCAGATGTACGCCTCTGTCTATTACCACCACACGAATCGCGCAGCGTCCTTTCTGCTCCGCGCCGTGGTGGCTCGCGCCGTGGACCTTGCGCGCGCCGATCGCTCCCAGAAGAAGTGGCTCTTTCCCCAGCACGAGAAGCAGGAGGATCCGCTGTGGCAGACCGTCGAGAAGGGCGACGCCGTGCCGCTGTCTGTCTACGAAACGCTGGACGAGAACCACGTGTGGGTCCTCATCTCGCGCTGGACGTCGGCGGCGGATCCCACTCTCGCGGAGCTCTCTGCAGATCTCAAGAAGCGGAATCTCCCCAAGACGGTCGTCTTTCGAAAAGGCCCCGTCTTGGTCCCGAAGGCGGGGACAAAGCTGGAGAAGAAGGCAAAGGAGCTCTTCGCTGCCGCCCGTCCCGGCGTCGATCCGAAATACTATATCTCCTCGGACAGGGCCGAGCGCAAGGCCTACACCGCGGGCACGCACGAGGAGGGGTATGCGGGTTCCATCAAGGTGATTCATGCCGACGGGCGGACCGAGCCGATCGAAGAGATGGACCGCACGATCGCGACCGTCCTGAAGGACAAGGCCGCCTATCCGTCCCTCATTGTTCCAGAGTTGATACGGGCGGACGTCCTCAAAGAGCTGGAGGCCATGCAATGATCAGCAAGTTCCAATTGGCTGCCAACTGCCTGTCTGCCGTCGCCGAGGTCATTCGCGAGATGGAGACCGTCTATGGACGGGTGAGGATCCAAAAGACAGCCTATTTCCTCAAGAGAATGGGGATGGCCGAGCTGGAGGGTGTCGACTTCTTCTATCACCATTATGGCCCGTTCTCCTGGGCAGTCGCCGATAGCCTCGTTGATGGTGTGCGCTGCGATGCCCTCCGGGAGGAGGCCAAACCGCTCGTGGATGACCGGCAGCGTTACGCGTATCGTCTCGGTCTGGACGTGGAAGAGAAGGTGGACGCCGTCACGCCCGAGTCCCAGGCGCTGGTGAAGCGCCTCGTTTCGCGCGTGCAAGGGGAGCACTGGCGCACGCTCGAGCTCGCCTCGACGATTGATTTTCTGGAGCAGCGAGACGGCCTCTCCCGCGAAAAAGCCCTGTCGCGTGCGCTGGAGCTGAAGCCGGCCTGTCGTGATTTCACCAAGGAGGCGAGTCAGCTCCTCGACGATCTCGCCCTCCCTGCGGCGTAATCAGGCTCAGCTCTCGGGCCTCGTCGCGCGCTCCAGGCGCTCCCTCAGCACCGGGATGCCGCGCCATGCTCACCGGGTCAGTCGCTTCGGGTCTTGCTGCCCAGGATGAGCACGTTGGAGAAGGGGGTCTTCCCCCAGGCCGGGCGGACCTCGCACTCGAAGCCCATCTCTTGCAAGATGCGCGTCCGGGCAGAGGCAGGGAGGAACCGGACGCGCTCTCCCCGATTGAAGCGGACGAGCGTGAAGAAGCGCTCTTCGGCCAGGGTCATGAAGCTCCGAAAGCCACGCTCCGTGTCGGCCTCTCGAATGAGGATGCGGCCCCCCGGGCGGACGGCGCCGGCGGCGTTGCGGAGGATCTTCTCCTGCTCTTCGGGCTTGAAGTAATGAAGGAGGTCAATCAGGAGCACGGTGTCCGAGGGCGGCAATTCGGCGTCCCGCGCGTCCCCTTGAAAGAAGTCGGCCTCGAGGGGAGGGAGGTCCTCGCCGCGACCCCGCGCCGCGGCCTTGGCGTCCTCGATCTTGGCCTTGTCCCAGTCGACTCCATGGACCTTCTTCGCGAGCCCCAGCTCGTGCAATAGAATCGGGAGCTGCCCGGCGCCGGTGCCGATGTCGCAGAGCTCCCCGAGCCCGCCCTCCACCGATCGCGCAAACTCCACGATCATCTGGGCGATGGGATCCGTGAGCATCTTGACGCGCACGTAATGAAAGCGCGTCCGCTGCTGAGGCGTGGAGTCCTCCGGCGGGACATAGCGGCCCGCCGTGCGCTCCACAGCTTGTATCCAAGGAGGGGCGTTGTCGGGGAGGCGATAAGGCTTCCTCTTCCCGTCCGAGGGCCAGATGGCCCGCTTCGCCGCGACCCCCGTCAGCGTCAGCAGGGAGCCGGCCGCGGCGAGGGCCAGTCCGACGAACGGAGAGCCCAAGAACAGGTACCCTGCGAACTGCGAGATGACGGCGAACCCGTTCTTCATCACCTCGTGATCGAGGTGGAGGAGCTGGCCTGTCCGCAGATAGGCGCCCACCTGGACCTCCCCTGTCATGAGGAAGGGCGCGAAGAAGGGGTTGGAGATGTTCGACGCGATCCACGCGAGCGCCGCGTCGAGCTGGAACCACAGGCAGATGCCGATGACCAGCGGGGTGTGGCACCCGAAGATGGGCTGAGAGCCGATGAAGATGCCGAGGGCCACCGACGCCGCGGCTCGTTGCGGGGTGAGCGCGCCGCCCCGGAGATCGCGCCACACGCGCTTCATCTCCTCGCGGAACAGCGAGAACTTCTTCTCAGGAGGGGGGGATTTCACGGGGGCTATTCGGCAGGATTGGAGTTGCGCTTCTTCTGCTGCGCCTCGGCCATCCGGAGGTACATCTTGGCGCTCTTGTTCTCGGGCTCGATCGTGAGGACCTCGCGCCAGGCGGCGATCGCCTCGTCGTGGGCACCCTTCGCGAGCAGCGTGACCCCGAGGAGCACGCGCGCCTGCACGTACCTGGGGGCGACGCGCACCGCGTTCTCGTAGGCCTCGTGCGCGAAGGCGAGGTTGCCCATGTCGCGGTGGATGGTGCCGAGTCGGGTCCAGAGATCCGGGAAGGTCGGGCAGAGCGCGACGGCCTTCTTCAGCTCGACGACGGCCTCTTCACGGCAGTCCAGATCGAGGTAGGCGCTCGCGAGATCCGCGTGCATGTTGGCGATCTTGCCCCGCGCGAAGGTGTCGGTGATGCCCCCGTGGCCGTCGCTCTTCTTCGTGTTGATGCGGGCGTACACGTCCTTCGCGGCCTTGTATTTGCCGAGGTCGTTGTACGTCACGGCGAGGTTCAAGAGGGCCTCGGTGTACGTGGGGTTGAGCTCGACGGCGCGCTCGAAATAGCGCTCCGCGGCCACGAAATCACCGCGGCTGTGCAGGATGAACCCGAGCATGTTGTGCACGTCCGCGAACTGGTCGGTCTTCTCCAAGACCTGCCCGAGGACGTGCTCCGCGCGGTCGTATTCTCCCTTCTGGTAGTGCTCTCGACCGAGCACGAGCAGCTCTTTGGTGCGTTCGTCCATGATCTGACGTACTACCAGACTTCGGTCGTGGCGGGTTGCCAACCGGCGCTGCCCGGGCTACGCCGGAGTTTCCAGATGGCAGCGATGACCCCGAGCCGGCTCCCTCGCATCCGGCGAGACCTCCCGCAAGACGAAGAGGCTCCGTTCATCGATCTGCCGGATCCGCCGGAGGATCCCGTCGATCTGCGATCGCCTCGGCCGGCGTCGGCCCTCCGCGGCGCAGGGGTTCCGGGCGCGGCGCAGGCCCCCTCCTCGCCGAGCCGCGCCCGCGAGATCGCAGGGCGCCCGTCGCGTCAGCTCAGCCCCGCGAGCGTGAGCGGCCAGCGCCTCGGACGCACGCCTGGCCCCCCCGGCTCGCTCCCCCGGCCCGACTCCGGACGCACAGCGCCCGCGAGCGGCGTGGCCGCGCAGAGCCTCCGCGATCCGATCGACGACGACGACGACATCTCCTCGCGCTCGGCCTACTCGCTGCGGGCCCGCGATCTGCCGCTCAGCGTCGCGCGCCGCAGCTCGCAGCCCCGCGCCACCGAGTCCACCGGTCGCCGCGCGGACGAGGGCACCTCCGAGAAGCCCCCGCGCCCGCCTTCGCGCCCCATCGAGGGCACCGCGGCGCCCCTCGCTCACCCGCCCGGGCCCGCGATCTCGCCCCGGATGACGGCGATCTTCGGCGGCCTCTTCGGCCTCGCGGCGATCACGTCGGTCGTCGCCGTCTTGATCCAGGCCGCCCCGCCCAAGAACGATCGCGAGACGATGGCCGCGGCGACGACCACCGCCACCGCGAGCGCCGCCACCGCGACGACCGCCCCGGTGAAGAGCAAGAAGCCGAAGCGCGAGGCGCTCCCCGGCCCGTGGCGCATCAAGGAGATGGAGAAGGACCCGGCCGTGGTGATGGCCACCGGCCTGATGGAGAAGAAGTCCTTCATCGACGCGCTCGACGAGAAGAAGGTCCCGAAGGCGCAGGCCTACAGGATCATGAAGGCCTTCGACTCCCTGCGGAAGTTCGATCGCTGCGGCAAGAGAGACCGCTTCACGGTCGCGCTGGAGAAGGGCTCCATGCGCGTGAAGGCCTTTGAATACGAGATCAGCCCGACCGAGATCTACCAGGCGCGCGAGGACGCGCAGGGCCTCCTCCAGGGCCAAAAGCTCGACATGAAGATCGCCGAGAGCGAGTTCGCGGGCTCGTTCTACGTGCAGAAGGACGTCTCGAAGAGCTACGAAGAGGGCGGCTTCGAGAGCGGCATCCTCGGGTCGATCGACGAGGCGCTCGTGGGCCGCATGTCGTGCGACGCCTTCGAGGAGGGCGGCACCGTCCGCGTGATCGCGCTGGAGGAGACGGCGCTCGGGCTCTTCGCGCGCTACAAGCGCGTGCTGGCGCTCGAATACAAACCGGCCGATCCCAATGGGAAATCGGTCCGCGTCTATTACTTCTCCGGCGGTCAGTCCAAGGGCTACTGGGACGACAAGGGCAAGCAGATGTACGGCGGAGGCTTCCAGAAGCCCACCGTCGGGCCCATCACCTCGCCCTTCAACCCGAAGCGAATGCACCCTGTGCTTCACACGATCATGCCGCACCAGGGCACGGACATCGGGGCGCCGACAGGGACCCCGGTGTTCGCCTCGTACAAGGGCACCGTGCAGTTCGTGGGCAACGGCGGCCCGGCGGGGAACCTCGTCACGCTCCTCCACGGGAACGGCGTCGAGACGGGGTATGCCCACCTCTCGCGCTTCGCCCCGGGCATCAAGATCGGCGACAAGATAGGCACCAAGCAGCTCGTCGGATACGTGGGCTCGACGGGCCGCTCGACAGGCCCTCACCTCCACTTCTCGGCCAAGAAGAACGGCCAGTTCTTCGACGCGATGACGCTCCTCGCCATCGACAAGGAGCGCGTGATGCCGGCCGAGGACCGACAGGCCTTCATGCAGCTCAAGGCCGAGATGGACCGTCGGCTGGACGCCATTCCTTTGCCGGAGGCTCCCCCCAAGCCCGAGCCCAAGGCGGCGGCCTCCGGGTCTCCGTCGGCGGGCCCCGCGGCGTCCGGCGCTCCCTCGGCGGGCCCCGTGGCCTCCGGGTCGGGCGCGCCCGCGGAGCCTGGCATTCACCCGTCCGGCTTCCAGGAAGACGGCAACGACGACGACGACGAAGGGGGCCAGTCCATCCCCGGGGCCGCGCTCGGCGCGGGGGCCCCTTCTTCCTCCTCCGCGAGCGGCAAGCCGCCGAGCGCAGGCAACAAGGCCGATCCTGCGGAGAAGGACGACGACGAAAAGTAGGAGTTTGAGGTAAAGGAGAGAGACGCCGCCCGGAGGCGCGACCATCACAGGCGTGCACTCGAACAAGGCTCCCCAGGGCGGCGGACCGCTTATGTTACGACGGATAAGAAAGCGCTACGAGGCCGCCAAGCACGTCCTGCCCACCCTCGGGCCCAAGCCGGCGGCGGCCCTGAGAGAGGTCCTCAAAGAGGGGTACGACCGGAAGAAGCTCAAGGACGACGTCCTCGCGGGGATCGTCGTCGGGATCGTCGCTCTTCCCCTGTCGATGGCCCTGGCGATCGCCAGCGGCGTCCCCCCTCAGCATGGGCTGTATACAGCCATCGTCGGCGGGATCGTGATCGGCCTGCTCGGCGGCTCGCGCGTCCAGATCTCCGGCCCCACCGCGGCGTTCGTCGTCATCCTCGCGCCCATCGCGATGAAATACGGCATCGCCGGGCTGCTCCTGGCGTCGGCGATGGCGGGCGTGATCCTCGTCACCCTGGCTGTCGCCAGGCTCGGCAAGCTCATTCAATACATTCCGTATCCCGTGACGGCCGGCTTCACGGCGGGCATCGCGACGGTCATCGCCACGCTCCAGCTCAAGGACTTCTTCGGGCTCCGGGTGACCTTGCCGGAGCACTACACCGAGAAGGTCGAGGCCCTCGTTCGGGGCGCTCCGACCTTCAATCCGGCCGCGATCGGGATCGGCGCGCTGACGCTGTTCGTCCTGCTCCTCTGGCCCAAGGTCACCAAGAAGGTCCCGGCGCCCCTCGTCGCGCTCACGGCCGGCGCCGTGGCCGCGGTGGTGCTGACGAAGATCGATCCTCGCCTGTCGGTGGAGACGATCGGCAGCAAGTTCTCCTATGTGATGGACGGAGTCACTCACCGCGGGATCCCCCAGCTCCCGCCTCTCCCCGTGCTGCCCTGGAATCTCCCGGGGCCCGGCGGCGCGCCGTTCGTGCTGTCGATCGGCACCCTCCGCGAGCTGCTCCCCTCGGCCGGCGCGATCGCCATGCTCGGAGCCATCGAGTCGCTCCTCTCCGCCGTCGTGGCGGACGGCCTCGCGAACACGAAGCACGACCCGGACGCGGAGCTGCTCGCCCAGGGCGTCGGAAACATCGTGTCTCCGTTCTTCGGGGGCTTCGCCGCGACAGGCGCCATCGCGCGCACGGCGACGAACATCCGCGCGGGCGCGAAGAGCCCCATCTCCAGCGTCGTCCACGCCGTCTTCGTCCTCGCCGCGGTGCTGCTCTTGGCGCCCCTCGTGGCTTATCTGCCCATGCCGGCCCTGGCCGCGCTGCTCCTCGTCGTCGCCTACAACATGAGCGACATCAAGCACGTCGTTCACATCCTCCGGGTCGCGCCCAAGAGCGATGTCTTCGTGCTCCTCACGTGCCTTTTCCTCACGGTCATCTTTGACATGGTCGTGAGCGTCGCGGCGGGCGTCATGCTCGCTGCCCTCTTGTTCATGCGCCGCATGGCCGAGATCTCGGGGGCGACCGTCTCCACGGAAGATCACCCGGTCTTGCGCGAGATCCTGCCCAAGGGCGTCATCCTTTATCGGATCGAAGGGGCCTTGTTCTTCGGCGCGGCCGAGAAGGCCCTGAGCGAGGTCGAGCTCGTGGGCTCGCACGTGCGCGTGCTGATCCTCGACATCAGCGTCGTGCCCATCATGGACGCGACGGGCCTCGTGGCGCTGGAGAGCGCGCTCGAGCGCATGGAGAAGAACGAGACCCTCGTGATCCTCGTCGGCGCCCAGCCGCAGCCCAAGAAGCTGCTCGAAAAGGCGGGGATCAAGGACGAGCCGGGCGACATCCTGTTCGTCGATCGCATGCGCGAGGCCGTCGCGTTCGCGCGAAAGCACATGGGTGAGGACATCCCCCCCGAGCCCTCGTCCAGCACGCCGATCTCTACATGGATGCACCAGCGCTGATGTTCGTTGGCGGCTGAAGTTGATAATGCGCGCCGGGAATTGGTATAGGGTCGAGTCGTGATCCCTTCGTGCCCGTCGCAGAGCTCGCCGAGGCGCCTCCACCGTCCGTGGAAAGCCGCCCTTGGATGTCTCCTGACCGCGCTCTCGCTGTTTCAATGCGTCGCCTCGTGCGGCCCCGTCACGACAGGGCCGCGCGCGCCCGGCGAGCGGGGCCTCGACGAGGACGCGGACGGCATCCCCGACTCGGACGATGCCTGTCCCTCCGACGCGGAGGACGGCCTCCCCCCCAAGCAAAATGACGGGTGCCCCGCGCCGGACGGCGATCGCGACGGCGTGCCGATCGACCTCGATCGGTGCCCCGACGCGAAGGAAGATCGCCTGTTCCCACGCCCGAAGGACGGCTGTCTCGTCGCCGATCTCGATCACGACGGCGTGGGCGACACCGAGGATCGGTGCTCCGACAGGGCCGAAGACAACCTCGATCCCGACCCCAACGACGGCTGCCCCTCCCCGGACGCCGACGCGGACGGCGTGCCCGACGTGAACGACGTCTGTCCGCGAGAGGCCGAGACGATCAACGGCTATCGCGATCTCGACGGCTGCCCCGACAGCCCCCCTCTGGCGACTGTCTTCGATCGCGAATCCTCGGAGATCGCCCTGTCCGCGGCCTCCCGGCCCACCTTGTACTCCGACTCTTCCGACATCGGCCCGGAGGCGAGCGCGACCCTCGTCGAGGTGGCCAAGGTGCTCAAGGAGCACCCCGAGATCGATCGCGTCGAGATCGAGGTCCACACCTCGACGCGCGGCGATCCCGCCTACAACGTGACGTTGACCGAGCGCCGCGCCGGCGCCCTCGCGCAGGGCCTCGTCAAGCTCGGCGTGGAGGCGGGGAGGCTCGCGGCGATCGGCTACGGCGAGCAGTGCCCGGCCGTCGAGCGCGGCGATGACGTGGACGAGCCCCGGAACAGGCGCGTCGTGCTCAAGGTCGTGCGTCGCGAGGGCGCGTGGCAGTCGGTCCCTCGCGGGTGCTGGCGAGCGCAGGTCGCGGGGATCGATCCGACGAAGCGCAAGTCGCTCTCTGGCGACGCTCAGCCGTAGCGCGTGGGATCGCCGGGCCTCTGCTGCGGGCCCGCGAGCTTGACGATCCCGAAGAGGATCGCGCCCCAGCCGGCGAGGTGGATCAGCGTGAAGACGAAGCCGATCGCGGCGTAGATCGTGGGCAGGCTCTCCGCGCTGCCCGAGCGCGCGATCGACGGCACGACGAACGTGAAGAGGAGCGAGTGAAAGAGCGTCGCGAGCGCGTGGATGGCGGCGCCGATCACGAGGGGCATCGCGGCGTCGGGCCTCCGTGATCGCACCGTGGTGAGCGCGATCACGAGGAGGGTGATCTCGACGGCGAAGGTGAGGAACGTGCTGAATCCGCCGAGGATCGTCGCGAGGATGTGGTTGCTCGATGACATGGGTGTCCTTCGATTGGGAGGAGCAGAGCGTGCTCGTTAAGGTGCCTCGCTGCCCCACACGCCGAGCGCGAACCTG